>Ga0068863_100004747_pt1 | contig 13395 bp, 10 predicted proteins | sample KBSSwiS62_FD_66596 | JGI IMG/M metagenome (GOLD analysis project Ga0068863, IMG submission 66596) | Switchgrass rhizosphere microbial communities from Kellogg Biological Station, Michigan, USA - KBS Switchgrass S6-2 | ecosystem: Host-associated > Plants > Roots > Rhizosphere > Soil ...
TCGGCGTTATCGCGAACCTTCACGGTCGCGCCTTCCCCGCTCACCTCCACCTTGAAGTGGCCCGGATAGCTTTGCGCCAGGTAGTCGCGCGCGTTGTTATCGGAAATGTTGTCCGCCATAAATTGGTCCACGGTCTTGGCCACGTTCGATAGCAGGTTTCCATAAGCTTCCATCTGCTGGATGGACGCGTTGACGATCGCCTGAAAAGTGCCTTTGATCAGATCGGCGACGAAGGTGGGAAACGCGATCGCGTTCAGCGTGTCGCGCGTTACTTTCGCTACCTGGCTGGCAGCGCGAGGACCAAACTCATCCGCCCCGGGCCCCTTCGCCTTCCCGGCCAGCGAACGGACCGGCGCAGACTCCGCCGCTTTGGCTACCGGCCCCGAAACTATGGTCTGTTCGTGCACTACCGGAGTCTGTCCCAACTTTCGAGACGAGGCCCATTCATCCTGGATCAGCGCGGCCGAATAGCTGGCAATCTTCTCCAGGTCGCGTCGCATGGCCATTTGGCGCTCCGGAGCCAGTTCGTAGAACGCGGGACTGGATTCCAACAGAGCGCGAGCCTGCGTTTCGGCGAGCTTCGAGACTGCGTTACTGAGGCGGATTCCCTTCGGCGACGGCGGTGTATCGAAGGGTCCAGGCAGAGCGGGATAGTTTGCGTCTCGGAGCGGGTTATTCATTGCAATGGACTCCACAATGCCTTAGCGCCGGCGGTTGGATCAGCCGGTGGCTTCGGGGTCTTGCCGGTCTTCTTCGCGCCGGATTTCTTGGGCGCACCGTCGGCTGCGGGATCGGTTGGCTTCTTCTCGTCGGCTGCCGGCTTGTCCCCGCCACCTTCCCCGGTTGGAGCCTTTGCATCTTCTGCCGGTTTGTCGCCCGTCGGCTTTTCGCCGCCGCCCTCCGCCGGTGGTTGGGCCGGAGGTTCTTCGTTCTTCTTCACCACCGGCGCGGTGGGCTCTACCGGCATCTTCGGGGGCGGCAAGGGCGTTCCGATCGGTGGCAGCGAAGGGGCCGGCAGCTCGCTACGTTTGGTTCGCGGAGATGTGAATCGCGGCACGTCGCCTCCCGCCGTGGGCACGCCGGTGCCCAGCGGGTTCGAGGTCGGCGGCACGTTGGCCTCGGGGACCGCGGTATTGTTCTGGATGGAGCCGAGCATACCCTTGTTCGCGAACCGCTCCACCGGAAAATAATCGCTCTTGAAATGCAGTTCCACTTCACCCGTCAGATCCGTTTCGGTGTTGATCTCGGAATCGCTGCTGGCCCGCGTGCTACTCACGTAGGCAACCGACATGGACGCCGAAACCGACCATGGTCCAAATCCAAAACTGCCCGCCGCGGCCACACGCGTGTCCAGATCGGTGGCATGTTCCTCGTGCGCGCGATCCCGCGTATCGATGTGGAATCCCATGGTCGCGCGGATCTTCCCGCCCGTGATCACAATGCGATTGACACCCATCAACACGAGTGTGGAAAGAAGCTGGAGCCTGCTCTCGGCCAACCTGCGCCGTGCGGCCGGCACCAGTGTTTCCTCTATACCGCTTTCGTCCAGGCTCACGCTTGAGTTCAACTTCAAGTCCGACTGAAAGTTCGGCGGCTTCTTTTCTTCCGAACCGTCGCGCGGCATCGCTTTTCCATCCTGCACCCGGATGTGATCCGGATACCGCTGCTGCAACCAATCCCGTGCCTGCATGTCAGAGATGTTTTCTTCCATGAATTGGTCCACCGTCTTGGTGACGTTGCTCAGCAGTTGCGCGAAGGATTCCATCTGTTGGATGGAGGTCTGCACGATGGCGTTGAAGGTGCCGCGGATCAGGTCGGCGACGAATGTCGGGAACGCAACGGCCTTCAGCGTCTCCTGCGTCACGCGCCCGATCTGGTTGGCGGCCGAAGGCTGGAAGTTCGAGGTCTGCGCACGCGCCAACGGAGCGGAGATCGTTTCCCGCTTTCGCACCACTGGCGTCTGTCCCAGCTTGGCCGATTGCCAGCACATGTCCCGCATGCACTCGGCCGCATACGCACCGATCTTCACCAGATTCTCCGCCATCCCGCCGCGCGTTTCGGCGGACAACTCGTGATAGGACGGACTCGACAGCAACAAGGCCTCCACCTGGCTCTTCACCAGATTCACCGTGGCCGGCGCAGGCTCCAGCGCGTGGGCCGACGGAGGCGTATTGAACGGCCCCTCGAGCGGCGCGGGAACCGCCACCGTAGCTAAGGCGCTCGCCGGCAATCAGGCGATCCTCCTGGGGGCATCAGCCCCGGCCGGCGATAAGCCGGTAGCTTGCAGCCATTGGGCGGCCCACGTGAACACCGGGTCGCGGGAGGTGGCGAGCGCACGCGAAGCCCGCGGGTCGTTCAGGTTGTCCAGCGATGCGGCCAGCCAGTCGAGCAGGCGAAGTCCCGATTGGCCGCGTGTGACCAAGCGGCCCAGATCCGGCGTTTGCCGGTCCAGAACTTTGCGGATCGTGTCCCACATTCCCCGGGATTGGAAGTAGGTCTGCAGCCCGGTATCACTCAAAATGTCGATGGAGCGGTGCAGTTGATCGCCGATCATGCGGCCCGCCACCAGCGTGTTGCCAAACTGGCGGGGCGCGAGGTTCAACACAACCGCGGTGGCGGCTTGCCGCAGCGGAGCTTCCGCCGATGGGCCCAATGGCCGTCCCCAGGATAGGTTCGTTCCGTAGCTGGAAAGCGCGTAGCAGAATGCGCCGAACAGTTGCTGAAAGTCGTTGTTGACGTTGGCGCCGCGCCCTGAAGTAGCGGCTCCACCGGTTCCGAACAGGCGAGCGAAGATCGCTTCGCGCTGAGAGCGATTGTAGGAATCGTGCGCACGCTGAGCGAAATCCTCGAGCAGCCTCATCGTAGCCAGGCTCGCGATCTCCAGCCGAAGACGCGCTTCGGCGATCAACTCCACTACCGCGATCACGCAAGCCTGCTCCAGTTCCGATTGCAGCATCATCGCCGCCATCGTACGCAACGCTTGAGGCGAAATCGCCGGCTCGCGTCCGGGCGTGAGCAGAGGAGGAAGCTGCAGCGGATCGTTGTCCACCAGGCCGAGCGTCTGCACCGGCACGCGCAGGCAGGCATCGGCCAGCGCTAGCGATTCCGGCAGCCTCAGGCGGATTTGTGAAGATTCCATCGCAGCCTCCGTCATCTCGCCGGCGCCGGTGCGCCCGCTGCCGGCGCCGGCAGAGCCCCAGGCGTTCCTGCCGCGGGTGTAGCCGCCGGCGTCTTGCCGCGGATCTGATTAATCTGCATCACGTCTACCATCTTTTCCATGGGGAAGTAGTCGCTCTTGAAATTGATGTTGACCTTGCCGCCGAGCTTGGCGTGCATTTCCACTTTGGCCGTGGAGTCATCGCTGCGCGTAGTGGTGACGTTGAAATTGGAAGTGTCTTTGTAGTTGTTCTTGTTGTACCAGGACGATTTGCTTTCAGTATCGTCTCCCAGGCCCAGAAATCCGGAACCAGAGCGGCTGGAACTGCCTTCACCGCCATACTCGCCCTCGCGCGTGCTGGCCCAGTCGGAAGTGCGCTTCTGCGTCATCTTGCGCTTCACTTCGTCTTTGGTATCCAGTTCGAACATGCAACTGGCTTCAATGGTTCCGTTGGTCACCACCAGGCGATTGACGCCCATCATTACCATGGTGGCCAGCAATTGCTGGCGGTCCATTGCAATGCGCCGGCGCGCGCCGGGCACCAGCTTTTCCTCTACTGTACTGTCGTCCAGCGAGTCCACTTTTTCCTTCAACCCCAGATCCTGTTGGAAATCGGGCATGTTGTTTTCATCCTGTCCCTCGCGTGGTTTCAGCTTTGGCTTGTCACCGGAGAGATCCACTTCCAGGTGCCCGGGGTAACGGTCGGCCAGGTAGTCGCGCGCATTGTTCTCGGAGACGTTGTCCTTCATGTACTGGTCGACCGACTTCGATACGTTGGCGACCAGTTCGCCGTAAGCCTCCATCTGTTTGATGGACGAAGTGACGATGGCGTTGAACACGCCGTCTACAAGGCCCGCGACGAACTTCGGAAAATTTACGCGTTGCACCATGTCAGTGAACGCTTCCGATCCCTGTCGCGCCGCTACCGCGCCCGCTTCGGCAAAGCGCTGCCCGGCGGTGTCGCCTTCTGGCAGAATCGGCTTGGCCAGCTCTCGCGTGATCGGCGAATCGCCCACGAATTTCACCGAATCCGGCCGCGATTCTCCGTCCGCGCCGCCAACGATGAAGTGAATTGCGTTCACCGTATCGTGCGCGATGGCAACACGCTTTTCCAGCGGAAGCTCATTGAAGCTCCTATTGCCGAGCAGCCGCCGCTTTACGTGCTGGCGGATAAAGGGCAGGATTTCAGAATCTTGCAGGCTCATCGCGCAATCCTCCCTTTACGTGCGCCCCGGTGTGGGCTGGGCGGCTGGCGCGCCCGGCAGCGCCGGCATAGCCGGCATCGGGGGCGGAGGTGGAGGCGGAAGCTGCTGCACCGGCGGAGGCGCTCCAGCCGGTGTCTTGTCCTTGATCTGATTGATCTGCAGCACGTCCACCATCTTTTCCATCGGGAAGTAATCGCTCTTGAAGTTCACCTTCACCTTGCCGCCCAGTTGCGCGTGCAGGTTGATGGTCTGCTCGGCGGAGTTATTGCTGGCGGTGGTGATGTTGAACTTCGCCGTGGTTTGCTGCGAGCTTTTGCTGTACCAGGTCGCGTGATCGTCGTGGCTGCGCGTATCTGTGCCTGACGTGAGGTAGTGGTCGGTGTCCCACTTCATGTCCCGTTTGGCCGAGTTGCTGGTGCCGCCCTCGTTGCCGGATTCAGTGTTAGTAGTCCGGCCGAAGTCGGACGTCGTGGTGCGCGATGCCGCGCGTCTACGGGCGTCCGTGGTGTCCAGCTCAAACATGCAACTGGCCTCGATGGTTCCGTTGGTAACAACCAAGCGGTTGACGCCCATCATCACCATGGTCGCCAGCAGTTGCTGCCGGTCCATCGCGATACGCCGGCGCGCCGCGGGTACCAACTCCTGTTCCACGTTGTCGTCGTCGAGCGAGGTCACGGGGGCTTTCAAGCCAAGGTCGGCGAAAAAGTCCGGCATGTTGTTGTCGTCGTAGCCTTCCTTCGGCTTCAGGACGGGTTTGTCGCCGCCGATATCCACTTGGAGATGATCGGGGTATTTGTCGGCCAGGTAGTCCCGCGCGTTGTTCTCCGAGACGTTGTCTTTCATGTATTGGTCGACGGACTTCGAAACGTTCTTCACCATCTCCGCATAAGCTTCCATCTGTTTGATGGAAGTGGTGACGATGGAGTTGAAGACGCCGTCAATCAGGCCTCCGACGAAGGCTGGAAAGTTCACGTCGGCGATGGTGTCGGTAAAGGTTTGTCCACCCTCGCGAGCCGCCTCTCCAAACCCCGCGCGCTGCTGGCGGCGCGGAGGACTGACTGGAGTTGTGCCGGTTGAACCCGGTGTGCCGGAAGCGGGCGTTCCCGAACCTGGCGTTCCTGGACCCGGAGCCGGTGTTCCAGCCAGCGCCGCTGTGGGGGCGAACGCCGCATTGTTACCGCCGAGCGTCATCGACATCGGGCGCGACGTTCCGTCCTCGCCACCAACAATGTAATGAAGCGCCTTTACCGTGTCGTAAGCGATAGAGGCGCGCTTATCCGCGGGTAACGAGTTGAACGCCTGGTTTTGCGTCAAGCGTTCCTTCACCCGTTGCCGGATCAAGGGAAGGATCTCCGAACTGCGCAGCCTCTCGTCCATGTCGCGTTCTCCTTAGCCGGTCTAGTACGGCGCCCATGCGGAAGACGCCATTTCCGAGTCATCCGCGAAGCCGCTCGACACCGAATGTGCCACCGATTGCATGGGTCGTTGCGCAGGTGGTTGCGCCGGGGTCTGCACCGGGTTGCCGAACGCCGCGGGCCGCAGGTACAGGGCCACGCGGGCCGGCAAATCGGGACGCACCCACACCGACAACACCGACACCGTGCCGGGCCCCGGATAGCCGTCCGGCGTCAAAGCCATCAACCAGCGATCAAGCCCCTGGATGCTCTTTGGACGTTCCGTCATCTGGAGCCGCATCAGAGCCATCAACTGCGCGGGCGGGTCCGGCAGCGCATCCAGATTCACATCTAGCCGAAGTTCCACTCCGGCGCGTGCCGGCCTCAACGTCAAAGCCGCCGTATCCGGAGGAAGAGTAAAGCGCGCGCCGAGGATGAAAGCCGCGGCGCTCATCAGGCCCCCGTGACGGTGGCCCAAACCCAGCCGATCCATCAGCGGTTGCAGATTGGCCAAGGGCAGCGCACGTTCTATCTCGAAAGTGATCTGCTGGCTGCCGCTCGACCGGCCGCACCGCACAGTGCTGAGCGATGGCCGCAGCCCGGGCAGCGTTTCCAGCGCAATCCGTGCGATGCGGAACAGCGGCGCGGGCAAGGAGTCCATCAGCATCGGACCCCATTCGTACTGCACGAAAGATTCGGTGACGCCGTTTCGGTCGAAACTGCTTCCGAACTGAGCTCCATAGGAGGCGCCGCGCTGGTAGCCCCCGCTCTTCATGCCGTCCACCTTATCTTCCAGCCAGCGCAAGGCCTGCGTGCCGAAACGATTCCGGACGATTCCGGACATCGCCTCCGTGGCGCTCGCGATGCGGTCTGTCGGCGTGACATTCCGGCCGTCGGCGCCAATGGTGAACGACAGATTCTCCGGCGTGGTCTCCGAGAAACTCGGCGCCAGCGGATCGCCCGAGTGGTAACGCTCGCCCAACGGGAAGGCAAGCGATTGGTCCAGCACGTCACCCACGTCTTCCAGTGGATTGGCGCTGCCTAAGTTGCGCGAGGCATGGTAGAGAAGCTCCCTCGCCTTTGCGGCTGCGGTAATTGGTCTCATATGCTTCTCCTTATCTGCGCTAGGCCTTGAAAGCCGGGATCATGTCTTTGAGTTGATCGATGGATGGAGCGTTGCCGGATTGCACCATTTGCCGCAGCTTGTCCATCACGTCGGGGCTCCCGCCGCCCGCCCCGTTCTTGGTAGAGACGGCGCCGAAGGCCGGCAGACTTGGCGAGTACATGGTGTCAGACGGTTCGGACATTTTGCCGACCTGATCGGATCCTACGCCCTGGACGGCCAGCCAATTGGTCGCCTGGAAAAGGAACTGGTCGCGGTCAGCGGGCGGAATATCGCTGGAGGTGAACCGGGCTGTCAACTGCGGATCGGGCTCGGGGAACAAGGATTGGGAGGAATTGGTGCTCCATACTCCCGCGTACTTGGAGATTAGATTTAGCAGTGCTGTGCCGGCTTCCGCCATGGTTCTATACTTGACGATGTTCGGAGCCTGGCCAAATTCATTCGCCGAAACGCGTTCGATCACCTGATAGGGATTAGAGACGCCATAGGCCTTCTGAATCTGGGGCATTCGCAGGATGCCGAACGCAGTCTTGATATGGTCCTTGAGCCGGTGCGCGGCGGCCTGGGTGCCGGCCCATCCATATAGGGAGACGTTCGCGGCAAGGTCGCGGCCCGCCTTGCGAACTTGTTCTCCCGTAGTGCTAAGGGACGGACGCTGGTTGTTGAAGATATCGCCGAGACGCCGCTGGCGGTCGTACTCCGAAAGGCTCGCGACGAAGCGCAAAAACAGATTGTTGAACTCGCGGTTCGGTTGTACTTCTTTCGAAACGTCCGAGCCCGGATTCCCCAGTACCCGTCCGTAGACCATGTTGCGCATCGAGACATTCATGCGGAACATGCTGTTCCAGTAGTAATCGTTCAACGCCTTGCCACTGAGGTCGAAGCTGATGGGCAGCATCCCTTGCATGAAGAGCTCGGTAACGCGATCCACCACATGGAAGAACTGCATCTTTTCCAGTTGCAGCGCCGTATAGATGAGACCCACGGCCTCTACGTTCGGCGGCTCCACTTCTACGTCGCTCGCGCCATCGCCGGTCAGAGGCTCCAGCAGGAACGAATTGCTGGGTGGCACGTTCTCTACGTACTTGTCGAGGCCGATCCGCACCTGCGTTGTAAAATTCGGATGGTTCATCGGCACCAGCGCCGCGTTATCGATCACGTACTGCGCAACCGACGCCAGTTCCTGGAACGCCACGCTGTTGTTGCGTCCCGGAAGGGTCGTGATGGCGTTAGCCACCTGCGTGTAAGTCAAGCGGTTGGGTTGGGTTGGCGGATCGCCAACGTTATTGACGATCAGCTTGGTGTTACCCAGGCTGATTTTCCAGGCATCTTCCACCGCGCTTTGGAAATCGAAAGCGTTTGGGTCGAAGTGTTCGCCCAATAAGAGCGCGCCTTCGATTGCCGCGATAGTATCCGCGTTGGCCGCATCGTCCGGCATCCCGAAGGATCCGGTCAGGACTAACATGAGTGCCGTCCGGTACGCCGCGGCGTTAAAGCCGGCCGGAATTCCTCGCGGGTCCAAAATATAAGTCGCCATATTCTTCTCCTTAACCTTCTTTAGAAACTGTTCAAATGAGCCCTTCAGCACATCCAGATCGGAAACCGTCTCCCGTTTGGCCGAGAAATGAATCGCGGCATCCAGCAACCCGTCGTGTTCGGGCCCCGTCACCAGCGCCAGCCACTCCCTCACCCGCTCGGAGGAAGTTTGCGGCGCTACGGGCGGGACCTGCGAATCGGCCCACGCCCCCATCCCTTGCATACCGAGCGCGCGCCGCAGCAGCTCCACCATCCGCGGTGGAGCCGGCTTCCTTGGGCTTGCGCGCGCCAACCCGGCCAATTCACCTTGCTCCGCCGGTTCCAGAAGGTCCACAGCGGCTGGCAGCAGCGCGGCCAGTTCGCCACGGATGGCTCGCCTGACGTGATGCGTATGCGTCGCGAAGAACTCCGAGGCCGCCTTCAAAGCCAGCACTGCAATTTCGGCTCGGGTCACTTGCGGCTCCTTAGGAACACGTCGAGTTCGCGCAACGCCGCGGTGGCGTCCAGCATTCCGTATCCTGTCTCCGGATGAAAACCGCCTCCACCCAATGGCGCGGCGCTGCGGATCAAAATCTGTTTCGCCTCCGGTCCGGTAAGATGATGTTTGTGCCGGCGTGCGTGGCTTACCAGAAGCGCGGCTACGCCGGCCACGAAGGGCGACGCAAAGCTCGTACCCGAGTTCACGGCATAGCCCGCCCTGCCCGTGCTCACGATCTGTTCGCCGGGCGCGCAGATTGCTACATGATCACCGAACGTGCTGAAGCGCGATCGCCTTCCGTTCGCGTCCACGGATCCCACCGCGATCACCTCCGGCAGCGCCGCCGGATAGTATTTCTCGTTGATGCCGCTGTTGCCGGCCGCGGCCACCAGAATGCAACCGTGGTGCATCGCATAATCCACTACGCGGCGGTGCGGCGGCGGTGCGTCCTTATCTACGCTGGAATTGGGCGTTCCATAACTCATGTTGAGAACCCTGCCACCCAGATCGATCGCGACCTTCATCCCGGCATCGATATCAGCCAGTCCTCCCACGCCCATGCGGCGATCGCTGGATTCGCCGATAGCGGCAGCGAGCACCCGAACCGCCAACAGCAGCGAAAGGCCCGCTACGCCCGGAGGAATGTTCCATCCTTGTGCACCGATAATTCCAGATACGTGGCAGCCGTGCCCTACGTCGTCATGCGGATTGTAGTCCCAACCGCGGCTGTCGCCCACCAGCCGCATTTCCGGGCTGACTCTGCCCATACCCAGGTCGACGGTGTCGTAGCCGGCCAGGCACTTGCGTTGAAATTCGGGGTGGCCGACGATGATTCCGGTGTCGACAACAGCTACGGTGACGCGCTCGTCGCCTGGCTCGAGTGCGCGGGCCGGGGCCGCGTGGATGCGCTCGTGCGCCTCCGAGGCGCGCTTCAGATCGATTGCAGGATTGGCGGTCGGAGCGGCTGACATGGGCGCGGTGGCCAGAGTTTGCATCTGCGCCGACTCCACTCCGTGCAAGTCACGCAGTGCGTTCAATACGCTTGCTGTCCCCTCCGGTTCGGCGATTTGGAGTCTGTAAGTTCGCGAGAGCCCGAGATTTTCTTCTACATCGTCGAAGGCGATGTGATGCTGCCCCGGCTGCCCCAGCGATTCGCGCGCGTGGAACACGCAGGCGGCACGGCTTCCACCGCCATAGCGCTTTATCGCGCGGTCCATCGGTCCTTGATCAATCCAGCCCGCCGCGCGAGCCGCGCCCGCCAGACAATCGAGGTGGGCCGGGATGTGGCTACGCGCTTCGCCCGGGCGTACCGTGAGCATCAGGTGACCTTCAAAGTTCATGCCGGTCTCCGTTGGGCGCCCACTGGTCGGCGTCCATCACACTCAGTTCGTACGTCAGCGTGTTGCCGTCAGGCAGATTCACTTCGAGAGCGCCACTTTCCAATTGCTCAGGCAGGTGGACTGCGAGCCCATAATTATCCGCCTCGGCGACCTCAAGGAGGCGGTTATTTAGTCGAACTGACACTGGGCCATCGTCGCCCATCAGGTTCGCGCCTCTCAGGTTCAGTTTGGTAGAACCGTGCGCCACGCGAATCACAGGCGGAACTGGACCGCGCGGAGGCGGAGAAAACACGGGCCCCACTCTTGGCGGGGGTTGTGAACGCGAGGGCGGTTGTGTACGTGAGGGAGGCTGCGGCACCGGGTGGGCTTTCGGCGGAGGCTCTGGATGCACCGCGTGTACTTGTGGACGGCCGGTGGCGATCGCCAGCTTCAGACGGTCGAGGGAGACGTCGGCCAGGCGGGCGACGGTCTGCACGCCGGTGGACGAGCCGAGCCGGTTCAACTGCGCGAGGTTCCGCACACCGACGCGCTCCAGCTTCTGGCGGTCTTCCGGACCGAGCCCCAGTTCCTCGAGTGAGGTGCTGCGCGTGGAGGCGAGCGAAATAGTATTCTCCTCGATCATCGGTTTGGTAATGGTGGTAAACCCGAGATGCACTACGCTCGATCCCGCTTCGTTGGGAGCGCTCGTCCGGAATCGCACATTTCCCTGGGCATCCATATCCACAAAAACCTTCAACTCCAAAGTCAGATCCTTCAACGCGTACGTCAGCGGCCGGTTCACCGCTTTCACCCGCAACGAATCCTGCACCCGGTCGAGTTGCGACGTGATCGCATTGATAAACTCCTCAACCAGAAAGCTGCCATCGCCAACCACCTAGACCTCCCCAAGCAGCTCAATTCGCATGCGGCTCATGTGTACCTCCGGCAGCACGCCGGATTTCCAACGCGAATGGGGAGGGGTACCGAAGAAAACCAATTTTCCGTCCTGCACCGCGCTTTGCACCTCGAGCGGAATCTCGAGGAACGCCTCGGTCACAGTCATCCCGGTATCGGGAGGCGCCATCATGCTGTCGACCAGTTGCAATAATGTGTCAGCGAGAGGAGTCCACATATTTATCCCTCGGGCGCCCACGGATCATAAGCGACTCCAAGTCCCTGCGATGCAACCGCGGGGGGCGTTGGCGGAGCGGGACGGGGCGCCGGCGCCGGTGCTGGCGCGGCGATGGGTGCAGGCGCGGTGGCGGGCGCACCAGTCGCTGGAGCCGCAGCCGGTGCGGCTGCTTGCGGCACTTTCGCATTGGAACTGATTAACTGAATGGCGGCGGAATCGGCGAAGCGCTCCAGTGGAAAGGTCTCACTCCGGAACTTCACCTTCACCTGTCCCGTGAGGTCCGCGCGAACGTTGATGTCGCTCTGGGCGTTCATGCTCGCGGTATTTACCATCACGGACTGAGCGCCGAACGGACTACGTCCCGCGTAGCCACTCATGTTCCCGGCGGTGGTCTTCGTCTGGTCGAAGCGGATGTTGGTCGCCTCGGATGCATCGATGTGGAACTGTAGCTTGGCAGTGATTTCGCCGTCGTCCACCACTACGCGATTGATGCCCATCAGCACCATGGTGGCGAGGGTCTTTTGCCGGCTCTCGGCCATTTCACGCCGGGCGGCGGGTACTACAACTTCTTCCACCGCCCGGTCGTCGATATCGCTAGGTGAATTGAACCCCAGGTCCTTGAAGAAGCTGGGAAGCTCGTCGTTTGGCTGGTTCTGCTGAACCCTCAACCGCGGCTGACCGCCAGCCGTGTCGCGACTCAGCAGGCCACTATACTGATCGGCCAGATAGTCGCGCGCCGAGCCATCGGTCACGTTGTCAGTCATGAACCGGTCCACGGTTCCCGCCACGTTTTTCAACAATTCGGCGTAAGCCTCCATCTGACGGATAGAAGCGTCGACAATCGCCTGGAAAGTTCCTTGAATCAGCCCCGCTACGAATGCCGGGAAATCGATCGCGTTCAGCGTGGCCCGCGCCACCTCGCCCACACGTCCGGTGGTTCCCGAACTTCCGCCGGCGGGCGCGGGAGTAGTGGAGCCGCCGCCAGGCTGCGAAGCCGGCGGACTGGTCTGCGTGCCGGACCCTGGCGGCGGATTGTTCTGCACCCGCAATTGTGACAAGTCCGGCGCAAGCTGCCGGGACAGAAGCTCGCCGCCATTGCCGGCCGCCAGGTACGTGGCGATCTTCGACATCGCCTCGGCGACGTCGTTACGTTTGTGCCGGTCGAGGTTCTGGTAGGCGGGGCTCGACTGGAGTAAACCGTGAATCTTCTCGAGAACGGCCGGATCGTCTTGTGAGTGTGGATGCCGCATGCGGATCGCCCGTCTCAGATGTCGAATTCTGTATCAGTGAACGTGTTGGAATTTCGCAGTTCCGAAGTGCGGCGCGCCCAGGCTGTGGACGCCGCGCGGAGAACCAAGGCATCCATCATCTGGTCGCGCGTTGGGATGGGGAACGGCGACTTGCCGCTGCGGCGCAACGCCGAAACGAGAGCGGCGTGCGTCATGGCGCCGAATCCGCCGTCGTGCTCCAAGCCGGGAGTGCTCGCCTGGAAACCGGCGAGGTCGGTGTTCAGCGCGGCGAATGCCTGCTGCATGTAGGCGGGGGATTTCACCGGCCCAACCGCTTCGATGATCCAGCGGCGCGAGCCCGTGACACCCATTTGCACCGCGCGGTCGAAGACCATCGCCAGAGCGCGGTCAGTGGTCAAGTCGAGCCACTTTGCGAACGGCAGGATTGGGTCCAGATAGAGTCCCGACGCCAGTTCGTTCTGCGCGCCGTTGAACACCTGCCGCGCGCCCGTGCCGAACAGATTGGCCCGCGCCGCTTCTTTGAATCGAGCGACCCACGGTTCTTTCCAGATATCGACACCCGCTACCGGCTGCACGCGCGCAGAGCGTCCACCAGGCGATTTGGCCGACGAATGCCCCTCAGAGTTAGTGATCCGGACCAATTCATCGCTATCTGGCCCGAACACTTCGCGGAACTTGACGCGATCCCGGTCACGCATCATAGCCAGCAGGCGGCCCAGCGACCGCGAGTCCTGAGTGAACTGCACGATGCCGTAGGAGAGACCTATGTGATACCGGCCTTTCGCCGGATGGTTCGGGAAG
>Ga0068863_100004750_pt1 | contig 13391 bp, 11 predicted proteins | sample KBSSwiS62_FD_66596 | JGI IMG/M metagenome (GOLD analysis project Ga0068863, IMG submission 66596) | Switchgrass rhizosphere microbial communities from Kellogg Biological Station, Michigan, USA - KBS Switchgrass S6-2 | ecosystem: Host-associated > Plants > Roots > Rhizosphere > Soil ...
GATTTCGGAGGTCGTGAGGCGAGGCCGGAGCACGCAGCCGACGGAGTGGCAGCGGTGATACTGGACCGGCGGCCGAGAAGCCCGCGGCACACGGCCGGCCGCACACCGTTGCTGGTGCCCCGCCGCGCAGGCCCGGCCGCGACCGCGAAGAGCGGGCCGCGCGAGACGCTCGTGGCGCTCCCTGAGGGCGTCGCGGCACTGGGCCGCGACGCCCTCAGCAGGCGTCAGCAGGCGTCAGGAGGCGTCGTGCAGGTGTCCACCCGTCAGCGGATCGTCAGGAGCGTCGGCGGCCGGCTTGGCGCCGGCAGCCGGCCCGGCTGTCGAGGCGGCGGCCGGCTCGGCGAGGGCCCCGGCGATCGCGGCGGCTGTCAGGTCGACCTGCCAGGGGCGCGCGCCGCCGGCCCGCAGCGCCTCGGCGACGAAGGCGGCCGTCGGCTCGGCCGGCGGAGCCCAGGCGACCCGCCGGGTGAGCGCCGGCTCGACCAGATTCTCGACCGGCATGTTGTGCGCCGCGGCGATCGCGTTCACGCCGGCCCGGACACGGGCCAGCCGGGCCGCGGCGACCGGGTCGCGCTCGGCCCACCGGTTCGGCGGCGGCAGCCCGTCGCCGCCGCCGACTGCCGTCGCCGACGGAAGCTGGGCTTCGGGCAGGGCCGCGGCCTCCGTCAGCGCCGCCATCCAGACGTTCGCGGTACGGCGCAGCCGTGGCCCGGAGAAGATTGGCAGCTTGGTCAGCTCGGCTGCGTCACGTGGGGAGTTCAGGACCGCGTCGATAATCGCGCTGTCCGGCAGCACCCGGCCGGGCGCGATGTCCCGGGTCCTGGCGATCCTGTCCCGCGCGGTCCACATCGCCCGGACGGCCGCGAGCTGGCGGCGGCTGCGGGCCCGGTGGATCCCGCTGGTGCGCCGCCAGGGCTCGGCGCGCGGCTCCCGGGGCGGCGCCGCGGCGATCGCCGCGAACTCCTGGCGGGCGAAGTCCAGCTTCCCCGCCTCGGCCAGCTCGGCGGCCAGCACGTCGCGCAGCTCGACGAGCAGTTCGACGTCGAGCGCCGCGTAGCGCAGCCACGGCTCGGGCAGCGGGCGCGTCGACCAGTCGGCGGCCGAGTGGCCCTTCTCCAGGCCGAAGCCGAGCACCCGTTCCACCATCATCCCCAGGCCGACCCGCTCGTAGCCGAGCAGCCGGCCGGCGAGCTCGGTGTCGAACAGGACCGCCGGGCGCAGGCCCAGCTCGGCGAGGCACGGCAGGTCCTGGCTCGCGGCGTGCAGCACCCACTCCGCGCCGCCGACCTTCTCCTGGATGAGGCTCAGGTCGGGAAGCGCGACCGGGTCGATGAGGGCTGTCCCCGAGCCGCGGCGCCGGATCTGTACCAGGTAGGCGCGCTGGCTGTACCGGTAGCCGGACGCCCGCTCGGCGTCAAAGGCGACCGGGCCCTCGCCCGCCGCCAGGCGTTCGGCGACGTCAGCCAGCGCCCGGGCGTCGGTGGTGACGGGTGGAACGCCCTCGACCGGTTCCAGGAGCGGGGTGACGGCGGATGATGCCGCGTGCGCCGCATCAGTCACGTCTGCTCTGCCACTCCCGCCGAGCTGCTGTGTTGAGTTCGGAACGGTCGACGTCACGATCGGCGATGGTACGTGTGAATGCCGCTGTTGGCAGGCCGCTCAGCGGATCAATCGTACCGTTTATACGCTTCGTAGCGAGGCTACCGGCGGCAGTGACCGCCGCCGGGCCAAATGTGCGGGGCTCGCGCTGTTCGCCGCGCGGGTCCCCGGGCTTCCCCGCCGACCCGCTGGCCTGGAACGGCGGGGAGCGCGGCCTCGTGTGGGTTGAGCCGGAGCGCCGGTCTGCAACCGTCGCCTCCGACTGCGTCGCCCGCGGGAACAGGCGACGTCCAGGAGGGAGGTCTTGTAGCAGCAGCGTCTGCTAGAAGCGTCGTCCCGGTAGCGGCACCACTCCGGCCAGCCGCGGCGGCAGCCCCGCCATCGCCGCGAGCAGGTCGGCGAACGCGTGCAGGTGCGCGGAGGTCCCCGCGGCCGTCCAGCCAGGCGGGTGAGACTCGTCGGCAGGCGGGCGACCCGGCGAAGCGGTCTCGGCCCAGGCCGGCGACCAGGAGCACCGGACCTCGACGTCGAAGCTGTCCCCGTCGGGCGCCAGCACGCCGAAGCGCCGCGAGGTCGTGGTGGTGACCGTGCCGCCGAGCGCTCGCACGCCCACGCCGTGGGCCGCGAACGCCTCGACCAGCCACGACCAGGCCACCTCGGGCAGCATCGGGTCGGCGGCGACCTCCGGCTCGACGGTGGCCCGCGCGTAGCAGACCAGCCGGGCGCTGCCCTCCCACGCGGCATGCCCCGCCTCGTCGTAGAGCAGCACGAACCGGCCGGATGCGGTGTCGTCCTCGTCCCCGGTGAGGCTGGCGGCGAGCGCAAACGCGTGCGGCGCGACCCTGCTGGGCGCGGCGGTCTCCCGGACCGTCACCTCCGGGCGAACGGCGGCCAGGCCGTCCCGCAGCGCCGCCGTGGCGGCGGCGAAGACGCCCGGCCCGGTGAGCGCCGGCGCGCCGCCCGCAAACGCGGCGCTGGCGCCACCGATGGCCCCGGCGTCGGGTGACAGCGAGGCGCCCATGGCGGCCACGTTAGGGCGTAGCCGCAGATCACGCTGCCCGGACGCCGGAGCGTGCTGCTTCGACCCCGCTGGGTACGCGCGATGTGCGCCCGCCCAGTGCGTCCCGCCGGATCCGGGAAGAACCGGCTCCGGCGCCGGATGCAGGCTCACGCCAGCGACCGCGGGCCACGCCCGGCGCCGGCGATGCGTCGCGCGGCCGGCTGCGGCTGCTTCGGCTGGGCGTGTGGCGGCGCCACCTGTGTCGCCTGGGTGGGAACTCCAGGGCTCTCGGTGCCCGCCGGGCGCACGACCCTCGGGCCGCCGACGGCGGGGCCGCCCAGGGCCTGCTGGGTCAGCGGGCCGATCAGGATGGCGGTGCCGCACTCCACGCAGGCCCGCTCGGGGCAGTCCGCGCCGTGCCCGTCGAGGCACTCCGGCCGCTCGAACGGCCGTTCGTCCGCGCACTCGGGACAGAACCTGCGAACGAGCTGATCAAGCTCGCCTCCGGGGAGCATGACCGCACCTCCTCGACATCGGGCTCGGGCGTGCCCCGCGGATCTCCGGGCGTGCGGCCACGTCGATCAGAATCCGGCGGGAAGTGCCCTGGGCAGGTCCCCAGAGCGGCGCGCAAAGTCGGCCGGGCTGCGCACAAGTGACAGGCAGCAGCCGGGGTTGCTGCCCGGGTCACAAGTGGCGCCAGCTCGGACAACGCATGCCCTCTGGGCCCTTTCGGACGGCACAGACGGTGCCACGACCATGGCGGATCTCCACGCATTCCCCCCGGCGTGTCGCGGCCGGACCACCTGGGTTCCGCTTGCGGCACATGTCCCGATGGTCCCGATTCGCCGGAGTTGGGGAGGCGTGGAGAGAGTATCTTCGACCGTACGTAGAACAAGCGGCGGCGGCGCCGAGAATCCGCCTCGCGAAGAACGCGGCCGTCGTGATCGAGCGGTCGTCCCGCGGGAAGCGGTTCGGCGCCCGGCGACGGCGCGTGTCACGATCGGAGCGTGGGCGTGAGCGCGCAAGCCCGGAGCGCGTCGCGCGCGGATCGGCCCCGCCGGCCGGGCGGGACCGCCTCGCCGATCCGGCAGCAGCGCCAGGAGGTGCGATGAACCAGGCGACGGTGAACCAGCCGACCGTAAACCAGGCGACGGGGCCAGCGCGCGACGTCGCGGGCGGCACCGGGCCACGCCGGCCGGGGCTGGCCGAGCGTGCGCCGCTGCTGCGCGCGGCCCGCCGGGAGCCGACCGAGGTCGTGCCCGTGTGGTTCATGCGGCAGGCCGGCCGGGCGCTGCCCGAGTACCGGGCGCTGCGCGCGGGGGTGCCGATGCTGGAGTCCTGCCAGGACGCCGCGCTGGTCACCGAGATCACGCTGCAGCCGGTCCGCCGGTTCGGCACTGACGCCGCGATCTTCTTCTCGGACATCGTGGTACCGCTGGTCGCGATCGGCCTCGGCGTGGACATCGTCCCCGGCGTCGGTCCGGTGGTCGCCGACCCGATCAGGGACTCCGCCGGTCTCGCCGCGCTGCGGCCGGTCGAGCCCGACGACATCCCCTACATCCACGACGCGGTCCGGCTGCTGCTGGCCGAGCTCGGTGACACCCCGCTGATCGGGTTCGCCGGGGCGCCGTTCACGCTGGCCAGCTACCTCGTCGAGGGTGGCCCGAGCAAGACGCACGCGAAGACCAAGCGGCTGATGTACAGCGCGCCCGAGCTGTGGCACAGCCTGCTCGACCGGCTCGCGGACGTCACGATCGGTTTCCTGCGCACCCAGGTCGACGCCGGGGTCGACGCACTGCAGCTGTTCGACTCCTGGGCGGGCGCGCTCGACGAGAGCGACTACCGCCGCTACGTCGCCCCGCACTCGGCGAAGGTGCTGGCCGCCTTCGAGGGCGCCGGGGTGCCCCGCATCCACTTCGGCGTCAACACCGGCGAGCTGCTCACCGCGATGGGCGAGGCCGGCGCGGACGTCGTCGGCGTCGACTGGCGGGTTGGCCTCGACGAGGCGGCCAGGCGGGTCGGCCCGGGCCGGGCACTGCAGGGCAACCTCGACCCGACCGCGGTGTTCGCCCCGCCGGACGTCCTCGCGGAGAAGGTCCGCGACGTGCTGCTGCGCGGCTCGAAGGCGGAGGGGCACATCTTCAACCTCGGCCACGGCGTGCTGCCCGAGACCGACCCCGGTGTTCTCGCCCACGTCGTGGATCTCGTCCATGGGGGATAGACCGGGCGCGGGCCGCCGGGCTGGCGCGGCGCTGGCGCGGAGGGGCGGCACGACGTGCGAGTGGTGATCGTCGGTGGCGGCATCGCGGGCCTCGCCGCGGCGCACGCGCTGGCCGGCAGGGCCGAGGTGACGGTGCTGGAGGCCGGCGACCGGGCGGGCGGCAAGCTGCGCACCAGCCCGATCGAGGGGCTGGCCGTCGAGGAGGGCGCCGAGTCGTTCCTCGCGCGGGTGCCGGAGGGACAGCGGCTGGCCCGCCAGGTCGGCCTGGGCCACGACCTGGTCCACCCGGCTACGACCTCGGCATCGCTGTGGATCCACGGCCGGCTGCGGCCGATCCCGCCGAACACGCTGCTCGGCGTGCCGACCGACGCGCTCGGGCTGGTCCGTTCCCGGGTGCTGTCGCCGCGGGGCCTGCTGCGCGCGGCCGCCGACCTGGTGCTGCCCCGCGCCGCCCTGCCCGACGACCCGACCGTCGGCGACTTCGTCGGCTCCCGGGTCGGCCGTGAGATCGTCGACCGCCTCGTCGACCCGCTGCTCGGCGGCGTGTACGCCGGCCGGGCCGACGCACTGTCGCTGCGGGCGACCGTCCCACAGCTCGTCCCGATCCTCACCGAGGACCGTTCGCTGCTGCTCGGCGCCCACCGGGTGCGGGCGCGCACCGCGCCGGTCGCCGCGGCCCCACCGGCGCCCGTCTTCGCGACCGTGCGCGGCGGGCTCGGCGAGTTCGCCGCCCGGGTCGCCGAGGCCAGCGGCGCCACCGTGCACACGGGGGTGCTGGTCCGCCGGCTGGCCGCCGTCGAGGGCGGCTGGCGGGTCGACGTCGAGGCGAAGGGCGCCGCCGGCGGTCCCGGCGAGGTCGTCACCGGACCGCGGGGGAGCGCCAGTTTCGACGCCGACGCGGTGATCCTCGCGGTGCCGGCCGGGGTCGCGCGGGACCTGCTCACCCCGGTCGCCCCGCACGCCGCCGCGCCGCTGGCCGGCGTGCCGTACGCCTCGATCGGCCTGGTCACCCTCGTCTACCGAGACCTGGACCTGCCCGCCGGCAGCAGCGGCTTCCTGGTGCCGGCGCGGCAAGGCGTGACGATCAAGGCGGCGACCTACCTGTCGTCGAAGTGGCCGCACGTCTCGGCCGGCAGCCCGCTGCGCGTCGTGCGCGCCAGCGTCGGGCGGGCGGGCGCCGAGGAGGACCTGCGACGCTCGGACACGGAGCTGACCGGCGTCGTCGCCGCGGAGATCGCGCACGCCAGCGGAATCACCGCCCGCCCGGTCGCCAGCCGGGTCAGCCGGTGGGGCGGGGCGCTGCCGCAGTACCTTCCCGGCCACCTGGACCGGGTCGCGGCCGCGCGCCGCGCGCTGCCGCCTGGCCTCGCACTGGCCGGCGCCGGTTTCGACGGCGTCGGCATCCCGGCCTGCATCCGCTCAGGTGAGGCGGCCGCCGCCGCCGTGCTCAGCGCGGCCGACGCGGTGGGCGCCGCCGGCCCGGCGTGAACCGCCGCCGGCCCGGCGTGAACCGCCGCCGGCCCGGCGTGAACCGCCGCCGGCCCGGCGTGAACCGCCGGCGGTCCGGTGTGAGCCGCCGCCGGGCGCATCGTGACGAACGCCCACCAGCACGCTGCCCGTCCAGCGAGGAAGAATAGACGTATGTCCGAGCCCCAGACCGCCACCGACCACAGTGTCGCGGCCCACAGCGTCGCGGCCCACAGTGCTGCCGACCGCGGTGCCGCCGACCGGTCCGCCCGCGACCTGAACGCGGAGCTGCTGTACACCAGTTGGTCGGTGTTCGCCGTGGATCAGCCGCTGCCCGACGACCGGCCGGCCGTCGCCGCCGAGGTGGAGGCGCTCCTCGACGGCGCCCTCGCCAAGGACGTCTACACCCGCGGGCTCTACGAGATCTCCGGGTACCGCGCTGACGCCGACGTCATGATCTGGTGGACCAGCCCCGACCCGGACCTGCTGCAGGAGACCTACCAGCGCTTCCGGCAGACCACGCTGGGCGCACACCTGCGGCCGGTCTGGTCCGCCGTCGGCCTGCACCGCCCGGCGGAGTTCAACCGCAGCCACATCCCGGCCTACGTCCGGCGCGAGGACCCGCGCGCCTACGTCTGCGTCTACCCGTTCAACCGGTCGCTCGAGTGGTATCTGCTGCCCGACTACGAGCGGCGTGGCATGCTCGCCGAGCACGGGATCATGGGCCGGGAGTACGAGGACGTACGGGCGAACACGGTTTCGGCGTTCGGCCTCGGCGACTATGAGTGGCTGCTCGCCTTCGAGGCTGACCAGCTGCACCGGATCGTCGACTGCATCCGCCACCTGCGCTCCAGCGCCGCCCGCCGGCACACCCGGCTGGAGACGCCCTTCTACACGGGCGTCCGCAAGCCGGTCGCCGACATCGTCGCCGCGCTTCCGTAACGCCCGCACCACAAAGGCCGCATCCGGTAAGGCCGCCCCCCTCAGCCGGGGGCGCGGCCGGCGTCCGCGCAGGCGCCCCCACCCGTCATGCGGACGCCGACCGGCCCGCGCCCGGGCCGCCGCCCGGGCTGCGGCGGACAGTAGCAGCTCGCGAGCGTCGTGTAACTCATTGTTGAGAGAACGACACGTGTGTTTGTCGGCCTGCTGCCCGGCCCTCGGGCTCCCGGCGCCCTCGGAGCGGCCCTGTTGCGCCCCCGCTGGCCGCGCCGTGGGTGGATGGCGAGCCGTTTGTGCCCCCCGAGTGGTGTGGGAAGGTTGCCTGGACTGTCGCGCGGGGGCGCTGGTCGGGCAATCGCCGGGGCCGGGTAAGTTTGCCTCCGTGGCCACGTCCAGTGGCCTGCCCAGGGGGACGGGCGCGGCGGGAGCCGCGTCGCGGGTAGCGATGGGCCCATAGCGGTGGGTACGGCGTCGAACTGCTTTGACGTCGAGCTGCTCCGTCCATGGGCATTCCGCGCAGGGCGCCCAGGCGCGGGAGCGGGTGGCGAGTCCACCGCGGAGGGGACCTTGCTGACGCTGCAGGTAGCCGGCCGGCCGACAGGTGACGCTACGTGACCGCCGCCGTGCGCGGTCAGGACGCGCACGGCCGGGCGGCGCCGCGCCGAGCGCGACAGACGCCCACCATGCCGGCGTTCCGCGTCACCGCCGCCGACAATGATCTCTACCGGGCCCAGCTGCGGTGGGAACGCCGCTACGTGCAGGTTCTCGTAGCCTTCGATGTGGCCGCCTGCGTCCTCGCGGCCGGCGTTGCCTATCTGATCCGGTTCGGCAGCCTTGGCGGCGAGCATTTCGGCACGCCCGAGGAGTCGCCGCGCTGGTACCTGCTGTCGGTCGTGCTGCTGCCCGTGGTCTGGGTGGTCGCGATGGCGCTGAACCGGGCGTACGAGCCGCGCTTCCTCGGTGGCGGCTCGGAGGAGTTCCGCCGGGTCGTCAACGCCGCGGTCCGGGTCGTCGCGACCGTCGCCACCGTGTCCTACGCGACCAAGGCCGAGGTCGCCCGCGCCTACGTGCTCATCGTCTTCCCCATCGCCATCCTGCTGTCGGTGGCCGGCCGGATCGGCGGGCGCGGCCTCCTGCACCGGCTGCGCCGGCAGGGCCGCTGCATGCACCGGGTGCTCGTCGTCGGCGCCGGCGAGTCGGCCGCGACCCTCGTCCGGCTCGCCCAGCGTGACCCGACCGCCGGCTGGTCCGTCGTCGGCGTCGTGCTCGACCGGCTGCCCGGCCGGCACAGCCACGACCGCCCGGAGCGCAGTGGCTTCGACCTGCTCGGCGTGCCGATCGTCGGCACCTCGGAGACCCTGCACACCTCGATCCGCGCGACCCGTGCGACGACGGTCGCGATCTCCCCGCAGATGGACGGCGAGACGCTGCAGCGGGTGCTGTGGAACCTGGAGGGCTCGGACGTCGACGTGCTGGTCTCCTCGGCGCTGACCGACGTCGTCGGGCCGCGGATCTCCATCCGGCCGGTGGCCGGGCTGCCGCTGCTGCACATCCGCGAACCGGAGCTGACCGGCTCCCGGCGGGTGATGAAGATGCTGTTCGACCGGCTGGTGGCGCTCACCGTCGTCGTGCTGTTCTCGCCGCTGCTGCTCGCGCTGGGGCTCGCCGTCCGGCTCACCAGCCGCGGGCCGGCGATCTTCAAGCAGGTCCGGGTTGGCCGCGGCGGCGAGACGTTCAAGATGTACAAGTTCCGCTCGATGTACGTCGACGCCGAAGAGCGTCTGGCGGAGCTGCAGCGGAGCAACGAGGGCCAGGGCCTGCTGTTCAAGATGCGTGACGACCCTCGGGTGACCTCGGTTGGGAAGTTCCTGCGCAAGTGGTCGCTCGACGAGCTGCCGCAGCTGTTCAACGTGCTCAACGGCTCGATGTCGCTGGTCGGCCCGCGCCCGCCGCTGCCGCGCGAGGTCGCCCAGTACGAGGACGACGTGCACCGCCGGCTGATGGTCAAGCCCGGGCTGACGGGCCTGTGGCAGATCAGCGGTCGCTCCGACCTCAACTGGGACGAGTCGGTGCGCCTTGACCTGCGCTACGTCGAGAACTGGACGCTGGCCATGGACTTCGTCATCCTCTGGCGCACGGTCTTCGCCGTCCTGCGCCGCGAGGGCGCCTACTAGCGGTCCGCCGGCCCGTCGGGCTTCGTCGGGACCGCTGATCCTCGTCTCGGCGGCCACGCCCGCCGCCGGCGGCGGGCGTGGCCGCCGGCGGACGGCTACCGCTGGTCGATCACTTGATCGAGCAGGCCGTACTCCTGGGCCGCCGCGGCGGTGAAGACCCGGTCGTGGTCGGTGTCGGCGCGCAGCGTCGCGGTGCTCTGCCCGGTGTGCCGGGCGAGGATGTGCTCGATGTCCGCCCGGACACGGACGACCTCGTCGGCCTGCAGGATCAGGTCGGGGATCGCGCCGCGGCCCTGCGCCGCCGGCTGGTGCAGGACGACGCGGGCGTGCGGGAGGGCGGACCGCTTGCCTTCGGCGCCCGCGGCCAGCAGGACGGCACCGACCGCGACGGCCTGCCCCACGCAGGTCGTCGCCACTTTCGGCCGGATGTAGCGCATCGTGTCGTAGATGCCGAGCATCGCGCTCGGGTCGCCGCCCGCACAGTTGATGTACAGCTGGATGTCCCGATCCGGGGCGTCGGCCTCCAGGTAGAGCAGCTGCGCGACCAGTGCGTTCGCGACGCCCGAGTCGATCGCGGTCCCCAAATAGATGATCCGCTCCGTTAGCAGGTGCGAGTAGACATCCATGACGCGGTCACCGCGCGGGTGCTGCGCGACGACGTTCGGGATCGTGTAGGAGCTCATGGAGCGGACCTCTCGCTGGCGGACCTCTCGCTGGCGGACCGCTCGGTGGCGGGACGAATGCCGATGGTCCGGCGGCCGCGCGGCGCGACCTCCTCGAAGGTGCTGACGATGCCGTCGACGAACCCGTAGTCGAGCGCCTCCCGCGCGGTGAACCAGCGGTCGTGCAGGGAGTCCTCGAACACCCGCTCGGCAGGCTGGCCGGTGTCCTGCGCGATAAGTGCGAGCACCGTGTCCCGGGTGTGGCGCAGGTCGTTCGCCTGCAGTTCGACGTCGACCGCCGTGCCGCCGATCCCGGCGGAGCCCTGGTGCATCAGGACCCGGGCGTGCGGCATCGCGCGCCGCTTGCCCCTGGTGCCGGACGAGAGCAGGAACTGGCCGGCGCTGTACGCGATGCCAAGCGCCAGGGTCGACACGTCGCAGGGAACGAGCCGCATGACGTCCCGGATCGCCAGCATGGCCGGCACCGAACCACCGGGGGAGTGGATCCACAGCGCGATGTCGGCCACGGCGTCCTCCGTCGCAAGCGCGATCATCTGCGTGGCGAGCAGCGTGCCGAGGTCGTCGTCGAGCGGGCCGTCGAGCACGACGACCCGCTGCGCGTAGAGATCCAGCCGTGCCCGGTCGTTGAACAGTGGAGCCTTCGCATCGTCACTCATGCGTCAACTCTGCGAGATCACCCGGTCCGAGAAGTCGGGCGTCTGCCCGCCGCAGATCTGCTGCCGGCAGACGCCCGACCGCCCCGGTAGGGCACCCAGTGACGACGAGAGGCGACGGTCGCGCCCGGGGCCGTCGCCTCCGCCACGCGGCCTGGCTGTGGGTCAATGCCACCGCTGCCGCTCCGTCGGCTGGGTGCTCCGGCCTCGCCCCCACGACCTCGCCGATCTCCGCGGGGACCCTGTCGCTCCTGCGAGACCTCCGCGCGCCGCCTCCTGCGTGTCAGCCGGCCGACGACGCTCTGATCGCGGCGAGCACCGCGTCGGCCAGCTCCGGGCGGCAGATGACGAGGTCGGGCAGCAGCGGGTCGGGCTGGTTGTAGCGCAGCGGCGAGCCGTCGATCCTGGTGGCGTGCAGTCCGGCGGCGAGCGCGACCGCGACGGGGGCGGCGGAGTCCCATTCGTACTGGCCGCCGGCGTGCAGGTAGACGTCGGCCTCGCCGCGGATCACCGCGGACGCCTTCGCGCCGGCCGAGCCCATCGGCACGACCACACCGCCGAGCTTCTCGGCGACGTCGGTGACGAGCTTCGGCGCGCGGGTGCGGCTCGCCACGAGCCGCGGCGGCCCGGCCGGCCCGGCGGCCGGCGGGGCAATCGTCGCGCTGGACAGCGTCACCCCGAGCGCGGGCAGCGCGACCGCGCCGATCACGAGCTCGCCGGCCTGCCAGAGCGCGACGTGCACGGCCCAGTCGGTCCGGCCCTCCTCCGAGAACTCGCGGGTGCCGTCGAGCGGGTCGATGATCCAGACCCGGTCGGCGCCGAGGCGGACCGGGTCGTCGACGGCTTCCTCGGAGAGCACGGCGTCCTTGGGGCGATGTCCGGCGAGCGCCGCGCCGAGCAGGCGCTGTGACCCTGCGTCGCCGGCGTCCCTGAGGGCGGCCGGGTCGGCGAATCCGAGCTCGGCGCGGATCTCCAGGAGGCGCCGGCCGGCGTCCTCGGCCAGGCGGGTCGCCAGCTCGGCGTCGGTCGGCTCGCTGCCGGCCGGTGGGCCGGCCGAGGTGTCGATGCTCATTGCCGAGACTCTATGGCCGGTTACCGGGGTTTTGTGGCCGACTACTGTCGCGAATCGCGGATTCTGGCGGTCGGGTGTCCTGGCCCGGCGGCAGGCCGAGGCGATCAGGTGCGCGGCAGGCCTGCGCTGGTCAGGAGCGGACCTGCGCGCGGCGCGCCCGCGGCTGGATCAAGTCGCACCGGCGACCCGCGCTCGGTGGTCAAGCGGCGCTCATAACGCAACGGTTACGGTCCGGATGTGCCCATCCGCTGCCCCGTGCTCGTCGGCGAGGACCGCGCGGCCGAGCTGACGGCCGCCGCGGCCGGCTGGCCGTCGTTGCGGCTGACCCGAGCGCAGCTCGCCGACCTGGAGCTGCTGCTGCTCGGCGCCTTCGGCCCGGCGCCGGCCTACCCCGAGGACACCCTGCGTGACGGGCTGCGATTGCCCTCGCTGGTGGTCCCCGCGGCGGAGGCCGCGGGTCTCGCCCCGGGCGACTCGGTCGCGCTGCGGGAGCCGGACGGTGAACTGGTAGCGGTGCTGCGGGTCGGCGGCGTGCGCCGCCGCGGCGGCCCGGTGGACACGGAGCGGGCGCGGACGGCCGCGCGGGCGCGGACGGCCAGCCGGGTGGAGCCGGACCGGCAGCCGGAGCCCGCCGGCCAGGCCCGACTCGTCGGCATGGTCGCTGGGCTGCGCCTGCCGAGTCATCCGGACTTCGCCGCGCTGCGGCTGGACCCGGCCCAGCTGCACGAGGCGCTCGTACAACGCGGCTGGCTCACCGCGGGCCGGCCGGCGCCCTGGGCGGTCTGGGCCGATGGGCTGCTGCACACGGCGGACATCGCCCGCATCCGGGCGCTCACCCGGCAGGGCAAGCGCTGTGTCGTGCTGGCCGCGGTCGGCGGCGCGGATCCGGCCGACCGGCGCCATCAGCTGCGGGTTCGTGCCCTCCTCGCGGCGCTCGACGCACTCGCCGAGCCGCTGCAGGCGACCGAGGCGACGCTCGCAGGCCCGGCGATCGCCGCGGAGGCCACCGGAACGCGGACCCGGCCGGATTCGCCGGTCCGGGCCGAGACCCGGCCGCCCGAGGCCGGCCCGGCCCGGCGCGGAGACGACCAGCCGGCGCACGCGCTGCTGGTCCTGGTGCCGGTGGTGCCGAGTGACCAGCTGGCGGCGCCGCGAGCACCCTGGCCGTCCGCGACGACGCCGCGCGGCGCCGCGACGGACAATGATGTCGACGCGGCGGACCGGTCGGCCGAGCTGAGCGCGCTGCGGGCGCACCTGGCCGAGTTCTATGGGTTGGGCGGCAGCCTCACCGGGCCCGCGCTCGGAGCGCCCGAGCCCGGCCAGCTCGCCGCGCTGCTCGCGGCGGGCAAGCCGATCCCCGCCGAGCTCACCCCGCCCGGGGTCGCGGCCCACCTCGCCCAGGCCCACGCCGAAGGTGTGCCGCTGTGCTGACGGCCAGGGCGGCGATCGGCGCGGGGCGTCCCTGACACGCAGGAGGCGGCGTGCGGAGGTCTCGCCGGAGCGTGGCGAGGGCGGGGCCGGAGCATGCAGTCGACGGAGTGGCAGCGGTGGTATTGACACGCAGGAGGCGGCGTGCGGAGGTC
>Ga0068863_100004751_pt1 | contig 13387 bp, 12 predicted proteins | sample KBSSwiS62_FD_66596 | JGI IMG/M metagenome (GOLD analysis project Ga0068863, IMG submission 66596) | Switchgrass rhizosphere microbial communities from Kellogg Biological Station, Michigan, USA - KBS Switchgrass S6-2 | ecosystem: Host-associated > Plants > Roots > Rhizosphere > Soil ...
GGAGTACCGTTCGACGACAGGCTGCAACAAAGCATCGAGCGTCGTAGCCGGGAAGGGCGGGCTTCCCGAGCCCGCTCGGAATGTCACGAACCGTTTGAGTCCAGCTTTGATATCCGCGGGAATGGACGCCACCACGCGCTCATCCTGGACAAAGAGCGCATCGATCGCCACTGAGCGAAGCGCCTCGTCACGCTGGTCGCGGGCGTAGTTGGCGTCGATGCCGACGACTGCGATCCCCCGCACAAGGCACGCCATTTGCGTGTACTGCCAGTCCATGCTGGTTGGCGCAAGTATGGCAGCGCGATGTCCGCGCCCGAGCCCGGCTGCGCGCAGCGCCGCGGCAATTCGCGCAACGCGCTCGGCATAAAGAAACCACGTGACAGGTTGCCATGCGTCGTTCTCGTCGAGGCCAGAAAACCCGATTCGAACCGGCGTCTCGCGCACGCGCCGTGATACGAGGTCTGGAATGATCCGATATGGCAACGGGTCAACGTGGCTCAGGAGCCATCGGTCAGGGGACGATGGGGTCGTAGGCTCCCCGGGGACGGGTGATTCGCAGATCCTCCGCACTAAGGTCGAGCCATCGCATTTGCCGCGTGGTATTGGCGCCAAGCAGCACCTTGCGTCGGATCATGAAATCGACGAACGGCGCCATGAATTTCCAGTACAGCCGATTCGCCTTGCCGGTACGTATCAGCGCGGAGAACTCTGGCGCATACGGGTTGTAGCCAAAGTTCTGAAGGTCCGAGTACATCAGCAACCAATTTACCGGGTAATTGCTGTGGATCGGGTTGGCATGCGATGCCCGCTCGACGAGTCCGAGCTCCGCAACCCGCTTCATCGTCGCTTCCTGGTCGTAGTTCCACGCGTGGAACGGCGCGAGATAGCGCGGAAACCTCGTCCCTGCCGGAAAGCGCCGCGGATTCCAGAAACGGCCGAGCTCCGCGTCGCTGAAGACCCCCGCGTCTGTCAGCCCGGGTGGCGTCCAGTCGGTTTCTTCAATGAGCTTGCGCGAGAACTCATATTCCATGCGCTCCGGCTCTGGCTGACCCGGGGAGTAGCCCGCGAGCACCAGAGGGATGCCGCGCTCGGTGGCTATCGCGAGGGCGTCGCCCTCGAACAGAGGCGCATAGACATACGAAACGGTGTAGACAGCTCCGCGTGCTTCCTGATTGCGCAGGAGGTAGGCGAAGAGCTTCCTGTAGAACTCCGCGGACGGCCGATAAACAACGTGATCGACGCCGAGTCGTTCGACCGTGCGGCGGATGCTCCGCCATGCGACCTCGGGAATGTTCGCGTCGACCGTGTATGCGAGCACATTGAGACCGTAGTCCACCTTGGCCCGATACAGGAGATCGAGACTGTCCTTCCCTCCCGACAGGCACACGAGCGCATCGTAGGGGCCCTTGCCCCGGCAGTCGGCGAGCGCCCTCTCCAGGTCCAGGCGCCGCGTCTCCCTCTCGGCCTCAGATGCGGTAGCGTCAGTCGGCCCGAAGTTGCGGCACGTTGCGCACGTTCCCGTTCGATCTATTTCCGCGCCTGGCACCGCAGCGGGGAGCAGGCAACGCGTGCAGCGTTTCACAAGGCGGGTCGTTGATGGACACTGTGGAATTAACGCGATGTTACGCTATACCGGAGGCTGGAAGGCAGCACACGAGGCGGGCATCAATGGCGCTAGGCAGGTGACGCGACGTCGTATCCTCTTCCTGGCCGAGGCGGTCACGCTCGCGCACGTCGCACGACCTGTGGCGTTGGCACGCGGTCTCGACCCGTCGGAGTGGGAAATCCGCCTCGCCTGCGACTCGCGCTATGAGCGCGCGATCGGCAAGCTGCCGTTTCCGACTGAGCCAATTTGGACGATTTCGCCCGAGCGCTTTCGGCGCGCGATCGAGGGCGGTGGTCCGATCTACGACGCCAGATCGCTGGACCGGTACGTCGACGAGGACCTGCGGCTTATCGACAGCTTCCGGCCCGACGCGGTCGTCGGGGACTTTCGCGTTTCGCTGGGGATCAGCGCGCGAAAGGCCGGCGTGCCATACATCAACGTCACCAACGCATACTGGAGTCCCTACGCGAAAATTCGCCATGTGGTACCGGAGATCACGCTGGCGCGTGTCCTGCCGATCGTCCTGGCGCAACCGCTGTTCGACGTGTTTCGCGGCGCGGGCTATGCGTTCCACGCGATGCCAGTCAACCGTGTACGCCGCAAGCGCGGGTTCGAGCGCCTGCCGCTCGATTTTCGGTCGGCAATCGTCGATGCAGACATGACGCTTTATGCCGACATTCCCGAGGTTATTCCGACCGTCGCCTTGCCAGTTTCCCACAGGTTCATCGGGCCAATCCCCTGGTCGCCGTCGGTGCCCTTGCCAGAATGGTGGCCTGAGATCGAAGCAGCTGCGGCGATACGACCGGTGGTCTACGTGAGCTTGGGCAGCTCGGGCATCCCCGGGGGGCTGGCTCGGGTGCTAGGCGCCCTGCGGACAATGCCAGTCACCGTAGTCGCAGCGACGGCCGGCCGCGACGAACTGATGCCCGCGCCTCCAAACAGCCGCGTAGCGGAGTATCTGCCCGGTGACGACTGCGCAAGGGTCGCCAGCGTCGTCGTCTGCAACGGAGGCAGCCCGACGGCGTACCAAGCGCTCGCCGCAGGAAAGCCGATGATCGGCCTTGCGGCCAATACCGACCAATTCCTGAACATGGCCGCCGTCGAGGATGCCGGCTTCGGAATTCTTCTGCGCGCGCGCCGAGCCACGGAGAATACAATTCGCGCGGCGGTGTCGCGCGCGATCCATGACGATGGATTGATCCGCCAAGTGAGAGCCGCGCGTGATGCAATCGGCCGCTACCATCCGGCGAGGGAGTTGCGCGCGGCGCTGGCGACGGTTCTTGGGGTCCAGACGCCCGAATGAGCCAAACGTCGAGGCCGATTCCATGGACGTAATCGTCGTCGAAGGCGCACCGACTCTTGCAAAGATGGCCCTTCGCTCACCTGCTTCTTGACGTCGAAACTTTTTACACCCGGGGTCACGTTTCGCTCAAGGTCGCCACCGTAGTATGCCCCCCTACCCCATCGTTCTTCCGGTATTCTGCGTGGTAACCGGCGTGTCGCGGGGCTTGGGGTTCGCTCGGGTGTGCGCTCCGAGCGCTCTGCAGGGAGTTCGGCAGATGCCGGCTTGCAAAACGCGCACAATAGTTGTCGAATTGGTCGATGGTGTCGTCACCGCGCTGCGGCAGCTTCGGCAAGCAGCTTTCGGCGCTCAGGGTTCGGAAGGCCTGTCCGTCGAATTTTTTTACAGTTATCGCGTTTTCGCGGTAGGCGCGCGATCAGCAGCTTTCTACTCCGTTGTTCCGACATGGTTTTTTTGACTAGGCATGGGAAATGCTTAGTATTCGTCGGCAATAAGCGTTTTTGGATTTCCGCTTAATGGAACGAACGATACGAGCTTTGGCCGCTTTGGCCAGCGGGGCCTCACGAAAGGATTAATCAAATGAAACTGCGCAAAAAACTTCTGGCTGTTGCATTCGCTGGCCTGGCTTCCGGCGCTGCGCAAGCCGTTCCGTACGTTGGCAACCTAAACACGGGCGCTGGATATGACGGCGTACTGACCGGCGTCACGGGCCTCGACATCTACTCGAACGGCTCCGCGGCCTTTTTCTGCGCGTCGGCTGCTGGTTGCGCCGGCGGCACCGTCGCGTTTGGTACGCAACTCAACCCGTTGGTGCAACAGGTGGTAGCGGGCGACACGGTCCGAACGGTTTACCAGGGTGTCGCAAACGTGGTTCTGGGCGCCGCCTCCCCCCATCTGACCTATCCCGGAGCGAGTCCTTTGGGTCCCGGAAACTACCAGATTACGGTGGCGGCGGATTTCCTGGAAACGATCATCCTGTCGAATCTCGCGCCCGTTCCGACGCTGCAGGCGCTGGTCCTCGACGGAGGGCGGGTTGGCTTGTTTTATGATAACAACCTCCTAGGGGGCGCGACCCCGGGGTGCGTCGCCAGCAACACGCTTATTACGACTAACCCGGCCGGCGTTCTTGCCGGAGTGGGTTACACCGATGGCTGCTTGCTCGCCGGCGGTGCCATGTCCATGGCAATGTCCTCGCCTACTACGCTGACCCAAGCACCCGTCGGCACTGTTTCCGGTTCGTCCAATATTGCTGGCTTGGTCACCAGTGGGCTCTTCGGCAGCCTCACGAACATCGGTTTTAACCCGAGGCCGGGAGATTTCAATGCCACGACAACCCTGCAGTTCGGCGGTACCGCCACAGGCGCGGATTCCGGGCAAACAGTGGGCTTCTTCGACAACGCGAACGGATTTACCCGCGTTCTGGTCAACTCGGCCCTCGTCATGCGCGCCGACGCCAACGTTCTGCTCAGCGCCGCAGTGCCCGAGCCGGCCACTCTAGCGCTGCTGGGCATCGGCTTGGCGGGTCTCGGCTTCCGTCAGCGCCGTCGCGCCGCCTGAGTGCGATAAATCTCGCTGTACGAAGAAGGGGCCCTCGGGCCCCTTTTTCTTTGCCCGGGCATAGAGTGCAGGTACCATCGGCTCATGGAGACAGATGGGAAGGACTACCTCTATTCCGCCTGCCTGATTGCGCTGGTCTTGATCGCCAGCGTCTTGTTGTTGGTGCCCGTACACGGGTGGCTGGTGTCCGTTCTGGGCCCCTATACGGCCATTGCCCTGTTCGTTCTGTTCGCGCTCGCCTACGGTGGAATCACCGCTCTATTGCTCGCGGTCCTTGCGGTTCTGCTACCGCTGCGGGAGGGCGACTATGCCATCGACCATCCCCAGTTCACGCTGTGGAAAGTGCAGCACGTGGTCGGCGAATTGGGCAAGGCCGCACTTTCCCTCTTCTTTCCCGTGTTCGCGCGGTCGGCCTTCTATGCCCTTTTCGGCGCCCGCGTCGGCAAGCAGGTCGCCGTCGCGGGCAAAATCCTCGATCCTCGGATGACGGTGCTGGAGGAAAAATGTGTTCTAGGCGAGGGCTGTATTCTCACGTCCCACGCCATACTGGGTAAACGCTTTGTTCTGCGCGAAGTGCGCGTGGGTCGGGAAGTTACCGTGGGGGTCGGCAGCATACTCATGCCCGGCGTGAAAATCGGCGCAGGGGCGGTCGTGCTCCCGGGTTCGGTGCTCAAAGCCGACACCGAGGTCCCCGCGGGCGAAATCTGGGGCGGCGCTCCCGCGGTACGGCTACGACGTGGAGGGGACTGAGCTTCCCGATTCCAACCGTCCCAGCAGCGCAGCATTCATCAGGTCGAACCCCTTGAGGATATTGTTCCGTAGCCACGGCGCGAAGGGCGGCACGAGCAGGCCGGAGAAAGTCTCGGTTTGGCTCACCTGCGACCGGTCCTCGCCGGCGCGCTCGATAATGAAGCTGTGATCCCCGTCCAGGAGGCCTTTGCGGCCGAAGTGACCGAGCCAGCGCAGCTCCCGTTCCGGTGTCGCAGCAAGCACCTCGAGATCGTAGTTGCTTCGTTTCAGCCCTGGCCAATGAATCACGACGTGAAGCATGGTACCCGGCGTAGCCTCGCCCTCGGCGCTTGGAATGCAGGGATTCCACTCTCGGTAGGCGCTGAAATCGGCGAGGACACTCCAGACTTGCTTCGGGCTGGCGGCAATCTCGATCTCGGAGTGCAAAGTCATTCGAAACGCAGAATTGCGAACCGCGTGAGATGGCATGTTGACCGCCGACGCGTCGTCTATGCTGCGGGTCATCTATTCGCCTCGATCAGGAGCCGCCGGCCAGCATGTGGTCGGCGACGCGCAGCGCATTCGCCGCAATGGTGAGGGCCGGGTTCGTGCCACCGCTGGACGGGAAGAACGAGCTGTCGACCACGTACAAGTTGCCGAAGCTATGCGCGCGGTTGTGCGGATCGAGGACGCTCGTCGCCGGGTCGTGTCCGAAGCGGCAAGTGCCGCAAGCGTGAGCCAGCATCGAGTTCTTGTCCGACTGACGGAGGATGAGAAAACGAAGAGGTCTAAGCGCCTTCGCTATATGGGCCCGGAAATCCTTCACGCGGGTGAGCTCGTGGGGGCGCAGACGATAGTGGATGCCGAGCGGAGGGCCGGGGACGACCCGATTATCCGCATAGGGCAGATCCTCCATGATAGTGGCAAGCAAAACACCCCGATTCAGCGCTCCTGACAGGACAGCGCGCAGGACGGGTTCGACGAGCCCGATCAACGGCGAAACCCGCGGGGCGGCGTCGCGCACCTCGTTGACCAGATTCGCGGCAAGGACCGGAGCGGGCGGCAACAGGCCAAAGGACTGGACCGTGCCCAGTTTGGCGCCGTCGAACTGGTAAAAGTCGCTGAGGCCCACCTGCTTCCACGGGTTCTCGCCGCCTCCTTCTAGGAACACCAGGTAGAGGTCCACGCAATGGCGCATCAGATTGCGACCAACGAGACCGGACGCGTTTGCCAGACCCTGCGGCCATTCTGCGGAAGTCGAGCGCAACATGAGTGCCGATGTCATCAGCGCTCCCGCCGCCAGGACCACGCGGTCGGCACGGAAAGTGACTTGCCGGCCCTGCCAACGGCACGCGACGCCAGTCACCCGATTCCCTGTGCCCTCCACACGAACTGCCTCGCATTCGTCGAGCAACGTTGCACCGTCGTTGCGTACAGCTGGCTCAAGGCAGATCCGTGCCGCATCATTCTTGCATTCCCGGGCGCAGAGATAGCCTTGGCAACATTTGCAACCCGGGACCGACTCGCATGCCAGCGGGAGTTGATACGGATGCAAGCCCTGGCGCTCGAAATGCGCATGCAGCTTCGCATTCAGGGGACTGAGCGGCGCCGGGGGCAAGAGATCCAGGCGTTCGGGACGCAGCCTATCCGAGCTGCCGCGGACTCGGTATAGCGTTTCTGCTCGTTGGTAATAGGGCGCGAGATCTGCGTAGCGGATGGGCCACGCGTCGGGAAGGGACGAGGCGGCGGCTGGAAAATTCTGCCGAGGCTCGAAGTCGGCGGGAAAGAAGCGCTCCAGCGCCATGCCATAGAGTGCACTCGACCCCCCCGTGCCGCAGCCGATGAAGGGAACAAACCTGCGGTGGCCGTCGACGACCTCTTCGTAACACCGTCCTGCGCGGGACAGCAGAACAGCGTCTCGTCCCGACGCCGACCCGTGGGGCAGAACGAGGAGTTCCGGATACGTGCCCCGCAACGCATCGGCACGATCGAATCCAGCGCGCCCCTTTTCCACGAACAACACACTTCTTCCGGCCCTGGCGAGAGCTGCCCCGAGAGTCGCGCCGCCGACCCCTGTGCCGACGACCAGGCAATCCCAATGCTTTCGCTCGATTTCCTCGATACTCAGCACGTCTCGGGATCCCTTTGGGGACTCCGCACGGACACCGAACGACGGTTTACGTGCGAAGATGAGAAAAAGATACAGCGAACGATACAATTGCCACGGCGTGACCGGGCTCCATTCCTTCGCGGACAAGCGATGAGCATGAAAGCGGATGCGAAAGCCCGGCGGTGCCGGAGGTCATCATTGTTCAGGCAGGGCTCGACGTGCTTGCATCGAACATGAGTGTGGCATTGCGCAACACTTTCCGCCATCGCAGGCGCAGCGCAATTGCGCTTTCCGCGATCGGTTTCGGCCTCATTGCACTGCTTCTGGCCGGCGGGTTCATCGAGTGGGTCTACTGGGCCACCAGGGAGGCCGCGATCCAGAACGGCCTCGGTCATATCCACGTGATGCGTCCCGGCTATCGCGATTCGGGCACGGCAAATCCTCTCGCCTATCTCCTGCCGGCCGCATCGCCGGAATTGACGGCGCTCCAACGTATCCCGGAAGTCGAAGTCGTAACTCCGCGGCTAAACTTCGGTGGCTTGATCAGCCATGGCAGCACCACGCTATCTTTCCTTGGCGAGGGTGTCGATCCGGACAAGGAAAAGTTGGTAAGTCGGGTAACGCAAATTTCCAAAGGAGAGGGGCTCTCCGCGGCGGACAACAAGGGATTTCTGTTGGGACAGGGGCTGGCGGCCAGTCTCGGGGTAGAAGTGGGCGAAAAGGTCGTTTTGCTGGCCACCTCGGCCTCAGGCGGGATCAACGCCATCGAAGGGCACGTCCGAGGCCTGTTCGTTACGGAGGCGAAAGCCTACGACGACCTGGCAGTTCGCCTTCCAATCGGTCTCGCCCGTGAGCTTTTGAAGGTGTCGGGATCTACCACCTGGGTCATCGCGCTCGACCAGACGGAACGCACGAAAGACGTGGTAGAGCGCCTCGGTGCAAAGTACTCGCCCAAGCTGGAATTCGTTCCCTGGTACGACCTTTCCGACTTTTACGCCAAGACCGTTGCGCTCCTTTCCAGCCAGATGAATTTCGTGCGCCTTTTGATCGGATTGATCATTGTTCTCAGCATATCGAACATGCTCATCATGAATGTGCTGGAACGTACTGGCGAGATCGGGACGATGATGGCCATGGGAGGGCGGCGCCGTGACATCTTGATGCTCTTCCTGGGGGAAGGACTACTTCTCGGCGCGCTCGGGGGCACGGCGGGCCTCGTGATTGGGCTCGCGCTCGCGCAGTTGATCTCGGCGGTGGGAATTCCGATGCCGCCGCCGCCCGGCAGGACCGCTGGGTATTCGGCGGAGATACTCGTAACCTGGCGCATGGCGGCAGGTGCCTTTGCGCTTGCGTTCGGTACGACAGTGATAGCAGGCGTCTATCCGGCCTGGAAGGCGTCGCGCATGGCGATCGTCGATGCCCTCAGGCACAACCGATGAGGATATGTGCTGAATTTGCGTTCAATAACTGCGGTCCTCGGTCTGTTGTCCTGATTGTGGAGTGCCGGGCATGTTGAGACTCGCCCTGCGCAACGTGCTTCGCCACAAGCTTCGAACCGGGTTGACCCTGGCGGCAATCGGCTCGGGTGTAGCAGGATTGGTGCTTAGCGGCGGCTTTGTCGAGGATTCTTTGGTGCAGCTGCGCGAAGCGACTATTCATTCGCAGTTGGGCCATCTGCAAATTCGCAGAGTTGATGGCCGCAAAGACAATTCGAATGCGCAACTCAAGGCGATGATCGACGATCCGCAGAAGATAATGACTCTCGTGAAAGGCCATTCGGACGTCGATGACGTGATGGCGCGAATCACCTTCGAAGCGGTCCTCAACAACGGCCGCGCTGACATTCCTGTCCAAGGCGTAGGACTGCAGCCCGCCAAGGAATCAAGACTTGGAACTTCGATCACGATGATCGCCGGTCGAGGGCTGAGCGGTGAGGGTGCTCACGAAATCCTGCTCGGGGAAGGCGTCGCCAACGCTTCCAAGCTCAAGCCAGGCGACCGCGCCACGCTGCTCACCAATAGTGCGGACGGTGCGCTGAACACCACGGATCTCGTGGTAGCGGGAGTCTTTCGAACCTTTTCAAAGGACTATGACGCGCGGGTCGTTCGCGTTTCGCTGGCCGTGGCGCAGGAGCTCCTCGACGTACGGGCCGTCAACGCCATCGTGATTTCCCTCAAGACGACGGAGTCTACGAATGAAGTCGCTGCGCTCCTGAGGCGTGAGCTAGACAACAGCATGTACGAAACCAGGACCTGGGAGCAGCTGGCGGACTTCTACGATAAGACGGCGGCGCTGTACCGACGCCAGTTTGCCGTATTGCAAGCGATCATCCTGATCGCCGTGCTCCTCAGTGTGGCGAACAGCGTCAACATGAGCATCTTCGAGCGGACGGGGGAGTTCGGAACGTTGATGGCACTGGGTAACAGAGGCCGAATGATTTTCCAGCTGGCGATTACCGAGAACCTGCTCCTTGGTTTGATCGGCAGCGGTTGCGGCGTTTTCGTGGGAGTGCTGCTGGCATGGGGGATTTCTTCAGTCGGCATCCCGATGCCACCGCCACCGAATTCAAACGCGGGATACACAGCGTCCATTCGAATCGTGCTTTGGATACTGCTAAGCTCATTCTTGGTTGGGCTGGTTGGGACATTGGTGGCGGCCATCATGCCGGCCCGTAAGGCGGCACGACTGCCCGTGGTCGAGGCCCTGCGGCACAATGTATAGCGACTCCGCGGGCTGAAGTTCCCGATTGCCGCCGACCTAGTATTCCGTGCGCAGTGTGACAGTCTCGATCGCCAGCACCTTGCAGCGGGTAGCTCGCCATCGCAGCGTCCGGCCGATTTTGTCCTGGACGACCACGCAGGCGGGGGCCATCGCGACCGCTTTCGGGAGCTGCCCTCGATCCCCGGCGCCGCCAGGGAAATACCGAGGTCATGATGTGCATTCGCGCCGTCCGGGTTCCTGGAGCAAGACCGCCTGGCAGGAGGCTGTCGCAGTCAAACACCCAGACACGATCTGGACGACTCCTGCGCCGAAACAGTGGAAGACTGTGCCAATGCAATTCGCGGTGCTCCACTGTGTCGTACCTCTTATAGTATGTACCTTCCACGTTACAATTCGAGAATCGCCGGCTGGTAACCGGCAGGCATCCATGGCCCAAGTCTTGCTTTAAAAGCCTGTAGTCCCCTTTTTACGCAGAAATTGTAAACCGGACCGACACAAAACGTCGTGCGTCGTGGCATGCAGCCGAGGCCGAAAAGCCCCGCAAAGGCTCGTTACAACAACGGTGTCACAAAGATAATTAATGAAAAACATCGTAATTGACCCGAACGCAGACACAAGAAGCGTTGGGTTTGTCTACCCACCCCAAGCATTTACTGTGTAAATTCCGCCGACCTGGGGGTTCGAGCCAAAGATCCGAAGGATTTGTTGCGCACCTGTTCGACGCAAGCCAGAGACAAGCTGACGCCTGGCAGACGATGGAACTGAGCCTGAGAAGGCCCCGAAGCTTCCGGAATGGATCGGAATTGGAATGACTGATTCACGTAAAGATCCTGGCAATGCCGTCCCGCCCCTCGAGGCTGGAGACGTGCGCAACCGCGGCCGTCGCCGGTTGCTGCAGGCGGGTGCTTCCGCCGTACCCGTCGTGATGACGGTGGCGAGCCGGCCGGTACTGGCGCAGGTTCAATGCCTGACACCCTCCGCTGCGGTTTCGGGCAACGCGAGCGGTCAAGCCGCCGTCTTCTGCACGGGAGTTGCGCCAAGCGTATGGTCCGGTACCGGCACCTGGCCGACCTACACCAAGGCGACCGCGAAGTTCAAAGACTTTTTTTCGCCGGATCTCCTCGGCCACGCCAACATCCTGATGCAAGAAGTGCTGACGCTCGCGGCCCCCGCCGGGTCAAACGACGAGGTCGCGCAATATGTCCTGGCCGCTCTCCTGAATCATGAAAGCAACAAGGTCCCAGACTCCATCTTGCCGCTTGCGGTAATCCACAAGATCTGGGCCGACTACAATAACGGGAACGGAACTTACCAGGTCAACGGCTCGGTTTCCTTCAACGGCAGCCAGATCGTCACCTACATCAAGTCGACGATAGGCTAGACCGGCGCGAAATGCCGCGGTAGTCGCCCGCTTCTTCGCGTCGCTACCCCATGTTTCCGAGTCCGCAGCCGCGCTGGCATGCCTTGCCTGCCGACGCCTTCGCGTGGCGTGAGTGGGATGGCGAGATCGTCGTGTTCAATCAGAAGACAGGCAGCACTCACCTCCTCGGCGACTTGGCCGGCGAAGTCTTTCGCCACCTGGTCGCCGCGGATCGCGGCGCAACCGTCGACGCACTCGCTGCCGGGCTGGCCGATGATTCGGTCGCTCCCTGCGACGAGGCTTGGACGCGGAGTGTAGCGGAGGTATTATCCGAATTTGCGCGGCTCGGGCTGGCGCAGCCGGATACACCTTGATTGTTGCCGACCTGTCATATCGCGAACTCGAACAACGACTGGCCGGCCCCGGTCTTCGGCTCCGAACCGGTCCGCTCGTCTCCCTAATCCGATCCCGGTTGCCTGCCGTCGTCCGCGGGATTTCGCTGCTCTACGCGGAATATCCCACCGACGACGCAGGAGGCTTCGCCGATTTCCGCGTTCAAGTGGATCGGCCCCGCAATCTCCGTCGCTGGCTGCAGCCTCAGGCGCATTTCTTCTCCGATGGCAGTGTGCCCTTCAAGCCACTCCCCCTCGACCAGGCCTTTCCGATGCTCGAGTGGGGACTCAACTGGTGTGTATCATCGCACTGTCACCAATATCTGATGTTCCACGCTGCGGTCGTCGAAAAATCGGGGCGAGCGCTGATCCTTCCGGCGCCCCCCGGATCGGGCAAGAGCACGCTGTGCGCGGGCCTCGTCAATCGCGGCTGGCGACTCCTGTCGGACGAGCTTGCGTTGATCGAAACCGGATCGGGCCGCGTCGTGCCGCTGCCGCGACCCGTGAGCCTCAAGAACGCCTCGATAGACGTGATCCGTGTTTTCGCGCCCGGCGTCGCAATCAGCCGGCCGGTACACGATACAGCGAAGGGATCGGTCGCGCATATGCGGGCGCCTTCCGATAGCGTTGGCCGGGCGTTGGAGACTGCGCGCCCCGGATGGATCGTAATCCCCCGCTACGAGGCTGGACTTGCCGCAGCGCTGATCCCGCTGTCGAGGGCGCGCGGCCTCATGCGGATGGCCGACAACGCGTTCAACTACAGTGTCCATGGACGAGGCGGCTACCAGGTTCTGGCGCAAATCATCGACCAGTGCAGCTGCTATGAGTTCGGGTATGGGGACCTGGAGGAGGCGGCCGCCGTATTCAACGACTTGGCCGCCTGAACGTGAGCACGGCGCCGGTACCCTGGATCAAAGCGGCGCTGCAATCGCCCCAGGACCTTGTCGCATGCACTCTCCCGCAATGGGAGCACCTGATTCACCAGGCGCGCCGGGCAAATCTTCTGTCGCGCGTCGCGGAGAATCTGCGCGAGCATGGATTGATGCCGCGCGTCCCACCCTCGCCGCGGGCACATCTCGCGGCCGCATTGGTGATGGCGGGAGCTCAGAAGGAGGCGGTCGAGCGCGAGGTGGCGCTGCTGCGCACGCCGCTGGCCAAGGTCGACGTCGATCTCGTGCTGCTCAAGGGTGCCGCTTACCTGATCGCCGGATTGCCGGCGGCGCGCGGCCGCGTGTTTTCGGACATCGACATCCTCGTGCCCCGCCACAAGCTGGCGGTGGTGGAGGGTGCACTCATGCTCGACGGCTGGTCCACGACGCACCATAATCCATACGACCAGCGCTACTACCGCCAGTGGATGCACGAACTGCCGCCGCTCCAGCACAATGCGCGCAGGACGGTGCTCGATGTCCACCACGCAATCCTGCCGCTTACCGCGCGCCTCAAGCCGGACTCCACAAAACTGCTCGCAGCCTCGCAGCCGATTGCCGGGGAAGATCGGTTGCGAGTCCTGTGCCCGACCGACATGGTCCTGCACAGCGCCACTCATCTGTTCCACAACGAAGACCTGAGCCAGGGCCTGCGCGATCTCGCCGATCTCGACAGTCTG
>Ga0068863_100004760_pt1 | contig 13374 bp, 11 predicted proteins | sample KBSSwiS62_FD_66596 | JGI IMG/M metagenome (GOLD analysis project Ga0068863, IMG submission 66596) | Switchgrass rhizosphere microbial communities from Kellogg Biological Station, Michigan, USA - KBS Switchgrass S6-2 | ecosystem: Host-associated > Plants > Roots > Rhizosphere > Soil ...
TGCATCCATGACGGAATATCGCGCATTCCATGGAGCACGCGCCAGACATCAATGTGACTACTCCGCTCCACGTAGAACACCAGATGCGGGTACTTCTTCAAACGCCAGAAGCGCAGACCGGGAAGATTCAACTCACCGGCGTAGCGCGATGAGCCCGTGTCTGGATGGCCTCCAATATGATGATACGCCTGTTCCAACGCATCGATGAAGCCTAACGCGGCTTCCGGCGCATTTTCGCTCGAGTAGTAGTCGATTGCTTCGTTGATGTCCCGCTCAGCGCGCTCACGAGGGATAACGGGTTTCGGCGTCACCGGCGAGTGCCTGGCTTCCCCGATTTGACCTTTCGGCGCAGGCGATCGAAGTAGGCTTCATCAACGGGCTTGGTCGGTGCAGATTCAGCGCCTGCGAGCAGAAGACCGCGCAACCGCAGACGGTCCTGATCTTTTCGTATGAGTTCGCGCACGTACTCGCTGCTCGTGCTGTAGCCACGCTCGTTGACCTGCTCGTCGACAAAATCTTTGAGCGAATCAGGCAGGGAGATATTCATCGTGCTCATGCCTGAATCGTAGCGCTTTTGGCAAAATTTGGCAAAAAAAGGCGTGTCGCACCCGGGGAGTCGGAAGCGGTCATGAATGTCCTTGCGGGAATCCGGACGGACAGCGTCAATCTGATCCCGCTCTCGTCGTGCTCCCTCGAACGCGTGATGTCAGTGTGCACCCCCAGCGCGAACAGATCGCGGATGCCAGCTTTGCTGGCAGTTCCGAGCAGTCGGCAGCCTCGTACGACGCGAGGTAATCATTGGGCCAGATTTTGAGCCCCACGTGATTGTCGACCGCGAGCTCATCACGGGTCAGAATCCGAGGTCCGAATCCGAGGTCCGATCTTCCGATCGCCGCGAAGCTCATCGAGATGCTGGCTGCTCGCAAGGAAAAAGCAGCCTGACCAGGAAAGCCGGGGCGCGTTTTTTTCCGTACTCCCGGAGACGTTCTCAAGGAAAAAATTCATGCGAATTTCAGTGAATGTCGTCGCGATCCTTGTCGCATGGCCAGGAAAGGCCGAAGAACTTCGTGCATTGCTCACTGGCATGGTGAGTCCGAGCCGTGCCGAGCCGGGGAATCTGCAGTACAACTCGTGGCGGGACAAGGCTGACCTCGAATGCTTTGTCATTGAGGAACGTTATCTCGATGAGGCGGCCGCGGCTGCCCATCATGCGACTCCGCATTACAAACATTACCTTTCAACAATCCACGATCTTGCCGAGCGCGCTGCCCTGGTGCTTGATCCGATCGATGCCGTGTGAAGGTTCGTTCGTCTGATCAACTGCGTGTCGAGTCTGGAGAAGTCATAGCTTATGTAGGTGAGCGGTGTGCGCGTCAGCTGCGCCCCGGGCCTCAGGTGCATCAACTGAATCTTGCGCAGGAGCGCAGTCAATGAAACTGACAACAAAAATGGTGATCACCGCGGTGGTCGCTCTCGGTTCAACATTCGCCGCATTCACGGCAAGCGCGGCGCCACCGGATGCAGCCACCGTGGCTGCGGCTAAGACCCCGGCGGATCATGAGGCCATTGAGTGATGTCACGCAGCACCTCGAGAGCTCAGTCGATCTGAAGGCACCGTGCGCTGCTGCTTTTGAGCACCTGGATGATTTCACGAAATTCGGGGAACACATGATGCGCTCGAGCTGGATGATGGCCGGCTCAGCGATGCGCTACGAGTTTGATGACGCTCGCGGGCGAGCTCGAGGAGCTACTGTCCGGATGTTGGGTTCATTCTTGGGATTGTGTCTGCAGATCGATGAGCCTGGCGTCAGTCCCAGTAGTGCGCCACGGCATCTCGCCCCGCACCCGAAGTGGATCACTTCAGAACGAGCGCCGGTCAGTTAATGGATTTCAGGAGCTGGTTCCGCCGCTCCCTGATTCCAGAGCAACCCGCAGCACGAAGGGCTTCGGCGAGCCGGGCGCGTATCTGGAAACTGGTCCTTCGAAGCGCGTAACGCTGCCTAAACAGTTGGCACCGATGATCGAAACGTCCAGCTCAGCCTTCACCGTAGTCGTCACAATTTTTCGACATGACCAACTCTCTAAGACTTCGCCTGAGACGCTGGTCGCGGCCGCCACCGTCATTCACAACTTCGTCTTCTTCTCAGCCGTGGGCGCACCGTTGGAAGACAACCTACCTGCGATGTTGTTGTAAGTCTTCTTCTTACAGTCCTGTTATATACGATGCGCTCGCGGAACGCTTCGTGCCCTCAATCAAATCTGAGTGTTTGAGCCGAATGATCGTCTTCGGACAGGCGTTGGGCCCATGCCCCTGGTCCGTTTTTCGACATGACATCGCTGTCATTCAGCCAAAACGAAGTGACGTTGCGATCGAACCTGATGCTCCCCGAATACTCATACAAATTATACTTGTCATATAATTAGAATAATTGCATTATCGATCTGGTAGCCCGGAAAAAAAATTTCACCGGGAAGGGGGGCACATGCAGTTAGGTCGAATCCGTCAGTTTGTCAGCGCCACACTGGCGCTCTGTGTAGCTGCTCAGGCGTCATATGCGCAGAACGCGCCGGACAATGGTTCCAGCTCTGGCGAGCAGTCGAGGGCGCAATCCAGCAACGTCCAGGAAATCGTCGTCACCGGTGTGCGCGCTTCGCTCGATTCCGCGCAGACGATCAAACGCGACGCGCCTCAGATTGTGGACTCCGTGCAGGCCCAGGACATCGGCAAGCTGCCTGACGTCAACACCGTCGAAGCGCTGCAACGGATAACCGGCATCCAGATCCAGCGTCGTTATGGCGAGGGAGACACGGATTTCGATCATCGTACCCAACCTGCCATCACGGTCCGCGGCCTCACGCAGGTGAGCAACTTCATCGATGGCCGCGAGGCTATTTCGGCTGCCGGAAGCCGCACGCTCGATCTCCAGGCCATTCCGCCCGAGCTGCTCGCCGGCATAGATGTGTTCAAAAACCCGCCGGTGGACACGATCGAGGGAGACATCGCGGGCGTCGTGAACATCAGGACCCGACTGCCGTTCGATGCCCCCGGCCGGTTGGTCAGTGGGACCTTGAAGGGCAACTACTACGACCGCGCGAGCAAGTTCGACCCCGCCGCTTCGGCGCTCTACAGCGATCGCTTCGATACCGGTGTTGGCGAGATGGGCGCGCTGCTGGACGTGAGCTATGGCAAAAGTGCATACCGTCAGGACGCACTACTGATCGGCGCGTACGGACCGATTCCGGCGGGTACCAACATTCCCGGTGCCCCAGCCAATGCCCAGGTGCCGTTCGGTGAGCAGATTTATGACGATGGCGGCGATCGGAAGCGGCTCGGCCTCGACGGCGCGTACCAATGGCGGCCCAGCGACCGCCTGCTGCTGACGGCCCAGGCGACGTACTGGCGTTACAAGTTCTTCCGTCAGGGCAAGTACTACTACAACAACAACAACGGCAATCCGACGACTACCCCGCTGGACGGAGCGGCGTTCACCTTCGATGGCTCGGGCTATGCGACATCCGGAACGCTCGCGAACCAGGTGTTCGAATCAGCTCGGTTCGATCAGGACCTCACAGAGGAGACCGGTAACTACACGCTGAATGCGAAGTGGGACGTCGCCGATCGCGTCAAGGTGACCTTCGACGCGCAGTACCTGAACTCGAGCTATAACGCCGATCGCAACGGCTTCGTCATCTCGCTCTACGACCAGACCGGGGAAACCCCGTATACGGCTCTTCACCAGAGCACAGTCGACTTCGACCTGCGCGGGAACCTGCCGCGCTGGAACGTCCGCAATCCGGCACTGCTGTCCAATCCAGCCAACTACGCTTTCACTTACATGGCCGATTCCCTCCAACGCAATGACGCCGACCAGACCGCGCTGCGCTCGGATCTGGAATACGACGTGGAGGGCAGCTTCCTCGACAAGCTGCGCACCGGAGTTCGCTACGCCGACAGCACGGTCGATCTGCGTGGCACCTGGAACGCCTTCTGCCTGATTCCCGGGGCTCCGAACTGCAGCGCGCCCCCCGGTGTTGCCTTTGTGCCGGTGTCAGCGCATCCCGAGTTGGCGATGGGCGGACCGTCGAGCGGCTTCTTCGACAGCAAGACGTTGACAGGCGGCATTCTCTATCCCGCATTCGAGTCAGGCAGCAACCTGTTCGACAGCCTGACGAAGACCGAGGCGCTGTTCGGTATGAAACCGAAGACTCAGTTTACGCCTGGCGATCTCAATCATCAGACCGAGAAGACGCTCTCCACCTATCTGTCGGGCGATTTCAAACACAGCATTTTCGGACTGAATGTCGATGGCAGCGCCGGTGTGAGGGTTGTTTATACGAAGACTGGATCCGTCGGAACCGTGTTCAACGGCGACGGCACGATGTCTCCTATCTCGGTGGACCGCAACTACGTCAAGGCGTTGCCCAGCTTCAATCTGCGCACGCACCTGACCGAGCAGCTCCAGGCGCGCTTTGCGTACTCGAAGTCCTTCGCCCGGCCGAATTTCGACCAGATGTCCACCAACGTCAACCTGAGCTTGCCGAACCAACTCAATCCGATCACGGGGCACCCGACCGGCAGCTCCGGCAACCCTTACCTCAACCCCATCACCTCGACCAATTACGACGCCACGCTCGAATGGTATTTCGCACCGGCTGGCTCGGTTACCGCGGGCGCTTTCTACAAGAACGTGAACGGGTTTTTGGCGAGCGGCACCGTCGTGCGCTCCTTCGGTGGCATTGACTACGACATCGGGACCAACCTCAACACGGGGAACGGCAAGATCAAGGGCTTCGAGGTTGCCTATCAGCAGTTCTTCGATTTCCTGCCGGGGCTGCTGAGCGGCCTGGGGATGCAGGTCAACTACACCTACGTCAACAGTAACGTGTCGAACCCGTTTGCGGTTGCCGGAAGCAGCTTCCCCACGCAAGTCCCCCTGGAAAAGCTATCGAAGAACAGCTACAACCTCGTGGGTCTCTACGAGAAGGGACCGGTGACGGCGCGCGTCGCCTGGAGCTGGCGTGACAAATATCTCGATACGACGTATGGAAGCGGCGCGAACGGCATCCCGCAGTTCCAGGAGCCCTATGCATCGCTCGATGCTTCGCTCGGCTACAACCTGACGTCGCACGTGGCAGTGTCGGTGGACGGTGTGAATCTCCTGAACCGGATGAACGTCACTTACATCGGTACGCCGAGCCAGCCATTGCAGTACACGCTGAACGATCGGCGATTCAGCTTGTCCTTGCGCGCGACGTTCTGATGCTGAGTCGCTGTAGTGTCTTCTGACTCACGCGACACTGGCCGGCTGAAAAGCATCGCCATCGTCGGCGGCGGCACCGCGGGATGGATGGCCGCCGCCGCGCTCGCGCGGGTGCTGGGCACCCGCGCGACGCAGATTGTTCTGATCGAATCCGAGGAGATTGGGATCGTCGGCGTCGGCGAGGCAACGATCCCGCCAATCCAGCTATTCAATGCGCTGCTCGGGATCGATGAGAACGAATTCGTCCGGGCGACGATGGGCACTTTCAAGCTCGGGATCGAATTCATCGACTGGCTTCGGCCGGGCCACAGCTACTTTCATCCCTTCGGCGTCTACGGCCACGATATCGGACCCGTGCCGTTTGAAGGCCTGTGGCACCGTCTTCGTCAGACGGGTGATTCCTACCCGCTTGACGCTTATTCAATCTGCGCCAGCGCCGCGCGCGCAGGCCGATTCATGCGCCCGCAGGCCGGCGGCAACACGCCATTGTCATACATCGGCTACGCCTATCACTTTGACGCCGCACTCTATGCCCGTTTTCTGCGCACCTACGCAGAGCGTGCCGGCGTGGTCCGGCGCGAAGGAAAGATCGTGGACGTCTCGTTGCGCGGTGAGGACGGGTTCATCGAGGCGGTTACGCTTTCCGACGGCGGACGGATCGCCGCTGACCTGTTCATCGATTGCTCCGGCTTTCGATCGCTTCTGCTCGGCACAGCTCTTGGCACTCCGTTTGAAGACTGGGGGCAGTGGCTGCCCAATGATCGGGCTGTCGCCGTGCCGTCAGACAAGGTTGGGGCAATCACTCCGTATACCCGCTGCACCGCGCGGGGCGCCGGGTGGCAATGGCGTATTCCGCTCCAACACCGCATTGGTAATGGTTACGTGTACGCGAGTCATCAGCTTTCTGACGATCAAGCGACCGCAACGCTCCTGGCCAACATCGATGGCCCGGCGCTGTCCGAGCCGCGCGTGCTGCGATTTCGGGCCGGAAGACGAAGCGCGTCCTGGGTCAAAAACTGCGTTGCCCTAGGGCTGTCCAGCGGATTCCTGGAGCCGCTCGAATCCACCAGCATCCATCTGATCCAGGTGTCCATCGCTCGCCTGCTCGAGATGCTGCCAACGCGCGGCTTTGAACCAGCCGACACGCGTCGCTACAACCGTTTGATGACGCAGGAGTTCGAGAGCGTCCGCGACTTCCTCATCTTTCACTACCATGCGACAGAACGCGCCGACACGCCGTACTGGAATCACGTTCGGACGATGGCGATTCCGGAGAGCCTGGAGGAGCGCATACGGATCTATCGCGCTACGGGACGCGTCTTCCGGGAGGCGAATGAACTGTTCACGAAAACAAGCTGGCTCGCGATCATGGACGGACAGGGCCTGGGAGCCGATTCGTACGATCCGCTCGCTGGCGCGATCCCGTTTGAGGACGCCAAGGCACGGCTTTCTCATATAGCTGCCGTAACAGCCGCGGCGGTTGCGCGAATGCCGGCTCATGAGGAGTTCATACGGACTCACTGCGCGGCGACCGCCTAAAGAGCATGATGTACGTCTATCCCCATTCCCGCAGCATCGCGCTTGCAATCGTTTTATTCTGCTGCGCTCGCGTGTGCACGGCCCAGCCCGCATTTCCCCTGTACACCGCGGGCCCGCACATCGTGGACAGTAACGAGCGGCGAGTGCGCCTGAATGCGGTGAACTGGTATGGCGCCGAATCAGCGGACTACGTCGTCGGCGGACTGCAGACGGCCTCCTTAACGAGCATCGTCAGTCACATCAAGGCTCTGGGGTTCAACGCCGTCCGACTGCCCTGGTCAAACGAATTGTACGAGCGCAATCCCGTCGTCCCCAGGCACGCGGTCGCGGCGAATACCAACATGAAGGGCGAGCGCGCCCTGACGGTTCTCGATCGGGTGATCAGTGCTCTGTCCAGTGCGGGAATCATGGTGATTCTCGACAATCACAACAGCAGTGCGGAATGGTGTTGCAGCGAGACTGACGGCAATACGCTTTGGTACAACTCACGATACCCGGAGAGCAGTTGGATCGCCGATTGGCAGGGCATCGTGCGGCGTTACGCCGGCAACCCCTGGGTGATCGGCGCCGACCTGCGCAACGAGCCCCGCGGTCCTGCTACCTGGGGTGGTAGTGCCTCTACAGATTGGCACGCAGCGGCGCAACGCGGAGGCAATGCGGTCCTGGGCGTGAATCCAAAGCTGCTCATCTTCGTTGAGGGCGTCAATTTCGCGCTCGACCTCTCCGGTGTGGCTGGCCTGCCGGTGCGGCTCGATGCACCGAATCACCTGGTCTACGAGGCGCACGACTACGGCTTTAACTACTCCGCGCTCACTGGATACGGCGATTACGTCAGCAGAATGAGTCCGCGTTGGGGTTATCTGGTGAGCGGAAATGATCCGCAGCCGATCTGGATCGGCGAGTTCGGGACGTGCAACACGGCAACTGCGTGTGTAAGCGGAGATCGCTCGAGCGGCACGGGTGCGTGGTTCGGTTTTCTCACCACCTATCTACGAAAAGAGAGCCTGGACTGGTCGTACTGGGCAGTGAACGGAACACAATCCACCGGTCGTACGTATGGCGCGGCGGAGACCTACGGCGTGTTCGACACGGCGTGGAATGCGAGCGCGCTTCCCGCGCTGACGTCCCAACTGCAAGCGCTCATGGACGCCGGACGTGCACCCGCGCTGGGCCCGGCCAACTGACAGGTGCCATCGTGCCAACCCCTGGGCGTTGAACGAATCTCGAGCCACATCACCACGCGGGCCTCTTCACCGACCTACGGTCGCTCAATGCGGCCAAGCGTATCGCAGGACTCGCACAAACGAGTGCTGGTGTGTTTGTTTGGCAGCAGTGGGCTATCGATGTTATGGCGACAGTCGATGCGGCGAGGATGCCCGGCGACTTTAGTCGGTCGTGGGCGTACGAGGTCACTGAGACGGCAAGAAGGAGGGAGATCGCCAGTCGGCGATGACGGGTTAGCCAATGGCGGCTCGTTCGTTTCATGCTTAACGGCAGCCATGTGCGTATCCGCAAGTCGCACGCTATGACGGCAGTGGCAACGTGAACCGCGCCGAAAGCTTTCGTTGCCGACGTTAGGGAATCTCAGATTTACTTCTACTCAAAGAGAACATTTTCCCGCGAAATTCCAACGCAGGGCCCATCAGGCGGATAGAGGCTCACTGATACGAGCATCGATCAATGCGCACGCGCGTCGCACGTGCGAGGCTGACGCGCCCGTACACGCTTCGCTGTCGAGCAGCTCGAATAGTTGTGACGCGCACCTTGCAGTAGGAGCTCGAGCATCAGCGCCAGGTAATGTCGTGCATCTGCTCGCGCGCCATGAGCCGGGGTGCTGCGGCGATCTGCTCGTGCAGATGGGTCAGCATTGGATGGGCAACCAGGGCGACGATCCACCGCCAGCTGGTCCTCGACGCCGTCTTGATGGCGGTCTAACGACGGCGACCGCGTGGAACCGTCATTCACTCTGACAAGAGTTGTCAGTACAGTAGCGACAACTGGCGCCGCTTCTGCCGAACCAATCGTCTCGAGCCCAGCATGAGCCGCCGAGGCAACTGTTGGGACAACGCCGTGGCTGAATCGTTCTTCAGGAGCCTGACAGTTAATTGATCAGCCATCGGGGCTTGATCCCCTGTGTCTGCATCCACCGGCCGGCTGCCCTGGTCTTCAGCTCCCTATTTCTCGCGATCAACATGTCGGAGGCAGCGGTGCACAATCGTCCTTGTTCCAGGTGAGCAGCAGTATTAGCGTGGCAAGCGTTCGCCACGAGTTCTGCCGGAAGGAGTCGTGAGGTGTCTAATCCGCCTTATCGCTGGGTAATTGTCGCGTCAGGGGCCCTCTTGGGATGCGTCGCCATCGGGGCGATGTTCTCGTTGCCCGTTTTTCTGGTTCCCATGACCGCAACCACGGGCTGGTCACGCACGGGCATATCCATGGCGATGACCATTGGTTTTCTTGCCATGGCCTTCGGCAGCATTTTCTGGGGTACGGTGACGGATCGCTTCGGACCGCGGAGGGTGGTGCTCGCCGGCTCCTGTCTGTTGGCGGTGAGCCTGGCGCTGGCGGCGTTCAGCCGCTCACTGTTCGAATTCCAAGTGGTGTTTGGTTTGCTGGTCGGCATTGGAACGTCCGCGATTTTTGCGCCGATGATGGCCACGGTGACCGGATGGTTCGATACTCAAAGAAGTCTGGCGGTGTCGTTGGTCTCGGCGGGAATGGGAATGGCTCCAATGACCATGTCGCCCATCGCCGCCTGGCTCATCCTCCGGCACGACTGGCGCACGTCGCTCCTGATCATTGCCGGAATCGCCGCGGTCGTTATGATTCCCACTTCCTTCCTGGTGCGTCGTCCGCCGGCCCTGGAGGCGGTGCAGGACCCTGGTCGTGCGGATACCGACGCCAAAGAGGCCATGACAGTGGGCGAGGCGATCAGGTCGCCGCAGTTCACGATTCTGCTGCTCACGAACTTCAGCTGCTGTGCGACTCATTCGGGACCCATCTTCCACACCGTCAGTTATGCCATGAGCTGTGGGATTGCATCCCTTGCTGCCGTTTCGATCTACAGTGTCGAAGGACTGGCAGGCCTGGCTGGCCGGCTGGGATTCGGTTTTCTGGGTGACAGGTTTGGAGCCAAGCGAGTGCTGGTCGCAGGGCTGTTCATTCAGGCCTGCGGCGCGTTGGCTTACTACTTCACGCGCAGTCTCTCGGAATTTTACGCCGCCGCGACACTGTTCGGCTTTACTTACGCGGGCGTGATGCCGCTCTACTCGGTGATTATTCGTGAGAATTTTCCCTTACGCATGATCGGAACCATCATCGGCGCCAGCGCCATGGCCGGTAGCCTGGGGATGGCGTCCGGTCCGCTGTTGGGTGGTTGGATCTTCGACGCCCGCGGCAGTTATGGTTGGCTTTACCTAGCCAGCTTCGGCATGGGACTCGGAGCGGCGCTCATCGCGCTGACCTTCAAGCCTTTTGCGCACGCCGAAAGCAGTGGCATCAGTCAAACAGAGCGGCCAATCGCAGGGAATTGACCGGCCGCTGATACGCTGACCAGCGTTCGATAGTGAGGGCCTGACGGTCGCAACCTATGCCTTGCGCCAGCCCCAGGCAGATACTTGTCCAGGGCTGCCTACGAAGTCGCGATGGCTTGGTCGTATGAGCTTCATACGCTGATATCCACGTCGCGTAGTTTGCGACACGCGTATACACACCGACCTTGTTGGGGTTCGCACATCCCTCGCTCCAGCTGAGTACGCCAGCCAGAAGGGCGTGATCGGTGCTGGTCACCGTCAGCGGGCCGCCGCTATCTCGCGACTGCGGCAACGATCGGTGAGGCCGAAATTTTCTCCTGGAGGGATCGTAACTTCGAACTCCAGGAAGTGGCATGTAGTGTGAGCAGCGACAATCAGCCTCGATAGTTTGCGGGTGTACCGGGCGATCACCAATACACTCCTGGAGTGCTTGTACTACCGTGGCGAGCGGCAGCTGACGCTTGTTGTCTTTGCGCCAGACTGCACAGAACCTACGCCACAACTGCGGAACTAATGGCAAGACGGTAAGACCCGTGGTGTCGAAGGAGGGTGCGCGCTTCCATCGGCATAAGACACCTACACCGCGGCCTGCCCTCGCGAGAGCTCGAGCAGTTCTTCCGCCCGCACGCGATCCCGTCATTTAAAGCTGACGGAAGTTTCCCGTAAGGGCCACGGCGGCGAGTTAGGAGTGCGCCCCTAAAAAACGGATCGGCTATCGCTGGGTCAACGGCTCCCACGTTTTACCGTCATCGCGGCTAGCCCAGAAAGCTCCGTAGGCGGTTCCAACATATGCGACGCTTCCGTCTTTCGAGTAGAACAACTTCCGTGAGCCCGTCGGTGCATCCACGGCCTCAGCCCATGTGAGACCGCCATCACCGGTGTACATCAGAGTTGCATGAGAAAAAATGGAACCTTTGAAAGCCACACCGTGCTTGTCGTCCCGGAACGTGGGTAGCCTCATGAAACGCGAAGCACTGGAACTCTGCCACGTTTTGCCGAAATCATGGCTTTCGTATGGATTCTCTACAATTTTGCTACATATGCAACGCAAAACCCGATCCGCGGACACCGAAAACAAATCGAAGGATCCAGGCGTAGAACGCATCTCACTTTGTCCTGTCTTCAGGTCGAGGTAAGCTAACTTGCCATCCAGGAGTGTTGTGATAAGTGCATCACCCACCACGAATGACTCCACCCGGATCCCGACGGCGCCTCGATAATGAGCAAGCTCGTGCCAATCGTCGGCACCCACCTTTGCGGCGTGGACATAAACCTCCTTGCCGCGCAGTGTGGTGGCAATAATCTGGTCATTCCATTGACCCAAGTCATTCACGGTTCCGAATGGAATATTGCCGCGGACCGGCTGCCATGTGCGCCCGCGATCCCGGGAGAGTCTCAGGAGACCCAACTCGCCGCCGACAAACCAATCGCCGTCACCGCTCACCAGCACGGCTTCGATGGAGCTCCTGGAGCCCACATCGTATGCGATCGGCTGTCGACCTGGCATCACGCTGATCAGCATGCCATTTGCCGTTCCGTAGACAAATCCCCCGCTATCGAGGGCATGCGGCGCAGCGAGTCCGACGCTGTGGCTCAGGGTGTAAGCCCGAAGTGTCTCCATGCCGGCCGGTATGGACTCGGCAACCCAAGGCGACGATACGTCGAGCTTCAGGCCCGCAAGCTCAGGCGCCAGTTCGCGGATCATCTCCGGAGTTTCGGGACGATTGGCTGCTGCTGCGGTATCGTGAACCATCAACTGATCGCCGGGATGTTCGGGGTTGGCCGACTGGATTATGACGCCCAAATCGGAGAGCTGGCCACTCTCAATCCGAAAATGGCTGAACTGTTGATCAACATTTAAGAATGCACTGACGCATATGGCGCCGCATTTCTGGGATGAAAATCTTACGAATCGATAATTCCCGGGCGGCAGGGCCGCGGCATACACGGCTGTGCGCGAACTAGCATCTAACATCGGCCTGAGATCGAAGGTCGATTCCCGCTCGCCGGCAACACTCGCAGTGCGCGCTACAGTCACGTCCTGCCAGTTTTTAAAGAAAGCGCCCACTCCACCATCCGTGTTGGGAAGTACTCGCATGATGACGCCGCCATCGTTCTGACCGGCGATCTTTGCGGAATGTTGAGGAGCGACGCATGCAGTCAGCCCCAGGATGCCAATGGCCACCATGAAAAACTTCATTGTCATACGCTGTCCCTCGTGCGCGATCCTCAATTTCCGAGCGGCAGGAGTATGGCCAAGGTTCGCAAGAAGAGCGCCGTGCGCAGTTCGCAAAAATCTCACGAATGCTCAACCAGCCACAGGATGCCTGGCGCCGCCGCCCCTTTTACGCCCGGCATCGGTAAAACCGACACAGCTTATGTTTGGGGCTTCAAAAGAGCCCTTGGCCGCTCGTCACCGCGGTGTCCGGCAGCGTTGTGTCCACTACAGTACGGAATCCAGGCGCCGATTCACGGCGGGCCTTGACATTCCGGACGCCAAAGGGGCCGAAAGTCGGCTGAGCCTGCTCCTCGACGAACGCCATCGCGTTCTGCGGACGGACAACGTTCGCAGGGCTCGGTCAGTTGGCCGGAGTTAGATGTCGAGTACCGTGGCCAAACGCCGCGGTTTGTCTCTTGCTTGATCGCGCGAATCTCGAACAGCCGCGGAAACCTCGGCTGCACTTGCGCGACATGCGCACAAATACGTATCTCGCACCGGCTTCAAAGGTGCCATCGTGGGCCTTGTGCCACATCCAGAAGACCGTCACACCAAAGCTATCGGCCGCCTCGTCGCGGTCCCCGGCTCGGTTATCGACATTGTATTCCCGTCCGCGGCGTTACTGATGACAGAAATCAGACCGCTCGGTGAAGGCCTGACACAGTGACGACCCGAAAATACCTCCTGCACAACGCGTTGTGTTGAATCGCGACCAGTTCCTCATCTGCAGCGCTGCAGCGTTCGAACAGTTACAAATGCCATCCCGAAGGAGTCGATCATGAACAGTCCAGGTGGTGGTCTCGAAGACCGGGTTCGGCATTGGCAA
>Ga0068863_100004771_pt1 | contig 13359 bp, 18 predicted proteins | sample KBSSwiS62_FD_66596 | JGI IMG/M metagenome (GOLD analysis project Ga0068863, IMG submission 66596) | Switchgrass rhizosphere microbial communities from Kellogg Biological Station, Michigan, USA - KBS Switchgrass S6-2 | ecosystem: Host-associated > Plants > Roots > Rhizosphere > Soil ...
GTAGTCGACCTCGCCGATCTTGCTGGCCAGGATGTCGGAGATCGGCGCGGTCAAGTCATGAGTAAAGATCCGCACCCGCGGCGACTGGTAAATCTTGGTGTGCAGCCGGTCGCTCAGCCCCTTGTGCCGAAACGAGTCGATGCCGGTAATCTCCCAGTCGGTATTGACCAAAAGATGCTCCATAACATGGCAGCCGATCGAGCCGCCGACGCCGGTAACTAGAACGTGTTTCATGACCCGTACCCCGTGAGCATGGTTGCGTTATGGTCCGCCGGATACCACCGGATCTTCGGACCGACATTCGCTAATTCCATGCGCGCAAGGTCATTCACCTCCCAGCTCACGTTACGCGAGGCGCGCGTATAGAGCCGGGTGACAGCCTTGAAAGCAGCGTTGAGTGGAAGGACATCGTGACGGGGGACTACAAAAAGCGTGCCGCAGAATCGCCAGCACGGATAGTAGTCCGTAACGTCTTTTTTCTCCCAACACCCAGGTATTGCCAGATCATTTTTTCTAACCCGGCGCAGGAACTCTGTCAACGTATTACTGTCGAACCCCGGCAAGCGCATGGCGCCGATATCCAGCCAGATGAACACATCGGCCTCGGTGTCGCGCTTCAGCGCCCGCTCCAGCCACTCGAACTTGTTGTGCTGGACGGCATGGTATTCCACGCTGTTTTTCTGTGGGTTATCGCCCTCGGAGTGCCGCACCTGGTGACCGTTGGCGGCGAGCTTCTCGATGAACGGCGTCATCCACAAATGGCGGACGGTGTCTTCGAGGAATACAATTGGCTTGAAATCGCCGAGCGCGCCGATGAGCTGTTCGCTGAGCTTGCCGTATTCCGGCGGTGTACGGGTGTGCCCTTGGATTGGCACATAGGCCGTGACCACCCTCACTTTGGCTCTTCTTGACCCCGACACACGAATCTCCAGACCTCGTTGGCGTCGACGCGCGCCAACCAGGCTTCACAGTCTTTGAACCCGAACGAGATGATCAGGTCTTTGCCGAACCCGGCTTCCCGCCTTTTGTCTTCCGGGTCCGGGTGCCAGGCGAGACCGGCCACAAACTCGATGACCTTGTCTTTGAAAAAGAAGGGTTGCGATACTCGGCTAAGACGGCATAGTTGGTCGTAGAAGACGAACCGGTGCGAGTAGTAGCGCTTCCACGGTCGGTCGGTGTAGACGTGGGCTTCGTGGATGATGCCGAGCCAGCCGTCGCGAAACCGGATGAGTTGACTGGACCCGGAGAAACTATCGGTGCGGAGCTGCGGAACGTGTTGAGTTCCAACATCTTGTCCTGCTTGATCAACGACATGTCCGGGTCGGTACATAAAGCGAATGGCGTCACCGCCGACGATGGGCATCCAGTTTTTCTCATAGAGTCGAGGGTGCCTAAGCATCGGCTTAACATCATCAAGACCCAGTCGCGCATATCCACCGAGTTCGCTCGGTTCGCCACATGGTCCTCCAATGCGTGCAAGCGTCTGTTCAGCAAGTCCATCAGCGCAGCGTTGTCGGACGGTGGCGGAGATGTAGAGGTTGTTGTCGTGGTCGAAGATTCGCGCGTCTTCAAAACCGATGACCAGAGGGTATTCAACCGGTTGAGGTTCTCTTGGAAGAAGTTCAATCTGTGTGATTGAATGGAGGTCACGATCCAGAGGGACAAGCCAATTGCGAGTATTGATAGGATTAGAACTATTTGCAGTGCCATCTGTGGATCGGATAAGGTATCTGCCATCTTCGTCCATCCTGTAGTTGACGGTGCGTACCAGCGCTTTCAGCTCCCCGCGGTGCGCGCACACGCTGGGGTTCATCGGTGTCCAGTGTTCTTCGGCTACGAACTCGATTTGTTGGAGCCGAAGGCTAGGACAGTCAGCAACGAGAGACCGCATGTAATGAAGGAGATTGGAGTCAGCCAAGGCGGCTGAAAAACCATATGGACCTCGCGTAAGAGCAAGCTCGTCGCAAACGCGAAAGCCATCGTCATAGCGGCCAGGAACATAGAATGCCGAGATAGAAAATTCATCCTTGAGCCCCTGTTTGTAGACGTAGTCGTTGACGAACAGCGCGTCGGTCGACAGCGGGATGCGCATGCCGGCATCGGAGAAGATCACCGACGCGGGGTTTTCGCCTTTTTCCCGGAAGAATTTCGCGACATCGTATAGACTCTCGCTCCGACTAGGTCGGAAATTGTATGCAGCAATATTGTATCGGAGGAACTCTCCAATATTACCCAGGTCTCGGTGGCATGCAGCGATGTTTGTATACGCAGACCAGACTTCCTCATGCCATCCACCAAGCTCGACACGTCGCTGATACCACTTGATTGCTTCAGCAGGCTTGCCGGCATCGCGATAACTTTGTGCAAGGTAATAGTAGATCCGGTCTTTCGGCTCTTCGCCATTTTTGAGTGCCTTCTTAAAGATCCTGATATCGCGGATGAACTTGTCTTTGCGGTTAGCGCCGTCGGCGTGGTCGATGAAGAAGGCTTTCGCCATAGGGATACAGCCGCCGGTCTGGGCGGCGAGAAACTCGTGTGTCGGGGTGACGTAAATCGCGCTGGAGTGCCGGCTTAACAGTCTGCGATTTTGGTAATGCAGCTGACCAGCGCACTGGTACATGTCATGGGATTCGGCAAGCACCCCGTAGAGCCAATCGGGGCTATTGACCACCAGCTGCATGTCCGCATCAAACAGAAGCAGATAGTCCCAGTCGTCCCGTCGACGAGCAAGTACCAGGGCATCGTTGCGGGCCTGCGCAAAATGCTCAAAATGTCCCTGACCGATATCGCCGGGTATAGCGTGTAGCTCGGCCCAGTCTTTGATGATCTCCGGCGTGCCATCAGTCGATCCGGTGTCCAGAATGGCGAAGCTGACGATATGCTCGCGCGCCGAGTCCAGCGCTCGCAAGATGCGCGAAGCTTCGTTCTTGACGATCATGTTCAGGCATAGACGGGGGGCCATCACGACCTTTTGATTCAGTCGCGACCTTATGTCACGTTGACTTTACCCTGTCAAGATTAGCTGGAGCCCTTGAACGGGAAGCCCTCGTCGAGGAAGATGCCCGTGGTGCCGTAGCCCGGCAGGCAGTACATGGCGCCAGGGATATGCCACCGATGGCCGATATTCAGGATCAGCACGGTGTTGGCCACCGGGCCCGGAGGACCGACGGGGCCACCCTGGGCGCGATAGACGCCGGTCTGGCCGAAGGAGAAGTTGTACGGGCCGGTGTTGCCAAACTGGCCGTAGTTGTTGCCAGCGCCGGTGAAACCACCAGCCGGATAGGGCGAGTATTGGCCAGTGACGCCGGTGCCGACGCCGAGAGCTTGGGCGAAGTTGTAGAGGATGGTGCCCGTGGGACCTGTCGGACCGGTCAGACCGGTGTTGCCAACATTGCCCTGGCGACCCGTCGGTCCAGTGATGCCGGTCGGACCACCGACGCCGCTGGCGCCTGCGACCGTGCCGCTCGGACCCGTCGGACCTGTGGCCGTGACCGGACCCTGTTGACCCGTCGGGCCAGTCGCGCCCGTATTGCCGGCGACACCGTTAGGGCCAGTGGGGCCTTGAGGTCCATTGATGCCCGTGTAGCCTTGCGGGCCAGTGACACCGCGAGGACCACCTGCCGGACCCGTTGGACCATAGTAACCCAAGAAGTAGCCGGTGTAGCCAGTCGTGCCCGTAATACCTGTGGTGTAATAGACATTGGTGCCGCCGGTGGGGCCGATCGGGCCAGTGACGCCAGACGCGCCGGCCACGGTACCGGTAGCACCGGTGGGGCCAGCCGGGCCCGTGAAAGAATTGGTGTTGATCACATGCGCGATCTGCATCATCACGATGCCGAGCGAGTGATCGTCGTAGCTGTCCGGGGCCTCATTGGGTACGAAGGTGATGCCAGCCATTATGCGAGCCCCGATACTTGCAGGTGGTCAGTATTCCACCACACCTGGCCGGTGACTCCCGGGTCGCTCGTCGGCGGCTTGAAGACCGTGTAGTTCACGCCGGTCGGGCCAGTCATGCCCGTGCCGCCGGTCGGACCCATGGGGCCGCGACCACCAGAAGGACCCGTCAAGCCGGTCGCACCGGAAGGACCAACTGGACCGGACGGCCCCAGCGGAGCGTTGCTTGGCCCCTGCGGGCCGGTGAAGCCGGTCGCATTGAGTGAATTGGCTGGGCCGATCTGGCCAACAGGGCCAGCCGGTCCGGTAGCGCCGCCGCTACCCTGTGTTCCTTGTGGACCCAGGGCACCAGTGGCCCCGGTGACACCGGTCGGGCCGGCCGGTCCTTGCAGCCCAACAGCAGGGCCGGTCGAACCAGTAAGCGTCCCGTTCGGGCCCGTCGGGCCACGTTGACCATTGCTCGGACCCGTAGGGCCAGTGGGGCCAGTGTTGCCACCCGTGCCGCCGCCCGCATTAACCCAGTCAACCTCTTGCTTGAGGATAACCGACATCTGGTTGAACTCCAGATTGCGGATCTCGGGGATCGGGCCGTTGGGAAAGAGGGTGCTCTGGCTGCTAGGCATCAGGCAGTCCTCACGAATTTATTGAAATACTGTCCCGGCGCCGTGCCAGTCGCGTTGGGGTTGAACCAAATCAGTCCTGAGCCGGTCGGAGCCGACCAGGGCGGGATGAACAGCCCAGTGCCACCGGGTCCAAGCATACGAATCCCGGTGGGACCCGTGGGGCCGGTAGGGCCAACGAAGCCGGGGAAACCGGTGGCGCCGGTGGCGCCAGTATTGCCCGGAGGTCCAGAGCTTCCAGTGTTGCCGGCATTGCCGGTGGGGCCAGTGGTGGAACCTGTAGGTCCAGTAGGACCGGTACCAGAATTAGCCGGACCAATGGGGCCGAAGGCGCCTTGCGGACCAGTATTGCCTGTTGCACCGGTGACACCTGTCTGTCCTGTCGGGCCCGGAGGGCCTTGATGTCCTTGCGAGCCGTCAGGACCGGTCGGGCCGATCGGACCGGTTGGGCCGGTCATGGCGTTGCCGGCCGGGCCCGTGGGGCCAGTCGTGCCGCCGGTCGGACCAGCAGGTCCGGGGCTGGCGCCGGAGACACCGGTGACAAACGCACCGACAACCTGGGCCAGAATCAGCCCTAGCTGGTTGCGGTCGTACTGTTGACTTGAGGTAATCGGCACGCAGCTCTCCTAGTACGGATCCATCCGTACAGGAGCCGAGTTAGAAACTCGTTAATGCCGTCGTATCCTGCGCGCGTTGCGATCAGAAACGCACTGAGTACAGTGGCCGGTGAGCGTGTAGCGTTCGACAGTATGCCCACGAATACAAGGGATTCCGGTAAAATAGAACCGGGAGCGCACTTTCTTAGCGAACGCTCTTGACACGATGATTTTTTTCGGCATTACGCCGGCACTTTCTCCGGCACCACAGGGTTAGGCTCGGGGATGGTCGGCTCAGTCCACAGCGGGCTGTCCGGGGTCATCGGTGCTGCTGGCACCTCGGCGGGGATCAGCACCCGGCGTTTTTCTGGTTCACCAATTTCAGCCATAGCCTTGCTTCCTTGCCTGCGTCGACGATCGGCGGGGTCGGGTTGTCGGTGTAGTGCGGCCGCGGCGGTAAGCGACGAACATGTGGTCCAGGATCAGCCGGGTTGACCGGCTGCGCCGCGCGCACCGTTATCCATTCCCCGTTGTGGAAGGTTTGCCAGGGCCACTGGCAGTCGGGGGCTTGACATGGCCCGTCCTTGTAGACCATGGCGCCACCCGGGCCGCCAGAACCCGCGGTGCCGCGATAACACGACTGATCACCGCACGGACCGCCATACACCCGTGACATGGTCCACCCTTGCGCTCGGGGGCATTGTTGACACGCCCAATGCGGATCATCCCGGCCCCGGAGAAATCTTGGCGCCTGGCCCCGGGGTGTTGCTTACACTGTTGGCGAGCTGCGGTCCACCCGCAGCCGCGGCCGGCGCGGTACGCATGCCCTGGGCCTGCGCAGAAGCTTGCGGTAGATTGATATGCGCGCCCGGCACCGGCGGCGACATTCCCGGCGGTCCACCAGGCTGGCCTGGCTGCGGCGGCATTGGCATGCCGGGCTGTCCGGCGGGCGTGCCGATATGGGTCGGCATCCCTTCCGGCATGCCTTCGAGCATCGCCAGTTGGCCAGCGGTGAGCTCGGTGATTACCCGCTGCACGCCAGCGGCGACTCCCTTGTTCATCGCTTCGGTGATGGACTGTGGGTTGACCGGGGGTGGCGGGGCGTTGGCCTGGGCGTCCATTTGTTCGAGCTGCTTTTGCGCTGGAATGACCTGTTCGCCAGGGAGGCCAATATCTGAAGCAACAGCGCGAAGCACAACGCCGCGACCTTTAATCCCCATAATATGGTTATCCACGGGGTTGTTGGTGGCCTGTAGATACTCGATCTGGCGCTGCCGAAATGTTTCACGCTGGACAGCAACTTGCACCCCCTGCACGGTGATTTTCTCTTCACCGGTGAGGATGCCGGTCTCGTCTGTCAAAAGGATTAAATCAGCCAGCTGGATCAGCGCCGGCTGCATCACGTCGCGGTCGATATTCGCCGCCACCGTCTGCAAGATCTTCGACGCATTTCCCATCAGCATGGCAAGCCCACTGGCAGTTCGCCCGGCGCCACCACTGCCCGCCTGACCCCCAATATATTTGGGTATGGCAGAAACATCGTCGGCCATCGCCGCGAACTTGTCGAACACCATCAACATGTCCTGCGCATTGCTGGTCGGCATGAAGAAGCTGACCGGGTCCTCGCTGGTCGAACTCAGAGGATCGGAGCGGACGTGCCACCGTTTCCATGGGTACATTTCCTCTCCGGTTTCGTCAGGTGACAGTCGATCATCGCGAACGGTAACCTGGGGTCCAGAAGCAATGCTAACATTGTTAACCACAGCGCGAACAGTCCCATTGATGATCTCCTGAAGGTCTTCGAGGATGTCAGTGAGACCATGGCCGAGCACGGCGTTGGGCACGTTCTCAAAGGCGGTGATAAAATAGGGGTGGCGCTGCCGCGGGCTCGGTGATAGATGGCACTTGATGATGTGCGGGCCGATCTTCCAAGCCTGCACGAAGTAGTCGCGCAACGGGTCTTCAACCTCGATACCGTACTGGGCCAGCATCTGCCCCTGCACCGGGCCGTTATAGAGCATCACGTCAATCAGGCCAGAACGATTCCATGCCGGATTCTCCTTGTTCTCCAGAACCGCCCGCTCTGCGTCTGTGGTGTCCCAATTGTCGTAATATCCTCCTTGCCCATAATGTTGTAGGACTTCGCGAACTGCGGCGTGATTATAGCCAGGCAGATCGAGCAGATCATTCAACTCGGCCCGGGTCATGCGTACTCGTTCGATTATTTCAGCATCCTCGATGCGACTTATTCCGGGAGTCCACCACAGGTCGAAGGGCGAAGGACTGCGCCAGGTGAGCTTGGGTACCCGTTTGACCGCAGGCGGTCCGCCGCCAGGTGGCCATTGCAGTTCGGGCAGGATCTTGACTTCCGGTCCGACGATGCAGCTGAACGGGAAAATGCAGATCTGCACCAGGAAATCAGCCAGCGCAATGTAGAAGCCCCCCTGCTGGAGAATGTCCTCGATCTTGTCCTCGGCAATCTTGGCCTGGTCGGCCGCTTGTTTCTTGGCGGCGTCCATGGCCGATTCCATCAGCGCGATGCGGCGAGAGGTCTCGTCAGCGGTCGACGGCGGCTGCCCGGTCTGCTGGGTCACGATTTGCCGCTCGTGCATGAGCAGCTCGTTGATTTTCTGCACGATCACGTCCGGCGGGTCGGGACTGGCCGGCGGCTTCACCGACCAGGCGCGGTCGGGGCCGAGATAGATATCGCGCAAGAGTGACGTGGCGGCGCGGCACTTCTGCGCCACCAGGCGGAGAAAGATCTCGCTGCCGCCGAATTTGCGGATCTCGTTGAGCTTGGTGGCATCGTACTGGCCGTTGAAGGTGCGCAGCGCCTTGAGCAATAGCTCCGACCAGCCGGCCGACGTGTTGCGGTGGTTGCGGAAGATCTCCCAGCGGCCCTGGATATAGCCGGCCAGCATCTCCGGCACTTGACCGCCTTGCTGGGCGGCGTCCTGGGCCGCGGCCTTGTCCTGCGCCTGCTGGGCGAGCTGCTGTTCCAGCGCCGCCGGCGGGATAACCTGTAAGACGCCGGACTGGCCGAGAGTGTCTGCCATGTGGGACCGTTCCAAAAGACTGCCCCACACTGTCACGCAGATGTTAACGATCCCTTAGCACTTGCGACCCCATGTCGCATTGTGCTAGGAGATTTCTTGTGAGTGAGGCCCCCCCGCCCGTTCCGGGCATGTACGAGCCGGCCCTGTTGACCCGCATCGCGCGCGAGCTGGCGACCGAGACCTTCACGCCAGAACAGATCATCACGCGCTACGACATCGACCCGGAGATCTTTGCAAAGATCCTCGCCAACCCGTTTTTTCAGCGGGTCTTAGCCGATTACACCAAGGAGTGGCAGTCGCTGGCTTCGACGCAGAAGCGGGTGGCCGCCTCGGCGCTGATGGCGCTGGAAGAGAACCTGCCGGTCTTAGCCGACCGCATGGGCTCGCGCGCCAGCGGGCTCGCCGACGCGGTGGCCGCGGCCAAGCTGTTCAAGGAGCTGGGTGGCATCGCCGCGCCGGCGCCGCAGAATCAAGCGCAGCAGGGCGGCGGTTTCGCCATCCGCATCGACTTCGGCTCCCACAAAGTGAGCCTGCAATCCGAAAGCCCCAAGCAGATCGACACCGAGCCGCTGCCGGCACTGGAGAACAATCCAGATGTCAGCGTCTGAAAAGCGGCGCGAATATCTACGCAAGTGGCGGAAGAAAAACCCACAATACCTTGAACGTACGCGACGCTGGCGCGCAGAAAACCGCGCGCACCTCAGAGCATATAATCTGCTCTACCGGTATGGGTTAACCGAAGCCGAATATCAGAAAATGGCGGAGGGACAGGAACATTGCTGCAAGATCTGCCAGCGACCGGCACAACTCGAACAGCACGGCAAACTCCACGTCGACCACCTCAAAGGCACTAAGGTGGTGCGCGGGCTGCTTTGCCGCGCCTGCAATACCGCAATCGGACTCTTCCAAGAAAAGCCTAGCGTCTTAGCGGCGGCGATCGAGTACCTGCGGGTCACCGCGTTATGAGTGATCTCGCCCCCGAGCTACTCGAATATATTGCCCCGCCGACGGTGGCCGAGTTCGCCCGCTCCGATTCATTCGGCCGTATCATCGCTGGACCAATAGGCTCCGGTAAAACGACTGGCGTGATCATGGAATTGCTGCGCCGTGCGGCTGAGCAGGCCAAGGCACCGGATGGCATACGCTACACTCGCTTCGCGCTCTGTCGGCAGACCCTCATGCAGCTCAAAGCTACCGTCCTCAAAGATTGTGATCAGTGGCTTAGCCGTCTTGGGGCCTGGAAAGTTAGTGAATCGACCTACCATGTGAAATTCAACGATATCATTTCGGAGTGGGTGTTTCTGCCGCTGGAGGATGCGGAGGATAAAGCTCGGCTTCTATCAATGCAATTAACCGGAGCATTCCTGTCCGAGTGCATTGAGATGAACATAGACATTCTCGGACACGTTCAAGGACGTATCGGCCGTTATCCAAGTGGGCAGCGTGGGGTTCCTTCATGGTTCGGCATCGTAGCAGACACCAACATGCCTGTCGAGATGTCGCCCTGGTGGGAGTTCATGGAAAAATGCAAACAAGGTGAAGTTGCCAACTGGCAGTTCTTCAAGCAGCCCTCGGGCATGGACTATCCGACCTTCGATCGCCATGGCAACCAGACCGGCGGCGCCGAGAACCTGAACTGGCTCCTGCAAAACGCTGAGACCGTGAAATTCCCTCTTAATTGCAAGCCGCGCATCGACCAGGGGCGTAAATACTACGAGAACATCGTCGCCACTTACGGAGAGACCCACGACTATGTCAATCGGTATGTATACGCCAATTACGGTAACGATCCCTCCGGCGCGGCTGTGTTCAAGGAGTCCTATCGGGCTGACTTTCACACTGTCGACGACACGCTCGTCATCCCGGGTTATCCCATCTACGTGGGTCAAGATTTCGGTCGAAATCCGTGGTCGCTCATTTGTCAAGTCGATCACATGGGTCGTTTGTTGGTCCATGAGGAAGTCAAAGCGGATAACATCGGGTTAGAAAAACATGTCTGGCAAAATCTCCGGCCACGGCTCCTACAGTCGAAGTACCAAGGGCTCAAAGTTGCCATGGTGGGCGACCCTGCCGGTGTCGCAAAGAGTAACATTGCTGAGGAAAGTTGCTTTGATGCTCTCAAGCGTCTCGGATTTGCAGCGATTCCTGCACCAGGAAATGACATCGAGCCCCGGATCCGATCCGTTGAAGCTCTGCTCTCACGCCAAACGAACGGTGGACCTACTCTCATTATCAGTCGGCAAGGCTGTCCGAAACTATGTCGTGCGCTTGGAGGTGGATACCGCTACGCTCGCACGAAGGAAGGCGCGCTCAAGCCGAAGCCGGACAAAAACGAGCCGGAAGGCTACTCGCACATAGCCGACTGCCTGCAATACGTGTGCATGGTGGTGCATGGCGGCATGCTGCCGTATGTGCATGACTATCTGTGGGGACGAAAGCGCCGGCGGGCGCAGAAGGTCACCGCGGCGGGGTGGACTTGACCGCGCCCGGCTCAGCCGGATGCCGGCCCGGCGTCGCCGCATGGGCCGTCAACACCTGCCCGGTTGGCCCAGTCATTTTCCCGGCCACAGGCAGGCCGATGACGCGGTGATAAACCAGGCAATCCCGGCGATCACGGCACAAAAGAAGACAAAGACGATCCAGTCGCCGAACGACAGAGGTTTCTGTGGCGGACGGCGTGGGTAACGGTTCGGCGAGGTCATTTCAGTTAGCGAAAATGCACGCCAAACCCGCTGCCACCGGCAAGCGTGGTCAAGACGTAGATAAGCACGAGGATGAAGAAGATGAACCACACGGCCTGCTCGATCCGACCCGGGATCGGGATGCCAGCGATGGTCTTCAGCCCATACAACACCAAGAAGATAATTCCCGCGAGGATGATGACGCCGATCAACAACCACAGGAATGATACCGCTAGTCCAATCATGAGAGCCCCCTTGGGCCCCACAATATAGCGGAAACCCCTAAGGAAACCCTGTTGGATCCACCAGGTTCCATATCAGGGCCCCCAGGGCCCCGACGAACGCAATCGCGGCGACGGCCTTGGCCCAGGGGGATTGGTACGGCAGCGCAAAAGTCGTCAGACAGGCTGTTGCCGTCATGATCGTCAGACTTCCGAACAGGATCGGTACTGATGCGGTGGCCATCAGGATTCTCGCAAAAAGATCAAGATCGCTAGGCTATGCAAAAAGGCGCCAATCACCGCGGGGGCCTGGTCGGCAACGAGGAAGGCGTGCGACCGTTGGACCCCGTCGGCAAACTGGCCAAGCCACATCGCCTGTAACGCCCCGCCAGCGCTGATCATCATGATGGCCTGTTGCGGCAGCAGGTAATAGGGCGTGGCCACTCTCCTACAAAAGAACCCCAGGAGCGCGCAGCCAGCGACGGCAAAATAAATCCCTGCCGCCACGGTCGGTGAGACGTAGTCCAGCAGCGTATGCACTGCGGTCGCGCGTCCAGCGGCGGAGTCATACAGGAGCGCCGCGCACCAGGTTAAGTGCAGTAAGACAGCATAGAGAATGATCAGATAGGGGTGTCTCATTTCGCCGATTCTCGCCGCCGCAATTCACCCTCGCGGTGGTTAAGCGCGTGTTCGCGCGCGACCACAACTTCCTCACGGTGGCGCAAGTCGCGGTGCTCATGGTGCTCTTGCAGCGACGCCAGAGTGCGCTGGCTATCTTTGATAATGGTCTCCCAAAACTCATGATCGCCGTTCGCGTTCTGCGCCATGGAAATCTGTTCCCGCAGCAGCTTCATCTTCAAGGTGATAATCCGGCGCTCCCGCCGGTCACGAAGCCGGGTGGTAATCGTCGGGTGCGACGTGATCATTAAGACGTAGTAAACAAAACCAACAAAGGATACCAAGACTGCGGCGGCGATCGGCAAATAGCCGAATAGCGAACCGATCCAAGTTCCAACCACAACAAATGCCGATGATGCGTCATTGGTAGAGCTTTGCGGTAGCATCATGGCTTGGTCTCAGTGCGACCTTGTTCCAAACCTTTAGAAAACTCAGCAATGCCGCTAGACTTCAGTAACGCATCCATGCGACTATTGATCGAGACATGCACCTGCTGGATGCTCTTCATATTGCGGATCGAGACCACGGCGGCGGTGACCGAAGCCAACGCCACGACGATCGATGCGGCTTCACTGATGCTGATCATGATATTGGATCCTCCGGCCCGCGCATCTCGTCGAACAGTTTTAAGGTCAACAAAAGCTTGGCCTGGTGGCGCATCGCGATCTCCATGTGGCGCTCGACCTCATCCTTGAGTTCGCTCGTCGAGAAGCCTTTACCGGCGTCGAGGTTCTCCAGCATGGTATTCAACTCGGCAATCCGCACCAAGCGGTTGTGAAAGTTAAATGTCGTTACCAGAACTTCGTCAAAATACTCTCTTGTCAGCTTGCGATCGCGTGCCGCCAGCGCCACCAGGTAGGTGGCGGTAACCAGCGAGGTGAAGCTTTGAGCGGAGATGTCTTGGCGCAGGTGGTGGGCGAGAACGGCAGTGTCGAGTTCGGTTTCAGGCCGCTCGAACAATGGTGGCTTTTCCGGCGGGGATGTTGTCGTTGGCCGCGACTCGGACATGCTCGATTTCCCTTTCCACCAGCGAGAGCGCAGACTGGCGTCCCGCGGCGTCCAGGAAATACCCGTGCCCCCACAAGGTATGGATGGTGACGCCAAAAGGTTTAAGTTTCTTGCGCAGATTGCAAATCACCACGTCGACCATCTTCGGGTCGGTCTCCTCGGGATCATCTGGTCGGTTGGCGCGCTGGGCGCGCTGGGTCTCGATCACGCGATGAAGTGTGGTCTTGTCGGCTTCTTCACGCCGCACTAAGACCAGGAGAAAAGACGCTAGGAGCTTGGGGAGCTTGAAGGCTCGCATGAAGGAAGTGACAAGGTCAGAGTCTCGTGCAGCTGCAATGTGCGGCGGCAAATGATCCGCTCGCCGCGCAGTAGGTGGCCAGTCAGCCGCCGGCATCTCCGTAATACGTCCGCTGGCGAGCGCGTCGTCAAGGGACAAACGCACATCGGCGGCGGGTACTTCGAGTCCTCGGGCAATGACATTGACCGGGATTCCTTCATTAGCGAGGCGGGTAGCAATCTGATCATAGCCCACGGGCAAGGGGGTATCCAACATAGCGGGTTCCTTCACGAACCCGTCAATTCTTCGTGAAGAATAGTTGATAAAT
>Ga0068863_100004773_pt1 | contig 13356 bp, 19 predicted proteins | sample KBSSwiS62_FD_66596 | JGI IMG/M metagenome (GOLD analysis project Ga0068863, IMG submission 66596) | Switchgrass rhizosphere microbial communities from Kellogg Biological Station, Michigan, USA - KBS Switchgrass S6-2 | ecosystem: Host-associated > Plants > Roots > Rhizosphere > Soil ...
GCGTGCGCTATCTGCGCGAATTCATCGAGGAGATGAAGGCCTCGGGCTTCGTCGCCAAGGCGCTCGAGAAAAGCGGCCAGACCGACGCCGCGGTCGCACCGCCGACACCGGCGAAGTGACTGAGACCTGCTGAGGCAAAAGCGAGCGGCTTCCGGTCAACTCGTCGCACCTTCGACACCCATTCGCGCGTCCATCTAGGCACGCCCCTTGCATGACTTGGCGCCAAGCACGCAGGCGTGTTCGGCCGACTGGGTCGTGCCGACCACATCGTGCACATTTGCCTTGGGACTTGGGAGCATTCATGAAGACGATCGTAGGATCGACCCTTACGCTCTGGGCATTTTCGCTGTTGGTGTCACTCGCTGCCCAGGCCCAAGGTCTCACGAAGGTCGGCGTGGTGCTGAATTTTGCCGCCGACGGCGGCGCGGCCGGTTTCTATCACGCGCTCGAGCGCGGGTATTTCCGCGGCGTCGGTCTCGACGTGTCGATCGAGCCGTCGAAAGGTTCGGCCGACGCGATCACACGGACCGCCAGCCAGGCGTCCGACATCGGCGTCGGGGACATTTCGACCTTGGTGGAGTTCGCATCGCGCCGCCCCGAGATCGCGCCCAGGGCGGTGTTCATTCTGCACAACCGCTCGCCGCAGGCCGTGATCTCGCTCAGGAGCAGCGGGATCGCCAAGCTGACCGACCTGCACGGCCGGATTCTGGGGCAAGGTCCGGCCGACGCGCCATCACGCATGTTTCCCGCGGTCGCCAACCTCGCCGGCGTCGATACCGCCAAAATCGAGATCCGCCAGTTCAGCCCGCAGTTGCGCGATACCATGCTGATCTCGAAACAGGTCGACGCGGTGACGGGCTTCGATTCCACCGTCCTGTTCAACCTCAAGGCCAACGGCGTGGGGATCGACGATGCGGCGGTCATCTACTACGCCGACAACGGCCTCGATGTGTACGGCAACGCCATCCTGGCAAACCCCGCCTTCCTGCAGGCCAAGCCCGATGCGGTCAAAGCCTTCGTGCGAGCCGCGGCGCGCGGCTGGCGCGAAGCGATCGCCGACCCAAAGGCGGCGATGGTCTCGCTCGGCAAGCACAATACCCTCGCCAAGCTGGATATCGAAGGCGAACGGCTGGCGTGGCTCGGCAGCCATCAGATCGTCACGCCGGTCACGCTCAAGGACGGCATCGGCGCCTATGACCGGGATCGCCTCGCGCAGAACATCGCCCAGGTCGGAAAGGCATTCGGCTTGACGCGCACCCCGGAGTTGCCCGAAATTTACGACGATCGCTTTCTGCCACCGCGCGAAGAACGCCTTCCCCTCAAGTAGCCAGCGCTACGTCACTTACATGTCGCCGTTGCCGATCCCACCCGGGACAACGCTGATCATCCGCGGCGGCCGACCGATGCTGCCCGCCGGCAACTGGCATGAGCCGGACGCCGCCGACATCGCCGTCGCCGGTGACACCATCGTCGGCATCGCACCGGCCTTCGCGCCGGTCGCCGATGCCGCGATCGAAGAGCTCGACGGGCGCGGGCATCTGGTCCTGCCGGGCTTCGTCAACGCGCACTATCACTCCCATGACGTGCTGGCCAAAGGCACATTGGAGGAGGTGCCGCTCGAGTCGTGGCGCCTCTACGCGCTGCCGCCGCAATACCCGCCGCGATCGGTGGAGGAGGTCCGCGCCCGCACGCTGCTCGGCGCCCTGGAATGCCTGCGCTCCGGCATGACCACGATTCAGGACATGCTCACGCTCTATCCGTTCGAAGACCGGCATCTCGACGCGGTGATGGAGGCCTACGAGCAGATCGGCATCCGTGTGGTGTTCAGCTTGCAATACGCCGATCGCAAAGGGCTCGAAACCATACCCTATTGGAAGGACATTTTTCCAAAGGACCTGCACCCGCTGCTGTCGACAGCGGCCGAGCCGGAGCGGCAACTCGACCTGCTCGGTCATTTCGAAACCACATGCCTCCGGGCAGCGCCGCGGCCGCGCGTCCATTGGGCGCTGGGCCCTTCGGCGCCGGAGCGCTGCTCCCCTGGCTTGATGGCGCGCACCATGGAGCTTGCGCGTCGCTATGACGTGCCGGTCTATTCGCACATCTACGAGTCGCGCGGCATGGCGTTGCAGGCGCGGCTGACGCTGCCCGAACATGGCGGCTCGCTGATCAAGCGGCTGGCGGCCGAAGGCGCACTCGACCCGCTGCTGAATCTTGCGCACAGCGTCTGGCTTGCGCGCGACGAGATCGATCTGCTGGCGGAGACCGGCACTGGCGTGGTGCTCAACCCGCAGGGCAATCTGAAGATGAAATGCGGAATACCGCCGATCCGCGCCCTGCAGGATGCCGGCGTTCGCATTGGCCTCGGATGCGACAACTGCAGTTGCTCGGACGCGCAGAACATGTTCATGGCGATGAAGCTGTTCGCGCTGCTGGCCGCGGCCAGTGACGCGCTGCCGGGACCGCCGCAAGCCGCCGCCGCGCTGCGGGCGGCGACCGAGGCCGGGGCGGACAGCGCCCGCCTCGGCGGCGAGGTCGGACGGATCGCGCCCGGCTGCAAGGCCGACCTCACACTCATCGATATGAGCGACCCGTCCTGGTTTCCTCTCAACAGCGCGGTGCGGCAGCTTGTGCACGTCGAAGCCGGGCGCGGCGTGCGCCATGTCATCGTCGACGGGGCGGTCGTCGTGCGAGACCGCCGCCTTACGACGATCGACGAGGATGAGATCTACGATGCCGTTCAAGTCGTGATGCCCGGTTTTCGCCGGGACTTCACGGCCATTTCCGAACGCGTGCAGCGTCTGCAGCCCTGGCTCGACCAGGCACATCAGCGCATCGTCTCGACGGAACTCGATTTCGACCGGATCTACATTCCGTTCTAACTTTTCCATAACTCAGATTATTCGACCTACCCGCCAATATGGTCCCGGATTTGGTCACCGCCGCCGCCACGCCGCATCGAGCCGTTCCGCAGCGTCGACTTGCATCGAGTCCGTGACATGGCTGTACAAGTCGAGCGTGGTCGTGATGGTCGAATGCCCAAGTCGTTCCTGGGCGATCTTCGGATGCACTCCCTCAAGTAACAATTGGGTCGCGTGGGAATGGCGCAGGTCGTGGAACCGCACCCGCGGCAGGTCCTTCACTCTGGTCATCATGTAGTGGAATCGTTAGTGAGGCTGTTCGGCAATCTCGGTTCCCCGTCCTCGCGACAGCACACCAGGGTATCGCCGGACTGGCGAATACCGACCTGCAGCAGCGCCTCTGCCTGTTCCCGCTTCAGGCGGCGCAGCTCTTCGACCGCGAAGCCGGGAATGTGGTGGATGTGCCGACGGGTCCGAGATACGCGGTGGCCTCGCGGAATTTGAACGTGAGCTAATTCGTGTGCGGACTGGCGAGGGCCGCGTTCGCGCGAAAGCCCGAGGCGTCCATATGGGACGGCCCTTCAAGCTTAACCGACATCAGCAGCGCGAAGCGATCGCCCGACGAGAGGCGGGGGAAGCGCTGACAGATATCGCCAGGACGTTTGGAGTGCATCACACTACCATCGGCCGATTGCGGGCTTAACACGGCACGCGCGGGCGGATCAGTCCCGATTTCTTTGGGACCACTTCTGCATACGTTCCGTTGTACGTTTCAAGTGCAAACACTCGATGATTTCGCCACCAAATACGGCGCTGACACCTTCACCCTGTCGCGCGACCCTTCTCGAGGCCCTGGGCGATCTCGAGGCCGCCTGAAAACTTGGCACGGACTGTGAACTCGGGGGCTTCGGCCCCATTTTTTCTCTGCAAACTGGCGGCCCTTAGCTATTAGCGCGCGTTTCTCGCGGTTTTGTTATTCCTGTAGAATGCTGAATTAATCCCTACAATGCCTATATTGCCTACAGTGATGAAGTCGTTGTTGCGTGTTCGGCCATTGGGCAATATCAGTCTTTTTTTGGAGTCATCGAGGGGATCCCCTGGGTTCCCTTTCTTTTTTTTTAATTGTTTACTCCACTACTTCAATCGGCGCCTCACGACCTCATGGTGTGGGAGTGGCTGCGCTACGCAGGAGGGGGACGCTGATCGGATAATACCAACCCTCACAATGAGTGACCGGCGACTGCCCAATCGCTGCGGGCGATGGACATGATTTTCCACGGTTGATCGATGAGCGTATCCCAGGCGTAGCAGCAGTGATCGACGATTTCGTCGAAGGATTTGAAGATGCGGTTCGACAGCCAGTTCGCCCGCATGAATTGCCAGATATTTTCTTGCGGGTTGAGCTCCGGCGCACGCAGCGGCAGGAGTGGTCGCGGGGCCGCGCGGCTGGGAGGTGGGCGGAGTGACGGTGTATGTCGCCTCCAAGTCCCGCCATTGGCCCTTCTGGGCCGCGCTGCGCGCTGCTGGTGTCCGGGGTGCGCCCGGGCTGCTGCCGGGTCCTATGCGTTCCCAGGCCGGCTGGTTGGGTTGAGCGCTTTGAAGACGAATGCCGCCGCGGCCCCTCCCAGCAGTTCCGCAAGGACGTAGAGCCACAAGATGGACCACGGGAGCAGGCCCCGGATCGAGGCGCCGATGGCGACGGCCGGGTTGAAGGCCGCTCCCGACACCTGGCCGACGGCGAATGCGCCAGCCAGGACCGTGAACCCAATAGCGAGACCGAAGTAGGAATTCCCGTCTGTCGCGTCAGCCGTGGCCACGTTCAACACGACGTACACCAGCGCAAACGTGAAAAGGAACTCCGCCAGAAACGCCCCAAATACGGGCGCCACGAATGGAGTCACCGGCGCGCCCCGAAGGGCGAGGCCGACGATCAAGGCCGCACCGGCGGCACCGAGCAGTTGCGCGCCCCAGTATGGCAGCACGTCCGAGGCAGGACACCGCCCCCGCAGGAACACCCCGAGCGTGACTGCCGGGTTGTAATGGGCGCCCGAGATGTGGCCGCCCGCGTAGATCATCGCCATCAGCACGCCCCCTATGGCCAGCGGAGCAATCACGCCCGGAGCCGCTGCGAGTCCGGTGCAGCCGATTGTCAACACGAGAAAGAACGTCCCGATGAATTCCACGGCGTACCGGCGCATGGCGCGTCCTTTCGTTCAATCCCGTGAGTCACCCAATCGGCGGCTTGGTATAACAAGGGAGCCGTGAGGCCGCGCCAGGACTACCGTCGCGGCTGTGCTGGCAACCGCGAGCTTGGCGAATTCGTTGAGCATTGTCGTGTTATTCCGCCGACCGATCTGGGAACGGCGAGCATCACACGAAAATCGTTGAAGGTGAGTAAAGGCCGTCTCGGAGACCGATGAACTGGAACCGAATGACGCGCGACACTTGAGCGGCTTGGGGATCGCGTCTATAGCGCAGGATCTCTCTTGATCGCGCCCCCGCAGTTTCGATCAGAGGAATGCGCGTCGTCGTCTCGCGGCTTAAAAGGCCGACGCCGGAGTTGGGGAGATGTGAGAAGTGTTTAGACCGAAGAAGATGGGACGTCGCCCCGCAATATTTTTTTGATCATATCTTTCTTGATCGCTCCCGCCAAAGCCTGCCCCACGAGTTCAGCGACGCTCAAATCTCGCAACGTTGCAATAAGCGCAAGCTCGCCGATATCGCGCGACGTGAACGGGACATCAGTAGATACCTCTTTGCCTCGCCGCCGCATCATTATCGCAATCTCCACCGAATCCGCGAGGCTGACTACCTTCTGAGGGACTTCCTCGGTCTTCTGCTCTCGCGCGTAAGCAACACCGACCGAGCCCTGAAAAGGAATGACCCTCCCCTTGGGATCGCGCAGGTGCGGGGATCGGCCGCTATGCAAAATCTTTCGTCGCAAGCTGATGCCCAATCTTGAACACGTGACTTGGAGCGACCCTACAGTCACGCCAAGTGAATTAGCAATCTCCTCTCGGCTGGCCCCTTGTGCCACCAATTCCTTAATCTTTTCGATAGCTTGCGGGGTGAATTTTGCTCGTCTGCCCCTGGCGGATGGGCTGGTACTCCGAATCGTCATGGCTTCATCCACAGTAGTAACTCCCCACCATTGGTCGCGTGGGATTGATTTCGGGTTCACGGGAGTCACTCATCCCCGACATCGTAAGGCCCTACCCCTGCGGCGGCTCTAGGCCCGTCGCCGCTGAGGTAGACAGCAGCATCCTCGCCGATCATTCCTGCTTCCTCGTGACGGCAGTGAACTACGGCGAGCCCCCCACAACATGGCCCATCTGGTCCAGATTTCACGCTGGCGCGGCTCGTGCGCCTGCTCGGCAGCACGTATCTGTCCGAACCACTCGAACACGACCGCCATGTCCATAGAAAACCCTCCCCTCTGTGGAACTTCGGAGGCCAAATATTTTATGAAATTTCTACAGCTGTCTGTCTGCCAGATGACAATCCACAGGCGCCGTTCGCTGCGCGGCCGTCGCTGGGCGTACCGATTGATTGGAGACGACGGGTTATCATTGTGCAGCCGAGGCCATCTTTACGGCCGGTCCTCGCGTCGAGCAGGGCCAGCCAAGCCAACTGCATGTTTTCCCGAACATTTGTTTTTGGCGGCCAAGCGGTGGCAATTCGTGCCTGCCTCTGGCGTGAGGTGGTCCCGCGTCAGCGCGGCAAAGGGCTGACGCGGTCCCGAGTGTGATCTGCACTCCATGGGATGGAATGATCGGAGCGCAGACTGGTTGTTAGTCGGCTTTGCGCTGGTGCGTGTCTTGTTGCTGTCCGCCAAACATTTGTTCTTGGCGACCGCGCTGCTTAGTTGTGGGGAGGTATTCCTACGGGAGGCCCCCGAGGCGCGGCGATTATCTGCGCACGGGCGTGCGGAGTTGGAGCAGCGGCGGGAGCGGTTGCAGCGGGAGCTTCGGCTGATCGAGGGCGAGTTGCGGACGGACCTGGCGTTGCGACTTCAGCAGAAGGCGCGGTCTGCGGCGGAGCGTCCTAAGCTGGCCTGGCGCTGGCGCGATTGGGTGGAGTGACGCGCTGGGCCGAAACGAGAACTGTCGGCTGGTGGCCCACACAAAGATTTGGTTTCGCGGTTTGTTTCCCGTGGCGCGAGTCTCCCCTGCGCTGTGCAACCGTTTCTGTGGTAGTGTCCCGGTGTGGGTTGCCGCGTTTCCTCCAAGGTTCGGCGGCCCTCATGGTTGACTTAGCCCCGCTACCTGGCGGGGCTTTTTCGTGCGGGTTGCATGTACGAAAATCCACAAGAATTTTTTGGGAAACGGAACGTTGCCTTGCTAGTTGTTGGCTACAGGAGCCTGTTTGGGATTGTCCGGGAGAGCGTACCCTCGCCCGGATGCTTGCCGCTTAGCCCCGCCCACTTGGCGGGTTTTTTTTGAACTGAGAGAGCCATAGCTTGTGGATTTCCGGCTGCGCCGTCATCAGACCGACAGCAGAAGAAGGAAATGTGTTGCAACCGGGTTTTTGCCGCATCCGGTAATGTCTCCATCCCGCCCGGCGGCAACGCGCCACTGGGCGGGATCGGAATGCGAAAAAGCCCTGCTCGGACGCGGGGCTTTTTCAGGCCTTGGCCGTTTTGACGCACCAGCGGCGGTATGGCGGGACATTTTGGGAGGACGCGATGTCGTCGAAGAAGTTGGATGCTGCGATAGACGCGCTGGTTGATGCGCTTGGCCCGAGCACGAGCTTGAATTCTGGCAGCGTGGCAACCCGCTCGGCGTCCGCGCTCCCTATACCGGCGCTATCTTGCCCTGGCGCAGGCGACCGCCCTGGTTCGGCGTAAGTCGGCCTGATCTCCCTCCGCTCTCCGTTGCGCAGCAGAGCTTTTGCCAGTCAGCGGGGCGAAGCTGAGGAGGTGCTACCGCGGCGGCATTGCTCGGTATAGGCTTTTTCTGTCAATCCTTGCAGTTCGTCGGTTCCCCGCTTTGTTCGTCGTTTTGTTCGCCATTCCTCTACACACTCTTTAACCTTCAAAGTCTCTCCCGCTGTGGTAGGGGGAAGAGTTGCAGAGGCGGGGTTCATTTGCGGTTCCGGCAAACCGGGACCAGTGCTCGCTGCGCCTGACCTCGCAGCGGCGGCTGCTTTGCAGTCAGCGATGAACATCTTCCGGTTTATTCCGTTGGCCCGAAGTGCAGCCTGGCTCGCGCGCCAATCCTCGCGACAGTTTTTGAGCGCTTCATCTTGAGCCAACCCCGGCAACGACAAAATCGCCCCGCCGATCAGAGCAGCGCCTCCAAACAGTATCAAGTTTTTGGTCCTGATCGTCTGCATAGAGAGAGCCCGGAACGTGTAGAGTTCCTCGAACCCATACACGTAATCCTGCAGACCGTGGCACAGTTCCCTCGAACACCCTCTTTTTGCCGATGTAGTTGCTTACGCTGACTTTCGCCCGGTTGCCCCCGCGTCGCGCCCTCCTCCTCGCCAATTGGGAGTTTAGACCAGGTATGGTAGGGCCACAGTACTCGCCCCAGCGTCGCGCAACCGCGTCCAGAGAGCCGAGACCCACAGGGTCAGAGTCGCCAACGCCGGAAGCCCCCGCTCCAGAGCACCGAGCAACGCACATGCGGTTAGATGATCACTTTGGCAGCGGCTCGACGTTACAACGCAATGAGCGGGTCAAGTTGGCGGCGTCGTTCTGGAATAATGTCGGAGCAGGCATGGTCATTGTCGGGATGGCTGGGGCATTTTTCTTAGACAAGCCCCCGGGCGCTTGGGCCAAAATCGGTATTGCGATAGGCGGACTTGTGCTTGGCTGGCTTTGTTATTCAATCGCCAGCAACATTCTCACGTACATGCAGAAGATTTTACATTCAAAGTGAACCTCGTCGCTGTGGTGCGAGTGCGCGCCGACGACGAGAGTGTTGCACGCAAGATCGTTCCTACGGTCCTAGGAGCGCTCGGCACCGTTGAAATCCGACTGGCCAATGAGAACAATGCTGCGGGGGGCCATCACGCAACGGTAACCGATGTTGATTTCTCTATTGGATCGGTCAAGCCCTTTAGGGCTGGTTCGAGGTAGGGGAAAGTCGTCGCGTGGATTACTGGGGAGCGCGCCTGAGGCGGCCCGGCAACGCGTGGCTGGTTCACTGAAATTACTTTGCAATTGCCCGAACGAAGTTATGTTCCGATGACACTCAAGATCGTTCCGGCGCCGCTTGTCATTGAAGCGGTGCCCAAGGCGCCCCCAGTGCTGGAAGCGCTTAATCCTACGGCCGAATGCAAATGTGGAAATTGCAGTGCCATCCTGCTGGGGGCTCTCCTATCAGCCCGTACCTAGCCGTTGCCTGATTAAGCCGCGTGTCATCAAAATGCGACGCCCAGTGCTCCGCCAAGAGCTGCGGCAGAGAGTAGAGAAGACCAGTGCCGTATGAAAGCGCCGTCGGAGAAGAGTTCGCGGAGCGATAGCTCACCACTCGCATCGAGCGTGGGCCAGCCTACAGCGATCTGGTACCTGTAGACGTAGATCACCCACAGGCAGCTCGCTGCAATGATGAACGAGCGGCTGATGAGGCGATGATGCCGCCATGCCATACCGGCGAAGAAGCATATGGTAAGAAGGATGATGTACTGCTGGTAGTTCAGAAAGAAGGTACAGATCGTTTCCATTTTGCCAAGCTCATACCTTTACTCCGTAACGGAGAGAGGAAAGAGGCCCTAGTGCGGTGCGGCTGGACGGCGAGGGCCTCTAACTCAGCCCTTAGTCGCTCAGGGCGGGTCCTTGATTTGTTTGTTCACGCCAGAGATTTGCTTCTTTGAGCCAAGCCTCCGGGGGACTCCAGCGCAGCCGGGGTGAGCGGTAAAAATAACTATGACAAGTTCTGCTTGCCGACAGGTTCCGGTTTTATTGAAGATACTCTTAAGGCAGGTACGTGCCGTCTCATAACTGATGCTCAGTTTGATTGCAGCGGACCGAAGTGTTTCTCCTGCAACGAGATGAAGTGCTAATCTGGCTTCAGCTGGCGTCAAGCCAAAGTGACACCGCAGCAGATCAATGGACTCGTTCCTGTCCTGCCCGCCAGTAAATCGGGATCATGCTCGCGAACATGAGCGCAAGTCCAAGTTCTGCTTCGCGGTTGGGAACGAAAGTAGAAATCCACCAGGGCGTGGCCACAGCCCAATCAAATGCTGGCGCGTGGCCTGTGCTCAAGTAGCCAAAAAGCCAAATCGCACATCCGACTGCGTAAATCGCCCAGCCGATGCTCTTAACATTTGGCATCCTACCCCCGCGGGGCTTCTCACGCCGTCGTCGCCACCAGCCGAGCAAGCCACCACTCGCCAGCATCAGGCCCGGAAGCCCTGCACCCAGAACCTCTTTTTTGGCAACATGATTGAGGGCCTTCGATTATGCAACCTCAAAATAGGTCGCATGCGCCCGCTATTTTTTGAACGAGCACAATTGGCAGCAAAGAACAAATGTTTGGCGCAAAGCAACAAATCTCGCACGAGAAGCGAAGCGACTGATGAGTGGCTAAATCCGGGAACCAGGCTGATCGGCCACGGGCGCGATCCTGCGCCATAGCCCAAAAGCAACCTCTCGGATGCGTCGGAACTCTAGGCGGGCTCACCATGACCTTCGGTAATCCATCTACGGGAACGCTGGCGAAGCTCAGCCCGCAACTGCTGACTACTCGTGGTAGGCCGATAAAGTTTACGTCGGAGAGACTTCAGCAGATCAGAAATCTCGTGGAGCGGGGAGAGAGCCGAGAAGGGATCGCTGACCTACTCGACGTCACCATTGGTTCTCTGCAAGTCACCTGCTCTAGGCTGGGTATCAGTCTGAGACGACCTAAATTTGACAATGGGGCCCGCTTGCTGCGGCAGAAAGCCATTACTCTGCATAGTCCGGTTAATCGCGATGAAAGTATGCTGTCGCAACCTATAGGAGAACCATCTCAGGGAAACTCACGGTCTGGACCGGCGGAGCCAGCCCCAGCCGCGAAGCCGCAGGAAGACCGATTGCAAACGCTTGAGGCCGGCTCCCCGAGCGTCGCGATCAGATTTCAGTACAACGGCATAGAGCGAACAACTGAGTTGCCGCTCAATCTGGATATGATCGGGCGACTGGCGTGGGAGGCAGAGTTTCGGAACATGAGCACTGCTGAACTCATCTCTGAACTCATTATGGGCATGGTGAAAAAGGACCTTTTCCCAGAGGTGCTCGGGAAGCCTTGATCCGTGGGGGCCTGAGCTATGGCGCAAGCGAGAGCGAAGCCACGGCACAAGCCTCTTGAATGACGGATGCCGCACCATGCCATCGTTAGTGATTTCCAGGTAGGTGATCTCAGCATCAAAACGCGGCTCAAGCGAGGCGAGGAATGGCCGATTAATGGCCCTGGGGAGGGACAATTTCCACGATGGCGGCGAGGAGCAAATATTTGGCGCGAAGTAACAAATCCCTGGAACGGATCAAAGCTACCAAGAAACAGAACCGTCAATGAAAAGGGCATAGCGATGAAAAGATGCGCCCAATGTCACGGACCACTCGGATTGGGGGTCCGCTCCCGTAATGTGTGGAACGGCCGCTGGTGGGATCATGTGCGTTATTGTTCAACGCATTGCGAGGCCCTTCATGAGCTGGAGCGATACAACGCCCGCACCAACCGTGGCCGACACGCCTTCATACCTCGCACCAGTTCGCAGAGCTGAACCGAGCGCGACATCGCCAGAGATGCCCCTGCGGCACTTAGTGGTGCACATGCGTAGTTCTTCGAGTGAGGACCATGGCTGAGCAACCTGTGAACCCGCCCTTGAGTGAGTTCGGAGTCGAGCCCAGCGTAAATCACATGATATCTGGAGGCGATGTGACCAACAACAAACCAGCTCTTCTAGTCTTCTACGGCCTAATCATCGCGAGCATGACCGTCTGGGTTTCCCTCGCCGCAACGATGCTGTGAGATTTAGGGGCGCTTCCTCAATGCGCCAAACCCTTTCATTCAGCCGTGGGATGTGACGGCTATAAGCCTCTACCCTCGCTCGGGTGCGCACGGCTGGGGCGACCTTGCAGGGTAGCCGCTATAAGAGCGTGCATTCACTCGCTCTAGCCACCCTGCACAAAATCTGAAGCTGCGGCGGTTGTGCGCATCTGGCTCGGCGTCTTTCCAGTCCAGCGCTTGAACGCATGGGTGAACGAGCTCACCTCATGAAAGCCGAGCAGCCACGCAATCTTGGATACATGCAGCTTGCGGTCGTCGAGGTAACGAACTGCCAGATCGCGCCGCAGCTGCTCAAGGATTTCGGTGAAGTTCAGCCCTTCGTCCGAAAGCTTTCGTGCAAGTGTCCGCTCGCTCATTCCCAGACTGCGAGCGATGTCTCCCAGGATTACTCTTCCATGTGGAAGCAGCGACGAAATCGCATTCTCAACTCTGGTGCGCAACTGGCTCAGATCACTTTTTCTATGGGCCAGCGCCGCTTCGCAATTTTTCAAGAGGAGGTCATTGAGATAACTGTCAGAGTGAATGAGCGGCAACTCACGTGCGCCGACGTTCAAGGCAAACTCGTCTGTGTCACCACCGAACTGTACGTTCGTTCCGACAAATCGGGCCATTTCGGAGTTGGCTCCCGATCGATGGTGAGCAAACGAGAAGTGTTGCGGCGCGAGGTTCTGCCCCGTCAGCACGCGGCAAATTCGTAATACAGCAAACATGCAGAACTCAATTTGATGCATGTCTGAGTGCCGTGGAACGCCAGAGTAACCCAGACTGATTATTAGCCTGTTCCCCTCTTGATATCGGACCACCAGCGCCTCGTTGGTAGTCTGGCTGTACCGAGCAACCCGCTTCAGTGCATCACCTAGGGTCTGCGAAGACGCCATGACGTAGTAAAGCAGCCCGAGCGCGCGCGGATCGAAATCGCGAGCCAGCGTGAAGCCAAGACAGTCATCCTGCAAAGCAATCGCCGCCTCGTCCAAAAGCGCGATTTGGCTTCGCACACTCAGTCGCTCTTCCGGGTCGGCGATCACCTCGGGCGTCAGTCTGACACGCTTAAGAAGAGGCGCGACTGGTATCCCAGCGCTCGTGAGGCGCGCGATAGCCAGGCGGGAAAGGCCCCCCTGCGCAGTCGCGATTGAAGCCAAGTCCTGTTCGGAATTCAGCGCGGTCTCATTGCTCATTGCAGACCCCGGCAGGGGCGAGACTGCCATTATGGCTCCGACGAGCAAACATTTGGCTCCTAATAACAAGCCCCGGAGACGAGGCCAAGCCACAAATATCGAAGAAGCGCCCGGCAGCGCCGCACAATTTCGTGCGCTGGCCAACTTGGCCAACGGCTCGGTCGCTACCGGCTATTTCATGACGGAGTAATCGTGCGCATCAAGTTCGAGGCCACCGATGCCAGTGGCAAGGCACACAAGCGCAGCAGCACGAGCCATATTTATACGCACTGTCTCGTGATCCATTTCGCTCCCCATCCGCCGAGCAACCTCTGGCCCAAGGGCATC
>Ga0068863_100004774_pt1 | contig 13355 bp, 11 predicted proteins | sample KBSSwiS62_FD_66596 | JGI IMG/M metagenome (GOLD analysis project Ga0068863, IMG submission 66596) | Switchgrass rhizosphere microbial communities from Kellogg Biological Station, Michigan, USA - KBS Switchgrass S6-2 | ecosystem: Host-associated > Plants > Roots > Rhizosphere > Soil ...
ACGGCGTGCCGCTGTCCGACGGCGGCACCGTGTCCGGCGTCCACACACCGACACTCACGATCGACCCGGCGGCATTCGCCGACGCCGCCTCCTACGACGTCCTCGTCACCGATTCCTGCGGCACCCTCGCCTCCACGGCCGGCATGCTGGCCGTCGAGTTCGCCGACGTGCCCCTCTCCAACATCTTCCACGCCGACATCCTCACCATCGCCACGGCCGGCATCACCGCAGGTTGCGGCGGCGCCGACTACTGTCCTGACAGCTCCGTGCGGCGCGACCAGATGGCCGTCTTCCTCCTCAAGTCCGAACACGGCTCGGCCTATGCGCCGCCGGCCTGTTCCGGGGTCTTCACCGACGTTGCCTGCCCCGGGCCCTACACCGACTGGGTCGAGCAGCTCGCCGCCGAAGGCGTCACCTCCGGCTGCGGCACCGCCGTCTACTGTCCCGCCTCCACCGTCACGCGCGCCCAGATGGCCGTCTTCCTCCTGAAGACCCTGCTCGGTCAGGTCTACGTCCCGCCCGCGCCGGCCGGCATCTTCGCCGACGTCCCCGTCGGCGCCTTCGCCGCCGATTTCATCGAAGACCTCTACAACCGCGGCATCACCGGCGGATGCGCCAGCAACCCCCTGCGATACTGCCCCGACAACCCCGTCCTGCGCGCCCCCATGGCCACCTTCCTCGTCAGAACCTTCACGCCGTGACATCGGAGGTCGAATGAAAGGCAGCCTGCGTTTCGCACTCTCCCTCTCCGCTCTGCTGACGGGCGTCGTCCGGGGTGACACGAACGTCTCGTGCCGGCCCGACTTCCTGAGCGGGCAGAGCTATGCCGTGGCGGGTGCGGCGGTGACGATTTCCACGGTCGACCTCAACGGCGACGGCCTGCCCGACCTGGCCACCACGAGCAACTACTACAGCTACGCCATCTCCGTCCGCCTCGGCAAGCCCGACGGAACCTTTGGATCCCAGATCAACAAAGCCACCAACACCCAGACCCTGTCGGCGGTCATCGGCAACTTCACGAACGATCCCGTGCCCGACCTCGTCGAGAGCGGCTACGGCGGCATGTGGTTCTTCAAGGGAAATGGCGACGGTTCGTTCCAGGACGGCGTCTCTTTCGTCGGCCCCTCGCTCTTGGGGCTTGCGGCGGCCGACTTCAACGGCGACGGCAAGCTCGACGTCGTCGGCATCGACAACTACACCGGCCAGTTCAACGTGTTCCTCGGCAACGGCGATGGCAGCTTTTCGGCCGCGATCGTCACGACGCCCAAACAGACGTCGCCCGCCATCGCGATCGGCGACGTCAACGAGGACGGCAAGCCGGATCTGGTCAGCTCGTCGCTCGGCAGCGACATCTTCGTGTACCTCGGCCTCGGCGACGGGAACTTCGCTTCGCCGACGTCGGTCGTGGCGGGCTCGGGCCTCGGGGCCATCGCGCTCTCCGACATGAGCGGAGACGGTCACCTGGACGTTCTGGTGACGTCGAACGTCACGGCCTCGGTCGCGGTGTTGATCGGCAACGGGGACGGCACGTTTCAGGCCGCCCTCAACTACGGCTCAGGGGTCGCGCCCCAGAGCCTCGTCGTCGCCGACTTCAACGGCGACGGAGCGCCGGACATCGCCGCGCTCGAGGGTTCGGGGAACTTCGGCGGAACGGGCAGCGTGGAGATTCTCCAGAATCTCGGCGATGGCGTCTTCGTGACCCGGGCCCTCTATCTGGGCACGGCCGCCCCCATCGCGGGAGCCGCCGCGGACTTCGGCAACGATGGCCACGCGGACCTTGCCCTCAGCGACGCCTCGAACAACTCGGTCCTGACGATCCGGGGCAACGGCGACGGGACGTTCAATGCCGTCTTGGTGACACTGACCGAGTTCGCGCCGGTGACGATGACGGCCGGAGACTTCAACGAGGACGGGATTCCCGACGTCGTCCTCGGCGGCCCCTATTCGATCCAGACGTACTTCGCGACCGGCGGCGGGAGATTCGCGGCGGGACCCCAGACTCAGACCGATAACTCGATCTCCGCGGCGGCCGCCGGAGACTTCAACGGCGACGGACACCTCGACATGGCCGTTCTCGTCTACTACGGCCCCTCGGTCGGCATCCTCCTCGGCAACGGCGATGGCACCTTCGGGCCGATCACGTTGTTCCCTGTAACCCAGAACTACACAAACTACGCCGCCTTCGCGATCGGCGATTTTGACGGTGGGGGCAACCTCGACGTCGCGGTCGTGTACCAGGACTACACCTACAAATCTTTCCTCGACGTGCTGATCGGGGCGGGAGACGGGACTCTGGGACCCGCGATGGAAACGCCGGTGACCGAGAACGGGATCGAGCTTTTCGCGGCGGACTTGAACGGCGACGGCCGGGCAGACCTGGCGATGCTGAATCAATACCCGTCGGATCAACTCGATGTCTTCCTCAGCGCGGGCGGGGGCGCGTTCGCGCCGCCGTCCCAGTACGCCGTGGCCAACGGGGCGAGGGGGATGGCGGCCGCGGACCTGCGCCACACAGGTCACCTCGATCTGGTCGTCGGAGGCACGTCGACGAACACGATTTCACTCTTCCCCGGAGACGGCAGCGGCTCCTTCGGCAACCCGAGCATCTTGGGGGTGGGAGCGCCGGTCAACGACATCGCGGTGGCCGATGTCAACGGCGACGGCAACCTCGACCTCGTGACGGCCAATCTCTCGGCCAACTCTTCCGTCCTGCTCGGCCTCGGCACCGGCGCGTTCCAGTCGCCGAAGGACTACGCCGTCGGAACGCCGTTCACGCTGGCGCTCGGCGACTTTGCCGGCAGCGGGCGGCCCGACGCGGTGTTCGCGAACAGCTATTCGGTGGGAGGCCTCACGACGCTCTTGAACGGGGCGCTCGGCGCCACGGTGCCGGACGCCACGGCCCTCGTCGGCTCCCCCGCGGCAATCCAGGCTTTCGCATCCGGCTACGGCGCCCTCACCTATCAATGGCGCAGGAACGGTACCCCGGTGTCCGACGGTGGGAGCGTTTCCGGCGCGACCACGGCGACTCTGACGATCGATCCGGCCGCATTCACCGACGCCGCGGCCTACGACGTCCTCGTCACCGATTCCTGCGGCACGATCGCGTCCTCGGCGGGGACCCTTTCCGTCGAGTTTGCCGACGTGCCGACCTCCAGCATCTTCCACGCCGACATCCTCACGATCGCCACCGCCGGCATCACCGCCGGCTGCGGCGGCGCCGACTACTGCCCGTCCGCGCTCGTCACGCGCGCGCAGATGGCCGTCTTTCTCCTGAAGTCCGAGCACGGCTCCGCCTACGTTCCGCCCGACTGCGCAGGCCTCTTCACGGACGTCCTCTGCCCGAGCGCCTATGCCAACTGGATCGAACAGCTCGCGAACGAAGGCGTCACCGCCGGTTGCGGCGGAACCGACTACTGTCCCGACGCTTCCATCACGCGCGCGCAGATGGCCGTCTTTCTCCTGAAGACCAGCCAGGGCTCGGCGTACGTCCCGCCGGCGGCCACCGCCATTTTCGACGACGTCCCCGTCGACGCCTTTGCCGCCGCCTTCATCGACGACCTGTACACCCGGGGCATTGCCGGAGGCTGCAGCGCGAGCCCGCTGCTCTACTGCCCGAACAACGTCGTCAACCGGGCGCAGATGGCAGCGTTTCTGGTCAACACGTTTTTCTAGACCCGCGGCCTACCGTTTCCCGTGCGCGATCTTCACGGCCTCGGGCAGGCCGCGAAGGCGCAGCATGGCCACGACGCCGAGGGCCGGGCCCGGGGCGAGCACGGCGAAGGCCCAGCGCCAGCCGACCGCCTTGACGGCGAGCGGAACGAGCTCGATCGAGACCATCGTGAGCAGAAAGCCAACGCAGGTCTGGATCGTGAGCGCCGTCCCCATGTAACGCGGATCGCCGAGCTCGGTCACGCACGCCGAGAACTGCGCCGAGTCGGCGACGACGGCCGCGCCCCAGACCGCGGCGACGACGAGCAGCACGCCGGGGGGCGCGTCGAAGAGCAGCCCCACGAGGAGGCAGCACGCGCCGGAAATCCCCATCGCCCAGGAGGTCACCGCGGTCCTGCCGACCCGGTCCGCGAGCAATCCCGCCGCGACGCAGCCGATCGCCCCGCTGCCGATGACGAGAAACGCTCCCCCCTCGGCCAGCGACGGCCGCGCTCCGTGGGCAGCAAAGCTCGCGCGCAGGAACACCGGCACCCACGTCCACATCGCGTACAGCTCCCACATGTGCCCGAAGTAACCGAAGTCCGCGAGGCGCACGCCGCGGTTGCCGAAGACCTTCGCGATCTGCGAGGCGTCGAAGCGCGCGGCCGGAGTCGCGTAGGGTCCGTCGCCCACGAAGAGCAGCACGATCGCGCCGCCGGCGACCGCGAACCCCGAGACGACGAGCACGTTGACGCGCCAGGACGAGTGCCCGACCGCGTTGACGAGGTACGGGAACGCCTTGCCGAGCGCGATGCCGCCGACGAGGGCGCCGAGGGCCGCGCCGCGCCCGCGCCGGAACCACGTGGCCAGGATCTTCATCCCGGGCGGATAGACGCCCGCGAGGAAAAACCCGGTCAGGAACCGCAGGATCACCGCCGCGATCGGTCCGCGCGCGGCGAGCGCCAGCCCGGCGTTTGCAGCCGCGCCGAGCCACGCGGACACGGCGAAGAGACGCCGCGTCGCGAAGACGTCCGGCAGGTTCCCGAACGCGCTCACGAGCGTGCCGGCGACGAATCCGAGCTGCACCGCAAGCGTCAGCCACGCGGCGGCCGTGTCCGTCAGGTCCCACTCCGCCTTGAGCGCGGGGGCCACGGCGGAGGCCGAGAACCAGAGCGACATGCCGAGCAGCTCGGCCGCCGCGACGAGGGCGAGGGCGCGCCAGCGCGCGGGCGATTCCATGGGAATGGCGGCGGCGGGCTCCATGGGCGGCGAGCTTGACACAGCGGGAGCGCGGACCCTTCTGCTACGCTTCTCCATCCCGACGATGAAGCGACTCCTGCGCCCGGGCCTCGTCCTCGCCGCCGCGCTGTTCGCGGCCGCGGCGTACGCGCAGAAACCTGCCGCGGCCGCCGGCTGCCCGCCCCAGGGCGACGCCGCGAAGCCGAAGGAGCAGGCGCTCAACGTGTTGAAGGCGCGCACCGACGCGGCGACCGACGACGACGTGGACGACACGGCAGACATGGCGGCCCTGCTCGAGCCCGGCGACGACACCCTGCGCTGGACCTCGGACACGGCCGTCGAGATCACCGCCTTCGTCATGGACGTCCGGGACGGCGGCCCCGCGAGCTCGAACTGCCATTCCTCGAACCCCGCCGATCACGACACGATCCTCGACCTTTCACCCAGCGCCAACGTCTTCGACGGCGGCCACCGCATCGTCGCCGTCATCACGCCGGAGGGGCGCCGCATCATGGCCGGCAACGGCGTCGACTGGTCCACCAACGCGATCCAGGCCGCGTACACCCGGCACTACGTCAAGATCGTCGGCTGGCTGCTGTTCGACACGGCGGCCGCCGGGCGCTCGCTCAACTCGGCGTCGCTCGCGAAGAACGGCATCACGCGCGCGACGGCCTGGGAGATTCACCCGGTCACGTCCATGGAGCTCGACACGAACAGCCTCGAGCCGCAGCAGCTCGCGCCCTCGACCGAGACTCCTTAGTCCAGATCGAAGGCGAGCAGCTCGGACGGCCGATCGCCCGCCGAGAACCGGAACTCCGTATCCCCCGAGGCGGCCAGCCCGTCGCCCGCAGACAGCGTCTTCCCGTTGACGTCGAACGACCCGCGCAGCGCCTGCACCCAGAGGTGCCGCCCGGCGGGAAGCGTCAGTGACAGCGAGCCGCCGGGCTCCAGGATCGACGCGTAGACCTTCACGTCCTGCCGGACGGCGATCGAGCCGTCGGCGCCGTCGCTCGACGCGATCAGGCGCAGCCTGCGCGTCCGCGCGGCGTCGTCGAAGCGCTTCTGGTCGTACCGCGGCGGCGCGCCCTCGGCGTTCGGCATGATCCAGATCTGGTAGAAGTGCGTGACGTCCGTCTTCGAAGCGTTGAACTCGCTGTGGCGCACGCCCGAGCCGGCGCTCATGTACTGCACGTCGCCCGGAAGGATGACCGAGCCGGTACCCATGCTGTCCTTGTGCGCGAGCTCGCCTTCCAGCACGTAGGAAATGATCTCCATGTCGCGATGGCCGTGCGTGCCGAAGCCCTGCCCCGGCTGGACCCGGTCCTCGTTGATCACGCGCAGGGACCGGAACCCCATGTGGCGCCCGTCGTGGTAATCGCCGAACGAAAACGTGTGGTACGTGTTCAGCCAGCCGTGGTCGAAGTGCCCGCGCTCGCCGGCCCGTCGAATCTGGATCATGGTCGCCTCGCCTCCGGACCTACATACGCCGCGGCGGGCCCGGCGGCTTCAAACGCCCCGGACGGGCCTCACGGGCGGCGCCACCAGTCTTCGGCGGACGGAGGCGCCGACGGCTCGAGCAGCTGACCTGGCCGCGGGATCGCGATGCGCACGCCCTCGCGGCCGGCCGCGGCCACGGCGCGGGCGGCCGGCTCGTTCCAGTCGTGGAAGGCGAGGTTGAACGTGGCCCAGTGCACCGGCACGAGGAGCCCGCCGCCGAGGTCGGCATGCGCTTGCACGACTTCCTCCGGGGTCATGTGGATGTCGGGCCACGTCGGGCCATAGGAGCCGAGGCTCATGAGCGTCGCGTCGAAGGGTCCGTGGGCCGCCCCGATCGCGCGAAAGCCCGGGAAGTATCCGGAGTCGCCGCTGTAGAAGATGCGGTGGCCCGGTCCCGCGACGACCCACGAGCACCAGAGCGTCGCGTTGCGGTCCGCGAGGCCGCGGCCCGAGAAGTGCCGCGCGGGCGTCGCCGTGATCGTCAGAGCACCGACGGTCGTCTGCTCCTCCCAGTCGAGCTCCCGGATCTGCGACAGCGGGATGCCCCACTTCTCCAGGTGGGCGCCGACCCCGAGTGGCACGAGAAGGAGGCTGCCGCGGCGCGCGAGCGCCTTCACGGTCTCCATATCGAGGTGGTCGTAGTGGTCGTGCGAGATCAGGACGGCGTCGAGCGGGGGCAGGTCCGCAAGCGCGATCGGCGGCTGGAAGAACCGCTTCGGACCCAGCAGCGTCGAGGGCGAAACCCGCTCGCTCCAGATCGGGTCGGTCAGGATGCGTTGTCCGTCGATCTCGACCAGCGCGCCGGCGTGGCCCATCCACGTGATGCGCAAGCCGGAGTCCGGCGGAGAATCGTAATCGGAGCGCGAGCGCGGCACGACCGGGATCGGACTCTGCGGATACCGGACCTCGTCGCCGCCGAACTGCATCCGCAGAGTCGTCGGCACGTCGTGCGCGCGCAGCGTGGTGGTGGGCTCGGAGTTGTGGAAGCGGCCGGATGCCCAATGACCGGACCGGCGCGCGCGCTCGAGGCGGTCGCCGGAGAGGGTGCCCCCGAGCGTCGCGAACCAGCTCGTGGACTTTGCGGCGGCCACGGTCGCCGCGCCCGCGGCGGCCAGCAGGGTCAGGCCGGCGGCGCGGGCCGCGCGGCGGCGGGGGCTCGTCTTCTGGCGGCTGGAAGCGCACACGCGGCGATTCTACGTTGCGCCCCCGCGGTCGGCACTCTCCCCCGGACGGGGGGAGAGTGCGCCGCATCGGTGTTACAGCGAGTTCAGGAACGAAACGAGCCAGGCCTTCTTGTAGCCAGGCAGGGCCGCGTACCGGTCGCGCGCCTTCTTTGCCTGGCCGGCATGCGCGAGGATCGCCGCGTCGAGCGTCGTGGCGCGCCCGTCGTGCAGGTAGGTCGTGATCTTGCGGAGCCCCCAGAGCGGAGCCGTGCGCATGAACTGTCCGGTCGCGAGGTTCTGCGTGATGCCGTCGCCGAGGCTGCCCATGTCGTGGAGCAAGAAGTCCGAGTACGGATGGAACTTCACCTTGTTGAGGGCCGTCACGGGGTTCGAGCCCGTCCGGATCTCCGAGCGGTGGCACCCGTTGCAGCCGATCCCGAGAAAGACGAGCTCGCCAAAAGCCGCCTGCGCCGTGATCGGGCCGCGCGGCGGCGGAGCGAGAAACGTCATGAAGTCGGTGAATTCCTGCACTCCCGTGCCGTCGTCGTTGACGCCCGGCATCGGATTGCAGCTCAGGAGATTGCAGTCTCCCTGCGGGCAGCTCTCGTCGGGAAACTCGGGGTTCGTGATGCCCATCTCGTTGATGTAGGCGTCCCCCGAAAATTGAAAGAGGCTCGGGTTCTGACACTTCCAGCCGAACTTGCCGACCGCCTGCTTCCCGGTCGCATTCCTCGTCACGACGCTGACGAGCCCCGCAATCCCGTCCGGATGAAACTTCTCCTCGTACGCGATGGCGTAGAACGTCGAATCCGGGACCGCGTCCACGAGGCCGAGCCCGAAGAGCGGCGTCGTCCGGCGGTCGGCCGTGATCGTCGCGTCGGGCGGAACGATCTCGGAGAGGTACTCGCACACGCCGGTCGCGCCGATGCCCTGCTTCTGGATGAGCGAGCCGCCGGCGGACGACATCGGGTCGAACAATCCGTCGTTTCCCATCCTGCCGAAACGCGTCTCGAGTGTCGTACTGCCGCCGCCGATCGCTCCGGCGAGGTGGCAGCTCGCGCAGGACACGTCGTTCATGATCGGTCCGACGCCTTCCTCCACCGTCTCGACTCCCTCGAACTCCGTCTTTCCATCGTTGAAACGGTCCACGAGGTCGGCGGGCAAACCCGCGAGAGGTTGGCCGAAATCCGGCGGTGCGGCGCTGTCGCCGATCGGAGTGAGGGCGGCGGAGCAGAGCACCACGAGGCCGGTCGCTGCGATCCGAAACGAAACTCTGAAGCCCATTAGGGCCTCCTTTCGTTGCGGCTACCGAGATACAGCGGGCTGGGAAGTCAGTCCGGGATTCGGGAGTCTTACGAAGCAAACTAGCCCTCGCGCTCGCGGCGCACAATTGTCCGAGAGGACCAAACGAAGGCCAGTCCGAGACGCACTCACCGCGCACCCACAGTGCAGGGTTTGTGACAAGGTGAGAACAGTTCGCGAGTTCAGCGCATCGACTGGCCCCGGGGTCAGCCTCCTCCGGCGCGGGCATTGCATACAATGCGACGCGAAGGAGACACACGTGAGACGTAAGACGAAGAAGGCATTGAAGCTCTCGGCCGAGCACGCCGCGGCCGCCCTGCACCTGCTGATCGAGGACGGCCGCATCGCCGCGGCCGACGTCACGAAGGCGCTCAAGAACCGCGAGAAACTGATCCGGGATCTGCGCAGCCGGCTCGAGGCACTCGAGAAGGCCGCGGCCCCGGTCGCGCGCCGCGTCGCGAAGGCCAGCCGCAAGGCCGCGCGCCGCGCGGCGCCGAAAGCCCGCAAGGCGCTCTCGGCCGCCCAGGCCACGGCGCGCCGCGCCCAGGGCCATTACATGTCCGCCGTCCGCACCCTCTCGAGGGAGGCGCGCGTGCGGGTCAAGGCGATCCGCAAGCAGTCCGGCGTCGCCGCGGCAATCAAGGCGGCGAAGAAGCTGACGGCGTAAAAAAGCCCCGGGCGAAGCGATGAGCGTTCCGATCTTCTGCGTCGACGCGTTCACCGAGCGCCCGTTCGCGGGAAACCCGGCGGCCGTCTGCATCCTGTCGGAAGAGCGCGCGGACGCCTGGCTGCAATCCGTCGCCGCGGAGATGAACCTCTCCGAGACCGCCTTTCTCAAGAAGGAAGGCGACGGATGGCGGCTGCGCTGGTTCACCCCGACGGTCGAGGTGGATCTCTGCGGCCACGCGACACTCGCCGCCTCTCACACTCTGTGGGAGGAGGGACTTGTGCGCGCCGGGACGCCGCTCGTCTTTCGCACGAAAAGCGGCACGCTCTCGGCGGCGCGCCGTGGCGATGCGATCGAGCTCGACTTTCCGGCCGAACCGGCCGCCCCGGCCCCGGCGCCCCCCGGGCTGCTCGAGGCTCTCGGCGTCGCGGCGCTCTCGGTCGGGCGCAATCGGCTCGACTTCCTCGTCGAGCTCGACTCGGAGGAACGGCTGCGCCGGATCCAGCCCCGGTTCCCCGCCCTGGCCGAGGCCTGCGGAAAGGCGCGCGGCGTCATCGTCACGGCGCCTTCCCGCGCGCCCGAGTTCGACTTCGTCTCCCGCTACTTCGCCCCGTCCCTCGGGATCGACGAGGACCCGGTCACGGGCGCCGCGCACTGCTGCCTCGCTCCGTTCTGGGCCGCCCGGCTCGGAAAGCCCGCACTCGTCGGGTTCCAGGCCTCCCGGCGCGGCGGCGTGGTGGGCGTGCGGGTGGCGGACAGCCGGGTCTTCCTGGGCGGCCGGGCCGTCACGGTGCTGCGCGGAGAGCTCGTCTAATCGCACCCGAAGGGCGTTAACATTGCTCCAGATGGCGAAGTACGAGGGCGAGGAGCGACGCTTCGCCCGCTGGTTCTGCTCCGACTGCCGCTCGCCGCGGTTCGCCCCGATCCCCGACGGGGGAACGCTCAAGTGTCCGATCTGCTACAAGGCCGTCGCGTTCGATCCGCGCAAGCACGCGCGGCGCGATCCGTCCGACCGGGGACGCCGGCCCGAAGAGATCCTGCCGCCGGCTTGACCGCTTGAGAAAAGCGGGGGCGGGACAGTCCCGCCCACGCAATCGAAACCCGCCACTCAGTCTTCTTCCCCGTCGTCGTCTCCACCGTCCACGTCGTGGGTCGGCAGCGCCGTGTGGGCGAGGACGTACCCGGCCACGGCATCCCCGGTGTCACCACCGTCATCGCATGCGGAGCGGAAGTGGATCCCGGCGTAGATCCGCGCATTTTTGATCTCATCGAGAGCCGACGAGAAGTTCGCGAACGAGCGGACGACGCCGAGCATCACGTCGGACGTCACGCTGAAGGCCGTGAACTCGCCGAAGCGATCCCGAAGCACTCCGGCCGCCGCGCTGCTGACGGTCGAGTGACCGGAGGGGTATTCCGGGTGGTTCGGCGTGAACAGCAGCGGGGCCCAGCTCGGGTCCTGGAAGTCGATCGCCGTCACCGGTCGCCAGAAGACGTACGTGTACTTGGCGTCCCAGCAGGCGATCGCAGCGTCCGCCATCGACACGTTCAGCAGCGCGAGCAGACGCGCCTTCTTGAGCACGGATTGATGGTGAGAATCCAGCGAAATCGCGATCTGGTTCCAGTAGTACGGCGCGGTGCTCGCGGCCCAGAACTGGCTGAAGAGGGTCTGATCGGCCGAGCGGACCGCGCTCGTCAGGCTGCCCATCAACTGGGTTTCGCCGAAATCCGCGGCGTAGCGCGCGCTGCCGAGGGCCGGCGGACCGGAGGGACGGAACTGGCTGGGCGATTCGATGGACCAGGGGACCATCGTCGCGAACTGCACTCCGGCGCCCGGAAGAAACGCGGGTGGCGTGGGGCGCCACTGTCCCGGGTTCGTTCCGCCGGTGAAGGGCGGCGGGGGCGGAGCAATACCGTCCGTGCTGCGCCACGCGAGGATGGCATCGGCCACGGTCTGGCCCCACGCGATGCCCTTTTCCTTGGCCTTGTCGCCGGAGTGAATCGCCGCCAGCGAGGCCGTGCGCTTCTCGTCGAGCATGGCCTGCTGGGCCGGATAGAAGAACGAGAGCGTCACGTAGGCAGCCTGCACCGCCGCCGCGCGACGGGACGCGCCCTTCGGGGCCGCCGGAGCAACGTGAATCGGAGCGTACTTGCGCGCAATGCCGTTGACGGCGTCAAAGACCGAGGACTCGACGATGGCCGAGACGCGTGTCATCACGAGCGGGTTGGTGGCGGGCGGGACCAGAGCGGCCTGGAACATGATCTGGTTCCAGTCGGTGACCTCGTTCGCGCCCGCGGCGCCGGTGACGGCGGTCGTGAGCGCCCCCACCAGGAGCAAGAGCCGGGAGATCCTTTTCATCGTGTTTCCTTTCGGTTCGAGAATGCCTTGCGAAACCACACGTCGCTCCGACCGGTCCCGGCGGTGACCTGTTCACGAACACCTCCTCTGCTGCTGGCCGCTTCAACCACCAAATTCCCGATCGAGCGGGAGCGTTACGGCGTGGTTCGAGTTGTAAGCCCGACTTTTTGGGTTTCCAGCGGCCAGCCGTCGCGGCGCCACGCCGTTCGTGCGAGGTTCCCTGCGAGAGCGCGCGGGGCAGACAGCGTCCGCCAGCGCCGATCCCGAACGTCCAGAGAGACTTGTGTCCAGGGCTCCGGCTGCGCGGCGATCTCCGGCGCCACGGGCCGGCTGCCGGGAGGCGGCGCGAGCATGAGCGAAACGGTAGAAGAAGGCTGGTCAACCCTGAAGACAAGCCTCGCGCCGCGCGGACCCGCCGCGGCGCTTCGTGGCGTACGATCCGCGCCATGACGCGAACGCCCGGAGACATCGCAAAGCTTTTCGCCTACGGCCGCTGGGCCAGCGAGCTGACCCTCGCCTCGGTGGCCGAGCTCGACTCGACGCAATTCGTCCAACCCGTCGGCGGCAGCTTCGGGTCGGTGCACGGAACGCTCGTTCACCTCTACGGCGCGGACTGGGTCTGGCTCGAGCGCTGGCAGGGCCGCTCCCCGCGCGCGCTGCCGACGGGCCAGGATGCGTCGACCCTCGATGCGATCGCGCGGATGTGGCGGGAGGTCCAGCAGAAGCAGATGGATTTCGTTGATGCGCTCGCCGTCGAGCGGATGGCGCAACCGCTCACCTACGTCAACTTCAAGGGCGAGACGTTCAAGTACCCGCTCGGCGAGACTCTCGTGCACGTCGCCAACCACGGCACGTACCACCGCGGCCAGGTGGCGACGCTGCTCCGGCAACTCGGCAAGACACCCGCCTCGACCGATTACCTGCGCTATCTCGACGCGCTCGCGCAGTAGAGAAAAGGGCGCGAGGCCCCGAGGCCCCGCGCCCGCGAATCGGTCCGAATCAGACCACGAGCGTGCCGGTGCGAATCAGGTAAGCGAGACGCTCCCGCTGCTCCGGCCGCAGCAGGGCGTGCAGCTTCGCCAGCGCCGTCGTGACGGCGCCACGCAGCCGCTCGGCGCTCTGGAGCCGAAGCGTTGCGCCCGCATCGGCCCCGGCCGCGTCGAAGACGTCCGCCGCGATCGCCTCCGCGAATGCCGACAGCGCCCGGCGGTCGTCCACCGCCGCCTGCGCCCGCTCGGTCTTGAGGTCGTCCAGGATCTTCGCGAGCTCGCCGACCTGTGCGTCGTCGAGCTCGAGCCTGTAGGCGAGGAAACGCAGCGGCCTGCGCACACCGAAGCGGCCACCGCTGAAGCCCTGGCCTCCGGCGTCTTCGCCCGAAAAGGCGTACTCGCCGCGGTGGCCCCAGTGCTCGTGTCCGGATGCGCTTTCGCCCATGCCGACGCGGCTCTCGCCGCAGTGACGGGACTTCCAACGGGGAATGAAT
>Ga0068863_100004779_pt1 | contig 13346 bp, 14 predicted proteins | sample KBSSwiS62_FD_66596 | JGI IMG/M metagenome (GOLD analysis project Ga0068863, IMG submission 66596) | Switchgrass rhizosphere microbial communities from Kellogg Biological Station, Michigan, USA - KBS Switchgrass S6-2 | ecosystem: Host-associated > Plants > Roots > Rhizosphere > Soil ...
GGCTATCAGGCTTCGCTCGGCAGGAGCGAGAAGACGGGCAACCCCAAGATCGACAGCGCGGCGAGCGGATATAAGTTCACCGTTTTCTTCTATGAGTGCGAGAAGGCTGTTAAATGCGGTTCGATCCAGTTCCAGGTGTCCTTTGCCGACGATGGCACCAACACAGCGGTGCTGGCGAACAAGTGGAACAGCACCAAGCGTTTCCTGCAAATGTCGGTCGATGACGACAAGGCTCTAGCCGCCAGCATGGATGTGGCCACGATCGGCGGGTTGAACCAGAAGAATTTCGCCGACGTGCTGGACTGGTGGTCCACGATGCTGGGTGAGCTCAACAAATTCTTCAAAGCCCAGTGAGCGCTGGGGCGGGGGCAGGAAGGCTGCAAAAGGCAATTGCAAGGGCCTGAACGCTGTCATATAGGCGGCCCATCCTGGGGCCGTAGCTCAGTTGGGAGAGCGCGTCGTTCGCAATGACGAGGTCAGGGGTTCGATTCCCCTCGGCTCCACCAGGGTCTCTCCGTCCGGCGGAAATGCTGGACCCCGCAGAAGTCCTCAGATTTTTTTGCCAACTGCTACACTTTTCTGCTACACGGCGGAGGATGGATCAGATGGCGAAACCCAAGGGATTAGCCCTTCGCGGCTCGGTGTATTATTCGCGCGTGATCGTGCCCAAAACGCTCATCTCCCGGTTCGGGCGCAAGCAAATCTGGAAGAGCCTGGGCACGTCCGACAAGGACGAAGCGGAAGCTCTGCATCTGAAGGAGGCCGCGCACTGGAAGGCGGCTTTTGTCGAAGCGGGAAAGCCAGAGCCACGGCGCAAATCCTCTAAGCTAGCGAAAGCGGATGTCGTCCTGACCGATGCTGATGCGGCGCGGTTGGCCCGCCGCTTCTTTGACCGGGCGCGTGCTGATCTCGACAGGGGCTCGCTATCATCGGCCGATGTGGACGAGGACGAACGGGAGCGGATTGTCGAGGATTTGCAAGCGCAACTCTCCTCACTAGCGACTTGGCGCAATCCCGATGCCCATATGCAGGTGGGGGAGGCGGCCACCCAGGCGCTGGAGGGCTCCGGTGTCTCGCTTGGCTGGAATACGGCGTCCTCTCAGCTTCTGGCGGAATATCTGCGCCGGGCGCTGATCCAACTTCATTCGATCGAGCTGGCCCGTCTGCTGGGCGATTACCGGGGCCAGGTGTCGGACAACTTCTATGCTGGCGCTGGCGCGAACCATGTTACGCACACCAGCCCGGCTGTGGTCCAGCCAACCGATGTGACGATGCAAAAGGCCGTCGCTCGCTATTTGACCGAGGAACTGGAATTGCGTTCGGTCAGCGATAAGACCGCCGGCAAGCACCGGTCGCTGCTGAACCATCTCAGCGATTTTTTCGGCCCCCAAACGTCGATCGGATCGATCAGTCGTGCCGACTGCAATCGGCTGCGCGACATACTCTCCCGGCTTCCGCCGAATTTCGGTAAGCACAGCGGCAAGAAACGGCCGCTCGAAAAGATCGCGGACGCCAATAAGACGGGGCGAACGCTCGCATGGGAAACGCAGAACAGTTATCTGCGCATGGCGGACAATCTGTTCGGATGGATGCTCAAGGAGAGACTGATCCCAGACAACCCGGCCAGCGGCATTGGTCCGCTGCGGCGGCGCGAGGCGGCCGAGGAGCGGCGTCTGCCCTTCAACCGGGACGAACTACAATCCATTTTCTCGACGCCGGTCTATACGGGCTGCATTGACGACGAGCTTGGGTTCGCCAGGGCTGGCGCGAACGTGATCCGCAGGAGCCGCTATTGGGTACCCTTGTTGGCCTTGTTCACCGGCATGCGCATGGGCGAAGTCTTGCAGTTGACGCCCGACCATGTGCGCAGTTCAGTGCAGGGCACTCACTTCATTGTGCTCACCCGTGACATGATGCTCAAGACGGATGCGGCCGAGCGCGAAATTCCTCTTCATCCCGAATTGGTGCGGCTGGGCTTCATTGCTTGGGTTGCCGAGAAACGCCGCGCCGGAACCGAAGCGTTGTTCGAGGAGGTGCCGATCAGCAAATATGGCTATCGCAGCGACGCATTCACCAAACGCTTTGCGACTTTCCTGAAGAAGGTCGATCTGCCGGTAGAGCGCCGGGGAAAGCTGTGCTTCCACTCCTTCCGGCATACCTTCAAAGATGCCCTGAACGAAACCGGGGCCAGCGAGGAGGTGAAGGACGAAATCTGTGGATGGTCGCGGTCCAAGAAAACCGGCAGGCGCTACGGGACTGGTCTGAGCGCTGACCGCTTAAAGCCCTACGTTGATCAGGTGACGTTCGGTTTCGATTTGATCCATCTGCCATTGGCGACCTAGCTCGGGGCTCGCCAACCTTGCCTGCCTCCATCTAAGGCGAATACTGCCTCAGGCTTTTGTCTCTACGTCGGCACGAATTATGCAGGAACCAGGTCGCAATCCCGGCCCGAATTATCATCGGGCATGCCTCGTTGCATGGACATCGGCGTAGAGGCTTCCGCTAATGATCTGCAGTAATTCCTCACTGACCTAGCTGCTTAGCCGGGGACCGCGGGACGCTCGAGGAAGCGTGCAACTCGCTGCAATCGCACTTGGCGGAGCGGTCATTACCCACATCTGCGCGCCCTGTTTCGAGTGCCTACATGTGTTCACTGAGATGCCGTCATCTCAATCTGGTGTGAAGCTACCTCTTGTAAAAATTCAACAATCTGCGGTTACCACGCGAACAGTGGCGCGTTGCCGATAAATGTAGGCAACATGTACCAGTAATAATCTGATTTAACTGTATAATATTCAATAGAATGACCTTGATTTGTTATAAATATCGCCACATATCCTCCCGACCCCTTGTTTGGAGGCAAGTTCATGCAGATCATATTGGGCGGGCGTCGAGACCCGTGTTCCGCCACGCGTCGTTTGCAATGGTTGCGGGGTGGATTTTATCGGCCGCGGGGCAACTGCTCACCAGGAAGGCGAACTGCGCTTGATGGGCAGCTTCAATGACCAGAGGGCGATATCAAGCCGTGTCTCCCATTCCGACAACGGTTGGGACGGCCAAGGGAGGGCCGTGCCATTCAACGGCACTCTTGGGTCACGGCAAGGTGGGTGCCCAACGTCGTCGACGCGACCTAGCACCCGGTACGCCCAAAACGATCACCCACCCAAATCCAGTGGAAGGGCCAGGCCTGTATGTTCCCATTCCGGATGAGGAGTGGCGTACAGACGCGAAGGTGCTGGGCCGCAATAATCTCAGAGCCAAATATCCTGACACGTACACTGCTTGGCATTGCATGTGGTTTAATCGCCGGAAGCGTGGATTGGCCACAGTCGATCCGGCATATTCCAGCTTCTTAGGTTTCTTCGCAGACATGGGCCCTAAAGGAGCCCCCGATCGAACCTTGGACCGCATCGATCCGGGCGACCACCGCTATGGGCCAGGACTTTGCAAGTGGTCCGATAAAACTGAACAAGCACGTAACCGCGGGAACACCGTATTTCTGACGGACCCGATCAGCGCGACGCGACGCCCACTTGTGGAATGGGCAGAGATATTGGGTGTGAACGCGAATACATTGCGCGGACGCCGGCGTGCCCGTTGGACGGATGCGGAGGTCCTGTCCGGTAAACGCTCTGCCAAAGGCCAGTGTGCCCCATCGAGGTCGGACCGGTGGCCCTGGGAGGTTAGCCCAGAAATGATCGGCCAATGGGAGGCCTGGTACTCGGAGGCGGCCAAGCGTGGCACCGAAGGGCAGCGCAATGAATTGCGGTGCGACTTTGCTATCCGGAAGTTGGCGAAGATGATTGAGGACATCGACGACTGGTTAATGGAGACCGCCGCCTCATGGGGCGAATATGGCGAGGATCCAGTCACTGGCATGCCCCCGGATATTCGAACGCATTGGGACAATAGATCCTGCGCGCAGGTACGGCTCGCCCGCCTGCGGCAGGAAGCGGTCCTATTCAGGGCGGATCTACGTACTGCGTCACCCGAGAAGAGGGGTCAGTTAACAATATCAAATCCGGGGCACCCAGTTGCACGGGCTCATAGCTAGGAGGTCAGCATGTCTCAAGGAACCCAGTTGTTGTCGGCCATATGCCAGGCGGGGTCCATTCGCGGCCTTGCCCATCTGAACCAAGACCTGTTCACGGATGAAGAGCAGTCCGCCGTTGAGGCCCTCATGCAGCACGCCCGCCAATACGGTGTACTGCCAACTTTGGAGGTAATGAACGAATTGGGGCACGCCTTGTGCCCGGTCAATCAGCCAGTCAGTTACTATCTTGAACGCGTCCGTAGGCGCGCCATTGGTGCCCAGTGGAACCATCTCCATCCTCAGTTTGCCAGGGCCATGGGGCTTGGCGACATCAATGTAGCGACCCGCCGTCTCGAGCAGATGGTTGCGGCCGCCCGGCAATTTGATCCGCGGCAAATGGTAGCTGACTTATCTACCTGTGCGAGCGAGCTTCGAGACGACTATCGCTCCGCATCTGCGGCTGCAGGGTTGCTTCGTGGGATTACGTTCGGATGGGAAGCCCTCGACCACATCACTGGCGGTGCCACTGCCGGTGATCTCTATGCATTTGTCGCCAGGCCGAAGACTGGAAAGACCTATGGGCTGATCCACAATGCGCTCGCCGCTTGGAAAGAAGGCAAGAGGGTGCTGTTCGTCTCAATGGAAGCTTCGCACCTTGAGATAGCCCGACGAGCCTGCGCAAATCTGACCAAACTCAATCCCAGCCTCATTCGTGCCGGCCGATTGTCGTGGTGGGGGCAGGACTTGTTTGACGAAGGTTTGCAATGCATGTCTGAAGATGACCGGTTTTACATTGTGGACGGGGCACTTAGCGCATCCGTTCGTGACGTCGACGCGGCATGTTTAGCATACGCTCCCGACATCGTGTTCATCGATGCCGTCTATCTGCTTGCGCCTGAAAGCCGCTCATATGCATCCGAACATGAGCGCATTCAAAATATTCTCCGTGAGGTGAAGCAACTCGCATTGCGTCGCCATGTGCCCGTTGTGTTCACTACCCAGTTCAATCGCGAGGCGTCCAAGTCGCGAAGTGGTGGGGATCTGGAGCATATCGGGGGGTCCGACTGGATTGGCCAAATCGCTTCTTGCGTGATCGCTGTTTCGCCGGGGCGGGCCCCCAACGAACGCACACGTAGGCTGTATCGGGTCATTGCGGGCCGCGACATGGAAATGGGTTGCGAGTTCGAGACCAACTTTTCATTCCAGCCGTTCGACATGAGCCTTGTCGCTGAGGACCCAAACTACACAACGCATGCGGCGGCTATGGAGGAACTCACATTGGGGATGATGTGATTGCTCGAGCGCGCGCAAGCATTGCCCAAGAGGAAGGCCATCACCCAACCGATCGATAAGAGAGCGAAATCAGCAACGCGCCGTATTTGGCCCGGGGCTGCCTGGAAAGACCGCGTTGTCGGTGATGACGGAAATAACGTCGGCGAGCGTGACTATGTGGAGGATCTGGTTTGCCTGATCCGTCACCTCCACCCATCGTGTCAGATCCAGAAAGCCTTTCTTGATCTGATCGCGAGCCAAGGCTTTCGCTATCGTTGCAGCAAATTCCTTGGCTGCTGCGATATCAGGGACGTCAAAGCCTTCGAGATCTAAGATTAGATCCTCAGCATAGATGTGAAAGAAAAGAACCGACACTGGTCACTGCTACCGCTCAAATGTTCTCCAACAATATGTGACAGTACGGGTTTATTGTCAAGTTGTTTGGAGAAATAGAACGGTTTGACGAAGTATATGCGGTATGGTACTAGTCTAAACGTCGGTTTAGTGATGTTATAGGAACAAATAGTCGTGCAACCCGTTGCAAATATATCCGCTTTCATAGGCTATGTTCGCGTTTCTACAGTGAGGCAGGGGCGGTCCGGTCTCGGTTTAGAAGCGCAGCGCGACGCGATAGAGAGGTTCGCCGAACGTGAGCGGATCGAAATCTTCGATTGGTTCACAGACGTCGAAACAGGGAAGGGCGCGGACGCCCTAGATCGTCGTCCGCAGCTAGCGGCAGCCTTGAACGCTGCACGACGGATCAAATGCCCGATCATCGTCGCCAAGCTTGATCGGCTATCGCGTGACGTGTTTTTTGTTAGCGGATTGATGTCACAGCGCGTGCCTTTCATCGTTGCCGAACTCGGCATGGATACGGACCCGTTTCTGCTGCATCTGTACGCGGCGCTAGCGGAGAAAGAGCGGGCGCTGATCTCGGAGCGCACCAAGGCGGCGTTGGCCCGTAAGCGGGCGGCGGGCGCTGTCCTCGGCAACCATACCAATCTCCATGAGGCACAGATTGCCGGGGCGGCCGCGAACAAGGCGTCGGCGGTTCGCTTTGCATCCAACATCCTGCCGGTCATCCGCGAAATCCAAACGCTTGGGTCGAACAGCAATAGGGCCATAGCATCCGCGCTAACCGCGAGAGGGGTCCGCACGGCCAGGGGCGGGCAATGGAGCGCCACGCAAGTTGGTCGGCTGTTGAGCCTTGGTTGACCTATCGCGGCCCCGCAAAAACCGTGTGACACCCGACGGCGAAATCGTGGCAACGTCGGCGCGAGGGCTCTTTATGGGAAATCGCGGTAACCTCCACGCTCCGGATGGAACGTTCAGCGGCCAACAATACGCCAGCCGTGCATGGATATGCTGTACGCTAAACCACAAGGCAGGGCGGCGGATATCGTTTGACCTTCCCGGTTGCTATTATCCGCTTTTCTTTTTCGATGAGGCGGTCGCCCTTGCAGCGGGGCACCGGCCGTGCGGGCAATGTCGAGGTGACCGGCTGATGCAGTTCAAGCGTGCATGGCAGCTTGCTTTCCACGAGGCCGAAGGAAATTTCATTTCGACCCGGACCATCGACGCTGAACTCCACCGACATCGTCGAGGACGCGGAGCCCGATACGAGGATGCATCCCTGCTACCGAGCGGCACGTTTGTGGAGGCCCCAACGGGCGTCGCCTCTCTGGTATATGATGGGAAACTGCATCCCTGGTGTTGGAATGGTTATGGCCCGCCCAATTCCCCGCCAAGCGCAGAGCGACTGCGGGTGATCACGCCTGAGCCAACAGTCCACGTTCTAGCGTCAGGCTATGTTCCTGTTCGGCATCCTTCTTTGTCGGCATGACCCAGCCTCATTGGCTGTTTTGATCGCTCGCCATTGTGCAACAGGTTGCACCAAACGATACAAAACTGAATTTCGCATTACGACCCCTTTAAGATATTCATGGTCCGGAGTTGCTCACCTCAAAGCAGCCGTTTAGGTCGAAGCTATGAATGGAAAATGAAGTGGGAGGGCTATGGCCGGGACACAGCGGAATGAAACTCGACATATTTGAACTTTATAAGAGCGAGAACATCCGCCTGCCTTCGCCGGGCCGATGCATATATTGTGGTGACGATCAGACGAAACTCCGCGACGAGCATGTCATTCCATATGCGCTGGCGGCGAACACTATGGTTCTCGAAAAATCCTGCTGCGAGACATGCCAGAACATCATTCAAAAGTATGAGCAGGAAGTCCTAAAAAAGCAGTTGGGCACATTCAGAGCGCAGGTAGACGCACCAACCCGACGCCCGAAGGACCGGCCAACCCATGCGAAATTGCACTTCGTTGAAGTGAACGAGAACGCAGAGGTTATCAGGGATTTGGGCATTCGGCCGATCCCGATTGAGGAAGCGCCTGTTGCGTTTCATCTTTGGCAGTCACCAATGCCCCGACGCCTCAGAAGCCCCCTTAATCCAGAACAGGAGCATGGCCGGGCATGGTCGTTCGTTGAACCCGAAATTGCCGTTGCGCTGTGTCGGAAAGTTGCAGAGGAAACGGGCGCCAACCATGTCGCGGTAAAAACAGGCACGGTCAATCGCCTACATTACCTGCGTTCCCTCGCGAAAACGGCCCATGCCTTTGCTGCTTCTCAGTTGGGCTTGGACGCCTTTGAACCATTCCTCCTCGATTTAATCCTGTGCCGATCTTCTGATGTGGCCGAGTTCGTAGGTGACGACCCGTTCCCGGCGCCACCAATTGAGGAAAGCGACGGACATACCGTTCGTATCTTTCTGGGAGAAGCGATGGGTGGCGATGAGCAGGGTCTGCTGTGCGCGAGATTTAGTCTCTACCCCATGCTCGGCAGTCCGCCCCATTTGGTCGTTGTAGGCAAAGCGAAGGTGAATATCGAGAAGCGGTTAGCCGGAGAGGTATAACCCCTAAAGTCCTAACCGCACCCTCGAAACCGGACGGTCCGCTTCCCACCCTTCTCGGACGTTGCAGCGCTCTAGCTCACTACGCCAAGGCAAATGACTGGCATGGGGCGATCAAGAGACTGTCCGCTCTGGGATAGCAAAGCGCGATACCCGACTGATACTCAAGTCGGCTTTGGTTTAGGCTCCAGGCCGTAGATAACCTGGGCATAGCGTCTCATCTCTTCCGTCGCTTGAGCCTCTAGCCCGCGAAGGTAGTCTAGGAACTCCTCCCGGTTCGTCAGCGAGAAGATGCGAGCGCGAAAGTCCAGTTCTTTCCCTGGTCGTCCCTGCGTGAGCAGCAGCGCGCATTCCTTGTCTATGAACATTGCATCCACGAACGGCGCATAGGCTGCAACAGCCTCGACATCGTTCAGGAAACCCGCCGAAACGCCCTTCTTCCGCCCGGCTTTCACCTGACCAGCAATCGCGGCGAACATATAGGCCAGGATACGCCCGAACGGCATCTCGCTATTGCGCTCCCATGACCAGAAACTGCCACGCGCGATATGATGACTGTGCTCTGGGATGCCGGCCTGCTTGAACAGGTGATCGAGCATGGAAAGCTCTCGGCAAATGTGGCTCATGCTTTGGTTCATGATCGCCATCATGTCGCCAGCGGCTTCGGCTTTCTCATACTGCTCGCGGAAACCTCGCAAAGCCGCCATCCGGCTTTCATGATAGGCGTTCAGTTCGATTTCGAGCACTTCGTTGAAGCCAAGCCCCTTCGCGCGCCATTCATCCATCAATTCATTGACGCTGGCACCCGCGCTTTCACGGCGTTGACGTGTCCCTGCTGCGAAGCGGCTGTAATCGGCATTCACAACGACCCGGATATTCGGAAGCCATTTGTTCCGTTCACCACGTAGAATTTTGTCCACTTCGAAGTTCACCGCTGGATTGCGATTTTCAACATATGCGGTCGCAAATTCCATAATTTCGCGCATCTGGACGTCGCTTGTGTCCTCAAAGCGCATGTCTCCGCCAATGGCTTCATAGGCTTCTCGAAGTTTACGCGGCCAGGCAGAGACGATGGTTTCGGCGTGATGGATATTTGAGTGAGGCAGCACCGCTTGTTGTAGATGGACAACTCGATGTAGGATCGCATCAACCTCCTGCCAGAACGGGGTTAGCTTGTCCTCGCGGCGCGTTCCGGCTTTCAGCTTGAAAAGTTCACTAAAGACGAACTGGTCGATGTAGATGACCTTCTTGTCGACCTCGGGCAGCGGCTCATCCACGCGATACTGGCAACGCGAGCAGCGCCAGGTGATGCTATAATCGCCTCCCCTGAAAAAGCCGAAAGTGTTCTCCCCACAGCCCGCGCAACGCGACCATGGCGCGCGTTCCCATGTGAAGCCACGCCTAACCGGTATTGCGGCCAAGTCGGTTCTCCTCTGTGCGCGCGAGCACTTCATTTAGGCCCGTGATCTTATCCGGTATAGCCATGGCAGGGTTTTAGCTTTTCCCCTTGATGCGGGAAGAGTAGCGTGTAGCGGGGTCCATCACGGCCTAGGCCCGCTGTTGAGAAGCCAATTTGACGGCCGAGCGGCGAAAAATGGGTCGGCTCCCGACACGGGCGTGGCGCATGAATGAAGCGTGAGCAGGCGGAATAGTGCGCCACGTCCGCACAATACATAGTCACCTGGCGCAGATCGGTGCCCATTGATTGCAACCCGTTGCACGAAAAATTACCTGAAAAATCATTTTTATCTGTCATTCAGTAAGACTATGTAAAAGCGCCATATTGCAGTGTAAGTAGTAGACAGACGCGTGCAATTTTGCATTAAACGAACTATTGAGGACGCAATGGGAACGTCATCTTCGTGGACGCCAGAGCGAAGGGCCAAGCAGGCCGAAGCTATTAGGAAGTGGAAACCGTGGGAGCAATCAACCGGGCCAAAGACCGAGGACGGAAAGTTGAAAGCTTCACAGAACGCGCGGCGACCTGCTCAGAGCCCTGAATTGGTCGCATTATGGGGACGGCTGATTGCTGGACGCAGGCTATTCAAAGGATTACGCACAGCAAAGGCTTGGCGCGGTACTAGGTCGAAATACAAATAGGCCATTTAGAATGTCGCGCTGCTCGCGAATTCCCGTGGCGCGCGACGAATGGACGGTGGCGTGCGCTGTTAGCACCATGGATGCCTCGCACCGTCCCAGGTGCGCGCCAGACCTTCGCTCACCAAAATATTCCCGAGTGACTGACCACTCCTCACCAACACCCTCAGCTTGCGGCCATATTTATCCTCGTCGCGATTACTGATCGACGCGGTTTCGAAGGGACCGGCATTGAGAAGTTCCTGAAGACGTAGCGTGGCACGATTGCCCAGGTCGGCTTCCTGTTCACAGCGGGGCGGATGTGTTTCCGGCGCGTCAATGTCCGCCACTCTGATCTTGATCCCGTCCATCCAGACGGTGTCGCCATCGACGACGCAATTCGTCCCACCGCCCGTATGACAAAGCGCAAAACTTCGGAGTGGCGGGGGAGCCACGTTGGCCGTTTGCGCGGAATGATCTGCCTGGGCCGCAGAAGCCGATCTGTCCTCGGTCGTCGGCATCTCAATATTTGGGGACCCCGGATTAATGCCTACGCCTGTGCTGGCACTGGGGAACTCAATGGCGTTCGCCAGGGGAGTGTTCTCCATCGAAGGCGCGGCGACAATGCCGATACCGATTATCGCACCGAGCAGGAGGCCAGAACCTGCAAAGACCCAGCCGTGCTGCGTTTTGCGTTTGGACGGTACTCCTGCCATTGCTCCGGCAGCTTGGCCTTTTTGCGTTTCCGGAATTTGATAATCTTGCCCATGGTCAGCGTTTGCCCCACAATTCCTGCGTTGCGTCAATGTGCATCCGCTCAGCGGGGAATGGCCTGTCAAACTGATAAAGGTCGGGCAGGGGCGCCGTAAGCCACCGCTCCCATTGATCCGGCTCGATAATGACAGGTGAGCGGTCATGGATATGGCCAAGCTCCGGGGCGTTGCCCGTCATGACGCCGGTATAGCAGTCGCCCCATTCGTCGCTGGAGCGCCACAGGCCCGCCCATGCGAACACGGGTTCTCCCGCGACCGACAGCCACGTCTCTGTCATGCTTCCGGGCGTCCCTACCGCCTCAGCGAAGCGTGCCGCTGGTATCAGGCACCGATTGTGGGGCTCGATGGCCCAGCGCCTCCAGAAACTCCCCAGTTTGTCGAAGCGGGCATTGTTCACGGGCTTGGGCTTGAGCGGCTGGCCTTGCTTGCCCTTCAGCACCACAGGGAAGCCCCAGGTCATCTGATCCAGCACTCGCTCGCCATCTTGCAGGCGGATCACCCAGGCGGGGTCCTTGGGGTGCACCGTATCGGGTCCGGTATTATACTGGCGCAGCACCTTGGCGCTGAAATGGTCCTCTATGCGCTTGCGCTCGCCCGGCTGATATCGGTTGCACATGCGGAGAGGCTGCGCGGGGTCGGGGTCGCAGTCAATATCCCGCGGTCTATCTCCGCGAGTAAGTATCATTACGTGTAGGAGCTTCATTCACCCATAGGCATATTCAGGCCGCGACCCGAGGGTTCCTTGAACCGTCTTACCCCCTAGATCGATCTAGGGGGTAATTTTTCGTCCGCTCGCTCCGCCTTTATGGCTCTGCACCTTTGCGCCCACTTCCCCCGCTGGACCAGACAGGGGTGCTCCAGCCCCAGTTCCAGATACCAGTGGTCGAGGCAGCCGCTCAGGATCGTTGTTCGCATGTTGCGGCTGTAGTCCTCCGTGCACGCCCAGACGTATTCGTCGACAAGCACCTTCCAGAAGTTCGCGCATTGCCCGTCCGTTGCTGCGCCAATGTGTGAGAGCCACCCCAGCGCCAGCCGCTGGCCCCATGTCCGCTCCACTGGCCCAGAGGCAGCCTGAGCTAGCGCATCCTCCAGCGTGCGAAGGGCAAGGGCAGTCAGGCGATCGCGGCTCGGCATGGCAATGGTCTACCGCATCCGCCGATAAGAACATAGGGCGAACATTGTCGTCCGCTAGCAATGCGGGGAGGGCGATGCGCGACAGCCACCTCGCACTCACGACCTGGCACGAACGCCCGGTTTCGTACGCCGTTACGAGGCATCTCACCCTTTCAACTTGATCTTTTTCGCCCGCCATCGGATGATGGTTTCGCTCCCGCAAGAACCGGGAGCGGGGCGTGGAAACCCCTCTGCAACACCTCGGTCACCGATTTCGGAGGCCGGGTGGCATGCGCGTATGTCCAGCCGGTCCGCCGGTAAAGGCGCATGCGCTCGTTGTTGCAGCGGGTTTCCAACATCCGGCTTTGGCCGTCGCCCCAACGGAAACGGGGCGACGTCGGGCGGGTGCCAGGGCGTCTCTCTTCGGGGAGTGCGCCATGAACAGCAACACTGAAGACGGAACCGTACAGCGGAGGGTTAGCCCACTGCTCGTGCTCGGTATCATCTTAGTCCCAATAGGCTTTGCGTTGGAACTGCTGCGTGACGGCTACAGCAAAACGGCGCGTATTTTCGGCTTTGGATGGTGCGCCATCTGGATGATTTGGTATCTGGTCGAAATTGTGCCGACACTGGTTAGAGTGCTGAACACGCCTGCAGCACAGCACGTGTCGCGCCCAGCCGTCGAACAAAAGAGCATTCCCGCGCCGATCAAGGTAGCTGTGAAGGCGGTCGATCCCGAGAAGATAAAATACCTTGAGGCGATCGAGCGCGAGATCAAAGAGCGCGAACGTACACCGTCGATGACACTGATCGAGACTGACGACAAGGCCGGAGTTACAGCCGCCATGCTCACCTTGGGGCTTTGGGGCAAACTGTACACGGATGGCAATTATCTGGAACTGAGCCCCGCAGAGGAAGCGCGACGGCAACTGTTCCGGAAGCTTGCTGAACGGGCACAGGCCGAAGCTTTCCCAAAAGTGCGCGCGATGCAAGCTAGGGTTTGGCGCAACGGTATGTGGGAACATGACGTCGATGTGCAGGGCTCGGGCCCTCGCAACACACATCTGCGGTTACGCGGCGGCGTATTCTTTGGCCTGCTGCCGGTTTGGCGGACACCGAGATAGGCTCAATCAGGCTACACCAGCTTCCCGTTCGAAATCTAT
>Ga0068863_100004781_pt1 | contig 13343 bp, 9 predicted proteins | sample KBSSwiS62_FD_66596 | JGI IMG/M metagenome (GOLD analysis project Ga0068863, IMG submission 66596) | Switchgrass rhizosphere microbial communities from Kellogg Biological Station, Michigan, USA - KBS Switchgrass S6-2 | ecosystem: Host-associated > Plants > Roots > Rhizosphere > Soil ...
CGGGACCGGCGAAGGCGGCGTCGCTCCAGGCCACCGACCGATCCGGGGCGTACGTCCGCTCCGGGTCGTCCTCGGCGAGGACGTGCTCGACCGGCCGGACGTGCCCGCAAACGGTGCCGTCGGCGCCGATCGCGACCAGCGCCGCGCCGGCACCTGGCCGGCGGCCCAGCCGGGCCGGGCCGAGCGCGGCGACCCGGTCGGCGGTGGCGGCGAGCAGCCGGGCCACAGCGGCCTGGTCGGCGGGAGTGCGGTCCCGGACGGTCACCCGTCCCTCCGCCGGCCCGTCCACGGGCCGATCCTCCCAGCCCGCCGCCCGCCCCGGCACCCGACCCGAGGGGGACGGGAATACGCTTGGGCCGTGCTGAGGCTCGGTGGTGCGGCCCGCCTGCTGACCGGCGCCGACCTACCCGCCCTGCGCCCCCTGCTGGACCGTGACCCGGTGGCGCACTGCTTCGTCGCGTCCCGGGTCGAGGCGGCCGGCGTCGACCCGTGGCGGCTGGGCGCCGAGCTGTGGGGCTACGGCACGCCGAGGCTCGAGGCGGCCTGCTTCTCCGGGGCGAACCTGGTCCCGGTCGGTGACGCGCCGGCCGCGCTCGCCGCGTTCGCCGACCGCGCCCGCCGGCAGGGCCGGCGCTGCTCCTCGATCGTCGGCCCGGCGCACGCGGTCGGCGCGCTCTGGGAGCGGCTGGAGCCGTACTGGGGACCGGCCCGCGAGGTGCGGGCGACCCAGCCACTGCTGGCCATCTCGACCGCGCCGCTGGTGGCCGGCGACCCCGCGGTGCGCCGGGTCACGCTCGAGGAGCTCGAGATCCTGATGCCGGCCTGCGTCGCGATGTTCACCGAGGAGGTGGGCACGTCGCCGCTGGCGAACGACAACGGTGCGGCGTACCGGGCCAGGGTCCGCGACCTCGTGCTGGCCGGCCGGGCGTTCGCCCGGATCGAGAACGGCCGGGTGCTGTTCAAGGCGGAGCTTGGCGCGGTCAGCGACCGGGTCGCGCAGATCCAGGGCGTCTGGGTCGACCCGGCGCAGCGGGGCCAGGGGCTCGGCACGGCCGGCACCGCCGCGGTCGTCGCCGAGGCACTGCGGACCGTGGCCCCGACGGTCAGCCTGTACGTCAACGACTTCAACCACGCGGCCCGGCGGGCCTACGAGCGGGTCGGGTTGAGCAACGTCGGTACCTTCGCCAGCGTCCTGTTCTGAGTCCCGACCACCGCTTCTTCCCAGGGGGATCTCGTGCGCCGCCGACCGCCGACGCTCGCCGCGCTGCTCGCCGTCGTTGCCCTGCTGGCCTCGGGCTGCTTCCTCGGCAAGGACAAGCCCGGGCCGGAGGACGCCGCGAGCGCGTTCCTGGACAGCTGGTCGAGCGGCGACGTTGCCACCACGGCCGGGCGCACGGACGACAGCGCCGCCGCGGCCGCCGCGCTGCAGCGGCTGGCCAAGGCGCTGGGCGAGGGCGCGAAGCTGACCGCCACCGTCGGCGCGGTGACCAAGCAGGACGACGACCACGCCAGCGCTGCGTACACGGCCAGCTGGCAGCTGCCCGGGGTCGGCGCACCGTGGCGGTACGACGGCACGCTGCCGCTGGTGCGCACCCAGGACACCTGGGGCGTGCAGTGGAAGCCGGCGGACCTGCACCCGAAGCTGACCGCCGCGGGACTCGCCTCGCTCAAGGTCGAGCACGTGCTGCCGGAGCGGGCCGCGCTGCAGGACGCCGCCGGGGCGCCGCTGTTCGCGAAGACCGACGTGGTCACCGTCGGCGTGCAGCCCAGCAAGGTGACCGACCTGCCCGGACTCGCCGCCAAGCTCGCCGCGGTGCTCAAGATCGACGCGGCGGACATCGTCGCCGACGTGAAGAAGGCGTCCCCGAACGCGTTCGTGACCGTGATCACGCTGCGCCGGTCGGACTACGAGCAGGTCCGCGCGCAGATCCACGAGCTGCCCGGCACGGTCTTCCAGGAGGGCCAGCAGCTGCTGGCGCCGAGCCGGACGTTCGCCCAGCCGCTGCTCGGCCGGATCGGCCCGGCCACCGCGGACGTGCTCAAGGAGGTCGGCGCCGGCTACGACGCCACCGACCAGCTCGGCGTGTCCGGCCTGCAGCGGGCGCTGAACGACCGGCTCACCGGCAAGCCGGGGCTGCGCATCTCGACCTCCACCGGCGTGCTGACCGAGCAGCCCGGCCAGGCCGGCAGTGCCGTGCGCACCACCCTCGACCGCTCCGTGCAGACCGCCGCCGACAGCGCGGTCGCGACCGTGCCGAAGCCGGCGGCGCTGGTCGCGATCCGGCCGTCCACCGGCGCGATCCTCGCCGTCGCCGACAACGCGAAGGTCCCGTTCGAGATCGGGCTGGGCGGCCGGTTCCCGGCCGGCTCCACGTTCAAGATCCTCACCTCGACCGCGCTGCTGCAGGCCAAGGTCGTGCGGCCGGCCTCGACGGTCGACTGCCCCGGGACCACCGTCGTGTACGGCAAGGAGTTCGAGAACGAGGACAAGTTCGACCTCGGCCGGATCGCGCTGCGGGAGGCGTTCGCGCACTCCTGCAACACGACCTTCACCGGCCTGTCCCAGCAGCTCGACCCGGCCGCGCTGCGCCAGGCCGCGGCGCTCTACGGCGTCGGCACCGACTGGAAGCTGACCGCGAGCTCGTTCGGCGGGTCGGTGCCGGTGCCCAAGGACGACACGGAGAAGGCGGCCGAGGCGATCGGCCAGGGCCGGGTCGAGGTCAGCCCGCTGACGATGGCGCTGATCTCGGCGCAGGTGGCCAAGGGTGGCCCGGTCGTGCCGTCGCTCCTCGCGGGTGCGCCGGACACCGGTCCGGCGCCGGCCGGGCCGCCGGCCGCGGTGCTGCCGGCGCTGCGGGACATGATGCGGGCGGTGGTCACCGAGGGCACCGCCACCGCACTGCGGGACGTGCCGGGCGGCCCGGTGTCCGGCAAGACCGGCACCGCCGAGTACGGCACGGAGGTGCCGCCGCGCTCGCACGCGTGGTTCACCGGGTTCCGGGGCGACCTCGCGTTCGCGGTGTTCGTCCAGGACGGGCAGTCGTCCGGCACGACGGCGGTCCCGGTCGCCCGCGCGTTCCTGACCTCGCTCGGCTGACCGCTCCGGGTCGGACCGCGGCCGGGCTCGGAACAGCTGGACCGGGTCGGACCGCGGCCCGGCTCAGAACAGCTGGACCGGGTTGACCACGTCGGCCACGACGGCGAGCAGCGCGAACGTGCCGAAGATCGCCACGAACGCCATCACCACCGGCGCGATCCGTTCCGGCCGGACGAAGCCGGGATCTGGCCGGCCGCGGGACAGCGCGATCCGGCGGCGGATCCGCTCGAACCACATGACCGCGATGTGCCCGCCGTCCAGTGGCGGCAGCGGCAGCAGGTTGAACACGGCGAGGAAGATGTTGACCCCGGCCAGCAGGGCGAGGAAGAACGCGATGCCGCCGACGCCCTGGTGGCCGAGGATCTCGCCGCCGGCCCGGCTGGCGCCGACCACGCTGACCGGCGAGTCGGGGTCGCGCTGGCCGCCGGAGACCGCGTCGATCAGCGCCGGCACCTTGGACGGGATCGACCCGAGCGCCTTGAACGTCGCGCCGATCATCGACCCGGTCGTGCTGAACGCGGTGCCGAGGCCGCTGACCGGCCCCTCCCGCTGCACGGTGCTCGGCAGGTCGCCGACCACGCCGATGGTCGGTGTCGGCACCAGCGTCGAGGAGTCGGTCGCGCCCGGTGGCGGCCGCTGGGCCAGCACCGGCTGCAGCGTCGCGGTCGCCGTCACGCCGTCCCGGGTGTAGGCCAGCTGCACCGGCTTGCTGCCGTCGACCTTGCGCAACGTGTCCTGGAACGAGGCGAGGTCGGGGGTCGGCGTGCCGTTGACCGCGGTGACGACGTCGCCGGCCCGCAGCCCGGCGGTCGCCGCCGGAGCCGGTGGGTCACCGGCCCGGCACGGCCGCAGCGCACCGTCGGAGAGCGTGTCGTTGCCGACCACCACGCAGTCGGAGATCGAGGCCAACCTGGCCGGGGTGCTGGCCGGGTTGACCGAGCGCTCGACGCCGAACGCGGACAGCGCCAGCCACAGCAGCGCTATCGCCAGCAGGACGTGGGTGGCCGAGCCGGCGAGCATGACCGCGGTGCGCTTCCACGGTGACGCCCGCCAGAACGCCTGCCGCTCCTGCTCGGGCGGGATGTCCAGCACGTGTGGGGACATCCCGTCGATGCTGACGAACCCGCCGGCCGGGATGGCCTTGAGGCCGTATTCGGTCTCGCCACGGCGGAACGAGAAGATCGTCGGGCCGAAGCCCACGAAGTAGCGGCTGACCCGCATGCCCAGCGCCTTGGCCACGCCCATGTGACCGGCCTCGTGCAGGCACACCGACAACAGCAGGCCGAGGGCGAAGATCACCACCCCGATGCCGTATGCCATCCGCTCGAGCCCTCCGCCCGCCATCCGCCGCGCCTACTGGACAACTTCTGCGCCGTTGCGTCGGTTCCCGGCGCCGCCGACCGGCACATCGAGCGTACCGTCGCGGTCCGATCCGATCGCCGGGTCCGATTCGCCGAACCCGATCCGGTCGTGCAGCCGGCGCAGCGGCGCCGGGGCCCACCAGTTCCACCGGCCCAGCAGCCGCATGCTCGCCGGCACCAGCAGCGCCCGGACCACGGTCGCGTCCACGACGATCGCGATCGCCATCGCGACGCCGATCAGCTTGATGAACGTGATGCCGGACAGCGAGAACGCGCCGATGACGACGACCAGCAGCAGCGCCGCGGTGGTGATCATGGCGCCGGTGCGCTGCAGCCCGGCGGCGACCGCCGCGGTGTTGTCGCCGGTGCGCAGGTAGTGCTCGCGGATCCGGGACATGAGGAAGACCTCGTAGTCCATCGACAGCCCGAACACGACCGCCAGCACGAGGATCGGCTGGGTCGCCTCCAACGTCCCGGTCGGGGTGAAGTCGAGCAGGCCGGACAGGTGCCCGTCCTGGAAGATCCACACGATCGCGCCGAACGACGCGGTCAGCGACAGCACGTTCATCAGCAGCGCCTTGACCGGCAGCACCACCGAGCCGAAGGCGAACAACAGCAGCAGCACGGTCGCGCCGGCGACGGTCAGCGCCATGTACGGCAGCAGCCGGCCGAGGCTGCCGAGCAGGTCGGAGAGCACCGCGGTCTCGCCGCCGACGAGCACGGTGCCGCCGGGCGGCGGCGGCAGCGCCCGCACCCGGTCGACGACCGCCCGAGCGCCGGCCGACATGGGGTCGCCGGCGAAGCCGAGGTCGACCTCGGCGGTGCCGTCCCGCTCGCCCACCACGGTGGCCGCGGTGATCCCGGGCACCGTCCGCGCTGCGTCGAGCCAGGCCGGCAGCCCGGCCGGGTCACCCGCCGGCACGGTGACGACGGCACGGATCGGGCTGGTCGCGTTGGCCGGGAAGTCGCGCTCCAGCGTCTCGGCGACCTGCCGGCTCCCGGTGCCGGCCGGCAGCGCCCGGGCGTCGATCCCGCCGAACGTGACCCGCAGGAACGGCAGGCCGAGCACCAGCAGCACCGCGACGACGCCGACCGCGTAGAGCACCGGGCGGCGCATCACGCTGCGGGCCAGCCGGGCAAAGGCGCCGGTGTCGGCGTGCAGCCGGGGACGGCGCCGGCGCACCGGCAAGGCCTCGACCCGCGGCCCGAGCACCGCGAGCAGCGCCGGCAGCACGGTCAGCGCGGCGGCCACGGCGACCAGCACGGCCGCGATGCCGCCCGCGCCCATCGACCGGAGGAACACCTGCGGGAAGATCAGCAGCCCGGCCAGCGACGCGGCCACGGTCAGCCCGGAGACGGCGACCGTGCGGCCGGCGGTCGCCATCGTGGCGACGATCGCCGCCTCGGTGTCCAGCCCGCGGGCCAGCTCCTCCCGGTAGCGCCCCACGACGAACAGGCCGTAGTCGATCGCCAGCCCGAGCCCGAGGATCGTCACCACGTTGACCGAGAACACCGACACGTCGGTGACCAGCGAGAGCACGTGCAGCGCGGTGAACGCGCCGAGGATCGCGACGACGCCGATCACCAGCGGCAGGCTGGCCGCGGCGACCGTGCCGAACACGAGCACGAGCAGCACCAGCAGCACCGGCATCGACAGCGTCTCGGCCCGCGCGATGTCCTTGCTGACCTGCTCGCCGATGTCGCGGCCGACCGTCGTCGCGCCGCCGACCTCGGTCTGCAGCCCGGGCGCCGCCAGCCGGTCCTCGATCCGCTCCAGGGCGTCGGTGCGCTGCTGCTCGTCGCCGCGCAGGGTCAGCACCGCGTACGTCGCGTGCCGGTCGGCGCTGACCAGCCCGGGCGCACGGGTGTCGAACCAGCTGACGGTGCGGGCGACCGCGTCGCTCGGCAGCGCCTCCAGCGTGCCGGTGACGGCCTGCCGGTAGGCCGGGTCGTCGACCGTGCGGTCCTGGCTGCGGTAGAGCACGACCACGTCGGCGTCGTCCCGGCCGAGGTCGGCTGCCGCGACGGCGGCGGCCCGGGCGCTCTCGCTGCCGGGGTCCTCGAACCCGCCGCTGGTGAGCCGGCCGAACACGCCGGTCCCCCAGCCCACGGCCACGGCCAGGAACGCCATCGCGGCGGCCAGCACCAGCCAGCGCCGCCGGTACGCGAACCGGCCCAGCTTCTCGGTCATCACGGTCCTCCTGGACTAGACTCGCTCACTGATGTGAACACCGTTTATCTCGGAGCAGGTCTAGGATGCGTACAGCGTTTACTGAAGTCAAGGGCGTTTAGGAGGTTGTCGTGGCGACGACGCTGAGCCGGCGGGACCGCGTCCGCGCGGCGACCGTGACGGAGATCAAGGACACGGCGCGCCGCATCCTGGTCGCCGAGGGGCCGGACGGGCTGTCGCTGCGCGCGATCGCCCGGGAGATGGGGATGACCGCGCCGGCGCTCTACCGCTACTTTCCCAGCCGCGAGGACCTCATCGGCGCGCTCATCGCCGACCTGTACGACGAGCTCACCGCCGCCATCTCCACCGCCGCCGGGGCGGCCGGGGACGCGGCCGGCCGGATCGCCGGGGCCGCGACCCGGGGCGCGGCCGGAGACCCGGCGCGCGGGGCGGCCGGGGACGCGGCCGGCCGGATCGCCGGAGCCGCGGCCCGGGGCGCGGCCGGAAACCCGGCGCGCGGGACGGCCCGTGGCGTTGGCGGGGGCGCAGCGGCCGGGGAGACGGCCGGGGGTGATCCGCGCGCGGGGATCACGGCGGCGAGCCGGGCGTTCCGGGCGTGGGCGCTGGCGCATCCGCGCGAGTTCGGGCTGCTGTTCGGCAGCCCCATCCCCGGCATCGACGCGCACTCCGACGACAGCCCGGCCGGCCTGGCCTCGGAGCGGTTCGGCCAGGTGTTCGGCGACCTGGTGGCGCGCATCTATCTGGCCAGCCCGTTCCCGGTGCCGGCCGAGGACGAGATGGACCCGGACCTGCGCCGGCAGCTGCGGGACTGGTGCTCCGCCCTGCCGGTCGAACTGCCGGTCGGCGCCGGGCAGGTGTTCCTGTCCTGCTGGATCCGGCTGTACGGGATGGTCGCGCTGGAGGTCTTCGGCCACGTGCAGTTCGCGCTGCCGGATGCCGAGCCCCTGTTCGAGGCCGAGCTGCGCGACCTCGCGGTCAAGCTCGGCTTCGGCCGGTCGACCGCACCCTAGCGACGGATTCCCTCGCCGAACCCCTGGTTCGCGACGGATCAAGCACAGTACGGTCGGGTGCACCGCTCGAATCACTAGCCAAGGGGTGCGCCGTGGTGCAGACCCTCCCCGGTGCCGACCGGCCCGGCACCGACGTCCCGCAGCGCCGCCGGCTCGTCACCGCGGTTCCCGGGCCGAGATCGCAGGAACTGATGGCCCGGCGCAGCGCGGCCGTGCCGCCCGGCGTCGGCACCGCGCTGCCGGTCTTCGTCGAGCGGGCCGGCGGCGGCGTGCTCGTCGACGTGGACGGCAACTCGCTGATCGACTTCGGCTCCGGAATCGCGGTCACCTCGGTCGGCAACGCCGCACCGGCGGTGGTCGCCGCGGTGGCCGAGCAGACCGCTCGGTTCACCCACACCTGCTTCATGATCACCCCGTACGAGGGGTACGTGCAGGTGTGCGAGCGGCTCAACCGGCTCACCCCCGGCGGCTTCGAGAAGCGGTCGATGCTGGTGAACTCCGGCGCCGAGGCGGTGGAGAACGCGGTCAAGGTGGCCAGGGCGGCGACCGGACGCCCGGCGGTGGTGGTCTTCGACCACGGCTACCACGGGCGGACGCTGCTGACGATGACGCTGACCGCGAAGTACCGCCCGTACAAGGCGGGCTTCGGACCGTACGCGCCGGAGGTCTACCGGGCGCCGATGGCCTACCCGTTCCGCTGGCCAGGCGGCGCCGACCGGTGCGCGGACGAGGCGTACGAGCGGTTCGTGGACCTGGTCACCACCCAGGTCGGGGCCGACCGGGTGGCCTGCGTGGTGGTCGAGCCGATCCAGGGCGAGGGCGGCTTCGTGGTGCCGGCGCCGGGCTTCCTGCGCCGGGTCGCGGACTTCTGCGCCGCGCACGGAATCCTGCTGGTCGCCGACGAGGTGCAGACCGGGTTCGGCCGGACCGGCGACTGGTTCGCCTCGACGTTCGAGGGGATCGAGCCGGACCTGGTCACGACGGCCAAGGGCATCGCCGGCGGGCTGCCGCTGGGCGGGGTGACGGGGCGGGCCGAGCTGATGGATGCGGTGCACGTGTCCGGTCTCGGCGGCACCTTCGGCGGCAACCCGGTGGCCTGTGCCGCCGCGCTCGCGGCGATCGACATGATCGAGGCGGAGGACCTGGCCGGCCGGGCGCGGCGGATCGGCGAGCTGGCGCTGCCGCGGCTGCGGGCGCTGGCCGAGCGGCACCCGGCGGTCGCCGACCCGCGCGGACGCGGCGCGATGCTCGCGGTCGAGCTGGTCCGCCCCGACGGCCGCACGCCGGATCCGGCGCTGCTGGCGGACGTGGTCCGCCGGTGCGCGGCCGAGGGCGTGGTCGTGCTCACCGCCGGGACGTACGGGAACGTGCTGCGGCTGCTGCCGCCGCTCGTGATGGGCGAGGACCTGCTACTGGACGGGCTGGACGTGCTCGACGCGGCGGTCGCGGCCGCGCTGGCATGACGGGGGTGGCGGCCGGCTCGGACCGGAGGGTGGACCGCGACCGGCTGGCCGAGCTGACCGCGGGCGAGACGGCGCGGTTCGCGGCCGCGCATCCGCGCTGCGCCGCGGTGCACGAGCGGTCCCGCCGGACCATGCCGGCCGGCGTGCCGATGAGCTGGATGGCGAAGTGGGCCGGCGGGTTCCCGATCGCGGCCGCCGAGGCCGCCGGGGCGCACGTGCGCTGCCTGGACGGGATCGACCACGTCGACCTCTGCCTCGGCGACACCGGGGCGATGGCCGGCCACTCCCCCGCCCCGACCGTGCGGGCGGTGGCGGAGCAGGCGGCGCGCGGGATCACCACGATGCTGCCGGGCGCGGACGCCGCCGCGGTCGCCGAGGAGCTCGCCCGCCGGTTCGGGCTGCCGGCCTGGCAGTTCACGCTGACCGCGACGGACGCCAACCGGCACGTGCTGCGCTACGCCCGGCACCTGACCGGCCGCCCGCGGGTCGCGGTGATCGACTACTGCTACCACGGCTCGGTCGACGAGGCGTTCGCGACGCTGGAGGGCGGTCGGGTGGTCGCCCGCCGCGGCAACCTCGGACCCCCGGTGCCACCGGCCGAGACCACGGTCGTCGTGCCGTTCAACGACGTGGACGCGCTGGAGCGGGCGCTGGCCGGGGGCGACGTGGCCTGCCTGCTGGCCGAGCCGGCGATGACGAACATCGGGATCGTGCTGCCCGAGCCAGGCTGGCACGCCGCTGCCCGCGAGCTGACCCGCGCGGCGGGCACGCTGCTGGTGCTGGACGAGACGCACACGCTCTGCGCCGGGCCGGGCGGCGCGACCGGCGCCGACGGCCTCCGCCCGGACCTGCTCGTGATCGGCAAGGCGATCGGCGGCGGCGTGCCGATCGGCGCGTTCGGCATGACCGCCGAGCTCGCCGCCGCGATCCCGGCCTCGGTCGAGCTGGAGGACGTGGACCTCGGCGGCATCGGCGGCACGCTGGCCGGCAACCCGCTCTCGCTGGCGGCGACCCGGGCGACGCTGGCCGAGGTGCTGACCGACGCGGCGTTCGCGCGGATGACGGTGCTGGGCCGGCGCTGGGAGGCCGGCGTCGCCGGCGTGCTCGCGGACAACAGGCTGCCCTGGCACGTGACCCGGCTCGGTTGCCGGGCCGAGTACGGGTTCGCGGCCGAGCCGCCGCGGGACGGCGCGACCGCGGCGGCGGCCGACGACTTCGGCCTGCAGACGTTCCTGCACCTGCACGCGCTGAACCGGGGCGTGCTGCTCACCCCGTTCCACAACATGGCGCTGATGTGCCCGGCCACGACCGAGGCGGACGTCGACCGGCACACCGAGGCGTTCGCCGCCGCCGCGGCCGACCTCACCGCCTGACGCCGACCCCAGCCCCCGGCTCCCCAGCCGCCCGCCTCCCCAGCCCCCGGCCCCGCTCAGCCGCCGGCCTCCCCAGCCGCCGGAACGGCTGCCTCGGCCGCCGGCCCCGCTCAGCCGGGAGCCCACACCCGGCCACCGCCCGGCTGCTCAGCCGCCCCCCATATCCCCGCTGCCGCCCGGCTGCTCAGCCGCCTGCCCTCCACCCGGCCGCCGGCCGGGTGCTCAGCCGCCGGTGTAGCGCGAGAGGAGCGCGGCCCGGCGGGTGGACGGGGTGCCGGTGCGGGTCTCGGCCGCGTCGGCCGACGTGGCCAGCCGCCGGACCGCGGTCGCGCCGGCCCAGCGCAGCGGCTCCGGCTCCCAGCGCCGGGACCGGTGGCCGACCCACGGCAGCCGGGTCAGCGCGGTGTCCCGGCGCAGGATCAGGTCGGCCAGCGTGCGGCCGGCGAGGTTGGCCGTGCCGACGCCGTCCCCGACGTACCCGCCGCCCCAGGCCAGCCCGGTGCCCCGGTCGATGCCGACGGACGGGAACCAGTCCCGGTGGGCGCCGAGTGGGCCGCCCCAGCGGTGGGTGACCGGCACGTCGCCGATCCCCGGCAGCAGCGCCCGCATGGTCCGCTCCAGCTCGGCGAACACCCGCTCGTCCCGGTCGTAGGCGGGTTCGGTGGCCGAACGGAGGTGGTAGGGCGCGCCCCGGCCGCCGAACGCGACCCGCCCGTCCGCGGTGCGCTGCGCGTAGATCAGCAGGTGCCGCCCGTCGGTGAGCGTCTCGCAGCCGTCCCAGCCCACCTCGGCCCAGGCGTCCGGCGGCAGCGGCGCGGTCGCCACGATCAGCGAGTAGATCGGCAGCACCGCCCGGCGCAGCCCGGCCAGCTCCGGCGTGTACGCCTCGGTGGCCCGCACCACGACCGGCGCCCGCACCTCGCCCCGGTCGGTCTCCACCACCCCGGGCCGCAGCGCGGTGGCCGCGGTCCGCTCGTACATCCGCACGCCGCGCGCCTCGACCGCCTGTGCCAGCCCGCGCACCAGCGCGGCCGGCTGCACCCGGGCGCAGTGTGGGGTGAACGCCGCGCCGAGCACGCCGGACGCGTCGATCCGCTCCTTCACCTCGGCCGGCGACAGCCACCGGGTGTCGGCCAGCCCCCACTCGTGGTCGGCGGCGACCTCCGCGCGGACCCTGGCCTCCTGCGCGGGCGAGGTGGCCAGCGTCAGCGTGCCGCCCTTGGCGTAGCCGCAGTCGATCCCCTCGGCCGCGACCACCCGGCCGACCTCGTCGACGGTCTCGCCCATCGCCGCCTGCAGGTCGAGCGCCGCCGTCCGCCCGGACCCGCCGCCACCGGCCGCCTTCGCCACCTTCTCGCGGGACGCGGCGAACAGCGCGGAGCACCAGCCGCCGTTGCGCCCGGACGCGCCGAACCCGGCGATCTCCCGCTCGACCACCGCGATCCGCAGCGACGGCTCGGACAGGGCCAGGTAGTAGGCGGTCCAGAGGCCGGTGTAGCCGGCACCGACGACCGCCACGTCGACGTCCACGTCGCCGCCCAGCGCCGGCCGCGGCACCAGCCCGCCGACCTGCTCCATCCAGAGGCTCACACCCGCGTAGGACGTCACGGGCCGACCGTACGCTGCGGGCATGCCGCGGTATGGACCCATGTACGGACCGGACGTGACGTTCCTCGGCGTGCCGCCGTGCGACCTCACCGACCCGCCGTCGTACGCGGACTCCGCGGCGGTGATCGTGGGCGCGCCGTTCGACGGCGGCACCAGCCACCGGCCGGGGGCGCGGTTCGGCCCGCAGGCGATCCGGGGCACCGACTACCTGCCGCACGACGCCAGCCGGCCGCACCTGGCGCTGCGCGTCGACCCGCTGCAGGACCTGCGGGTCCGGGACGCCGGCGACGTGCCGATGCCGCCGGGCGACATCGAGGGATCGTTGCAGGCGCTGCGCGCCGCCGTCGCACAGGTCGCCGGCACCGGGACGATCCCGGTGATCCTCGGCGGCGACCACTCGATCGCGCTGCCGGACGTGCAGGGCGTGGCCGAGCACGTCGGCTGGGGCCGGGTCTCGGTGGTGCACTTCGACGCGCACGCCGACACCGGCGACACCCAGTCCGGCTCGCTGTACGGGCACGGCACCCCGATGCGCCGGCTGGTGGAGTCCGGCGCGGTCCGCGGCGACCGGTTCCTGCAGATCGGGCTGCGCGGCTACTGGCCCGGGCCGGAGACGCTGGCCTGGATGGACGAGCAGGGCTTCCGGTCGTACGAGATGACCGAGGTGGTCGCCCGCGGCCTGGACGAGTGCTTGACCGAGGCGTTCGCCATCGCGACCGACGACTGCGACGGGGTGTTCCTGTCGATCGACATCGACGTGGTCGACCCGGGGATGGCGCCGGGCACCGGGACCCCGGAGCCGGGCGGGCTCACCGGCCGGCAGCTGCTCGACGCGGTCCGCCGGTGCGCGCTCGAGCTGCCGGTCGCCGGCCTCGACGTGGTGGAGGTGGCGCCCGCGCACGACCACGCGGAGATCACCGCATTCCTCGCGAACCGGGTCGTGCTGGAGGCGCTGTCCGGAATCGCCGTCCGCAGGAATTGAGTCGACCTCACTCAGGTTATGACAGTCGAGCCGGCTGTAGCCGGCGTCAGCGAACCTGAGGGAGACGCACGAGATGAGCACTCTGTACCTGCGGCCGGCGCTGCCGGCCCGGCAGTTCGGTTTCACCCCCGCCGCCGAGATTGTCCGCGACGGCACCGACGCGGTGGTCAAGGTCGAGGTCCCGGGCCTGGACGTGGCCAAGGACGTGACGGTCGAGGTCGACCGCGGCCGCCTGGTCGTCCGCGGCGAGCGCCGTGA
>Ga0068863_100004782_pt1 | contig 13342 bp, 14 predicted proteins | sample KBSSwiS62_FD_66596 | JGI IMG/M metagenome (GOLD analysis project Ga0068863, IMG submission 66596) | Switchgrass rhizosphere microbial communities from Kellogg Biological Station, Michigan, USA - KBS Switchgrass S6-2 | ecosystem: Host-associated > Plants > Roots > Rhizosphere > Soil ...
CGTGATCACCAGGTGAATCGTATTCACTCCGATCGAAGCCAGCCACAACGCGAAGCCGCATTGCGCGGTTTTCGTGATGGACGTACACGCGTTCTGGTTGCGACTGACATCGCAGCGCGAGGATTGGACGTTGATTCGGTATCACACGTGATCAACTACGACGTTCCATCAGCACCTGAAGACTATGTGCACCGCATCGGTCGGACCGGACGCGCAGGTAACAAAGGACAGGCGATAACGATTGTGACTCCCGTTGATGAGTTGTCGTTGCGTGCGATCGAACGACTGATGGGCCAATCGGTGAAGCGAATTGTTCCTGACGGTTTTGGCGGCACCAAGCCGGCCATGCCGGTCATGAAAGCTGGCAAGCCAGCGAGCCGTCCTGCAAGTTCCGTATTTACTCGCTCGTTTCGGCCCCGCCGAGCCAGCAGATAACAGTTGATTAGTAGTCAGTAGTCCTTGGTCAGTTGTAAACTATCGTAGTTTCTGACTGACCCGGGATGTGCCGGAATCCTATCGGGTTATGCTACCGTTCCGGTGAACAACGTGCGAAGAACCTGGGTTCATCAAACGTCCACTGACTACTGACGACTGACCACTGACTAAAATTTAAGGAGAATTTACTTGGCAGCAGAAGATCTAATCCCAGCAGAAGGCGTCATCATTGACAAGCAGCCAAACGCCTTCTTCAAAGTACAACTCGATAACAGCGAACACGTTGTATTGGCTGCTGTTTCAGGGAAGATGCGCAAGAATCGTATTCGAATTCTTGTTGGGGATCGCGTGAGTGTTGAGATGTCACCTTACGACCTTACGCGCGGTCGCATCACCTACCGGTACAAATAAGACATTTGTCGTTTGGCTTTGGTTCTTCGTACTTAGGTCGTTGGCCTTGGTTGACGTGTGTCTGCCCGAAGGCCAAAGACCCGAAACCGAAGATCAACTTCTCACTTAAACTCAAACGACTTCACAAATTCCGTCACCGAATTGTCCCACTTCGCAATAGTCTTCTCAGGTCCCACGACTTTTAAGTAGTACGAACCCTTTGGAGTTTCGATAACGGCCGCCCGTAACCGGTAGTTTGGGTTGTTGTAAAACTGTCCGCTTCCTGGCGCGGTTTCGGCCGTGTAGGTTCCGCCTACATCGACAGTGGTCACCTTCAACCCGTTAACTGTCAATGAGCCTTCCTTCGCCTTGTCTTTTGAAGCGGATCCATCGGACTGTTTCATTTGATTGACCCAACGCTCAATGTTGGCCGCAGTTCCGCCACCTTGTCCCTGTCCAAAGTAATAGACGACTAGCGAGGCATCTTCGCCGTCGCCAGTTTCCCTGGGAAGCTTGTATTGGCCGACTCGCATCGCCGAGCTGGCCTTCTCTTCCACCCAGCCTGTTGGAGCTTTGAAAGTTAGTTTCGCGGCAGGTTCTTGCGCTGACGCTAGCCCGGAAGTGACTAACACGAGGACGGTGATGAATAGGTATTGTTTCCACATGGCGCTCATTTAACCCGAACCCTCACGCTTTGGTAAAGGAGTCTGAAGCATCTATTCGTCGGTGCTCTGTTAACAAAAAGTATGCGCTGCAAATCGCGCGGTTTTCGCGCAGTATCTCCGTGACGCTGTGCTTATTAGCGTGCTAGTATGCCAGTATTATGCATGCGGATGTGGTTCTTATTCGTCTTATATTTACGGCGATCTTAGTAGGGGCGGGTTACATACTGCGACCTGTTGCTGGCGACCATTGGATATCAGCCGGCGTAGGTGCCTTAATCGCGATTTGTATCATTCTCTTCGAACTGAGAATCCGTCGAGCTACCCTAAAAACTCTAATCGGCGCGGCAGTAGGATCGATCCTGGGAATCATCGGGGCGTATCTGATTGGATCGCTAATCAGTAGCCAGGAATCGATCGCCGTCGGTCCACACGTCAAAACTTTCATCACGCTCGCGCTGACGTTCTTCATGGCGTATGTGGGTCTGATGGTGGGGGCAGCCAAGGGTGACTACCTGGAACTGTCTGCGCTCGGAGGAATCTTCAGCGACAAAGTAACGCGGCGTGACTTAAAGATACTCGACACGTCAGTCATCATCGACGGCCGAATCGCTGATGTTGCTGAGACCGGCTTTCTTACCGGCTCTTTGATCATTCCGCAGTTCATCCTTCGCGAGCTTCAACAAGTTGCTGACTCACCCGATTCTTCGAAACGGCAACGAGGTCGTCGTGGCCTTGATATGTTGAATCGCTTGCAGAACAACAGCTCACTTGACATCCAGATAGTTGAGACCGATTTCCCGTCGGTGCGAGAAGTGGATCTCAAACTGATTGAGTTGGGACAACAACTCGATGCGGTGATTGTTACCAACGATTTCAACCTGAACAAGGTATCGCAGCTACGCGGCGTTAGTGTGCTGAACATCAACGAACTCGCTAATGCTCTGAAACCCGTTGTGCTTCCTGGTGAAGCGATGCGTGTTTTCATCTTGAAGGAAGGCAAAGAATACAACCAGGGTGTGGCATATCTTGACGACGGAACGATGGTCGTCGTCGACAACGCCCGCCGCCTAATCGGCAAGAATGCCGACATAGCGGTGACGAGCGTGCTACAGACAACCGCGGGTAAGATGATTTTTGGTCGCCTTTGGGAAGAGGCGGAAAATGGCGGCCACAACGAAATTCATCGCACGAACGGCAGTTCGCGTCGCCAAACACGTGACTCCCGTACCGCCCCAGGACCGGTTCGCATCACTGACACTGAGGCGATCACTGAGACATAGTAAAGGTCCGATAAGCTTCCAGCTTGTCGTGTGTGTACAAAAAGACCTTAGCTAAGCCCCGAGAAGCTGAAGCTTATCAGACAGCCCCAGTTTCCAATTTCTCTTTCATGAACACCGCTATTATTGCCGCCGCCGGCAGTGGCAGCCGGATGGCGAGCGATCGGCCAAAACAGTTTCTGGAGTTGTCAGGAACGCCGATCATTTTTCACACCCTCAAACCATTTGAGGAGTGCGATAGCATCCACGAAGTTATCGTCGTTTTACCCGCAGAGGAGTCTGCGGGTTTCCTGTCAATGGCTGGAAAGTTTGGCTTGAGAAAGCTCGTGAAGGTGATTCCGGGCGGTGCGACAAGAGTCGATTCAGTCAAACGTGGACTGATGGCTATTCGTTCTGCCACAGCCGAAATCGTCGCCGTTCATGATGGGGTTCGGCCCTTCGTTACAGTGGAGGAGATCGAGGCGACGGTGAGTGCTGCGAGTGAGAGTGGCGCAGCGATTTTGGTCGCCCCCGCCGTTGATACGATCAAGGAAATAAGCGGTGGCACTGTATTGCGAACCCTCGATCGGAAACAACTGCGTCACGCCTTAACTCCGCAGTGCTTTCGTTATGAATTGCTAAGAAGAGCTTTCGAGAACATCGACGTGAATGACGCGTCTTTGACGGACGAGAGTTCACTCGTCGAAAGACTTGGCGAACCCGTAACGATTGTTGAAGGCAGTTCGCGAAATGTAAAGATTACGACGAGGAGCGACGTGATACTGGCGGAAGCGTTGTTGAGAGCAGAGATTAGACCCGATTAACAGAGTTTCAAGATTAAGAACAAAGCACCAAGCACCGAGCACCAAGCAGGAAGACCCAAAACCAAAACCAAAAACCAAAGACCACACTCCAGACCTATGCTCCGTATCGGCACCGGCACCGACACACATCGCCTCGTTGAAGGGCGACCACTCATGCTTGGTGGTGTGCACATCGCTTCCGATGTAGGTGGGGACGGTCATTCGGATGCTGACGCGCTTACTCATGCTGTTGCTGATGCCATCCTCGGCGCGCTTTCTGAAGGAGACCTTGGCGTTCACTTTCCCGACAAGGATCCGCAATGGAGTGGTGTTAATAGTCTGGAACTCTTGTCACGTGTAATGTGGTTGGCCCGTGAGCGAAGTCTTCGCGTGGTAAATGTGGATTCTACGGTGCTATTAGAATCGCCGAAGTTGAGGTCCTATATCGACGCTATGAGGACGAACATTGCTGAGGTGCTCGGAGTTGAACTTGGCTGCGTAAGTGTTAAAGCCAAGACCGGCGAGGGACTTGATGCAATTGGGCAGGGGCTCGCAGTTTCCGCTCAGGCCGTTGTGCTTATGGAAAGCAACTGAGGAAGCAGCTTGAGACCGCAAGACGTTATCAGAAAGAAGAGAGACGGGAAGAGCCTTTCTCGAGAAGAGATTGAGTTTTTCATCGAGGGAGTCACGAGCGGCAAAGTTGCCGACTATCAGATTAGCGCCCTGCTCATGGCCATCTATTTAAATGGCATGAACGACGACGAGCAGCAGGTGCTGACTGAGGCCATGCTCAACTCGGGAAACATCCTCGACTTTTCAGACATTCCCAAACCAAAAGCAGACAAGCATTCAACTGGCGGTGTTGGCGACAAGACTTCGCTGATCATCGCTCCAATGGTTGCTGCCTGTGGAGTTTGTGTGCCGATGATCTCCGGACGTGGTCTTGGTCATACAGGTGGAACGCTCGACAAGTTGGAATCGATTCCAGGTTATCGAGTCAACCTAAGTGCCTCGGAGTTTCGCAAGACACTCGAAGACGTCGGTTACGCGATGGCTGGTCAAACTGCAGAAATCGCGCCGGCGGATAAGAAGATGTACGCGCTTCGAGATGCAACTTCTACTGTCGAAGCTATCCCGTTAATTGTGGCCTCTATTATTTCTAAAAAGGGTGCCGCAGGTCTTGGTGCGATGGTGATTGACGTTAAGGTGGGCAACGGTGCGTTCATGCGAGACGAGTCGCGAGCTACTGCGCTCGCACATGCGCTCGTGAGTACCGGAAATTCTTGCGGTATCAGAACGCGAGCATTATTGACGGACATGAATCAACCGCTCGGAAGCGCGGTTGGCAACTCGATTGAGGTCGAAGAGTGCGTCAACCTATTGCGTGGTGAGTTTCCAGATGCGGCTCGACCGGTATTGGATCTCTCGCTTGAGCTTTCAGCGCATATGCTGGTGCTGGCTGGCGTTGAAGAGACCCTGGAGTCGGCGCATGTTCACCTGCAAAAAGTTCTCGACTCAGGCGCTGCTTTAGAATGCCTCCGAAGCAACATCATTGCGCAGGGCGGCGACCCGCGTGTTTGTGATTCTCCGAAAGATTTTCTTCCTTTGGTAACTGAATCCGTTAAGGTAGAATCCCCGCGCTCTGGCTACATCACAAACGTCGACACCACAGAAATTGGTCACACAATCGCGGCTATCGGTGGCGGCAGAGTGCGCATCGAAGACGTGATAGATCCCACAGTTGGTTTCTTTGCCGAACGCAAAATCGGTGACCGGCTAAACGCAGGCGAGACTATTGGTGTGGTCTACTCTGCCGATCCGGCAAAAGCTGAAGAAGCTCGGAAACGTATTCAGGAAGCTTATGAGATTGCTGACGAACCGGTGAACAAATTGCAGAAGTTAGTTAAGGAAGTAATCAACGAATGAAATACAAACTTCTTGCGCTCGTAGTTCTGTTATCCGTGGCCGTTTTGCTGATGTCCGCGTGTGGTCAGGGATACGCTGCAGACGACAAGTCGAAGATCCACGTCGGAATCGTCTTCGATATTGGTGGTAAGGATGATCGTTCTTTTAATGCAGCGGCGTGGCAAGGTGTGCAGCGGGCAGCGAAGGATCTGCCGATAGTATTACGCGACATTGAACCAGGTACTCCAAACGCGATCGAACCTGCCATGCGCGCGTTTGCGGAACGTAACTACGATTTAATTATCGGTGTCGGTTTTGCGCAGGCTCCAATCATGGAACAAGTCGCGAAAGACTATCCAAACATTCACTTCGCAATCATCGATGGAGTTAGTGAACTGCCAAATGTTGCCTCGTTGGTTTTCAAAGAGCATGAAGGTTCTTATCTCGTTGGAATACTCGCCGCAAAGGCGTCACAAACAGGAACCATAGGTTTTCTTGGTGGAATGGACATTGGTCTGATTCATCGCTTCGAGAAAGGTTACGAGGAAGGAGCGAAATCAGTTAATCCAGACATTCGCGTTATTCAGAACTACGTAGGGGTTACGGATAGCGCGTGGAATAATCCAGGGAAAGGGAAAGAGTTATCGTTGGCCCAAATAAGTAAAGGTGCAGATGTAATCTTTACCGCTGCCGGCAATTCAGGATTGGGCGCCTTCGATGCCGTTGAGCAACAAGGAACTCAAAACGGCCGCGCGACTCACTTTGTTATTGGCGTCGACTCAAATCAAAACATGGTGAAACCAGGCTTCGTCCTCACGAGCATGGTGAAGCGTGTTGATAACGCTGTCTACAACATCGTCCAGGAAGTGTTCAATCATCGCTTCTCTCCCGGACTGCACGTCTTTGGTTTGGACAAGGACGGCGTTGGTTATGCGATGGATGACAATAACAAGAGCCTCGTTTCTCCAGAATCGATCCAACTCGCGGAGGAAGCGAAGAAGAAGATTATTGCAGGGCAGATTAAGGTGACGGATGCGATGTTCCAATAAAACGTGGAACTTAGTACTTTGTGCTTAGTACTTGGTTCCTAATTTTTTGTTTCCTTCTACTCACGAGGAACCTCACATGGCACAGACTAATTTTGAAAAGCTTCGCGTTTATCAGCTTGCTGAACAGCTGGCAGATTTGATTTGGCAGATCGTGAATAAGTGGGAGTACTTCCCCAAACATACAGTTGGCAAGCAGATGGTTACTGCAGCTGACGGAGTTGGCTCCAACATTGCTGAAGGTAGTGGTAGGGGAAGCTACCTAGACAATCGTCGTTTCGTGAAGATCGCTCGTGGCTCTCTGTATGAGACGAAGAACTGGTTGCGTCGATCATTTAGACGACAACTTATATCCGATGAGGACGTCAAAAAGCTCAAGCCAATTATGGATCAACTCTTACCAAGCCTGAACGCCTACTATCGCTCGATTGACAAAGCCGCTCAGAACGAGCGAACAAAGTACAAAGCACAAAATACCAAGCACAAAAAACAGTAACCCGACTTCATGCTCGAACTCCGCAACATCTCCAAACGCTTCGGCGCTGTCCAGGCAAACGACAACGTGAGTATTGTCGTAAAGCCGGGGACGATTCATGCGATTGTTGGGGAGAACGGGGCGGGGAAGTCGACGGCGATGCGCATCGCTTACGGGTTTTATACGCCTGACAGCGGTGAGATTTATGTCGATGGTCAGGTGTACGAGATCAAGTCGCCTCACGACGCAATAGCGGTTGGCATCGGAATGGTTCATCAGCACTTCATGCTCGTTGAGCCAATGACGGTTGCGGAAAACATTGTCCTCGGATCTGAGCCGGGTAGTGCGTTCGCGCTCGATCTCAAAGCTGCCGCCACCGAAATCAGAAAGCTTTCTGAAGAGTTCAAGCTTGCCGTAAACCCACACGCCATCGTCGAACACCTTTCGGTTGGTCAGCAGCAAAGAGTCGAACTCTTAAAAGCGTTGTATCGTCACGCGCGCCTCCTGATACTCGACGAACCGACGGCGGTGTTGACGCCCCTCGAAGTAGAGGAATTCTTTTCAATCCTTAGACGAATGCGTGAGCAAGGTAAGACGGTCATCATCATTACTCACAAACTCTCTGAAGTGTTGGCCATATCCGATGAAGTTACTGTTATGCGCGATGGCAAGGTGGTCGGTGGCGTGCAGACAAAAGACACAAACGCCACTGAACTGGCTCGCATGATGGTAGGGCGCGAAGTGTTGCTGCGCGTCGAGAAACCAGAGCCAAAGATTGGCGAAGCGCAGATCACGATAAAGAATCTAACTGTAACGTCTCGTGATGGGTCGAAACCGTTAAATGATATTTCATTCGAGGTTCGGCGCGGCGAGATCGTCGGTATCGCAGGCGTCGAAGGAAACGGTCAGACCGAATTGATGGAGGCGTTGGCTGGTCTCATCGAGCCCTCAAAGCTATCAGGTCAAATGGATTTTGCCGGGACTGATCTTATTCGGAAGGATGCGCGTTCTCGCCGTGAGTTAGGCATCGCTCACATCCCGGAAGATCGACATCGTCGTGGTTTGTTGCTCGATTTTAGTCTCGCTGAAAACTCTATTCTCGGCGTGCATTACCGCAAACCAATTGCCTCTGGTCTCGGAGAGATCTTTCTGGACGATGGCGCCATTCAGGACCGGGTAAACGACATCATCAAAAACTTCGATGTTCGTCCTCCAAATCCAGTACTGCCGGCCAAAGCTTTGTCCGGCGGCAACCAACAGAAGCTGATTATCGGGCGTGAGTTTCACGTGCATCCGAAATTGCTATTGGTGTCGCAGCCGACACGTGGCGTCGACATCGGCGCGATTGAGTTTATCCATCGCAAGTTGGTTGAACTACGTGATGGTGGCTGCGCGGTGTTGTTAATCTCAGCGGAGTTGGAAGAAGTGACAAGTCTCGCCGACCGACTGTTGATAATTCATGAAGGCAAGATCGCCGGCGAAGTTGATCCGAAGGTCGCGACGTTGGAAGAGATCGGGTTGTTGATGACGAGGGGACATTAGTCAGTAGGCACCAAGCAGTAGGCAGCAGCACCAAGTACAAAGCTCTAGCGCGAAGACAAAGCACACAGTACCAAACCATTGATGAAGACTCTCTTCAAAGAACTGCTCTTCCCCTTAATAGCAGTCCTCGCGGCTTTTGTCGTGGGCGGGATTCTGATCTTACTCGTCGGCGACAATCCGATCGTTGCCTATCGATTGCTACTTGGTAGCGCACTCTCATGGCCCGATGGGATTGGCCAAACACTTTTTAATGCAACACCTTTAATTTTCACCGGACTCGCCGTGCTGGTGGGCTTTCGTTGTGGTCTCTTCAATATCGGTGCTGAAGGGCAGCTTTATGTCGCTGCGTTTGCGACGGCCTGGGTTGGGATCACGTTTGCAAACTTACCGGCTGTGTTCCTGGTACCAATGTGTTGTTTGGCGGCGGTCCTGGCCGGCGCAGTTTGGGCAGGTATACCAGGTGTACTGAAAGCAAGGTTTGGATCGCACGAAGTCATCAACACGATCATGTTGAACTTTATCGGGATCGCACTGGTCAGTTACCTTACTCAATATCACTACAAAGCTCCGGGCGATCCCATTTTGCAAAGCGTTCCGATTGGTTGGGGAGCGCACATTGCGCGACTCGGCAAGTTCATTCCGGGTCTGCCCGAACGAATCCCGTTGAATCTAGCTTTTCTCCTGGCGCTGTTTTGTTGTTTCCTGGTTTACGTGTTTTTGTGGCGAACCAAGTGGGGTTACGAGATCAGATCTACGGGAAGTAATCCTGCGGCTGCGGAGTACGGCGGAATCTCGATCAAGAAACAGATCATATTGGCCATGGCAGTCTCTGGCGCGCTCGCGGGCATGGTTGGTATCAACGAAGTAATGGGTTATCGCTATCGCTACTACGACGGGTTTTCTGATAACTACGGCTTCACCGGAATTGCTGTCGCATTACTAGGTCGCAATCATCCGGTCGGTGTGATCCTGGCGGCGCTTCTATTTGCGGTTCTTCAGCATGGCGGAATTTATGTTGACGGTTTTTCCGAGCACGTCACCAAAGACATTGTTCAGGTGTTGCAGGGAATCATCATCCTGTTTGTAGCAGCTGAGTCGTTCTTCAAATACATGTCAGGTAAGCTGCGCATAAAGAATCCCGGGAAGGTCTAAACGATGAGAGATATTTTTAGCCTCGGTCTGTTGCTGTCGACTATCCGCGTGGCCACTCCACTAATACTCGCCGCTCTCGGTGGAATGTTTTCAGAGCGCTCCGGTGTCATCAACATCGCGCTTGAAGGAAAGATGCTGGCGGGGGCTTTCACAGCTGCGGCGGTAACGTATGCCGCGGATGAAAAACTACACATGGGCAATGCGAGTCCATGGATTGGTTTGTTAGCCGCGATATTGGCTGGACTTTTCATAGCTGCCATCTATGCGATCGTCTGTATTCGGTTCAAGGCGGACCAGGTTGTTAGCGGGGCGGCCATCAACATCTTGATGTTTGGACTGCCAGGTTTACTCAGTGGCGCATTCTTTCTTTCATCAGGTTCGACACCGCAAATCCCTAAAGCGCACCTGATTCCATGGACACCCATAGTCATCGCGTTCGGAGCTGTGCTTCTAAGTTGGTACGTCATGTACCGAACACCTTTTGGCTTGCGATTGCGTTCTGTAGGTGAAAAACCTGAGGCTGCCGATGCTGCTGGCGTGAGCGTCAATCAGATTCGCTACTCTGGAGTCTTAATCGCTGGAGTACTCGCCGGGATTGGTGGCGCTTATCTATCCATCGGTCAGTCTTCACTGTATTCGCGGAACATGACTGCGGGTCGTGGCTTCATTGCGTTGGCCGCGTTGATCTTTGGAAAGTGGAAACCAGTGCAGACGATGTTGGCTTGCCTTTTGTTTGGATTCACAGAGGCAGTTTCATATGTCCTGCCAGGCTTGGTAAAGTTGCCTTCTGGTAACGACATCCCGGTTCAGTTTATTCAGATGGTTCCCTACGTTTTGACTATCGTTGTGCTTGCTGGTTTCATTGGATCTTCACAACCCCCGAAGGCTTTGGGAATCCCCTACCAAAAAGAGAAGTAGAACATTGGGAGAGCAGCAAATGGGAGAACAGGTGGCGAGCACAGGTCTTTACGAGCGCGCCGAACACGCCGCTCGAGTCATTCGTTCGCGAACGAGTGAGACTCCACGCGTCGCGGTCGTATTAGGTAGCGGCCTCGGGGGATTTGCAGACGATTTTGAGGACGCAGTTGGAATCCCTTATGAAGACATACCGGGCTTTTCCCGTTCTACTGCACAGGGGCACGCAGGAAAACTAGTAGTCGGGAAGATCGATCAAGTTCCGTTACTTGCAATGCAGGGACGTGTGCACTTTTACGAAGGCTACTCGTTGGAGCAAGTCACCTTTCCGATCCGCACGTTTAAGTTGTTAGGTATTAAGACGCTAATACTGACTAATGCTGCCGGTGGGATTAATGTGCAACTGAGCCAGGGCGCGCTCATGGTGCTCAGTGATCATTTGAACCTGATGGGCGACAATCCATTGCGCGGGCCTAACGACGACCGCTTTGGGCCACGTTTCCCGGATCTGACTTCTGCTTATTCTCCTGAGCTTCAGGAAATTGTGATTGAAGAGGCGCGTGCGCTTAGCGTGGAAGTTCGTCGAGGAATCTATGCCGCCCTTGCGGGACCAAGTTATGAAACACCTGCTGAGATTCATCTGCTACGGAATCTTGGAGCGGATGCCGTCGGCATGAGCACTGTGCCAGAGGTGATTGTGGCGCGCCAGATGGGAATAGAAGTGCTGGGGATTTCATGTATCACAAACATGGCAGCCGGGATCAGCGACGAACCAATTAGCCATGAAGATGTGATGGCGACTGGCGATCGAGTGAAGGAGACGCTTACTCAGTTGTTGCGAAAAGTGGTGGGAAGAGTTAATAGTCGAATCTGAGGGAATTGTTGTCCGATATGCTTTAGCTTGTCGTGATGAAACTAAGCGACTCCTAATCAAAGCACGACAAGACAGACGCATATCGGACATGGATTGGAATCGTGAGCATGATAATTGGTATTTGTGGTGGAACGGGATCCGGCAAGACAACCGTTGCCAATCGGATTTTGGAGTCAGTTAGCGCCAGTGAAGTAGTTTTTATCCAGCAAGACTCATATTACCGCAATCTAAAAGACCTTCCCCTCGACTATCGCCAAGTCGCTAATTTCGATCACCCTGACGCCCTCGATAACGATTTGCTCGTGAACCATGTGCGTCGCCTTCGCGCCGGCGAGCCTATCGAGTTGCCTCTCTACGATTTCAAAACGCATACTCGGTTGGTAGAAACGCGCGCGGTCGAACCGAAACCGATAGTAATCGTCGAAGGGATTCTAATATTTGCCGAGCCGCGCTTGCTCGAACAAATGGACATCAAAGTTTTTGTAGATACCCCGGATGACATTCGATTTATTCGACGGTTGCGCCGCGATATTGCAGAACGAGGTCGCACGGCCGAGTCAGTGATTGAACAGTACATAGCCACGGTCAGGCCGATGCACATGCAGTTTGTCGAGCCGTCGAAACGACATGCCGACGTTATCATTCCTGAAGGCGGTCATAATCTGGTGAGCATTGATTTACTTAGCGGAAAAATTCGCGAGCGGCTGGCCAGTAGTATGCATTCAGTTGGAGGTCAACTTTGAGCGAACAAGATTTTCAGCCATTAATTGAAGAGGCTTTAAAAGCAAGACTTCAATCGGTCGCACCGTTTTCTGGTTTTCTGGTTGGTGCAGCAGTTAAGACAGATAGTGGGAAAGTATTCACGGGCTGCAATGTGGAGAGTGCTAGTTACGGGCTAACTGTGTGTGCCGAGCGAGTCGCGATTTGGAAAGCGTTATCGGAAGGTGAACGGCATTTCACTGAACTCGCGGTTGTCGCAGACACTGAAACACTAACACCACCTTGTGGAACCTGCCGGCAGATAATTTGGGAGTTCGCGCGTAACGCAACGGTAGTTTTTGCGAATCTTAACGGACAGAGCGAAACGTTTCATATGGCTGATTTGCTGCCGCGAGCTTTTGACGCTCGGTTCTTGGCCGGCGCGAAAAAAAACCTCTGATAAAAGCTAACTTGTCGTGTCATGAAGTCAGTACCACAACGCGGTAGCGTGTGGCTCAAAAGTCAGTACCACAACGCGGTAGCGTGTGGCTCAAAAGTCAGTACCACAACGCGGTAGCGTGTGGCTCAACCAAGACCATGAACATCGTGATTGACAGCGGAGCCACACGCTACGGCGTTGTCGTACTGACTTCATGACAGTTTACCGAACACTACTATGCGAAATTGGTTTGTAGTTCTCGTCACTCTAATCGCCATGGTTACAAGTAATACTTTCAACGCCGCCGCGCAAAACCGGCAAGAGCGTGTTGATCTACTTGTGTTGGGTGGCACGATCGTCACTATGGATTCTGCACGCCAGGTGATTGACGATGGTGGCATCGCTGTTCGTGCCGGACGAATCGTTGCTATTGGATCGCGAGCGCAGATTGAAGCGCGCTACACGTCGCGACAAAGAGTTAACGCAACTGGAAAACTGATCACTCCCGGTTTGATTAATGGTCACACGCATATTCCGATGGTCCTGTTTCGAGGGCTCGCAGATGATCTCGACCTACAGGAATGGCTCACGAAGTACATCTTTCCAGCGGAAGCCAAGAACGTGACAGAAGACTTTGTGCGCGTGGGGACTCGACTCGGTCTGGCAGAAATGATTCGCGGAGGCACGACGACTTACTGCGACATGTACTACTTCGAAGACGCCATCGCCGAAGAAACTTCGAAGGC
>Ga0068863_100004785_pt1 | contig 13340 bp, 10 predicted proteins | sample KBSSwiS62_FD_66596 | JGI IMG/M metagenome (GOLD analysis project Ga0068863, IMG submission 66596) | Switchgrass rhizosphere microbial communities from Kellogg Biological Station, Michigan, USA - KBS Switchgrass S6-2 | ecosystem: Host-associated > Plants > Roots > Rhizosphere > Soil ...
CCGGCGCGGGCGCCTCCTCGATGACCTTCTGGTGGCGGCGCTGGATGGAGCAGTCCCGGTCCGCGAGCGCGACGGCGGCGCCGTGGGTGTCCGCGAACACCTGCACCTCGACGTGTCGCCCGCGCCCGACGTAGCGCTCCAGGAACAGCGAGCCGTCCCCGAACGCGGCCAGCGCCTCGCGGGCCGCGCCTGCGAGCGCGTCGCCCAGGTCGGCGGGGTCGTCGACCCGGCGCATGCCCTTGCCCCCGCCGCCCGCAGCCGCCTTGACCAGCAGCGGGAACCCGACCTCGGCGGCCACCGCGGCGGCCCGCGGGTCCTCGGGTCCGGTGAGCAGGCCCGTCGGCAGCACGGGCACACCGGCGACCGCGGCGAGCTCCTTGGCGGTGATCTTGTTCGCCATCCGCTCGATGGCCTCGGCGGGCGGCCCGACGAACGTCAGGCCTGCCGCGGCGCAGGCGCGCGCCAGCTCGGGGCTCTCGGCCAGGAAGCCGTAGCCGGGGTGCACGGCGTCGGCACCCGCGGCCCGGGCGGCCCCGACGAGCGCCGCGACGTCCAGGTAGGTCTCCGCGGAGGTGGTGCCGCCCAAGGGGACCGCCCGGTCCGCCTCGTGCACGAAGGGGGCGTCGGCATCGGGCTCGGCGTAGACCGCGACGGTGCGCAGGCCCACGGCGCGCGCGGTGCGCATGATCCGGCGGGCGATCTCACCGCGGTTGGCGACCAGCAGGACGTTCACAGCCGGATCACCCCGAACGCGCGCGTGCCCCGCACCGGCGCGGACGTGCAGGCGGACAACGCCAGCCCGAGCACGGTCCGGGTGTCTCGCGGGTCGATGATCCCGTCGTCCCACACCTGCCCGGTGGCGTACAGCGCGGTCGACTCGCGGTCGATCTGATCCTCGATCTCCGTACGCATGGCGGCGTCGGCCTCCTCCGAGAAGGGCCGGCCGGCGTCCTCGGCCGACTTGCGCCGCACGATCGACATCACCCCCGCGAGCTGCTTGCCGCCCATCACCGCGATCCGGTGGCTGGGCCAGGAGAACACGAAGCGGGGCTTGTACCCGCGCCCGGACATCGCGTAGTTCCCGGCGCCGTAGCTCGCCCCGACCATGACGACCAGGTGGGGCACCGTGGAGGTGGAGATGACGGTGATCAGGGCGGCGCCGTCCTTGATGATGCCGCCGCGCTCGTACTCGGTGCCGACCATGAAGCCGTTGATGTTGTGCAGGAACAGGATCGGCAGGTCCCGGCGGTTGCAGAGCTGCACGAACTGCGCGGCCTTCTGCGCCTCCGGGGAGAACAGGATCCCGTTGTTGGCGAGGATCCCGACCTCGTGGCCGTGCAGCGTGGCGAAGCCCGCCACCAGCATCGGGCCGTAGAGCGGCTTGAACTCCTCGAACTCCGAGCCGTCGACGATCGGGGCGATCACGTCCCGCATGTCGAAGGGCGCCTTGAGATCCGGGGTGACGGTCTCCATCAGCCGCTCGGGGTCGACCAGGGGCGGGCGCACGGGCGACGCCGGGACCGGGCCCTGCTTGCGCCAGTTGAGCCTGCGGACCAGCGACCGGACCTTGGCCAGTGCCTCGATCTCGTCGCCCGCGAGCGAGTCGGCGAGGCCGGAGACCCGGGCGTGCATCTCGGCCCCGCCGAGCTGCTCGTCGTCCGCGTCCTCGTCGATCGCCATCTTCACCAGCGGCGGCCCGCCGAGATAGACCCGCGCCCGCCCGGCGACGAAGATCGTGTACTCGCTCATCCCGGGGACGTACGCCCCGCCCGCGGTCGACGGCCCGGTGACCACCGCGATCGTCGGGATGCCCGCGGCGGACAGCTCGGCGAGGTGCCGGAACTGCGCGCCGCCGCGGTTGAAGATGTCCGCCTGGTGCGGCAGGTCCGCCCCGCCGGACTCGACGAGGTTGACGAACGGCAGCCGGTTGGTGAGCGCGATGTCGTAGCAGCGCAACACCTTCGTGATGCCCGTCGGGTTGAGCGTCCCGCCCCGCACGGTCGGGTCGTTCGCCAGGACCAGGCACTCGGTGCCGTGGACGGTGCCGATGCCGGCGACGATCCCGCCGCCCAGCGGGTCGTCGGTCTCGGCACCGGCGAGCGCGCAGAGCTCCAGGAACGGGGAGCCGGCGTCGAGCAGCAGCGCGATGCGGTCCCGGACCATGAGCTTGCCCCGGTCCCGGTGCCGCTGCGCGTAGCGTTCGCCCCCGCCGTCGAGCAGCGTCTCCTGCATGTCCAGGACCTGGTCGAGCAGGCCGGACATCCAGGCCCGCCTGCCCTCCGGGCTCAGGTCCACCGTCGGTGCGGCCGCACTGCCGACCGTGTCGGTCATGCCGTCGTCCCTCCGGGTCAGTCCGCCAGCCGGGCGAGCAGCTCCGGCTTGATCACCTTCATGCTGACGTTGCGCGGCAACGCCTCCAGCACCTTGATCCGGGTGGGGACCTTGTACGGGGACAACCGCTCCCGCACCCAGTCCTTCAGCTCCCGCTCGGTGACCTCGCCGCCCGGCGCGAGCTCGACGCCCGCCACCGGGACACTGCCCAGCCGCTCGTCGGACGCCCCGACGACGGCCGCGTCCTTCACCGCGGGATGCTCGATGAGGACGTCCCGCACCTCGGCGGGGTCGATCTTGAACCCGCCGCGGACGATGACGTCGTCGAGCCTGCCGTGGATGTAGAGGAAACCGTCCTCGTCGATGCTGGCGAGGTCGTTCGTCTCGATCCACACGCTGGCGTCCCCGGCCTGTGAGTGGCTGGTGCGGGCGAGCAGCCTGCCCTTCTCCCGGGCGGGCAGGTCCGCCCCGGTGTCCAGGTCCACGACCTTGAGCCCGACGCCCGGGTGCGGTCGCCCGACGCTGCCGCGCTTGGCGTCCCCCCACCTGCGGTGGTCCAGGGCGGTGAAGCTGGTGAGCCCGCCCGAGAACTCGGTGGCGCCGTAGGCCTGCAGCACCGGGATGCCGTAGCGGCGGTACAGCTCGTCGGCGTCCTCGAGGCGCAGCGGCGCGCTGCCCGCACCGATGTAGCGCAGGCTGGCCAGCTTCTCCTTGGGGATGTCGGCGTCGAGCAGCGAGCGGATCGCGGCGGGCGGCAGGCTGCCCATGACGACGCCGTGCTCCTCCACCAGGTCCGCCCACGCCTGCGGGGCGTACCGACCCAGCAGAGCGGCCTTGCGGCCCTGGCTCATGGTCATCAGAATGCCGAACAGCGACCCGATGTGCGCCGGCGGGACGTGGTGCAGCGAGACGCCCTTGGCGAGCCTCTCGACCGGGCCGACGCTGATGCCGGAGTGCTCCTGCGCCTCGATCACCGTGTCGCGCAGGCTCTGCGCGGTGATCGCGATGCGCTTGGCCTTGCCGGTGGTGCCACTGGTCAGCATGCTGACCGCGACCTCCGCGGACGCGGCGAACCAGCCGGAGCCCTCCCCCGCCGGGACGAGCTCGCGGACGTGGCCGTCGGACTCCTCGGGCAGCTCCAGGACCTGGATGCCCTTCTCCCGGGCGACCGCGAGCACCGACTCGCGACCGACGTCCGCGGCCACGCCCAGCAGGAGGTGCGGCCGGGTGTCGCCGATGTCCTCGGCCAGCGCGGCGTCCGGGTACAACGGGTTCAGCGACACGTAGGTCCGCTGGTCCCTCATGGTCCCGGTCAGCGCGGCCACGACGGCGGGGTGGTTGCGCGCCACGATGCCCAGGGCGTCCGGGCCGTCGAAGACCGCCGGGACGGCGAGCTCGCGCACCTCGGCCCAGAGCCGGGCGAGGTCGTTCCACGTCCACCAGCGGCCCAGGTACTGCAGCTCGGGCTCGTCGCCACCCAGCTCGAACACCGCGGCGATCCGCTCGTGCAGCTCACCCCAGGTCGGGGTCGTCTCGACATCCGTACTCACTGGTCGACCTCCGTCACGGGCTCAGGGGCGAGCGCCTGCACGTTCTGCGGCGCCGTGGGCAGTGGGGGCAGGCCGTGCTCGCGCAGCTCGCAGCGGAAGCGGCGCAGCCAGCCGTCGTCGCCCGCGAAGTTCGTGAGGTAGTGGCCGACCCACGCGATGCGCATGGTGCCGTAGTCGTAGGTCGTGGGGTTGCCGATGGCCTGGGCGAAGGCCGGGTCCCAGTGCAGGCGCTGCATGCAGTCCCAGGCGCCCCACTCGTTCTCGCCGTAGAACCCGGGCATCTTCACGTGGTTCTGGTAGTCCAGCTCGAGCGCGCCGATGAGGTAGTCGCCCCAGTGCGGCCGGTCGGAGTTGCGCCCGCCGCCGAGCGTCGGGTTGGGGTAGCCGACGAGCTTCTCCAGCTTGGTGAGGTCCTCGTCGGTGATCGTGCCGTGGAGGTAGACGTCGTCCGCCATCACATCGCCCTTCTCGAAGAGGTCGGCCGGTCAACCCGCGACGGGCACGAGCGCGTCGACCAACCGCTCCCGTTGGGCCCAGCCGTCGCTCAGGTAGGCCTCGGCGAACTTCGCCCGTTTCAGCAACAGATGGCAGTCGTGCTCCCAGGTGAAGCCGATCCCACCGTGGGTCTGCAGGGCGTCGCCGACGACCTTGCTCGCCCCCTTGCGGCAGTACGTGCCGACCGAGGCGACGGCGATCCGGGCCGCACCCGCGTCCGCGTCCCACGCCTCGGCGGCCTTCTCCACCGCGGCCTGCCCGGCCGCGACGATCACGTACATGTCCGCGAGCTTGTGCTTGATCGCCTGGAACGACCCGATGGGCCTGCCGAACTGCTCGCGCTGCTTCGCGTACTCCACGGACATGTCCTGCGCCCGCGACGCGGCGCCGATGCCGTCCGCGGCGAACGCGACCGTGCCGACGTCCACCAGCCGGTCCAGCAGCTCACCCGCCGCGTCCCCGCGGGCGAGCACCGCGTCCGCGGCCACCTCGACCGACTCGAGCTCGACGTCGCCGAGGAGCCGGGAGCGGTCGATCGACGGGAACTCCTCCACCCGCGTCGCGGTGGCGTCCACCAGGGCGAGGACCAGGCCGTCGGAGCCGCGGGCGAAGACCGCGAAGACGTCCGCGACCGGCGCGTCGAGCACCAGCCGGGCACGCCCGGTGAGCCGGACGCCGTCACCGGCGGCCTCGGCGGTCACGCTCCAGGTGTCCCCGCGCAGCCGACCACCCCCGATCCCGACGGCGACGGCGCCGACCGCGGTGCCCTCGGCGATCCGCGGCAGGAGGTCGGCGACCACCGGCGTCACCGCGGCGCCGACGACGGCCGGGAAGAGCACCCCGGTCGACAGGTACGGCCCGGGCGTGGTGTGCGCGCCGCTCTCCTGCAGCACCTCGACCGCCGCGGAGAGGCCCGCGCCGGCCCCGCCGTGCTCCTCGTCGACCAGCAGCCCGGTCCAGCCCGCCTCGGCGATCCGGCGCCAGGCCTGCGGATCGATGCGCCGGTCGCCGTCCTCGGTGGCGCGCACGGCCTCCGAGGACGACCAGCGGTCCAGCAGGTCCCGCGCCGCGGCGCGCAGGGCCCGGCGGTCGTCGCGGTCCAGGCTCATCGCCCGCTCCTCGGTTCGGACGTCATCGTCTCAACTCCCTCACGCCGGCGGGTGTCCTCAGTTCAGGGCCTTCTCGCGCGGCAGCCCCAGCACCCGCTCCGCGATGATGTTGCGCTGGATCTCGTTGCTGCCCGCGGCGATCGTCCAGACCCAGGACCCGATGTGGTCCATCGCCCAGTTGCCGGACACCGACGCGAACGACTCCTCGCCGCCCTCCAGCCACGCCGCGGGGCCGCGCAGGCGCATCGCGAGCTCCGTGAGCCGCTGCAGGGTCTCGCTGTAGAACAGCTTGAGGGTGGAGCTCTCAGGCCCCATCTCGCCGTGCTCGACCAGGGCGCCGACGACCTTCTCCACGAGCATCCCGAGCACGTGCACCTCGGCGGCCCGCTCGGCCACCTCGAAGCGCACCGCCGCGTCGTCCCACGCCGTGCGGCCCGCCCCCCACGGGGTGCATCGGGCCTCGGCGGCGAGCATGTCCAGCGCTCGGACGAGCGCGACCTGGTTCTCGATCATGCTCGAGCCGCGCTCGGTGGTCAGCGTGGTCTGGGCCAGTCGCCACCCGTCGTTCTCCGGGCCCAGCCGGTGGCTCGCGGGCACGACGACGCCGGTCATGAAGATCTCGTTGAACTCGGCGCCGCCGGTCGCCTGCCGGATCGGCCGGACCTCCACCCCGGGGGAGGCCATGTCCATCATGAACATCGACAGGCCCTTGTGCTTGGGCACGCTCGGATCGGTGCGCGCGAGCAGCAGGCACCACTGCGAGCGGTGTGCCCCGCTGGACCAGACCTTCTGCCCGTTGACGACGTAGTGATCGCCCTCGCGCACCGCCCGGGTGCGCAGCGACGCCAGGTCCGACCCCGCGCCGGGCTCCGAGAAGCCCTGGCACCACACCTCGCCGTCCAGGATGGCGGGCAGCCGCTCCCGCTGCTCGGCCGTGCCGTGCCGGGCGATCGTCGCCGCCGCGTGGTGGAACGCGATGCCTCGACCGACCGGCGGGTAGTCGACCCGCTGGAGCTCGTCTTTGAGCACGATGTCCTCGGCGACGCCGAGCTCGCGCCCGCCCACGTCCTTCGGCCAGTGCGCGGCGAGCCACCCGGCCTCCCGCAGCGCCACGCGGTACCGGGCGTCGAAGGCGTCCCGCTCGGACTCCGGCCAGGTGGCGTACGAGTCGCGCCAGCCCGCGGGCGGTGCGATGGCCTCCAGCGAGGCCCGGACCTCCTTGCGGAAGGCGTCCAGACCGGCCGTGTCGAGCTGCTGCATCCATCGCCTCCGTGCACCGTGTCCGCGCGGGTCCGCGACCACCCGCGGTGCGGTCTCCCGACGCGCTCCGCGGGCGCCCGCATCCCGAGTCGCAGGCGGCGGGCGATCACGCGACGGACCGCCTCCGGCGCCGGTGCCCACTCTGCGCTAACAGGACACCCTATCGGCCGATCGACTGTCAAGGGCGGCCTGTCGGCGCCACCCGGTCACCGCGGGACGACACCCTCGAACACGGGCTCGACCAGCGACGATGAGCCGCGGTGGACCGCCGGCGTGACGACCTTCGTCAGCCTACTGTTGGCTCGTGAAGCTCGGCGTCACGCTCGGCAGGCTCAACGCGCGGTCCCGAGCGACACCGCTGGAGCCTCGGACGAGCTCGGCTTCGAGTCCGAGTCGGGCGGCCCGCCGACGAGCAGCCGAACCGGACGAGCCCTTGCCACGGCCGTGGCTTTGGCCTAAAAGTACACCATTGGAGATCGGGGCGAGGTGTCGCGTCGACTCGGGAAGGATGTCCACGCGCGGGTGACCGGCCAGGCGGTCCCCGTCCCGACAGGAGGCGCGGCACATGGCGGTTGACGTCGAGCGCAAGGACCGCGTCGCCGTGGTGACCTGGAACCGTCCCGAGGTCATGAACGCGCTGGACGCCGACGCGACCGACGAGCTGGACGGGATCTTCGACGACCTGGCCCGGGACCGGGACGTCTGGGTCGTGGTCGTCACGGGGGCCGGTGACCGCGCCTTCTGCGCCGGCGCCGACCTCAAGGCGATGGTGGAGCGCAACGCCTCGGGTGCGCCCCGGCGGGAGCCGGGGCCGAACGGCTTCGCGGGCCTGGTGAAGCGGGACTTCGCCAAGCCGGTCGTCGCGGCGGTCAACGGGCTGGCGTACGGCGGCGGCTTCGAGGTCGTGCTCGCCTGCGACCTGGCGGTCGCGGACGAGCGGGCGCGGTTCGCCCTGCCCGAGGTCAAGCGCGGCATCGTCGCGGCGGCGGGCGGCCTGGTCCGGCTGTCGACCCGGATCCCGTTGGCGGTCGCCGAGGAGATGGCGCTCACCGGCGATCCGATCACCGCGCAGCGGGCCGCGGAGCTGGGCCTGGTGAACCGGGTCGTGCCCGCCGGCCGATCCGTCGACGCGGCCCTGGAGCTCGCGGAGCGCGTCGCGGCGAACGCGCCCCTCGCGGTGCGCATGTCGAAGACGCTGCTCCGCAGGGCGGTCTCCACCGCCGAGGACGAGCTGTGGCGACTGCAGGCGGCCCTGGGCCGCAACCTGCTGGCGAGTGCGGACGCGAGCGAAGGCCCCCGCGCCTTCGCCGAGAAGCGTGCTCCGGTCTGGCGCGGTCGCTGAGAGCGCCGAGCGGGAGGCCGGACCCGAAAGGTCCGGCCTCTCGTCGTGGGCCGCCCGCTAACCGGCCAGGGTCCTGCGCATCCGCTCCTCGACCTCCTCGTCGGTGGCGGAGCGGCGGGCGGTGATCAGCGGCTCGGCGTCCGGGCTGCCGTACCAGCGCAGCCGCGGCGACTCCGCGGCGAGCGCCTCGGCCACCACCGTCGCGACGTCCGCAGCCGGGTACGTCGTGCCCCGGTTGCGGTTGACGTTCGCCATGAACCGCTCGCCGAGCACGTCGTATGGCGGGTTCTCCAGGCCGACGACCTGCCGGTTCTGCGGGAAGTTCGACTCGATCGCACCCGGCTCGACGAGGATCACCCGGACGCCGAACTGCCCGACCTCGAAGCGCAGCGCCTCGGTGAGCACCTCCAGCGCGTGCTTGGAGGCGGCGTACCAGCCGAGGATCGGGCTGCCGCCGGTGCGCCCCGCGGCCGACGACATGTTCACGACGGCCCCGCGGCCGCGCTCACGCATGCCGGGCAGGAACGCCTGCGTCACGCGGATGACGCCGAGCACGTTGGTCTCGAGGATCAGCCTGCCCTTCTCGACCGGGACCGTCTCGATCGGGCCCCAGACACTCATCCCGGCGTTGTTGACCAGCACGTCCACGTCCCCGACCTGCGCGGCGACCTTGGCCACCGACTCGTCGTGGGTGACGTCCAGGGGCAGCTTCTCGGCGACGTCCAGCCCCTCGAGGGCGTCGACGTGGCGGGCCGTGGCGATCACCGAGTAGCCGCGGCGGGCCAGCTCGGCGGCCGTCGCCCGCCCGATGCCCGTCGAGCAGCCCGTCACCAGTGCGCGTTCAGCGCCGTTCATCCCTGTCATGCCGCTCCTTCGTGTCGTCGGCGGGGTCGGCGTCGCCTGACACCCGGCGTTGGGTCAGCGGGACCGTCCGCCCGGGACGGCCTCCAGCAGCGCGATCGCGTCCTCCACCTCGGCGCGGATCCGGCGGGCCCCGTCCTGCCAGGCCGTCGGGTCCTCCTGGGCCACCGGCGACCGCTTGAGCAGCAGCGCGCCCGCGGCGGCCTGCTTGAACCGGGCCAGCGCGTGGAACCACGGCAGGTCCGACACGGCCCGACCGGCGGCGGTCTCGTACACGGCGACCAGCTCGTCGACCGAGGGCATGCCCGGCGCGGGACGGCGCTGGTGCGGGTTGCCGGCGGTGTCGTGATGCAGGAGGAACCAGCCCAGGTCCAGCCGCGGGTCCGCGACGGCCCACAGCTCCCAGTCGATGATCGAGGTCACCTCGCGGCCCCGGGCCAGCATGTTGCCGAGCCGGTAGTCGCCGTGCACCAGGACCGGCGGCAGCGGCGCGGGCACCGCGGCGAGCAGCAGCTCCGTGGCCTCGTCGGCGCGGCCCTTGAGCTCGTCGGGCACCGTGCCGAACGCGCGGACCCAGCGGCCCACCTCGGCCTCCAGCCCGATCACCGGCTCACCCTCCAGGCCCGGCGCGGACACGTCGAGCGCGTGCAGGCCCGCCATCATCCGGGCGGCCGCGACCATCCGGCCGCCGACCTCGTCCGGCCCGGGCAGCGGGCCGTGGTCGAAGATCGGCTCGATGCAGTCCCCGGGCTCGAACGACATCGCGTAGAGCGGCGGGAGGTCCGGCGGGTCGCCCGCGTCGGTGAACAGGATCCGCGGCACCCGCACGCCGGGCGTGCCCGCGAGCGCGGACATCGCCCGGGCGTGCCGGAGCACATCACGGTTGCGGACGGGCATGAGCCCGGGCGGGGCGACCTTGAGGATCACCGGCGTGACGGCGTCCGGGGCCTGCACCTCGGCGCGGAACGTCAGGCCGGACGCACCGCCCGCCATCCGCTCGACGGCGTCGATGCCGCCGCCGAGGGCCTGGCGGGCCAGTCCGTCGACCCGCTCGCGGAGGTCTTCGACGTCCAGGCCGCGGTCCCCGACGCCCGTGGTCCCCGACCCCGAGCTCGCGGTCATCGGGAGGCGAAGTCCCAGCCGCGGCCCGCGTCGTACTCGCGCAGGATGTTCCGGCCGACCCGCTCGATGTGCACCTCGTCCGGACCGTCGACGATCCGGTAGATGCGCGCCATCCGGTACATGTGCTCCAACGGCGTGTCGTCGCACACGCCCAGCGCGCCGTGCACCTGGATGGCCCGGTCCAGGACGTGGTTGAGCATCCGCGCCGCGTACGTCTTGACCGCGCTGATCTCCACGCGCGCCTGCTCGCCGCGGCCCATCTTCTCCGCCGCGTCGAGCGTCATCATCCGGGCGGTCTGGATCTCGACGTAGGAGTCGTAGACGTACTGCTGCATCAGCTGCTTGCTGCTCAGCTTGCCGCCGCGCACCTCACGGGTGTTGATCCGGTCGCACATGATGTCGAAGGCGCGCTGCGCCTGGCCCAGCCAGCGCATCACGTTCGTCATGCGGGCCGGGCCCAGCCGGGTCTGGAAGAGCTTGAAGCCCTGCCCGCGCTCGCCGAGGACGTTCTCCTTCGGCACCCGCACGTTCGTGTAGCTGCACTCCGGGTGGTTGGAGTCCAGGCCCATCACGAACACGTCGCGCTCGATCTTGTAGCCCGGCGACGACGACGGGACCAACAGCATCGTGAAGCGCTCGTGCAGCGGGGCGTCGTCGCCCTCGGTCCGACACATCACGCAGATCCACTCCGACGTCAACGCGGCGCTGGTGTACCACTTGCGCCCGTTGATGACCCACTCGTCGCCCTCGAGGCGGGCGGTGGTGGTGATGTTGGTCGGGTCGGAGCTGGCCGCCCCGGGCTCGGTCACGGCGAAGGCGACGTGGATGTCACCCTTGACCGCCGGGTAGAGCAGCGTGTCGCGCTGCCAGTCGGTGGCCGCGCTGTCCAGCATCAGGCAGGTCTGCAGCGAGTACGAGCCGAACGTGTTCATCGCGACGTCGGAGCGCCCGATGACCTCGTTGATGTACGTGTACTCCAGCCACGGCACCCCCAGCCCACCCATGGACTTCGGATGGCCGATGGCCCACAGACCCTCCGCCTTGGCCTCCTCCTTCAGCTTCGCCCGGGCGGTCTCCGCCTCGTCACCCCCACGGAAGATCATCTGCTCCTGCGGGATGACGCGGTCCTCGACGAACCGCACGACCTGCTCGCGCAGGTCTCGCACGCTGTCCGGGATGGCGTACGCCATTGTGGTCCTTCCTCTCCGGCCCGCGGGCCAGTCACTGCTCGTTGTCGCGTGCCCCACCCGGCGCGTCTCGACGACGGCGGACCCGCGGGCACCGCGTCACCCCGGCTTCCGCCGCGGAGGACGATCCCTGCGTACCGGGGGCCGGAGGCGCACAGCTCCCGGCAACAGTATTCTGTTCGATCCGTCCCGCCAAGGGCGGCCGGGACCCGTCACTGGTTCGCGCTCGCGCCCTTGCCCACGTTCTCGAACTGGATCACGCCGCTGGTGAGGCTGAGCTCGACGCCCTCGACGTTCTTCTGCCAGAACCAGTTCAGCGGGGTGCGGTAGAGCAGCACCGCCGGGACGAGCTGGGAGGCGCGCTCGGCGACCTTGCGCATGCCCTCCTTCTGCTTCGCCACGTCCTCGGTGGCATTGGCCTCGCGCAGGGCGGCGTCCATCTGCGGGTCGGACAGGTAGGACAGGTTCTGCGGCGAACCGGTCAGCAGGTTGGTCAGCGCGGTGCGCGGGTTGTCCGGCAGCGAGCCGCTCAGTGTGGTGTCGTAGTCCCGCGTGGCGATGCGCGTGGAGGTGCGGTTGCGCTCGTCCGCCTGGATCGTGACGGTGACGCCGCGGAGCTTGTCCCACTCCTGCTTCACGGCCTCCCAGATCTTGGTGTTGGTGTTGGCCCCGCTGATCGTGATCGGGATGGTCGTCTGGCCGGTGTCGGCCAGGTACGAGTCGATCAGCCGCTGCGCCTTCGGCAGGTCGTGGCCGGGGTAGGCGACGTCGGAGGCCCAGGGGCCCTTCGGGTCCGCCACGGCCGGCGCCGGGACCGCCGCAGGCGCGGCCCGCTGGATGACGGCGTTCGTGTCGACGGCCCGCTGCAGGGCCTCGCGCACCCGCACGTCGGCGGTCGGTCCACGGTCGGTGCGCATGGCCAGGGCGAAGACCCCGGGCGAGACGACGGCCGCCGTGGGGACCCCCGACTTCTGCAGGTTCACCGTCTCGGACTCGGCGGAGTAGCTGTTGGTCATGTCCGCCCCGCCGGAGCGGAAGGTGTTGGCGCGGGCCGTGTGATCCGGCATCGCGCGGACCTCGACGCGGTCGAGCAGCGGCTTCGGGGCGTCCCAGTAGGTCCGGTTGCGCTCGAAGACGTAGCGGTTGCCCTTGGACAGATCGGTGATCACGAACGGGCCCGCACCCACCGTCGTCTGCGGCGTGGTGCCGTAGGAGGTCCCGGCCGCCTTGACCGCCGTCGGCGACGGCACGGTGCCGACGGGCGTCGTGAGCGCCTGGTTCCACGTCCCGTCCGGGGCCTTCAGCGTCACCTGCACGACGGTCGGGCTCGCCGCCGTGACCTCGGCGACCTCGGTCAGCGGCGCCCGCGTGGGCGAGGCGGTCGCCGGGTCCGCCATCCGCGCCCAGTAGGCCTTCACGGCGTCCGCGTCGTACGGCGTGCCGTCGGAGAACTTCAGGTTCGGGCGCAGCGTGACCGTCCACTGCGTGTGGTCGGCGTTCGGCGTGACCGACTGGGCCATGCCGGGCACGATGGTGCCGTCCGCCTTCTGGTAGAGCATCTGGCCGTACACGAGCTGCATGTACTGGCCGTCGACGAGGGAGCCCGAGGCGAGGGCGGGGTCCATTCCCCGCGCGGGCTCGCTCTGGCTCAGGTACACGAACTGCTTCGTGGCGGCGTCGTCCCGCCCGCCGGAGCCCCCGCACGCGGCCAGCAGGAGGGCGATCGGCAACATCAGAGCGAGCAGTGCCTTGGGTCGCGGCAGCGTCAACATCGTTGTCATCCCTGCTATCGACGGATCCCGCGCTATCCTCGGCGCGTCCTCGAAAAGTATCCTGTTCCACGGCCCGCGCCAAGGGCGAGTCGGGCCGACCTCGACGCCGAGGAGGCCGGCCATGCACACTCCGACCGTTCGCCGGGGCCCTCGCTGATGCGCGTCGAGGGGTCCGGCGTCGCCGTCGTCACCGGTGGCGGCAGTGGGATCGGCCGCGCCACCGCACTCGCCCTGGCCGCCCGCGAGGCGGTGCTCGCCGAGCTCGGCACACCGACCGTGCTCTGCTGCACCGCGGGGGTGGTGCTCCGCGC
>Ga0068863_100004788_pt1 | contig 13337 bp, 10 predicted proteins | sample KBSSwiS62_FD_66596 | JGI IMG/M metagenome (GOLD analysis project Ga0068863, IMG submission 66596) | Switchgrass rhizosphere microbial communities from Kellogg Biological Station, Michigan, USA - KBS Switchgrass S6-2 | ecosystem: Host-associated > Plants > Roots > Rhizosphere > Soil ...
AGGGCGCCTACGCCCCGCTTTCCCATGTAGGCCAAGCGATCCAAGGGTGTGACTGCGCTCTTGACGACTCCATGTTCTGCCATCCATGCGTCGATCAGAGCATTGCCGAAATCATCGGGCAAGGCATCGGCCAGCATTCCAGGTAGCCGGTGGAACGTCGGTTCAGGCAGGCTGGGGAAGATGAATGGAGTTTCTCCTTGATCCAGCGGCATCGTGAACGGAGCCAATTCAATCCCCGTGCCCTGCCACGCCGGGTCGTAGGCGAACGCGTAGTATGCGAGCTTCGGGTCAAGAGCCACGGCTCCTACCCGCTGCCCCCAAATCCGCACTTCAATGACAGGGACTTGTTTCACGGATTATCCTTTGCCGGTTTTCGCGGAGATCGTACCCGTCGTCGCAAACTGGATTTGCGCAACATGGTAAGCGGATTGATGGTGACTTCCGGCGCAAGCGCTTCTATGCCCTGCAAGTAATCGAGCGCCTTCAGCACCCTCAGGAGCGTTTCGACGCTCGAGCCGCGTCCGGCTTCGAGATTCCGCAACGCCTTTTCCGAAACGCCGGCTTTCTTGGCTGTCGCAAGCTGATCCATGTTGCGCGAAAGACGCAACCTACGCATCCGTCCACCAAGCGCAACCTGCAGCTCCTCTGGCGTGTTGAATGACATTGATTCCATAAACGGTATTTTATTGCCTTTTAAGGACAATAATCACTTTAATCGGTATAACTATACCTTTTAAGATGTTTTACTTTAACGGTATAATGATACCGTTTATTATAATATTTGTCTATAACAGGCATTTTTATACCTACTAATAACGTTAATTTTATTAACCCATTGGGCGGCCTAGACCCAAGCTATTGGTTGTGTTGTGCGGGCTAACTTGGCGGTTTCAAGCGGCTCTTGCGTCGCGTCACAAGAAGCGCGTATTTTTCGCCAATTGTCACAGGCTCCAACTACTTGCCGCTGAGCAGTACAATTCCTGACGAGTTTTGCCTGGCAGCATTCCGCATCAGGAAAACTCCGGTTTCATTCACAGGACCCAGTTCACTCAGGAGGCCGCAGTGAAAAATCAGCCTCAATCTTCCGGTAAGCCCCTTTCTCGACGCAAATTCATTGTCCAAAGCACAGCCGCGGCGATCGGTCTCTCCATCGTTCCGCGCCGTGTTCTGGGCGGGCCGGGATACGTTTCTCCCAGCGACAAGATCAATCTGGCATTTATCGGTGTGGGCGCGCAGGGTTTCCGCGTGATGCTGCACTTCCTGAATGAGCCCGACGTACAGGGCGTCGCTGTTTGCGATGTGACTCAAAGTGCCGCGAATTATCCGCAATGGGACACCCACGAATTCTGCAAATCAGTTCGCAAACTGCTCGGAGTCGAATCCGGCTGGGACTGGCTGAGCCCTGATCAGCCGCTCCAGTTGAGCCATACGTTACGGGTGACCAGTGGCGTGGCAGGACGCGAACCAGCACAAAAAGTTGTGAACGGTTATTACGCGACAAAGCAGCGCTCGGCGAATTACGCAGGATGCTCTGCTTATGTTGACTTCCGCGAACTACTCGAAAAGCAAAAAGACCTCGACGCGGTGGTGGTGTGTACTTCTGACAATCTTCACGCCGCCGCGTCCATCGCCGCCATGAAAAGAGGCAAGCACGTCTTTTGTCAGAAGCCGCTGACGCACACAATCTATGAAGCGCGCCGTATGGCTGAGGTGGCGAAGGAAACCGGGGTCGCCACCCAGATCGCGGTCGCTAACCAGGCTTCGGAAGACACGCGCCTGCTCTGCGAATGGATATGGGCGGGCGCAATCGGCCCGGTCCGCGAGGTACAGAATTGGTCAAGCCGCCCGTTCTGGCTGCAAGGGATCGAGCGCCCGAAGGAGCAGGATCCCGTGCCCGACGGACTCGACTGGGACCTGTGGCTCGGCCCGGCGCCCGAGCGCCCTTTTAATCACATTTACTTGCCGTTTTCCTGGCGCGGATGGACCGATTTTGGCTGCGGTGCGCTGGGCGACATGGGGTCGTACAGCTTTGACACAATCTTTCGCGTACTGAAGCTCGAGTCGCCGTCGCTGGTCGAAGCAAGCTCGAGCGATCGCTACCAGGAAACGTACCCACTGGCTTCGATCGTGCGCTACGAGTTTCCCACTCGAGGCGATATGCCTCCGGTAAGATTTACTTGGTTCGACGGGGGTTTAATGCCCCGACGTCCGGAGGAGCTGTTAGAAAGTGTTTCCTTTCAGGGCGGCAATGAAAATGACGAAGGTCTGCTGTTCATTGGCGATCACGGCAAAATTCTCTGCGGCTTTAACGGCGAAAATCCGCGTCTGATTCCGGAAGAGAAGATGCGGAGTTTCGTGCCGCCGCCGAAGACGCTGCCTCGTTCTCCGGGCAATGAACGCGAGTGGCTCGATGCCTGCAAGGGCGGCAAGAACAGGCCTGGGGGAAATTTCGAATTTGAGGGGCTAGTTACCGAGACACTGCTTTTGGGTAACGTCGCTTGCTGCACGGGAGAACGCTTGCACTGGGATCGCATGAACCTGAAAGTCAGCTCCGCAATCGGCCAGAAGTTTGTACAGCCCGAGCGGCGCAAAGGATGGGAGCTGTAGCCGTACGATTCAATGAGGAGGCAATCATGTCGGAAATTTCCCGCAGAGACTTTGCTAAGAAAAGCACTGCCGCCGCTGCCGGATTCATGCTGGGCACCGCAGTTGGGCTTCATGCGAATCCGCTCGGCCTTCCCATCGGATGCCAGACCTGGCCGGTCCGCGATATGATCGCCAAGGACTTCCCTGGCACTATAAAAACCCTTGCGCAAGCGGGATTCCAGACCATCGAACTCTGCTCGCCCGTCGGTTACGACGATTCCGGATTTGCCGGGCTCGCCAAATACAAGGGAAGCGAGCTGAGAAGGATTCTGAACGATGCCGGTGTCAGTTGCCTCAGCTCGCATTTCGGTGTCGAGGAGTTGCGTGCCAATCAGGAAGACCGTATCGCGTGGGCGAAAGACCTTGGACTGACGCAAATGATGGTGCCGAGCCTCAACGGCCCGAAGAATCCTACGCTCGACGACGTGAAACGCTCGGCCGATGAATACAACAAAATGGGCGAAAAGGCCGCACAGGCGGGTATTCAGCAGGGTCTTCACAACGAAGACTTCGAGCTTTCGAGAGTCGAGGGTCAGCGCACCTACGACGTGCTCTTCGGCCTGCTCGATCCCAAGCTGGTGAAGTTTCAGTTTCAGGTTTCAACCATTTCCGAGGGGTACGACGCCGCAAAATACTTCATGAAATATCCGGGGCGGTTCATCTCCATGCACGTGCAGGGCTGGGACGCGAACACGAAAAAGATTGTCGCGGTGGGACAAGGCACGCTGGACTGGAAAAAGATCTTCACGGCTGCGAAAATTGGCGGCGTCAAAAACTACTTCGTGGAGATGGACCTTGAAAAGATGAGGGCGAGCGTCCCGTACTTGCGCAAGTTGCAGGTGTGATGCGTCAGCACTCGGACTTTCGTGGCCTTTCGCGGAATGAAGCGTGTCGTAGTTTGGCGAGAACCCCCAAGCATCACAGTCTGGTTTCCTAAGATAGACAGCGTAAACTGTGGCGATGCCCCTGGAAGACAGATTGGAACCTCGTGCGGTTCAAGTGCTAGCCGGCCGTGGCGCCGAGCTCGAGCACTTGGAGGCCTTTGCTCTAGGGGATAAATCGCTCGTGATGCATATTCAGGGCATCCCGGGCATAGGAAAAACTCACCTCCTGAATGCCCTCGCAGCAAGTCTTGGCGGAAACGGTGTGTACGTTGTGCGGATTGACGCCCGCTTGTGCGAACCCTCCCCAGCGGCGTTGTGCCGAGCGATCTGCAGGGAAATCGGCGTCTCTGAGTCGGAAGATTTCGCGGTCGTGGGTAGGAGTCTATCGGACGGTGCCAAGCGCACTCTCCTGGTGCTCGACAGTTACGAATGCTTCCGTCTGCTTGACTCTTGGCTCAGGCAAGTTTTTCTGCCCCCGCTCGGTGGCAATCTGCGCACAGTCCTTGCCAGTCGCGAGCCACCCCGGACAGCCTGGCGTATTGCCCCTGCCTGGAAAGGCTTATTTGATTCGATGCTCCTCGAGACATTTCCTCCGGAAGTGGCTCTCGAGTATCTGACCTCGGAGGGAGTGCCGAAGGGCAGCGCCGGGGAGTTGAATCGAGTGGCACGCGGGCATCCGTTGGCACTCTCCCTGGGATTGGCACTGCACTTTGCAGGCGGGCAAGTGCGGGCGAACGCAGCGACGCGCCATCAGGTAGTGGAGCATATGGCGGCGCTCTTTCTGGAGGATGCCGATTCAGGAACCAAACAGATCGCGGAGGCTGCGTGCTTGGTCCGAACTGCCACCGCGCCGCTCTTTGCGGCGATGCTGCCGCATATCCCAGCCGAGGAAGCACTGGACCGACTCCGTGCGCTGCCCTTTGTCAGCGCTGGTCCTCACGGACTCCTGGTGCATGACGCCGTTCGCGGACCGGTGACGGCTGCTCTCAAGTCGCGTGATCCGGTGCGCTACCAGGCGTACAGGCGCGCCGCTTCGCAGGTCGTGCGTGACCAATACCGGCAGGCACCGCGATCCGATCTCTGGCGTTGCACGGCGGACGTACTCTACCTGCTTGAAAACGAAAACCTGCGCGAAGGCTTTTTCCCTACGACGGAGAGCGCGGTTTCCGTCGAACCAGCCCGCGCCACCGACGGGGCATTGATTGCAGCGATCATCCAGAACTTCGATGGGCCACAGTCGCATCAAGCGCTGGAGCAATGGTGGCACTACCATCCAGACTCGTTTTTTGTCGTGCGCGGTGAACATGGCGGGGTGCAAGGTTTCTACCTGGCAATTGTGGCATCGAAGGTTCATAAAAATGTGATTGCGAGAGACCCCCTTGCCGCCAGTTGGGCCAGGGACCTGCCGCGTTTAGAAGACCGGGCCGCCACTCTCTGGGTACGGCGTTCGTTTGATCGCGACGCAGGAGAAGGGCCATCCGCTGGACAGGCAGCCTGCTGGCTCGACATCAAGCGTACCTATTTGGAACTGCGTCCGCGGCTACGCTGGATCTATACCTGCTACACCGATGCGGAGCCATATCGGCGCTCCTTCGAGCAATTGGGATTCCGGCTGATGGATGAAGGCCGCCCGGTTCTCGACAGGTTAATGCCACACACATTTCGCCTAGATATGGGAGTGGATTCCGTAGACGGCTGGCTGGGGAACCTGCTTGCCCAGGAAACCGGCACGGTAACAGGCGAAACTGCGTCTTACTCGCCATTGCTGGACGAGCAAGCGCGTGAGTTAGTGGTGAACGGAAGCCGAATTGGCCTGACCCGGCTTGAGTTCGAAGTCTTCGCGTATCTTGTGGCCCGGCCGAACCGGGCCGTGGCTCGCTACGAATTGGTTGAGGCGGTCTGGGGATATGGAAAGCAAGCGTCCACCAGCAACGTGGTTGAGACCGTGGTGCGCTCCGTCCGACAGAAGCTGGGAGCGCACCGAAACACGTTGGAGACGGTGCGGGGAGTTGGCTATCGATACCGACCAACAATCTGAATCTGCGCTCCCCCGCACGGAGTTGAATGGTGGCTTCAGGGTCGAGCCTCAAGGATCAGGTTGAACGGAGTTTCGATCGCCACCCTCGCGCTGCGGAACCCCCCATCCTTGAGGATTGCAAGCAACTGTGCAGCCCCGGCCTGTGCTCCCAGTGAATAGCGTCCGCCTTGCGAGAGCGCGTTCTGAGTACAGAAACCCGCCGAAGCCGAGTAGTACATCCTTGCTACCGGGCCGACGTTCTCCTCAGAACGGTCCTTTGCGAACGGTTCCACCAGCATGAGGACGCCGTCGGGGGTCATGGCCTGCCGGGAAGCCCACACCGCTTCCAGCGGGTCTCCCATGTCATGGAGTGAATCCATGAAGCAGACCAGGTCGAATTTTTCCTTGCTGCTGGCAAGCACCCGCGGCGTTGCCAATTCAAACCGGATCTGATCGGCCACTCCGGCCTGTTTTGCCCGTTCCCGCGCCACGGCAATCGAAGACTCGTGGTAGTCAATTCCCACGAACTTTGATTTCGGAAATGCCTGCGCCATGAGGATGACTGAGGCGCCGTGCCCGCATCCGAGATCGGCCACCCGTCCGCCTTTCGCTAACCGCTCATGGACGCCGCTGAGAGATGGGATCCAGCTTTGAATCAGGTGCGCCCGGTATCCGTTGCGGAAAAAGGCCTCCGTTCCGATGAACAGCCGGCAATTGTGTTCGTGCCAGCCCATCCCGTTCCCAGAGCGAAAAGCGGCGAGGATTTGGTCTTCGTCGTGCCACAACGTAGCCGCAACGTCGAAAGCCGGCGAAAGGAATGCGGGGCTATCTGGATTGGCCAATACAAACGCGTGTTCCGGCGGCAGTAAGTACTGCTTGGTGTTGGGGTCGAACTGCACATATCCCCCCGCGACCTGCCCGTTGAGCCACTCTCGGACCGAGCGCTCATTCGTGTCGGTTCGGCGCGCCAGTTCATCCGAATGGATGGGACCACTCTCTGCCATAACCCGGTAAAGACCGAGCTTGTGCCCCAGGTTGGTCATCACGCCAGCCATAGCGGCCGCAAGATCGCTCACCACCTGACCGGCAAACTGCTCAACTCTCTGCATCTCTGACATTTTGTTTCTCCCTTGTGTTTATCTCTTCAGCTGTGCCAGACACAGGTGAGTCTAGGGCTCCTGAAACGTTCCGAGATGAGAGCATGATGAGAAGATGATGAGAATTGTGGGTACGACGGGCATTGGGCAGACGGAACGGCGTCGACAGACCAAGCTACAGAGAAGAATTGAAGGGTATCGCGGTCTTTCCCGGGGAGTATCCCTGTGATCAATGATTGACAAGAAAATCTCTAAAACCCACCGTCCCCTCAAAGGCTTAGGAGCCTCTAGGTTCGTGCCGATGGTGCGGGCACACTCAGAAGAGTCTGTCATAATGAACGCAAAGTATGTCTTCTCGCGTTGTGCCCTTTTCCGTGGATGACCGCTGGCTGCCGAAATCGGTCCTGTGCCTGCGCGACTACAACCTGAACAAGTTCATAAAAGACGTAATTGCCGGTATCACTGTAGGATTGGTGGCTCTTCCCCTGGCGATGGCGTTCAGCATTGCGTCAGGACTGACACCGCAGGCGGGTATCTACTGCGCCATGGTGACTGGGTTCCTGATTTCTGCGCTGGGCGGCTCAAAGACGCAGATCGGCGGCCCGACGGGCGCGTTCGTGGTCGTGGTCGCAGGCATTGTTGCGACCCACGGGGTGGATGGTTTGTTTATGTGCACGATGATGGCCGGCATACTGCTGGTCATTCTCGGCGTCACCGGGATGGGATCGGCCGTGAAGTTTATTCCGCGTCCGGTAGTGATCGGCTTCACCAACGGAATCGCGGTATTGATTGCCAGCACGCAGATCAAAGACTTTTTCGGACTGAAGCTGCCGAAAGTTCCCGGTGAGTTCTGGCTAAGGATAAAGGCGTTGGCTGCTTCCGCACCGACCTGGTCATGGCGGGCGACGCTGCTCGCCGCGGGTACGGTCGCGGTAATGCTCGTGTGCCGCGCAATTGCCGGACGCATTCCCGGACCGATTGTCGCTATGTTGGGCGTGACGGTTGCCGCGTACCTTCTCAAGATCCCTGTAGACACGATCGGGTCAAGATTTGGCGGTATTCCGAACGGTTTGCCCCATCTGGTGATTCCGCGATGGCACGCGGGGCTGGTGCACGGTCTGCTCGGCCCGGCGTTCACGGTGGCCATGTTAGGGGCGATTGAATCCCTGATGTCGGCGGTGGTTTCGGACCGGATGAGCAATGACCATCACAATCCCAATGTCGAACTCATGGGTCAAGGTGTCGCCAACATCATTTCGCCGATGTTTGGCGGCTTGCCGGCAACCGGCGCGATTGCCCGTACTGCAACCAGCATTCGATCGGGAGCGCAGTCGCCGGTCGCCGGGATGATTCATGCAGTTACGTTGCTCTGCGTCCTACTATTCGCGGCGAAGTACGCGAGCTTCATTCCGATGGCTGCACTGGCCGGAATTCTAATGGTCGTCGCCTACAACATGGGTGAATGGCGGGAAATACCACAACTACTCAAGCTGACGAAGACAGACATTAGTGTCTGGCTTGTGACGTTCCTGCTGACGGTATTTGCAGACCTAACGGTCGCAGTGGAAGCTGGAATGATCTTGGCGGCATTGCTGTTCATCACTCGCGTAGCTAACACGACCACGGTGTCTCAAGTCACTGACGATTACATCGAGGACGGGCGCGTGCATATTTTGCAAGATAAAGACATTCCGTACTACGCAACCATCTTCCGCATTCATGGGCCCTTCCTGTTCGGTGCGACGGACAAGATTGCCAGCATTACGGAAGACATGCACAAGCTGCCGCCGGTGGTGATCATCAGGCTGCGCAACATGACAGCGATTGACGCGACCGGGCTTTACGCACTTGAGGAAGTAGCAAAGCAACTGCAAACCTCCGGAAGGACGTTGATCTTGTGTGGTGCCCGCGAACAACCTGCACAGCTGATTCACCAAGCTGAGTTTGAAGAGATTGTCGGACCGGAAAACATCTGTGCGAACGTGGAAGAGGCGTTGCATCGCGCGGAAGAAGTTTTTGAAAAGATCAAGCCGTTGGTTCGTGTAGAGTGAATGCCGAGCGCGTGTCGATGAGCACTCTGGCCCAGGGAGACGCTGCCCCAAGAACGGCATATGACCGTTGACGGGTGCACCCAAGAACCTTCATGAATCTGCGAGTGCGGCATCAAAATACCTCCCGATACCGCCGTATCCTTGTGCAGCGAATTGATATGCCAAGCTATGAGGTTTTTGGGAGGTTCTACGACGCCGCAATGGGCGATCGCGGCAAATCAGCCAAGCATCTTCACAAACTTATTCGAGAAGCAAAACCGAATGCAGCGAATGTGCTCGAACTCGGATGCGGCACCGGATCGATATTGAAATATTTAACCCGATATTACGACGTTTCTGGACTAGACATCTCCCGCAGAATGCTGTCCATCGCGCGAAAAAAATTGCCAGGCGCAAAACTATACCGCCAAGACATGGTCAACTTCGAGATCGACGGTTACTTCGACGTGATCTGCTGCATTTTCGACTCGATCAATCACATAAGGCGCTTCTCCGACTGGAAAAAAGTCTTTGGCAAGGTTCGCCGCCACTTGTCGCCTGGGGTTGCTTCATTTTCGACATCAACACCCAGAGGAAACTTGAACGGCATATTGCTGAGCCTCCGTGGGTGCATCGGTTCGGGAAGAACTGGTTGATGATGGACGTAACATCAATCGCGAAGTGCGCGTCAAATTGGAATATCAGAGTGTTTGAACACGTAAATAGAAATCGTTACGTGCTGCACCACGAAAACATAGTCGAGGTGTCCTTTCCACCCGGCAAGATCGTTACGGCTTTAACCGCCCACTTTGCGAACGTTCGGATCATCGATCCTGATCGCAGTCGGCCTTCTACTCTCTCAGAGAGATTGTTTTTTGTGGCGAGGAACTGATCGAGTCCCGGGCAGATGCAGCTTTACTGGTCCTAGTTGGTGAAGAATTGCAGTATCGCCCATAAGAGGGATCCCACTTCTCCTAAGCCAGGAGAAGTGGGTAAAACTAAGGAGCAGTCGCAAGCTATGGTTTTGCCGCCGGTTTCTCCTCGGCCTTGGCAGCGGGCTTCGGCGCGTGGACCTTCCAGAACTCCGGATCTGCTTTTACCCATTCATCCCGTGGATAGCTCATTGCCGGACTGAACTGGAACAGGTTGGTTTGGGTGAACTCCACTGCCGCTGACTCCAACTCCACCAACTTCTTCATGCCGTCCTCGCCCATCGCCTCCACAAACTGTTTCTCGTTCATCATGTCCTGGTCGATTTCCGCAGCAGACTTCCTCGGGATGAAGACCACGTACGTGACATCTTCCTGCCCAAACACCGCTTCGTACATCGCCCAATGAGCGTTCGGAATCTTCTCATAGGCGCTCTTCACCAGCTTGACCAGCTCATTCCATTGAGCTCGGTGTCCGGGACGCACCCGGTACAGAGAAATCTCAAAATATCGCATGTGGGCGATATCCACCGGGCCACGCAGACTCTGCTCTTCGTTATAGGTTAGGACCGAAGTATCCGTATCGCTCAGCAACTCGCCATCGTTCGTCGAAGCACGGTCGAGCGCCGCGGACAGGGCGGTATTCTTCTGCGTCGCCAAACCGTCTTTCTCCCAAGCCTCGAACGAATCGTAGGCTACGAAGAACAGGGCCCGCGGTCTCCCGGTTAGCGAAGTGGCCGCAAAGTAATGGGTCGGCCACTTGGCGCGGGCAAAAGCCTGCACAAATGCGCTTTCCGCTTTCTCATGTGCGGCTCCACCTTTTCCAGGTTTCACAAATTCGCGAATAACCTGCAGGACTTTGGGAGGAGGAGTCGTAGCTGGTGCTTCCTGGGCCATCGAAATCCCCAACCCTCCCCATAAGAACATCGTGCCCAACACACCGCTGAATATCTTGTTCATGGATGCGACCTCCTGGGTCATTGAAGTGGTTTCGTTCTAACGCGGACGAGATTGGGAGCTGGGGGAGTCCCAATCCCAGAGCAGGGCGGAGCCTACGCTCCACGGGCAGGGGAAGTCAAGGACAGGGCAGGGGCGGTGTCAGTAGCACATGATATGTCCGGTTGAGATAGCACATGATATGTCCGCTTTGCCGGCGGCGAGTGCAGGAGACCATGGGAAGCATGGATTCCTACCCGAAGGCCGCGATGGAGCGCCAGATCGCTAAAGCGGCGTTGCTCTCCGGGCACAATGTAGCCAAGCGCACAACATGCCCTTGCGTCAGTATCTTCCTGGTTGTTTCTCAGTGATTTCATGCCAAAAGGTGGGTGAGAAACCGCATGTCGTTTTCTGCAGGCCAGAACATCAGAAGTACATGATTGGTTCGGAAGAGTTTTGTGAGTTCATGGCGATGACGACCTTTCTTTATGTGTTGATGATGATTGTCATTCGATAGAAGCGGCGAGATTCTTGTTCCGGCGTTGAAAGCGGCTTGGAAGGTCTGCCCGCAAGCTGGGCAGCGCAGAGGCTCGAAGTAAATCGAGTGGCGAGACAGTTACGACACAAACCGGGAGGTTCGGCCTGGGCAGGTTCTGCAAGTTGTTGAAGGATTGGTGGAGCTAGGCGGGATCGAACCGACGACCTTATCGTTGTGAATTCTCAAACCTGAGCGAGATGCTGGGCCCATTTACTAAGCGCGTGCGACACTTGCGGTCTCTATTCGCCTTTTGGCGCCTCTGTGAGCAATATGTCGATGTTTCACCAACAACCCGAGGCAAGGCGTCAAAGGTTTAACCCACCACATGTCGGGGATCTTGGCGTGGAAATTTCTTGTGCCGATAGCATCGATCAAAGATCCAGAACATCAGCACGATTACCACAAAGACCATCCAGCTGGCTTCAGGACCCAGCAGGCCCCCGGTTAGCCATTGCGAGCCCTGCCAGCGGGTTTCAAAAAGGTGGCCAACGGCGTACTCGCCAGCATTTTGCCCTGACCATACGAACACATTGGCTAAATCAAAGGCGGCGTGGAAGCCGATGGCGAAGGCCAGCGAGCCGGTGCGGCGCAGTGTTAGGCACACGAACAGGCCCAGCAGACCGGTGGAGATGAAGTCTTCCCAGCGCTCGTGTGGCTTCAGGAAATAGTGCAGTGCACCGAAGCCGATGGAGAGCAAAATGGATGCTGGCCAGAATCCGATACCATCGGCGAGCGTGGCGAGGAGATAGGCACGGAATTGGAGTTCCTCGGAAAATCCAATGAGCAGACTGGAAATGATCCATAGGCCAAGAAAGTACCAGATCGCGCCGCCATGGAGGGCGAGCCCGAGGATGCGATAGCCGCCGAAGGCTGCAATCAATCCCACGAGCAAAGAAGTGGAAGCCGCGCCCCAGGCAAGTCCCATCCGGAAATCGACTCCGAAGGCGTTGCGAACGGGAATGCCGTAATCGGGGAAGCGACGGCGCTCGATGCGCGCCATAATCCAAGTTGCAATCAGCACCTGGATGAGGGTCTGCAACTCGTCGACGATGGTGCCCACAGGATCAAGGAACGGCCGCTCCTTGGGATGAAAGATCTTCGGAATGATCCAGTTCGCCAGGAATCCGAGTCCCACGAAAATGCCGACAAAAATGAGGAGGCGCCAACCGGCGCGCAAGCCACGGGAGTTGAAGAAGATTCTTCTCATATCCGGGCAGCCCCCGGCTGAGACTTCTTGGTCCCCGTTTTGAAACCGTCACAGGCAGGCCAATCGGACGCAGCGGTTTGACCGGTATCTTAATACGGAAATTGATCGCTGGCGAAATCAACTTTGCGCTTTCTCTTCGCTTTTTTGTCGCGTCCGTGAGCGAGATAAGGATGTTACGACGTCTATTTCAATCGAGTTTCCGCCCAGTGTATACGGTGATGAGCCACGCCACCACCGCCCAAACTCCCGGTAATGCAGAGAGAACCACCGCGACAATCAGCCCTGACTTGTACAGCTGCTTCCGCGGGTGCCCGTTGTACCAAACCGTATCCACAACCCATCCCAAGGTATAGCAAACGTTCGCCATCGCAACGTAGATGACGGTGCCGATAATCATCGCAAGAGGTTCTTCAAAGTCCGCTCCTGGTTTTACGGCGGCAGAGCCAGCAGTCATGATAAGAAGCAATGATACGAAGCCGACGGCTAAGAGGGTGCCGTTGTAGGTATGACGCCGCGCCTCCCACCAGCGGATGATGTCGCCTCGCGTGGTTAGGCGGCCTTCTTCCGAGCCCCACGCAAATCCATTTGAGGCTTCTCGCTCCATGGGGTGATTATATTAACTTGGTTTACGAAACCGGCGTTATAGTTTCGCTTTTCCTTGGCCTATTCACGCCTTGATGAGCGATGTTGGATTTATCGCTAACGATGCGTGAAATGCTCAGCTGCTGCAGGGACTTTTTCAACGAGAGCGAAATGGCGCGCTCTCCAGAGTGCACGGGAGCAGTACGTTCCAAAAGTGCCTGACGCCGCTGACATTGTCAGAGAGGCGATTTATCAATAGCGAACGAGCAATTCTCATTGCGGGCGGATTGGACGCGGCCAGGTTTGCTATTGCAAGGCCCCCGGTTCGTCATAATTATCTAGTACTCGACCGGGCAGGATTTCCCGCAATGCCCACTCGATTCGCTTGACCGAAGTTCGAATTTCATCCAGCTGCTGGTCGTGCCCGTGAGCATACGCCGAGCTAACAATAGTCTGAAGCGCGTTGCGGAC
>Ga0068863_100004792_pt1 | contig 13326 bp, 12 predicted proteins | sample KBSSwiS62_FD_66596 | JGI IMG/M metagenome (GOLD analysis project Ga0068863, IMG submission 66596) | Switchgrass rhizosphere microbial communities from Kellogg Biological Station, Michigan, USA - KBS Switchgrass S6-2 | ecosystem: Host-associated > Plants > Roots > Rhizosphere > Soil ...
GAAACTTCGGTCGAGGAAAATCGCATCAAGCTGTCGACGCTCGATCCCGAGGCAGCAGCTCGCCTGAATCGCTGCGACGCAGTGCGCATTAACCGCGCGCTCGAGGTCATCCTTTCAACGGGTCGGACGCTGGGCGAGTGGCAAAAGCAGCGGAAGGGGGGGATCGCTGACGACGTCGAGCTTCGCCCGATCATCCTGCTCCCGCCGCGCAAATGGCTGTACGCGCGCTGCGACGAGCGCTTCGCGCACATGATCGACCAGGGGGCGGTGACCGAGGTCGAGGCGCTGCTCGCCCGTAAGCTCAATCCGAACCTTCCGGTGATGCGCGCGATCGGCGTGCCTGAGCTGTCGGCCTATCTGCTAGGTCAGACGACGCTCGATGAAGCCATTGCCGCGGGCCAGCAGGCGACCCGCCGCTACGCCAAGCGCCAGTACACCTGGTTCGCGCACCAGCCCCCCGCCGGCTGGCCACGATTGCGGGAACCGCTGGACGTCGACAGCCTCTCCGACGCGCTGGCCCTGCTCCAGGCGAATCGCTAGTCCGCCGGCATGAACTTCATCAGCGATGCCGACATCGACCCCGCGCCGCTTTTAGGAAAACGCGTCGCGATAATTGGCTACGGTAACCAGGGCCGCGCCCAGGCGCTGAACCTGCGCGACAGCGGCGTCGATGTCGTCGTCGGGCTCCGCGGGAACTCCGGAAGCACCCTGGAAGCCGAGTCGGCGGGGCTGGAAACGGCGTTGATCGAACGCGCCGTCGCCTCCGCCGACGTCGTCATGATGCTTGCGCCCGACGAGATCCATGCGGCGCTATATCGCGAGAGCGAGCCGCACCTGCGGGAAGGCGCGGCACTCGGTTTCAGCCATGGCCTCTCCGTGCGATTCGAGTTCGTTAAGCCTCGTGTCGATCTCGACGTCTTTCTCATCGCACCCAAGGGCCCCGGGACTGCACTTCGCTCTCTCTACACCGAAGGCAAAGGCATGATCGCCGTGTGGGCGGTAGAGCAGGACACGACCGGGAATGCGCGCAACATCGCCCTTGCCTATGGCCGCGCGATCGGCTGCGGACGCGCCGGGTTGATCGCCTCCAGCTTTGCCGAGGAGGCCGAGGCTGATTTGTTCAACGAGCAGGCGGTCGTGTGGGGCGCCGTGCCGGAGCTGCTGATCGCCGGCTTTGAGACTTTGGTCGCCGGAAGCGTATCGCCCGAGCTCGCCTATCTTGAATGCGTCGGAGAACTGAAGCTGCTTGCCGAGCTCATCGAAGCGCGTGGGATTGCCGGCATGAGGGAGGCCATTTCAAACACTGCCGAACTTGGCGCTCTGCTCGGCGGGCGGCGGATCGTCGACGAGGGCGTTCGCCAACGAATGCGCGAAGTTCTGCGCGAGGTTCGCGCTGGACGCTTTGCCGCAGAACTCAGGCACGAAGAGCTGAGCGGCTATTCACGGCTCGAAAAAGCGCGGCGCGAGAACCGCGAGACGCTGCTCGAACAGACCCACCGCCGCCTCAGCGACGCTGAAAGTTGATCAGCCGACAGTTTCCTGCGGCATCGCGGGCCGGTCGCCAATGCTGGCGCGTTCGAGATAGACGCGCTGCATCCTGCGATGCGCTTCAGCAGCCTCCGGGTCGGAAGCCGCAGCGGCGCGTTCCTGCTCTTCGGCTGCGCGCTGCGCGAAATAGATGCGGTCCTGAGTCGCCATTGCGCACCTCCCTCGCTGAACGCTGCGCCAATAGCAGAATCAGGCGTGCGCGGCGACCTTCTCCTTTGCGCGCTCAATCGCTTCAATCAGGATCTGCCGCGCTTCGGCGGCATCGCCCCATTTGCCGACCCGGACCCATTTGTCCGGCTCGAGGTCCTTATAGTGGGTGAAGAAATGCTCGATCTGCTGGAGCACGATCGAGGGCAAGTCCTGCCGCTCTCCGACGTCCGCATAATAAGGAAAGGTCGTATCCACGGGTACGCAGATCAATTTCTCGTCCCCGCCGTGCTCGTCCTCGAGGTTGAGAACTCCGATCGGGCGCGCGCGGACGACGCAACCGGGGATGAACGGAGAGCGGGCGATCACCAGCGCGTCGAGCGGGTCGCCATCGGGCGAGAGAGTGTGGGGAACGAAGCCGTAGTTCGCCGGATAGCGCATCGGCGTGTGCAGGATCCGGTCGACGAATAAGGCGCCCGACTTCTTGTCGAACTCGTACTTCACCGGCTCCCCACCGACGGGGACTTCGATGACGACGTTGATGTTCTCGGGCGGGTTGGCGCCCACAGGAATAAGGTCGATGTTCATTGCTTTGTTCTTAGGGCAAGTGGGCGCCGCCCCTAAACAGCGCGAGACCAAAGAACAATGCCGACACGCTCGCTGCGACCGATCCTACCGCATAGCCCGCAGCCAACCCGTAGGAATGGCGTTCGACAAGCAGCGCTGTGTCCAGCGAAAAAGCCGAGAAGGTGGTGAATCCGCCGAGGATGCCGGTCGTAAGGAACAGCCGAACATGCTGGCCAATGCCAGGGCGGAAGGCGAAATAGCCGGCGAGTAATCCCATGAGGAATGAGCCCACGACGTTCACGATCAGCGTGCCGAACGGGAAGCCGTAGCCGAACAATTTGGCGGCGCTGACATTGACGCCGTGCCGGAGGGCGCCGCCGATTCCGGCCCCGAGAAAGACGATAAGATAGAGCATCGATTCGCGCGCTTACTTCCGGCCGAACAATTTTTCGATCTCCGCGTGGCCGAGTTTGACCCAGGTGGGACGGCCATGGTTGCACTGGCCCGAGCGGGGCGTGACCTCCATCTCGCGGAGCAGCGCATTCATTTCGGCGACCGACAGCACGCGTCCGGCCCGCACCGAGCCATGGCAGGCAATCGTCGCCGCGACATGGTCGAGCTTGTCGCGCAGGCTCAGCGGGCCGCCGAGCTCGGCGATTTCGCCGGCGAGGTCGGCGAGCAGCGAGGCGGCGTCGGTTTTGCCGAGCGCAGCGGGTACGGCGCGGACCAGCATCGTGGTGGGTCCGAACCGTTCGATTTCGAGGCCCATGGCAGCGAGATCTTCAGCAGCGCCTTCGAGCCGATCGCACTCGGGCTCCTCAAGCTCCACCACCTCCGGGATCAGCAACGCTTGCCGCGCGACCGAGCCGCCCTCGCGGGCTGCCCGCATGCGTTCGAGCACCAGCCGCTCGTGCGCGGCGTGCTGATCAACGATCACCAGCCCATCTTCGGCCTCGGCGACGATATAAGTGGCCGCAACCTGCCCCCGTGCCACGCCGAGCGGAAAGCTCCGCACCGGCTCGACCGCGGTTTCGGCGCGGGCCTGCGGAACGAAGGTGATTGGTTCGAAAACCCGTTGCTCCTCGCGCACGACCGGAATGCCGGACCCCAGTTGCGCTTCCGGCTGATAGCTTTCGCTCGTTGTCCACATGACCGGCGCCGCAGCCTGCTCCCGTGCGGCGCTGCGCTGGCTTTCCTCGTCGAGCGCGTGGCGTAATCCACCAACGATCAGCCCGCGGACGGCCGCCGGATCGCGAAAGCGGACCTCGGTCTTTGCCGGATGGACGTTGACGTCGACCTCCTCGAGCGGGACTTCGAGGAACAAAGCGGCGATCGGATGGCGGTCGCGGGCGATCAGGTCGCGATAGGCTGCGCGCAGAGCGCCTACCAGCAGCCGGTCCTTCACCGGCCTCGAGTTGACGAAGAGGAATTGCTGGTCGGCCATGCCGCGGTTGAAGGTCGGCAGGCTGATCACTCCGGTGAGCCTGAGGCCGTTGCGCGCGCAATCGATGCCAACCCCGTGCCGGTCGAGTTCGTGGCTGAGGAGCTCAGCGACACGCATTGGCGCTTCGGCGGGCTGGAGCGTCAGAATTCGGCGGTCATCATGGCCGAGCGTAAAGCCAACGTCGCTCCGTGCCATTGCCAGCCGTTTCACAGTGTCGAGGCAAGCTGCATATTCGGCGCGTGGTGAGCGCAGAAACTTCCGCCGCGCGGGCACTTTGTCAAAAAGCCTATCCACACGAATCCGCGTCCCCGGCGGAAGCGCTGCGGGGCCTTCCTCGATCGTTGCCCCATGATCGACGGTGATTCGCCACCCGTCCGCCCCGCGCACACGGCTTTCCAAGGTCAACCGCGATACGCTGGCGATCGACGGCAAGGCCTCCCCGCGGAAACCGAAGCTCGTCACTTGGTCGATGGCATCGCTCAGCAACTTGGACGTTGCATGACGCTCCAGCGCCAGGCGCATCTCGTCGGGGCTCATGCCCGACCCGTCGTCGGTAACCTCGATCAGCTCCAGACCGCCGGCCTGAAGGCGAACCGACACTTGCAACGAACCTGCGTCCAGCGAGTTTTCGATCAGCTCCTTGAGCGCGCTTGCCGGCCGCTCGACGACCTCGCCGGCGGCGATGCGATTGATGAGCTCCGGAGGCAGCCTTCTTATTGACATGTTAACCGTTCCTAGCCCATTCGGAAGGCGCCGGCGAAGCACTGTTTTTCCTGAGAATTCAGATTGCATTCAATGGTCTGAGAACAATCAGGAATAAAGCTCGCGCGAGCTCACGGCGGCTGGCAAATTCAATCGAGAGGCGGGGAATAGAATGTTCTGGAATCGTTGGTTTAAATGGATGTCGCACGACATGGCGATCGACTTGGGGACCGCCAACACGCTCGTGTACGTCCGTGGCCGCGGGATCGTTCTTAACGAACCGTCGGTTGTCGCCATCGAGACCATTAACGGGGTGAAGAAGGTCAAGGCGGTCGGCGACGATGCCAAGCTGATGATGGGCAAGACGCCCGACCAGATCGAGGCTATCCGCCCGCTGCGCGACGGAGTCATTGCCGACATCGACGTCGCCGAGCAGATGATCAAACACTTCATTCACAAGGTGCACGGCGGCAAGATGCGCGCCTGGCGCTTCCCGGAAATCGTGATCTGCGTCCCTTCTGGCTCGACGTCAGTCGAACGCCGCGCGATCCGCGACGCAGCGTCGAATGCCGGAGCAAGCGCCGTCTATCTGATCGAAGAGCCGATGGCGGCGGCAATCGGCGCGGACATGCCTGTAACCCAGCCGATCGGATCAATGGTCGTCGACATCGGCGGTGGCACCACCGAAGTCGCAGTGCTCTCGCTTCGAGGTCTCGCCTACACCACCTCGGTACGTGTCGGCGGGGACAAGATGGACGAAGCGATCAGTTCCTACGTCCGCCGCAATCACAATCTTCTGATCGGCGAAGCAACGGCCGAGCGCATCAAGAAGGAAGTCGGGATCGCCAAGCCACCGGTCGACGGGATTGGCAAGACGGTCCACATCAAGGGCCGCGACCTTGTCAACGGAGTCCCCAAGGAAATCTCTATCAACCAGGGCCAGATCGCCGAGGCACTGTCGGAGCCTGTGGGCACGATCGTCGAAGGCGTCCGCATTGCGCTCGAGAATACCGCGCCGGAGCTTGCCGCCGATATTTGCGACCAGGGCATCGTCCTCACCGGCGGCGGAGCGCTCCTCCAGGGACTGGATGAAGTGCTGCGCGACGAGACCGGCCTTCCAGTCACCGTCGCCGACGACCCGCTCACCTGCGTCGCGCTCGGCACTGGCCGTGCGCTGGAGGAAGAGCAGTTCCGCGGCGTCCTGCAAACGGCATAACGGGCCTCTGAGCGGTGGCGACCGCGCGTCCCGGCTGGTCGCGGCGAGCCCAATACGGGCTGTTCTTCAGCTTCCTCGCGGTCATCGCGGGTATCATCGTCGGGCTGATCCTTCTCGTCCTTTCGCTGGTCGCGCCACAGCAGTTCGAACGCGTCCGCGGCGTCGCGCTGGACGTCACCGGCCCAGTCGCGGGCGGGCTGCACGAAGTCACCGCGACCGTTGAGGGCGTCTTCACGGGTGCTGGCAATTATTGGGATGCGGCGAGCCAGAACGCCGAGCTGAAGCGCGAGAACAATGCGATGCTTCAGCGGATGGTTGAGGCAAAGGCCATTTTCCAGGAGAACCAGCAGCTCAAGGCGACCCTGCAGCTGCGCGAGCATGAACGCTCCACCATTGCCGTCGGGCGCGTCGTCGGCTCTTCGTTCAACAGTCCGCGGCGTTTCGCGATTCTGTCCGTGGGCGAAAGCGACGGAGTCCGCGTTGGAATGCCTGTTCGCTCACCCGAGGGACTGGTGGGACGAATCATAGATTCCGGAGCCCTCGCCTCGCGAGTGATGCTCGTGTCCGACCGCGCGAACATCGTGCCCGCGCGGTTGCTTCGGAACGGCATCCCAGTGATCGCCCAGGGCCGCGGCGACGGAACGATCGACGTCCGCCCGCTCGAAGTCGGTCGCAACCCCTTCAAGCGCGGTGACATTATCGTGACGTCGGGGACGGGAGGTCTCTATCCGCCGCTTGTGCCAATCGCCCGCGTGGTGAAGCTCGTCGACGACGGCGCCGTTGCACTCCCGCTGGCCGACCCGTCGAAGATCAGCTTCGCAATCGTCGAGCCGCCGTTCGAGCCCGCCGCCATTGCGGCGGAGAATGTGCCCTCGCCGGCGGAGGCGCCCTGATGCCTCGGGCGGCCCTGACCCCCGGGCGGAGAATCGGCCAGGGGCCCCGAGCATTCGCTGCTTACGTACCGGCTGCAACCGTCATCGCCGCGTCGCTCCTTTCGGCCCTGCCGATCGTGACGACCAGCGGCTGGTATCCGAACTTTGGATTCCTCCTGTTCATTAGCTGGCGCCTACTCCGCGCCGATCCGTGGCCGGCCTGGTGGGCCGCTCCTTTGGGTTTCATCAACGACCTGTTCACCGGTTTTCCCGTAGGATTTTCAATCGCTTTGTGGAGTGCGACCATGCTAGCGCTCGATCTCATCGACCGTCGTACGCAGTGGCGCGACTATTGGATTGAATGGGTGCTTGCGGCGGTGCTGATCGCGATTGACCAGGCGTTGCAGTGGCGCATTGCTCGGGTGGTCGATGCAGCGCCGCCGTTCACGCAAATGGTCCCACCGCTCGTCATCTCGATTTGCGTCTTCCCCGCCTTCGCCTGGTTCGTCTCACGCATTGATGCGTGGAGGCTCGGCCGATGAAGCATATGCGTATCACTACTGCGCATCAGTCGATCACTTTCTCGCGCCGGATGATGATATTGGGCGGGGCGCAGGCGGCCGTCGGCGGGCTGCTGATCGGCCGCATGGGCTGGCTCGCGATTGCCCAGAACGAGAAATACAACCTTCTCTCGGAGAGCAATCGGGTCCAGCTCATCCCCGTGCCGCCGCGTCGCGGCTGGATCATCGACCGCAACGGCAAGCCGATGGCGATCAACAAGGCGAGCTTCCGCGTCGACCTTATTCCGCAGCAAATCGTCAACGGACCGCACATCATCTCCGAGCTGCAAAGGCTGATGAACTTGCCGCCGGACGAGGTCGAACGGATCACGCGCGAGCTCGCCCAATCGCGCGGCTTTCAGCCGGTGTCGGTCGCCGACAACGTTCCTTATGAGCAATATGCGGCGATCACTGTACGACTCCCGGACCTGCCGGGGGTCGCCGCCTCGCAAGGCTTCACCCGTTTTTATCCGGGCGGACCAACGGTCGGTCAGCTGGTCGGCTATGTGGGAGCGGCGTCGGCCGCGGAATATGAGAAGGAAAACAAGAATCCGCTGCTGCTGATCCCCGGCGTGAAGATCGGCAAGGAAGGGCTCGAGCAGACGCTCGAATCGACCCTTCGTGGTGAGCCCGGCGGCCAGCGCGTCGAAGTCACGGCCCATGGCAAGCTGGTCAAGGAGCTCGATCCCAAGCCTGACCGCAGCGGCGGCACCGTTCAGCTCACCATCGACTCCGATCTCCACGAATATGCGGCGCGGCGCATCGGCGAACAATCGGCTGCCGTGGTCGTCATCGACGTGACCAGCGGCGACATCCTGGCCATGCCCTCCATGCCATCATTCGACCCGAACAACTTCTCGGACGGGATCAGCAAGAACGAGTGGAAGATGCTCTCCGGCGACGACCATTTGCCGCTGGTCGATAAGGCGCTCGAGAGCCTCTACCCTTCAGGTTCGACGATCAAGCCGTCGATGGCCATGGCGCTGCTCAATGCGGGGATCGACCGGACGCAGCGCGTCAATTGCACCGGCTCTTATCCACTCGGCAATCACGTATTTCACTGCGACAGGCGCCACGGTCCGGTCGATATGGATGCCGCCGTGGTCCATAGTTGCGATATCTATTTCTACGACATGTGCCGGCGGGTCGGCGCAGAGAAGCTGGCGCCGATGATCCGTTCAATGGGCTTCGGCGAGAAGTTCGACCTGCCGATCGGTAACCAGCGCTTCGGTACCGTCCCTGATCCGCAGTGGATGGAGCGCAAATACCATCGCGAATGGCAGACCTACGATACGATCAACATGTCGATCGGCCAGGGCATGGTGCTGATCAACCCATTGCAGCTTGCGGTGATGGCGAGCCGGCTGGCGACCGGGAAGCGCGTTGTTCCGCGCTTACTCAAGAGCCAGCCCGTGCAGCCTCAGGCTCAGCTCGAAGTCGACCAAGACCATTTGACCTTCATTCGCAAAGCGATGTGGGGAGTGGTCGATCACGGAACCGCCGCTGGCGCCAAACTGCCCCTCGACGGCATCCAAATGGCCGGAAAAACCGGCACAGCGCAGACTCACCGGCTGAGTGCCAGCGAACGCGGCAATTACACGGCGGCGCTGTGGAAGCTGCGCGACCATTCGCTGTTCATGGGCTTCGTCCCGTTCGACAACCCGCGCTATGCTGCAGCGACAATTGTGGAGCATGGCGGCTTCGGCGCCGCCGTTGCGGCACCGCTGATCCGCGACACTTTCCTGTTCCTCTATGACAAGCCAAAGGCGATGGCCGCGCTCCAGAACTTCGAGCAGAGTATCGGCGGGACTCCTGAAGAGAGGCTGGCGCGCAAGACCGCCTCCTGGCGCGCAGCCAACGGACTTCCACCGCTTCCCGCGAAACAGGCATGATCACCTCGGCGATTATTCCCAAGCCGCTAGCGCGGCTGCCGTGGCGCTTGATCTTTCTCGTCACCGGCATCGCCGGCTTCGGGCTCATCGTCCTTTATTCGGCGGCCGGCGGTTCTGTCCGTCCCTGGGCGATGAAGCAATCCATCGTTTTTCTGGGGTTCTTGTGCATCGCCGTTTCCATGTCCTGGATGAGGGAATCGACAATCAAGGCGATCGCCTTCCCGCTCTATGGTGTCACCCTCATGATGCTGATCGGGGTCGAGGCGCTCGGCTTTGTCAGCAAAGGCGCGCAGCGCTGGCTCGATCTCGGACCCATCCGGCTGCAGCCGTCGGAGTTCATGAAGCCGGCGATCGTGCTCACCCTCGCCCGCTTCTACGAGCTCGTCCCGCCGGCCGAAATCCGCAAGTGGCGCGCGATCTGGCCGGCGATGGCGCTGCTCGGCGTTCCCGCCTTTCTGATCCTTGTCCAGCCCGACCTCGGCACCTGCATCATGGTGATGCTTTGCGGAGTCACTGTCATGTTCCTGGCCGGTCTTCCCTGGTGGATCTTCGCCGCGCCAGCAGGCGCCGTCGCCGTCGCCGCTCCCATCGTCTACAGCATGATGCACGGCTATCAGCGCAAGCGCATCGATGTCTTCCTTGATCCGGAAAGTGATCCACTTGGCGCCGGCTATCACATCGCGCAGTCCAAGATCGCGATCGGCTCGGGCGGCATCTGGGGTAAAGGCTTCCTGCACGGCAGCCAGAGCCACCTCCAATATCTGCCCGAGGGCCATACCGACTTCGTGTTCGCGACGATGTCTGAGGAATGGGGACTGGTCGGCGGAGTCCTGCTGATCCTCGCTTTCGCGATGGTGATTCGTTGGGGCATGCGCGTCAGTTCGCGGGCGCCAAGCCGCTTCGGCCAGCTCGCCGCCGCCGGCCTTTCCGCAACGATCTTTTTCTACGTGTCGATCAACCTGATGATGGTGATGGGCCTGGCGCCGGTGGTCGGCGTGCCGTTACCGCTGGTCAGTTTCGGCGGATCGGCGGTGATGACGGTGATGCTGTGCCTTGGCCTGCTGATGGCGCTCGAGCGCCAGCAACGGACGGTGTCGCGCCTGATTTGATAACTTGAAGAGGCGGCGGTTGCGCCCCACTTCCGCCCATGCTACCGGCGCGCCGCTCCAGAGCGCATCAACGCCGCCGGAGCATCCGCCTCACGGCAACCCAGGTTTCTTGGGGACGCATAGCTCAGTTGGTAGAGCAGCTGACTCTTAATCAGCGGGTCCTAGGTTCGAGCCCTAGTGCGTCCACCACTTTCTTTTCAAACATTTACGATAGCTACTTACCAGCAGTTCGAGCCTTAGTCGGACCCGACTGTGTCGTGAATTGTGCCCAGCACTTTCTTAGCTCTCCAAGGACTTAGCCGACCCCGACCTCCGGACCTCTCGGTCCAAAGACATGCCAATGTTCGCTTCTGTAATGGGCCCTTGTGTCAAGCTGCCCCGTCGGTCCTGCGCGCTGGTGTCTTGCTTCTGTCCGTAGTCAGCTGGCGCTGCCTCCGGCACCACACTTGAAACGCCGTCACTTCATCATGATCGGGGCCTCCTCCAGATGATCTGAAGGCGCGGCCCATTACCGTATCTTCGGGTGGAAATCGGACGTGGAACTCTGACGTTCTCAACCCGCTTGTCGTGGCCCCCTGCCCGTCCGTCGAGCGTGCAAAGACAATGACGCGTCGCCGGCTAACCGACGAAGTGTAGGCATTCACGATCGGAAGCAAGCTGAGGCGCTGACAAATGGACGACGTGAAGATGAGCATCGATCGCCGCAGCTTCCTGACTGCGGCAACGGCGATCGGAGCGACCCTCTCGTGGAGTGACGGCGCCAGCGCAGCCTCCGCTATCCGTTGGCGCGAGCGCCGCGATCTCTATCCTCAAGGGGTCGCTTCGGGCGACCCCGACCATCATAGCATGGTGCTATGGACACGGCGCCCCTTCGCCGGGGATGAGCCGCGCCAATTGACTGCGGAAGTCGCACTCGATCCAAAATTCCGTCGCACGATCGCCACCGTTCGTGCGCCGGTCGCCGCCGAATCCGATTGGACCTGCCGGGTGCTCGCCGCCGGCCTCCGGCCGAGCACCGTCTACTGGTACCGTTTTACCGACGATGAAGGCAGCGGAAGCCGCATTGGCCGAACCATCACGGCGCCGGATCCAAGCGACGAGCGCGCGGTGCGCTTCGCCTTCGTCTCGTGCCAGAGCGTCAATGAAGGCGCTCAGAATGCCTTGCGCAGGATGATTTGGGAGGACCAGCGCACATCGGCCGACCGCCGCCTCGGCTTCGTCCTCCATCTCGGCGACTTCATCTATGAGGTCGTCGAATATCCGGACGAGGTGCAGCACCGCTACGACCGAACGGTATTCGACATTGGGCGCGTGCCCGACGCACGCAAGGTCGGCAACTTTCACGTCCCGACCAGCCTTGCCGGTTACCGAATGGTCTATCGCGCGCACATCGACGACCCCGACATTCAGGATGCGCGGGCTTGGCTGCCCTTCGTGTGCATCGGCGACAATCATGAATTCTCGTGGCAGGGCTGGCAGAGCTTCATCAAATATGACGGCAAGAAGGAGCCTGCCCAGAAGCTTCGCGTGGCTGCCAATCAGGCTTGGTGGGAATATATTCCGTCCCGTGTCCACAAGAGCTCGGGCCCCGGCCTCGAGCGCTTCTCACCGCCGCCGGTTGTCGACGCTCCAATCAACTCCTTGGATGCCGACGGGTTCGGCGATGAGCAAAATAACCGCATCGCCGTGAGCAGCATGACCGCCTACCGAACGCTTCGCTACGGCCGGCACGTCGACCTGATCATCACCGACTTCCACAGTTATGCAATGGAGGACCCCACGAGCCGTCCGGAAGCCGACGCGTTGGCGTCGAGGGATTTCCCGCTCCTCTTGCCGGAAGAAGCGCTCGCCATCCTCGACGCAGGAAGCGCCTGGACCGGCGGCGATCCGCCCGACACGATCGCATTCGGCAGCGCTTCAGTTCCAAACTTCCGCAGGGACGAGCCGCCGATAACAGTGCTTGGCCGGACCCAGAAAGCCTGGCTCAAGCAGCAACTAGCTGCGTCAACGGCAACCTGGAAGATCTGGGCAGCCACCAACGGCACGCTCGACGTGCGCACCGATCCACAAAACCTGCCTGCTGGCATGGGACCGCAATGGCCAGGCAAGGGGTATGCGACCTTCGGTGGCGGCGACTTCAGCGCGGCGCTGCTCGAACGTGGTGAAATCTACGACCATGTACGCGATGCGCGAGTGACGGGTTTCGTCACCGTATCGGGCGACCGCCACAGCTTCTGGGCCGGCTATGCAGCCAAGAGCCTTCCACCGGCAGCTTTCGATCCGGTGGGCGTGACATTCATCACCGGCTCAATCTCGGCGCCCGGCCTGGCGGAAGCACTCGAACATGGTCTCAAAGGCCATCCGCTGCGCGGCATGTTCGTTGCGGAGCGGCCGGACGGAACGAAGGAACCGACCGTCAACCTCTCACTCAAGCACGGCGTCAGGACTGCCCTTGAATATGCCCGGACCGGAGACCTAGAATACGCCCGCTTGCTGTCCAATCCAGACCTGTCGCCGCACCTCGCCTTTGTCGACATGGGTGGTCACGGCTATTCGACAGTGACTGCGGGTCCTCGATCGATTGAAACGGAGTTCGTCTGCGTCCCGCGCCCGATCAGCCGCTCCGCCACCGACGACGGCGGCCCGGTTCGCTACCGCGTCAGCCACAGCGCGCGGCAATGGGCGGCCGGCGAGGCGCCAACCCTGCACCAGCGCATCCTCGAAGGCGATCCGAAACTGTCCGTTTGATTGAAGCCGGAACTGCGTCTCGAATGGTGTACCGGCAATGGCTCGAGCACTAAATATTTCATGCTCCGTCCTTGGAGCCGCGCTGTTCGCCCACAACGGTTGGAAAGCGGACCATAGCTCCGGTTATGGGTAGAAGCCGACATCAACTAGGTGAATCTCAGCTCCGCCGCGAACCGCTAAACTCCGACCCGCGGCACCTTGTGCCTGCGTGTAGGAGTGCGTCCATGGATTATTCGAAGGAAGCAGAGGCATGTCGCAGGGAGGCCCTGAGATATGTTGGCAGACCCGAGGCGCCGTTCCTCCTGAAAGTCGCCCTCGCCTTTGATGACCTTGACCGTCGCACTGCTCAGCGAAAAAGGATCACCTGTCCGCCCCATACGGGTTAGAGAACATCCGTTGGGAAGCCCGATCCTCCGTCTAGCAATATTCGCCCTCTGGGTGACGGGCCTCAATGATGGGCGTGATTGCCAGACAAAGGCGTGCGTTCTCCCGTGGCACCGTCACGGGAACCCGCGAAAGCA
>Ga0068863_100004796_pt1 | contig 13321 bp, 10 predicted proteins | sample KBSSwiS62_FD_66596 | JGI IMG/M metagenome (GOLD analysis project Ga0068863, IMG submission 66596) | Switchgrass rhizosphere microbial communities from Kellogg Biological Station, Michigan, USA - KBS Switchgrass S6-2 | ecosystem: Host-associated > Plants > Roots > Rhizosphere > Soil ...
ATCGGCAAGCGGCGCGGGCTCGCGCAGTGTTCGGGCGACCGGGCCACACTGTCGCTGCTGGCCCTCGATCACCGCAACAACCTGCGCAAGGCGCTCAGGCCGGAGTGCCCGGCCGAGGTGGGCGACGGCGAGCTCACGGCGTTCAAGCGCGAGGCCGTCGCGGCGCTCGCCGGGGAAGCCACGGCCGTGCTGCTCGACCCGGAATTCGGGGCGGCGCAATGCATTGCGAGCGGCAGCCTGCCGGGCGATCGCGGTCTCATCGTCGCCCTGGAGCGAACGGGCTATGGCGCCGACCCGCACGCCCGGGAGAGCCGCGTGCTCGAAGGCTGGGCCGTCTCGAAGATCCGGCGAATGGGCGCGAGCGCCGCCAAGCTGCTCGTCTACTACCATCCGGCGGCATCCACGGCTGCGAGGATCGAGGAGCTCGTTCGCGTCGTCGCCCGGGAATGCGCGCGCGAAGACCTTCTGCTCGTGCTGGAGCCGCTCTCATACAACCCCGACCCCAACTCCGGTCCTTTGTCGGCCGATGCCCGGCAGCGGGTCATCGTCGAAACGGCCCGGCGCCTCGTCGGCCCCGGCGTGGACGTCCTGAAGGCGGAATTTCCGGCCGCCGCAGACGACGAACCGAGGTGGCTCGCGGCGTGCGAGGAGCTCTCCGCCGCCAGCCGGTCGCCGTGGATCCTCCTCTCGGCCGCGGCGGACTTCGAGGTCTTTCTGCGCCAGACCGAGACCGCCTGCCGCGCGGGGGCATCGGGCGTCGCCGTGGGGCGCGCCGTCTGGAACGAGGCCGCGCGGCTCGCGGGGCCGGAACGCACCGCGTTCCTGACCGGAAAGGCGCGAAGCAGAATGGCCCTGGTCACTTCCCTCTGCGCGGAACGGGCACGGCCCTGGTCGGCGCTCTACCCGGCGCCGGAAATCGATCCCGGGTGGTTCTCAAGCTATGAGTAGTGCGGTCCTCTGCCTGACACCCAACCCCGCTCTCGACCGGACGTTGACGGTCTCGGGCCTGCGGCTGGGAACCGTGGCGCGGGCGCCTTCGGCGCGTGTGGCGGCGGGCGGAAAGGGTGTCAACGTCGCCCGGGCCCTTGCGGCGCTCGGGACCGAGGCGCTGTGCATGGGCCCGATCGGAGGCGCCAGCGGCCGGATCCTCGCCGACCTGGCGGCATCCGAGGATCTCGACGCGGCCTGGACATGGTGTGAGGTCGAGACGCGCAGCTGCATCATCCTCGTCGATCCGGCGGCGCGGCGGACCACGGTGATCAACGAGGCCGGGCCGCCCCTGCAGCCGATCGACTGGAACCGGGTCTCTGCGGAGGTCCTCGCGCGGGCGCCCGAAGCCCGGGCGGTCTGCTTGAGCGGCAGCCTGCCTCCCGGCGTCGCCGCCGACGGACTCGCGGAGCTCTGTCGGTCTCTCGTCGAGTCCGGACAGGCGCCATGGGTGGATTCGAGCGGCGCGGCGCTGGCCGCGGCTCTCTCGGTCGCCGGCGTGCGCCTCAAGATCAACCGCGAGGAGGCGGAGGAACTGCTCGGCCGGCCCCTGCGGGGCGTGGCGGCATGCGCCGACGCGGCGCAGCGGCTGCTCGCGCGCGGAATGTCGGCCGTCGTGCTGACTCTCGGGGACGAAGGAGCGGTCTTCGCGGAGGCCGAGGGCTGCTGGCGTGCCGCGTCCCCGCCCCTCGAAACCGCGAGCGCGGTGGCCAGCGGAGATTCGTTCCTCGCCGGGCTCGTCGCGGCTCTGGCCGCGGGCCGCGAGGTGCCCGAGGCGCTGCGCTGGGGCGTCGCCGCAGGCGCCGCCAACGCCCTGGCGGAGGGCGGGGCGCGCTTTACCCGCGCGCAGTTCGACTCGATCCTTGTCGGGGTCCGCTGCGGCCCGGAGCGTCCGCTCACGGGAACCTGACGGGCGCTTCCATCGTCTCCCCGGGCGGATACGATCGCGCAGGATGGCGGACGGAACGATGAAGGAACGCATCGTCCTGGTGACCGGGGCGACGAGCGGGATCGGCCTCGAGACGGCCCGGCAGCTCGCCGCGATGGGAGCGAGCGTCGTCCTGGGCGTCCGCGATCCCGTTCGCGGAGTCGACGTGGCGCGGCGGATCCAGCAGGAGGGCGGCGAGGCGGAAGTCCTTGCGATCGACCTCGCCTCCTTCGCCTCGGTGCGCGATGCCGCCGCGCGCTTCGCAAAGACGCACGACCGGCTCGACGTGCTCGTCAACAACGCGGGCATCGCGCTGCCGCGGCGCGAGGTCTCGATCGATGGCCACGAGCTGACCTGGCAGACGAACTTCCTGTCCCACGTCCTGCTGACGCGGCTCCTGCTACCGTCACTCTCGAGCGGGTCGAAACCTCGCGTCGTCAACGTCAGCTCCGAGGGCCACCGGACGGGACGGATCGCCTGGGACGACCTCGAGCTCGAGCGCGGGTATGGCGGGTTCCGGGCCTACGCGAACACCAAGCTCGCGCAGATCCTCTTCACTCGCGAGCTCGCGCGGCGGCAATCGGACGTCTGCGTCAACGCCGTGCACCCGGGAGCGATCGCGACGAATATCTGGAGGATGCAGTCGCGCCCGGTCCGGGGGACCTTCGCCGTCCTCGTCCGGTGGTTCGGCCGGTGGCTCCCCCCGCCCTCCAAGGGCGCGGCGCCCGTGGCCCGCCTCGCCTCGGATCCCGCGCTCGACGGCGTGACGGGGCGCTACTTCAAGCGGTTCGCCGAGACGGCCCCGTCGTCGCGCGCGTCCAACGACGCCGACGCCGCGCGCCTCTGGACCGTCGCGGCCACAGGCACGGGGCTGGACGTAGACTTCGCGCGATAGCGAAAGGAGCTGCCATGAGAACGCTCTTCGACCCGGCTGGCCGCAAAGCGATCACCGACCGGCTCGCCGCGCTGCCCCCGTCGGCCGTCCGCCAGTGGGGCAAGATGGACGTGGCGCAGATGCTGGCGCACTGCTCGGCGGCGCTCGAGGTCGGCACCGGGGACCAGCCGCGCAAGCAAGCACTCATCGGAAAGGTTCTTTCCCCCTTCGTGCGCGGCTCGGTCCTCGGCGACAAGCCCTTCAGCAGGAACTCGCCGACGGATCCCACGTTCGTCATCACGGACCAGCGCAACTTCGACCGCGAACGGGAACGCCTGCTCGATCTCATCGCCCGCTTCAGCGCGGGCGGCGCGTCGGCGGCGGGCGGCCAGATGCACTCGTTCTTCGGCCGGATCTCCGGCGAGGAGTGGGGCACGCTCATGTACAAGCACCTCGACCACCACCTCGGACAGTTCGGCGCCTAGTCCGCGTCGAACATCGCGCTCACGTCGCGAAAGCTCACGGCCTCGTCGGCGAAAGTGAACGTGCCCTGCTCGCGCATCTCCCGCGCAGCGCGCAGGAAGGCGCCGAGCGCGGCGCGGCACAGCGCACTGCCGACGCTGATGCGCCGCACGCCCATCGCCGAAAGCTCGGCCCGGGTCAGACGAACCCCCTGCAGCCCCATCACGACGTTGACGGGCCGGTCCACGGCGCGCACGACCGCGGCGATGTCTTCCCGGCTCGCGAGGCCCGGAGCATAGAGGACGTCGGCGCCGGCCTCCTGATAGGCCTGGAGTCGCCGGATCACGTCGGCGACGTCGCCGCGACCGACCAGGAAGTTTTCCGCGCGCGCCGTGAGCGTGAACGGAAAGGGCGCGGAGCGGGCCGCCTCCGCCGCGGCGCGCACGCGATCTTCGGCGAGGCCGTGGTCGTAGAGCGGGCCGTCGGTTCGCCCCGTCGAATCCTCGATCGAGGCGCCGGCCAGGCCGGCCGCTGCCGCGAGACGGATCGTCTCCGCGGCCGTTTCCGGCTCGTCGCCGAACCCGTTCTCGAGGTCGGCGCTGACGGGCAGCTCCGTGGCCGCCACGATCGCGGCCGCGTGCTCGAGCATCCGATCGCGCCCGATCGTGTTGTCTCGCTGACCGACGGAGAAAGCGTAGCCGGCGCTCGTCGTCGCGAGCGCCTCGAAGCCGAGGCGCGCGAGCAGCCGCGCCGAGCCGATGTCCCACGGGTTGGGGATGATGAACGCCTCGCGCCGTTCGTGGAGCGCGCGAAACGCGGCCCCTTTCCCGGCACGACTGGATTCAGTGTGTGCCATCGAAGTCCTCCACGGGATGGTGCGTCTCGCCCGGGATCAACCGCTTCGCCGGGACACGATCGCGTCGACGATCCGCTCCGCATCGCGCGCGATGCCATGGATCATGGTCGAAGAGAAGGCATGCAGGAAGTGCAGGCCGACGAAGTAGAGACCGGGCTCGCCGGACACGAGGCCGCTCTCGTGCCGCGGCTCCCCGGTCGGATCCAGCACGGGCAGATCGATCCACGAGAACCCGGGGTGGAACCCCGTGCACCAGACGACGTTCGCCGCATCGAGCACTCGCCCGTCCTCGAGCAGAGGTTTTCCGTCGCGGACGCCCGCGACCCGCGGGACGCGCTCGATGCCGGCCGCCTTCAGCTCCGTGGGGCGGGTCCGAATGAGGGGTCCGCCCTTCGAGAGCACGGATTCGCGGGCCTTGCGCCCGATCGGCGTCCGCACCGTCAGGATCCGGTGGAAGACGAAGCGGAGCACGAACGGCACGAGGAAGAGGCGTGCGACGGGCCCGTCGATCCGGAAGGGGACGTGTCCCGTGTCCCTTCCCGCGACCCAGGTCCGATGGTCCTTGCACGTATCGAGGGCGATCTCCGCTCCGGAGTTGCCCGCGCCCGCGACGAGGACGCCGCCCGGCTTCAACTGCGACGGGTTCTTGTACTCGCTCGAGTGGAGCTGCACGATGCCCGGTTCGAGCTGCCGCGCGAACTCCGGCACCCGGGGCCGCTGGTAGGTCGCCATCGCCACGACCACGTGCGCCGCCTCGAACCGGCGGTCTCCCGCCACCACGACGTAGCGGTCGCCCTCGCGGAAGAGCCGGTCCACGCGGACGCTGGACCGGACGGGCAGCGCGAAGCGCTTTGCGTAGGCCTCGAGATAGTCCCCCATCTCGTCCTTGGTCGGGAACGAAAGGGCCGGCGCCGGGAACGGCATCCCGACCAGCCCGTCGTAGCGGGCAGCCGTGAACAGGCGCAGCGAATCCCACCGGCTCCTCCAGGAATCGCCGACGCGCGCGTTGGCGTCGAGGATCACGAACGGCACGCCGTGCCGCGCCAGGAAGTATCCGACCGACAGGCCCGCCTGCCCCGCGCCGATCACGACGACCTCGACCTGCTCCGGCACGGACGCGGCGGCTTCGCGCGGCTCGTTCGCGGTGCTCGCGGCGGCCGCGCTCACTCTCAGGCCCATCGACCGCATGAAGGCGGCGCCCTCTTCGACCAGGGGCGCGGCGCTGGACTCGTTTCGGTTTCGGCTCATGGCATCCTCCTTCGTTCGTTCCTGCCGGCCTCGATTCAGGAAGAACCTTAGCCAGCGGGAGGCTTGCCGGGCTTCGGGAGAACCCCCCAATTTGCGCGGGGCGCCCGCGTGGGTAGTTTTACCCAAGCCCGCAGCAGAAGCCTACAAAAGCTGGTGCTCGAAGGCGAATGCGGCGGCCGCCGTTCGCGATGCGACGTCGAGCTTCGTCAGGATGTTGCTCACGTGCCGGTCAACGGTCTTCTCGCTGACGAAGAGCTGCGCGGCGATGCCCTTGTTCGTCTTTCCGGAAGCGACGAGGCGCAGGACCTCGAGCTCGCGCGGGGTCAGGCCATGCGGCCGCGCCGGCGCTGCTTTCCCGGCGAGCGCGGCGACGCGGGCGGCGTCGGGGGCGGCCTCCAGCTTTTCGAACACGGCGCGCGCGGCATCGAGCTCCATGGCCGCACCTTCCTCGTCCCCGAGACTGCGGCAAGCCCGCCCGACCAGGACGCGAACGCGGGCCGCGAGGTAGGGCGCGCCGACGCGCTGCCAGATCTCGACGGCCCGGCGCAGAGGCCCGATCGCGCGCCGCGCGTCGCCGGCCTCGAGCTCGACTGCGCCGCGCGCGTGCGCGGCCATCGCCGCGAGGACGTCCGTCGGAAAGCTCATCGAGATCTCCTCCAGCTCGACGCACGCGGCCCGCGCCTGCTCGAGTTGCCCGTCCGCCAGCAGGATCTCCACGCAGGCCGGCAGCAGACGCGTGCGCTCGAGCCGGCCTCTGGCCCCGTCGAGGGCGCGGCGAACCTGGGCCGCGGCCGTGTCGGTGCGTCGCTGTGCCAGGCGGAGCAGCGCCAGGCCGGGCTGGGGGTCCCAGCCGGACCGGCTCGCGCTCTTGTAGGCCTCGTCCGCCTCGGCGAACTCCCCTCGAAGACGATGGATCTCGCCCTGCTGGTAGAACCCCTCGGCGCTGATCCGCTCGTCGCCTTCCGCGACGTGCTGCGAGGCGCGGCGCGCTTCGGCGATGGCTTCCGGCCACGCGCCGCTCAACTGCAGGATCTCGGCGCGGTGGACGAGGCAGTGGCTGCCGAACGCCCCGATCTCGTGCTCCTCGGACCACGCGGCGAGCGCTCCCGTCCACTCCCGCACGCGCCCGAAAGCGTAGACCTGCCGGCAGCTGTCGATGACCATGCAGTACACGAGGCCCGTGAGCAGCGGCGAGAGTTCGCCGGTCGTCACCGCGACCATCGTTTCGTCCAGCAGCGCGAGCCCCTGCTCGACGCGGCCCTGACGGAGCAGCGACCGGCCCTCCAGGTTGCGCGCAAACGCCACCAGGTCGCCGTCGCCGAATCGAGCGCCGAGCTGCGCGATGTCCGCGGCGGCGGCCGCGGCCGCCGCGTCGTTGCCCTCGACCATGTGCTGCCGGACGATGGGCAGCTGCAGGTAGCCCCTCTCGACGCAGTCGGAGTGGCTGTCGTCGATCAGCCGCTGTGCGCGCGCGAACCATCCGCTCGCCCGGGCCGGTTCGCCGCGGTTGAGCACGCGAAAACCCAGCCAGAACGCGGAGCGCGCGGCGCGCAGGCCGTTGCCCGCCTCCAGGTGCGCGTGATGGGCGCGCTCCAGCAGCGCCAGCAGGTCCGCGTCCCGGCCGAGAAGGCCTGCCGACATGGCGAGCAGATCGAGGTCCTCGGCCTGGAGCGGACCGCGTCGGTCGGCCGCGGACAGGATCCGGAAAGCTTCCCCGAAGGCGCGCCGCCGGTAGGCCGCGCGGCCGCGCTCGATCTCTCCCGACGGGGACGACGCGCGGATTCTGGGATCGGATGGATCGTGGTCGCTCATCCCGTTGGCTCCGGGTCGGCGAGGTTAGCAGATTGCCGGCGGTTCGCCCGCCCGCCGGTCAGCTCACAGGAATTTCACGAGCGCGTCCATCGTCTCCTGCGGCTTCTCCTCCAGGATCCAGTGGCCGGCGTCCTTCAGGACGATGACCGTCACATTCGTTCCCACGAGTTTCGTCTGGTCCCCGAGCTCTTTTCCCAGCGACTTCTCTCCGCCGATCGAGAGGACGGGCATCGTCAGCTTCGTCTGCGCGAGCGACGCGAAATCCGTCGCGGTCCGGGGAAAGGCCATGAAGTACGCCCAGCCCGCCATCATGCGTCCCGGCCTCGAGTACGCCGCCGTGTAAGCCTCGCGGTCGGCCGGCGACAGCGAGTGGTTCTTGTCGGCGGCAAAATCGTTCCAGTAGTAATCGAAGTACGTCCGCTCGCGTCCCTGGACCAGCGCGGCGGGAGTCGGCCCCGTGAACCGGAAATGCCAGAGATTCGGATTGTCGTAGATCGGCTCCCAACCCTGCACGCCCGGCAGGAACGCGTCCATCAGGACGAGCTTTTCGACCTCCGTCGGGTATTGCGCCGTGTAGGCGTACGCGACCATCAGGCCGATGTCGTGGCCGACGACGCTCGCCTTCGTCACGCCGAGGGCCTTCGCGAGGGCGTGGATCGTCGTCGCCGCCGACTTCATGTCGAGGCCCGACGCCGGGATCTCGGAGTCGCCGATGCCCGGCAGGTCGGGAGCGATGACGGTGAAGCGGTCGGCGAGCTTCGGAATGAGGGGCCGCCACATGCGCGAGGTCTCCGCGTAGCCGTGCAGGAGGATCACCGTCGGACCGTGTCCGGCGCTCAGGTAGTGCAGCTTCACTCCGCCGACGTCCTTCGTCAGGGAGGCGATGGCCTCTTCGGCCGCGAGAGGCAGCGACGCGAAGAGGAAGGCGAAGCCGAGCAGAAGCGATTTCGTGAATCGGCGCATGAACGATCTCCTCAGCTCTTGATAAACGCCAGCAGGTCGGCGTTGATCTGGTCCTTCTGCGTCGAGCACATCCCATGGGGATAGCCCGGGTACACCTTCAGAATCGACCCCTTGACGATCTTGGACGACTGCATCGCCGCGGCGCCGATCGGAACGATCTGGTCGTCGTCGCCGTGCAGGATGAGCGTGGGCACGTCGAACTTCTTGAGGTCCTCGGTCGTGTCGGTCTCAGAGAAGGCCTTGATGCAGAAATACGAAGCGGGAAAGCCGGCCATCATTCCCTGCAGCCAGAACGAATTCCGGATGCCCTCCGAGATCTTCGCTCCCGGCCGGTTGTAGCCGTAGAACGGCATGCTCAGGTCCTTCCAGAACTGAGAGCGGTCGGCGACGACGCTGGCGCGGAGCCCGTCGAACACTTCGAGCGCCAAACCGCCGGGGTTGGCCGCGGTCTTCAGCATCAGCGGCGGAATGGCGCTGATCAGGACCGCCTTGGCGACGCGCTTCGTGCCGTGGCGGCCGATGTAGCGGGCGACTTCCCCGCCGCCCGTCGAATGCCCGACGTGGATCGCGCCCTTCAGGTCGAGGTGCTCGACGAGCGCGGCCAGGTCGTCGGCGTACGTGTCCAGGTCGTTGCCGTTCCACGCCTGGCTCGAGCGCCCGTGGCCGCGCCGGTCGTGGGCGATGCAGCGGTAGCCGCGCGACGCGAGGAAGAACATCTGGTCTTCGAACGCGTCGGCCGAGAGAGGCCAGCCGTGGCTGAACACCACCGGCTGCCCCGTGCCCCAGTCGTTGTAGTAAATCTGCGTGCCGTCGTTCGTCGTGATGGTTCCCATCGTGGTCCTCCTCTCGAATGCGCCCATTTCTATCATCGGGGCGCTCAGACGGGCGCGCCGGGAAGTCGCCGGCGCGGCCAACTGAAATAGGATCGCGGCAGGGAGGGCACCAATCTCATGACCCAATCCCGCCGCAAATTTCTCGCGCACACGACGGCCGGAATCGTTTCGGCGGCCGCGGCCGGCAAGGCCCTCGCCGAGCTCGCGCCGGATCCGCCGGTCACGCCGGTCGCCGGGACGCCGCCAGCCTTCGGCACGGCGCCCGCCGTCGGGCCCGAGATCACCGTCGCCACCGTCGCCGAGGCGCAGAAGCTCGCGCGCGTCGAGATCACGGCGGCCGACCAGGCGCAGCTGGCCGGCAGCTGGCCGAGAACGATGGCGTCGACCATGGAGCGGCGCACGGGGCCGCGCAAGCTCTCCCTCGAGACGACGCTCTCGCCCGCCACCCTCTGGAACCCGACGATCCCGGGCGTCGCGCCCGGTCCCGCGCGCGACCGGTTCGTCCCGAGCAAGGCGGTGCCGGGGCCCCTGCCAAAGAACGACGCGGACATCGCGTTCGCGCCCGTGACGTCGCTGTCTTACTGGATCAAGTCGCGCGCGCTGACGTCCGAGCGCCTGACGCGGATCTACCTCGACCGCGCGGCGAAGTTCGACCCCAAGCTGCGCTGCATCATCACCCTCACGACCGACACCGCGCTTTCGCAGGCGAAGCAGGCCGACGGCGAGATCGCCGCCGGCAAGTACCGCGGCCCGCTCCATGGCATTCCCTTCGGCGTGAAGGACCTGCTCGACACCAAAGGCATCCTCACCACTTACGGCGCCGAGCCCTTCCGCAACCGGGTGCCCGACAAGGATTCCGCCGTCGTCGACCGGCTCCAGCGCGCCGGAGCCGTCCTCATGGCCAAGCTCTCGCTCGGTTCGCTCGCTTTGAACGACGTCTGGTTCGGCGGGCAGACGATGAACCCGTGGATCCTCGAGGAGGGCTCGGGCGGCAGCAGCGCGGGGCCCGGCGCGGCCACCGCGGCGGCGCTCGTCGGCTTCTCCGTCGGCAGCGAGACGGGCGGCAGCATCGTGGATCCCGCGATGCGCTGCGGCGTGACGGGCCTGCGCCCGACGTTCGGCAAGGTGGCCCGCACCGGCGCGATGACGCTGTGCTGGTCGCTCGACAAGCTCGGTCCGATGACGCGCGGCGTCGAAGACTCCATGCTCGTTCTCGCGGCGATCTCGGGCCCCGATCCGGGCGACCTCTCGAGCGTGCCGAGCCACCTCGACTTCGAGGCGGACAAATCCGTCAAGGGCCTCCGTGTGGGATTTCTTCCGGCATGGATGAACGAGAGCCCCGCGACCGAGGTCGATCGCGCCGCCCTCGGCACGGCCCGGTCGCTCGGCATGGTGCCCGTCGAGGTGAGCCTGCCCGACTGGCCCTACGCGTCGCTCAACACCGTCCTCTTCGCCGAGGGCGCCGCCGCGTTCGAGGAGCTCACGCTCTCGCACGGCCTGGACGCACTGAAGATGCAGGTGCCCGACGCCTGGCCGAACCTCTTCCGGCAGGCGCGCTTTCTCTCCGCCGTCGACTTCGTCCAGTCCGACCGCCTGCGCCGGCTCGTCGCGCAGGAGATGATCCGTATCTTCGACCAGGTGGACGTGCTTCTCGTGCCCGCGCTGCGCGACGAGATCCTCACGATCACCAACTTCACCGGACACCCTGCGATCGTCGTGCGGGCCGGCTTCGTCGAGGTGGGCGAGGCCCGCAGCGACTGGGCCCCCGATCCGGCGCACCCGCTGCCGAAGTTTCCCGTCAAGCGCCGCGCGCCCCATGGCATCAGCCTCATCGGGCGCATGTTCGACGAGGGGACGATCGGCACGGCCGGCATCGCGTTCGAACGGGCGTTCGGCGTGGCGGGAGCTCGGCCTCCCGGCTTCTGACCCGGCGTCCCGACCGTGAACCCGACGCAGGCGTTTCTGGCGGCGCGCGACTTCCTGGTCGCCCACCGCGAGGACTACGACCGGGCGCGCGCCGGGTTCGCCTGGCCGCGGCTGACCGAGTTCAACTGGGCCCTCGACTACTTCGACGTGCTCGCGCGCGGCAACGGTCGGGAGGCCCTGTGCGTCGCGCCGGAGGCTGGTCCCCTCGAGCGCTCCTCGTTCGCGGAGCTGTCGGAGCGTTCCTCCCGCGCCGCTTCGTTTCTGCGCCGCGCGGGATTGTCCCGCGGCGACCGCATCCTCGTGATGCTGCCGAACACGACGGCACTCTGGGAGATCACGCTGGCGGCCATGAAGCTGGGCGCGGTCGTCAGTCCGGCGTCGACGCTGCTGACCGCGGCCGACCTCGGCGACCGCATCGCGCGCGGGCGGATGCGCTGCGTGGTCACCGACGATGCCGGAGTCGCGACGCTCGCGCCCGTCGCCCGGGACTGCATCCGCATCCACGTCGGCGGCGGCGCGCCCGGCTGGCTGGACTGGAACGACGCCGCCTCCGAGACGGCCCGGTTCCAGCCGGACGGAGTCACGCGCGCCGGGGATCCCTTCCTGCTCTATTTCACCTCCGGCACCACCGCGCGGCCGAAGATGGTCCTCCACACGCATACGAGCTACCCGGTGGGCCACCTCTCGACGATGTACTGGATCGGCATGCGCGAGGGCGACCGGCACTGCAACATCAGCTCGCCCGGATGGGCCAAGCATGCCTGGAGCTCGTTCTTCGCGCCGTGGAACGCCGGGGCCTCCGTCTTCGCGCCGGCGGCCGCGCGGTTCGACGCGCGCCGCACGCTCGCCCAGCTCGCGGAGCAACGCGTCGCGACGCTCTGCGCGCCGCCGACCGTGTGGCGCATGCTCGTGCTCGAAGACCTCGCGGCCCATCCGGTGCAATTGCGCGAGCTCGTGGGCGCCGGCGAGCCGCTCAATCCCGAGGTGATCGAAAGAGTGAAACGCGCGTGGGGAATCACGATCCGCGACGGCTACGGCCAGACCGAAACGACCGCGCAGATCGCCAACACGCCCGGCCAGCCCGTGCGCCCGGGATCCATGGGCCGGCCGCTGCCGGGATACACGATCGCGCTGCTCGACGAGGACGGCCGCGCGGCGAACGAGGGCGAGATCGCGATCGCGCTCGCGCCGCGGCCCACGCCGATGATGGCCGGCTACGTCGACGATCCCGAGCGCAGCGCGGCCCTGCTCGGCGGCGACTGGTACCGCACCTCCGACACGGCGTACCGCGACGGCGACGGCTACCTCTGGTACGTCGGGCGCTCCGACGACGTCTTCAAGAGCGCCGACTACCGCATCAGCCCGTTCGAGCTCGAGAGCGCGCTGCTCGAGCACGAGGCCGTGGCCGAGGCCGCCTGCATCCCGAGCCCCGATCCCGTGCGGATGTGCGTGCCGAAGGCCTTCGTGGTTCTGAAGCCTGGCTGGGATCCCTCGGCCGAGACCGCGCGCGCGATCCTGACTTTCGCGCGCGGGCGGCTTTCTCCGTTCCAGCGCATCCGCCGCCTCGAATTCGCCGCGCTGCCGAAGACGATCTCCGGCAAGATCCGGCGCGTCGAGTTGCGCGCCCTCGAGGTGGAGCGGCGACGGACCGAGACCCGGGGTGAGGCCGAGTTCTGGGAGGAGGAGTTTCCTTAGAAGGCCGTTGGGTCGATGCCGACGACGCTTGCCGCGATTCGAACGTATACAGCGTAGAGTGCCGATCGTGACCCGCCGCGTCTTATTGCCCGCTCTGGTCCTCTGCCTGCTGCGGACCATCCCTGCCCTGGCTCAAACATGGGAAGCGGTCGACGTCCCGACGGAAACCGGCAACGTGAGGTGCTTTGCGGAAAGCGCCTCGGGAGTTCGATTCCTTTGCAGCGTCGCCACGTTCGGAATCGGCACACGGACATTCGGCGGAATCTTTCGCTCCGACGACCTGGGCGACTGGCAGCGCGTCGTGTCGTATTCGGTGTTGGGCCTGGCGATCCTTCCCGGCCGTTTCGGAGACTTCACGGTCTACGCGGTTGACGGAGAAGGCGTGATCTTCAGCCCCGACGGCGGTCGGACCTGGGATAACGCGCCGCCTCTGCCCGGCGCCGCCGGCACGGCGTCGATCGCCGTCATGTCCGGGGGCGCACTGCTCGTCGGCTCCTACGCCGGCACGGTCCGGAGCGACAACTTCCCGATCTGGCAGACGACGACCGGAATGGAGGACTTCGTCGCGCGAGCCTTCGCGTTCGACCCCGCTCGCCCGTCGCGAGCTTACGCAGCCGCCATGAGTGCCGCCGACCCTGGCAAGGGCGGCGTCTTCGTGAGCGACGACGAGGGCCGATCGTGGACCCAGCTGGATCCCGCGGGCCTGTCCATCTCGGCCACAGCGATTGCCGTCGATC
>Ga0068863_100004800_pt1 | contig 13313 bp, 3 predicted proteins | sample KBSSwiS62_FD_66596 | JGI IMG/M metagenome (GOLD analysis project Ga0068863, IMG submission 66596) | Switchgrass rhizosphere microbial communities from Kellogg Biological Station, Michigan, USA - KBS Switchgrass S6-2 | ecosystem: Host-associated > Plants > Roots > Rhizosphere > Soil ...
ATGGTGCCGAGATCGGCGAAGTCGTCGGTGACCACGACATTCTCGAGCGTGACGTTGCCGTCGTTGGTGACGCTGATCGAATAGTTGATCAGCTCGCCGACGGTGTCGGCGCAGTCGCCCTCGACGCTGGCCGTCTTGTCGAGCGTGACGTGCGGGTTCTGGCACACGTCGGCCGATGCATCGTCATCATCCGACACGCTGCCGTTGGCCGAATCCGCGTTGACGGTCGCTGTGTTGTCGAGCGTGCCGTCGTCATCCCCGCCGTTGCTGTCGATGTCGTCCTGGGTGACCGCATGCGTATAGGTGTAGGTCCAGGTTTCCCCGACATCGAGCAGGCCGTTGTTGTTGGAATCGCCGCTGTCCGGCCCGCTGATCACAACGTCCGATCCGCCTTCGAACGAATCGGTCACGACAACATTGCTGAGCGCCAGCTCGCCGTCGTTGGCGACCGTGACCGTGTAGTTGATCAGCTCGCCGACCGTGTCGGCGCAGTCGCCTCCGTCGTCGAATGACGCATCCTTGGTGATCGTGACGTGCGGAGTGAGATAGTGGTTGCCGATCGGATCGACCTGGATGGTCGAGCCGGGTGCCGCGTTGAGCGGAATGGTGACGGTTTCATGGGCGCCCGTGGTCTGGATCGCTCCGCTCGGGATGACCTCATCGATCCACAGCGTCTGGTTCAGCGCGACGCCGAAGAAGCTGTAATTGCCGTTGGCGTCGGTGACCGCGGTGCGCTCGCCCACGTCGAGCGAGCCGTTCTGGTTCGAGTCGATAAAGATGGTGACTCCGGCAACGCCGCCTTCACCTGCATCCTTGATGCCGTCGCCATCGAGGTCGCTGAACTTGGTACCGGTGAGCGTTACGCCGTTCTCGAGGTTGAACTCCTCGAAGGTCGCGCCGGCATTCCAGTCGGCGCCGTCCGCAGCGCCCATCTGCGTATAGAGGTAGACATAGGTCGTCGCCGGATCGAGGCCGGCGAATTCCGAAACGGGAATGAGGATCGAATAATCGTCGGTGCCGCTTCCGGTCGATCCGGCGTCGCTCAGCAGGAGCGAGACGTTGCCGGTCGCGTCCATGTCGTAAATGAGGTTTTGGGTGAAGAGCGTGGTGGTGCTTTCGATGCCGCCATTGGTCGAGCTGTAGATTTTGAACTGGTCGAGAGAAATCTGCGCGTTCGGATCCGAGTTCGCCTCGTTCAGGTCGATGCGAATCTGATAATATTGCACCCCGTTGATGGTGACCTGGACGAGGCTGGAGAGCAGGACCGTGTGGGTCTTGGCCTGGTCGATGTCCGAGTTGGTGTTGTCGATCGGCGGCGTGTCGTCGCTGTTGAAGCCGGACTCGACGCCCGAATTGTTCGAGATGGCGAGGAAGGTGTTGTAGTTGCCGGTTCCGGAGCCGACGTTTGCGGCATCCGTGAAGATCACGCCGCCTATTGTCGTGCTGTCGCCCGCGTTCGTGATATCAACATCGTTGATTCCGTCGCCAGTGAGATCAGGCATCTGCGCTCTCCCGAACAAAAGAGCGGCGTCACGAAAGCAGAACGAACGAGATCCAGCCCCTCGGAACGTCGCATTGCGTCAGTTGGTACGGGATCGACTCGCCCCGTTGTGCGGGCATGTATTTAACGATTTTTAAACTCTTCCCACTTATCTTTCGATAAGGCCGCCGCGGTATCCGCTGGATTTACCTCGGAAACTCGTCCCGATTTGGGACGGGCCGTGGCGGCGTGGGTTCCGCCGAATTAACCGAATCACAACTCCCTCCACCGATTCTCTGGCCGACTGAGCCGACGGCGTTCCGTGTCGCTCAGCAGCACGGAGGCTAAAATGAAACTCAGAGGGACGAACAAGGCGGATAGCCTGGTTGGGAGCGCAGCCGATGACGCCATCAGCGGCGGCCGCGGCAATGACTGGATCGAAGGCGGCGGCGGAAACGACACGCTGACCGGAGGCGCCGGCGCGGACAAATTCGTTTTCCGCTCCGACTCCGGACACGATGTCGTGACCGATTTCAATGCTGCCGAGGGCGATACCATCCTGCTCGACAGCCAGACCGGCGTTTATGACGGCTACCTCGGGGGGCACCTCGGATCGCTGTCTGACGGCTACGAGGTCTACAACTCGCACGGCACGTTGGTCTGCACGGTGCATTCCGGCGACTATAACGGCGACGGTGTCGGCGACACGCAGTTCGAGATGAGCTCGGGTGCCACGCTGACGCTGCTCGGCGTCAATCCGGACGCTCTCGGAAGCTACATGCTGTTCGGCGGCTGACGGCTCGACCCCGCACACGCATCCGGGCAGCGCTGCCTAATGCTCCTTGAATGACCGCCGCATCGCGGAGGCCAGCGGTTCAAAGGCATATTGCAGCGCTGTCCGCTTGCGGATCGGCACCGTGACCGAGACCGGGAGCCCGGCGCGCAGCGCATCGGCGCCGCGCAACTCCCGGATCTTCTCGAGCTCGGACCGCGGGATATCGATTTCGGCGGTGTAATAGGACTGGCCGGTCCGCTCGTCAGTGAAGGCGTCGGCCGACACCCGCCGCACCTTGCCCTTGAGCGCCGACAGCGCGCGCTCATGCAGCGTCTCGAAGCGGACGAAAGCCTCCTGGCCGGGGCGCACGTCGTCGCCGTCGGACGATGCCAGGCGCGCTTCGACGGTCAGCGGCATGCGGTCCGGAACGATGTCCATCAGCTTGGCGCCGGGCTCGACCACCCCGCCCGCGGTGAACACCGTCAGCCCGACCACCGCGCCTTCGGCCGGCGACCGAATCTCGCTGCGAGCGAGCTGATCGCGGGCCGCCGCCAGCTTGGGCAGGACGTCGTTGAGGGTGGCGTTGACCTCCCGCAGCTCGGTCGCGATCCGCTCGTAATAATTGCTCTGGGCCTCGAGCGACTGCAGCCGGCTTTCGCTCGCCTGTCCCCGGGTTTGGGCGATGGTCGATACATATTGGCCGCGCTGGCCCATCAGGTCGGCCCGGGCGCGCTCGAGGGCGCGGACGCGGTTCTTGGAGACGAAGCCCTTCTCCGCCACCGCCCGCATCCCGTTGAGCTCGTCGTCGAGCAATTTCACCTGCTCGTCGATCGCGGCGATCTGTTTTGCATAACCCTGGCCCTGGTTGTTGGCCTGGTTGGCGCGCTGGCCGAACGCCCCCTCCTGGGAATTGAGCACCGCGGCGCGGGTCCGCAGCTGGCTCTGCTGGATGCGCAGCGATTCCGCCGCCGCGGCGCGGTCCTCCGGCTTGAGCGACGCGAATTCGATCGGCGGGGTGATGGTCGACCGGCCGGCCTGCTCGGCGTCGAGCCGCGCGCGCTGGGCGAGCAAGCCGATCGCCTGGGCGGTCAGGGCCCGTTCCTGCGCCAGGACCTCGCCGCCGGCGAGGCGGATCAGGATCTGGCCCTTCTTGACCCGATCCCCCTCCTTGACCAGGATTTCCGCGACGACCCCGCCCTCGCGGTGCTGGACGGTCTGGCGCTGCCCGGAGACGACCAGCTTGCCGGGCGCCTGGGCGGCCGCGTCGAGGCGGGCGACGGACGCCCAGCCGAGGAACAGCACGAAGAACAGCACGGCGACGATCGCTCCGGTCCGGATCTCGCGGCGCGGATCGTCGGTGCCAGTCTCGCCGGGCTGGAACACGGGCTGGAGCGCCCGGCCGGGCGACAATTCGAGGGCGTTCGAGCTCATGCGCTTCCTTTCCCGCCAGCGGCCGCCTGCGAGGGCGCCAGCCTGGGCGTGATCTGGGCGATGATCTGGTCGCGCGGCCCGAACATTGCCAGCCGGCCGTCGCGAATGACCATCAGCTTGTCGATGATCGGCAGCACGCTCAAGCGGTGGGCGACGACCAGGATGGTCGTGCCCTGGGCCTTCAATGTGCCGAGCCGTTCGATCAGCTGCTGGTCCCCTTCCGCGTCGAGGTTGGCGTTGGGTTCGTCGAGCATCAGGTAGGTCGGGTTGCGGAACAGGGCCCGGGCGAGGGCGACGCGCTGCGCCTGGCCGACCGAGAGGCCGCGTCCGCCGAGCCCGAGCCGATGGTCGTAGCCGCCGGGGAGGCGCAGGATCATGTCATGCGCGCCGGCCGCCTGGGCGGCCGCGACGGCGGCTTCGTCGATCTCGTGGTCGTCCTCGCCGAGCAGGCCGGCGAAGCGCGAGATGTTCTCCTTGATCGTGCCGGTGAACAGGGACGGCTCCTGCGGCATGTAACCGATGTAGCGGGCGAGCTCCTCGGAATCCCAGTTGCGCTGGTCGGCGCCGTCGTAGCGGATGATGCCGGCGGTCGGGACGAGGCCGCCGGCCAGGGCCCGGACCAGGGTCGATTTGCCCGCGCCGCTCGGCCCGACGATCGCCACGCACTCGCCCGGCTCGATGTCGAACGTGACCTGGGCGAGCAGGATCCGGCGATCGGCCCCGGCGATCGTCAGCCCTTCGGTCTGGAGCTTGCCGTTGGGCGCGGGAAGCCGGGTCAGCCCGATGTCGGGCGGAGTCTCGTCGAACAGCTCGCGCAGCGTCTTGAGCGCCCCGCGACCCTGGACGATCGAGCGCCAGCTTCCTACCAGCTGGTCGATCGGGGCGAGCGCGCGGCCGACGATGAAGCTGCCGGCGAACACCGCGCCCGGGCTGACCTTGGCGTCGATCGCGAGCAGCGCGCCGAGCCCCAGCGCCAGCGACTGCATCAACAGCCTGAGGAACTTCGAGAGCGCCTGCAGCCGGCTTCCGCCGAGGCTCGCCTCGGTCTGCAGCGACAGCATGTTGGCCCGGTCGGCGAGGTGCCCGTTGACGAACGCCCGGCGCGCGCCGAGCGCCCGCACGGTCTCGGCCGAGGCGACGGTGAATTCGAACGCCGCATAGGCCTGGCCGGCGGCTTCATTGGCCCGGCGCAGCGGCGCGTTGGTCGCCCGTTCATTGTGCCAGGCGAGGAACATGTTGATCGCCGCGCCGCACAAAGCGAGCACGCCGATCCACGGGTGGATGAGGAAAGCGACGATGATGTAGGCCGGAACCCAGGGGAAATCGAACAGGCTCACGATCGCCGGCCCGGTCAGGACCTGGCGGAGCGTGTCGAACTCGCGCAGGGCCTGCTTCGCCAGCCGCTGCGAGCTGATCTCCGGCCGCTTCAGGGTCGCGTCGATGATCGCCCCGGAGAGCACCCGGTCCAACCGGTAGCTGGCCCGCGCCAGCAGCCGCATCCGCACCGAATCGAGCAGCGCCAGCGTGCCCAGGGCGAACAGCAGGACCAGGGTCATGAGGAGCAGGGTGGTCCCGCCGTTGGTCGGGATCACGCGGTCGTAGACCTGCAGCATGTAGACCATCGGCGCGATGAACAGCAGGTTGAGGAGCGCGCTGAACAGGAACGCGGCAAGCAAGTGGCTGCGGCACGCAGCCAGTGCGCGCCGGAAGATCGCCGTCTGCAACCACTCCTGCTTCATGGGGCTCCCGAGCTCTTGTCCAACAAGGCCAAGCGCGAGGTGGCCGAGCCGAGTCGGGGCGATATGCCATGTTCGCGGCCCGCAAGGATAGGGGTCCCGAGTCGCGGGCGATTCCGTTCAGCGGCGCGGCGTCGCGTCCCAATTCGGGACTTGGCCGGGGCATTTTTTGGCGGACAGCCAACACTTTGGAGGCCGCCGTCCCGACTCCGATAAACGCCGCTATTAAACAAGTGTTAAGCATTTTGATCGCGCGAGCGGCATGACGCGCCGCGGCACAATCCCAAAAACAACGCCCAAATATGTCGAATTATTATTATCCACAGACGGCATATTCTTCTGTTTCAGCCTAATTTCAAATCGCTACTGCCATAGTCGTCACGACGAGATCGCCAGTAATACTTAGGTTGTTAACCACTTTGTTCTTGTGTCATCGACCTGAAATGATTCGTCCCGCATTACATCTCTTTCTGACAAGCTTGCCAAATCCCGCCACCGGTGGTCTTTGTTTCGCGAGCGCGGGATTCCGACTCTCACAGTTAACCTTTTCCGTTGAACGGAATGGGCTGCCGGGGGAACAGTCTCGAAAGCGACATTGACCGTATGCGGGCTCGCCCGCGGCGGATGAAGGCAGGGGTGATCAGATGCGGTACGAAGATACTTCCGGCGCGACCAGTGGTTCGACGACGCCCGAGGCACGCGGCGATGCCGATACGCTGCCCAACGGCAGCAACGGCCCGGCGACGGGCAATGTGATCACCGGAGCCGGGACGACCACCGGCAAGGCGGGGGCCGACACCCCGGCGAGCGGCCATGTGGTCGAAGTCCGCGGCGCAAGCGGATCGGACAGCGCCAACGGCGGCGGCAACATGCACGTCGACGGCCGCTACGGCACCCTCGCGCTCGATGATCACGGCAATTATAAATATGTCGCGGACGGCCACGCCCCGCAGAATTTCCGCGATATCTTCCAATACACGCTGGCGAACGCCAAGGGCGAGCGCTCGCGCGCCGACCTGGTGATCAGCCGCGGCGGCGAGATCAAGGTCGCCGACAACGCGCAGAAGGTCGTCCCCGGGCCCGACGGCGTCGTCCAGCTGCCGGCCGGGGTGAACCTCAACGACGTCCATGTCGTCGGCCGCGACCTGGTGGTCGACATGCCCGACGGCACGCAGATCGTGATCGTCGACGGCGCGGTGTTCGTGCCGCAGCTGGTGCTCGGCGGAGTCGAGGTCCCCTCGACCAACCTTGCCGCGCTGATGATCGACACCGAAGCGGTCCGCACGATCGCCGGCCCGCCGCAGAGCAGCGGCGGCAACTTCGACGTTCCGGTCCCGCCGCTCGATCCGGGCGTGCCGCTGGGCGACCTGATCCCGCCGACCGAGCTGGTGTTCGGCCAGCCGCGCTTCGAGGAGATCGGCCAGTTCATCAACCACGAACCGACGATCGAGATCGAGCCCGAGGATCAAACTCCGTCGGTCGCGGCGCAGGACAGCGTCAACGAGCGCGGCCTGCCGACCCGCAACGGCGGCGAACCGGCCGGTTCGGGCGAAATCGCCGACGGCAACGCATCGAACGACAGCGACTCGTCGGAAGCGACGACCGGCACGATCATCATCGATTCGCTCGATACGCCCAACACCGTGACCATCACCGACGGCAATGGCGTCGCGCATGCGGTCTTCGTCGGCCTGGTCATCCAGGGCGATTTCGGCACGCTGACCATCACCGGCGCGGTCGGAAGCAATTTCACCTACCGCTACGTCCTGACCGACAACACGAGCGGCGACACCACGCACGACGACTTCAGCGTGACGGTCACCGACAACGACGGCGACCAAGCCACCGCGACGCTGCGCATCGACATCATCGACGACGTGCCGACGGCGCGTCCCGACACCGATGCGGTGGCCGCGGGCACCTACGGACCGGAGACCGGCAACGTCCTGACCGGCGTCGGCACGACGTCCGGCACGGCCGGCGCCGACACGGTTGGCGCCGACAACGCGCACATCAGCCTGGTCACCGGCTTCAACGGCAGCACCGACAACAGCGGTCCGTTCGTGGTCAACGGCCAGTACGGCGTGCTGACCATGCAGAGCGACGGCAGCTACAGCTACGTCCGCAACCCGGGCACCCCGGGCGGCGTCAATGACGTGTTCAACTACACGTTGCTCGACGGCGACGGCGACACGTCGACCACGACGCTGACCATCAGCATCGGCGACGCGACCCCGCAGACCGGCGAGAATCCGCTGATCCGGTTCGACGACGACGCGCTTCCGGGCGGCAACCCCGGCACTCCGGCGGTCGGCGACGACAGCCCCGACACCATCAACGCCAGCGGCACGCTGGCCGGCTCCGGCGGCGACGGTCCGATCACCTTCGCGGTCCAGACGACCGGCGCCCCGGCGGGCTTCAGCTACGTCTCGGGCGGCGCCGGGGTCGTGCTGATCCAGCAGAACGGCCACACCGTGCTGACCGTCACGGTCGGCGCCAACGGCAGCTACAGCGTCGTCCAGAACGCGCCGATCGACCATGCGGCCGGCAACCAGGAAAACAACCAGGTCTTCACGCTCAACTACACCGTCACCGACCAGGACAATGACAGCGCCCCGGGGACGTTCACGATCAACGTCGACGACGATACGCCAGTCGTGGGCATTGCCGACCGCGGCACGCCCAGCCTGACGGTCGATGAGACCGATCTCGGCACCAATGCCACCGCCAGCTTTGCCAGCAATTTCTCAGTCAGTTTCGGCGCCGACGGCCCGGCGGCGGCCAATTCGGCCGTGTATACGCTCGGCATCAGCGCCCCTGGCGCCGACAGCGGCCTCATCGACGTCGCAACCGGCCAGCACGTGCTGTTGTCCGTCAATGGCAGCGGCGTGGTCGAAGGCCGCACCGCAATCAGCGGGGACTTGGTGTTCACGGTGAGCGTCAACTCGGCCGGCGACGTCACGCTCGACCAGCTGCGCGCCGTGTCGCATCCGGACACTAGCAATCCGGACGACAGCGTCACTTTGGCGAGCAGCGACCTCGTCACTCTGACGCTGACCGCCACCGACCATGACGCCGATAGTGCCAGCCGCACGCTCAACATCGGACAGAGCCTCAACTTCGAGGACGACGGCCCGACCATCTCCCTGTCCGGCAGCGAGCCGAACCTGACGGTCGACGAGACCGTGCTCGCGACCAATGCGAGCGGGAGCTTCGCCGGTGCGTTCACCAGTGCGTTCGGCGCCGACGGCGCCGGCACGGTCGCTTATGCCCTCGGCATCAGCGCGCCCGGCGCCGACAGCGGCCTGATCGACACGCTGAGCGGCCAGCATGTTCTGCTGACGGTCAACGGCGGCGTCGTCGAAGGTCGCACCGCGATCGGCGGCGACCTCGTGTTCACGGTTAGCGTCGATGCCGCCGGCAACGTCACGCTCGACCAGATTCGCGCCGTGGTTCACCCCGACGCGAGCAACCCGGACGACAGCGTCACGCTCAGCGCCGACAGTCTCGTCACGCTGACCGGCACGGTCACCGACAAGGACGGCGATACGGCGACGGCCACGCTGAACATCGGCCAGAACCTCAACTTCGAGGACGACGGGCCGTCGATCACCCTGTCGGGTTCCGAACCGAGCCTGACGGTCGACGAGTCCTTCCTCGTGATCAATGCCGGTCCGACCAGCTTCGCCAGCGCGTTCACGCCGGTGTTCGGCAACGACGGCCCGGCTGCGGCGAACTCGGTCACCTACGCGCTCGGCGTCAACGCCGGCGCGACCGGCCTGGTCGACACGGCGACCCATGAAGCGGTCGTCCTAGTCAACAACGGCGGCGTGATCGAAGGCCGCACCGCGACCACCAACCAGCTGGTGTTCACGGTCACGGTGAACAGTTTGGGACAGGTCACGCTCGACCAACTCCGCGCGGTCGTTCATCCGAACACCGCCAACCCCGACGACAGCGTCACGCTGGCGGCCGACAACCTGATCACGCTGACGGCGACCGCGACGGACGGCGACGGCGACCAGGCGTCGGCCACGCTCAACATCGGCCAGAACCTCAACTTCGAGGACGACGGCCCGAGCGCGAACAACGACACCGACGTCACCAGCCCGGCCACCGACACGGCGGTCGGCAACGTGATCAGCGGCGTCGGCACGATCGAGGGCGCGGCCAATGCCGATGCTCCCGGAGCCGACGGCTTCGGCTCGATCACCAACCTGGTCGGCTTCAACGGCAGCAGCGACAGCAACCCGTCGGGCGGCTTCACGGTGAACGGCCAGTTCGGCACCCTGCAGATGGATGCCAACGGCAATTACACCTACACGCGTTCGGGCGGCCCCGGCGGCGCGATCGAGACCTTCACCTACACCTATGTGGACGGTGACGGCGATCCGGCGACGGCGACGCTGACCATCACCATCGCCGACAACACGCCGATCGCGGGGACGGTCAACGTCGGGCTCGACGACGACGCGCTGGCGAACGGCAACCCCGGCGGCACCGGCGACGATCCGGACTCGGTCAACGCGACCGGCAATCTGCCGGGCTCGGGCGGCGACGCTCCGCTGACCTTCGGCGTGCTGCTGACCGGCGCTCCGGCGGGCTTCAGCTACGTCTCCGGCGGCGCCGGCATCGTGCTCGTGCAGCAGGGCGGAGTGACGGTGCTGACGGTGACCGTCAACAGCACGACCGGCGCCTATTCGGTCGTCCAGAACGCGCCGATCGACCATGCCGCGGGCGGTGACGAGAACAACCAGAACTTCACGATCACCTACACGGTGACCGATTCCGACACCGACGTCGCCAACGGCACGATCAACATCAGCGTCGACGATGACACGCCGACGGTGTCGGCCAATGCCGCGGTGCAGCTCGACGACGATGCGCTCGCCGGCGGCAACCCCGGCGGTATCGGCGACGATCCCAACGCCACCAATGTCAGCGGCACGCTGGCGCATTCCTACGGCGCCGACGGCGCCGGCTCGGTCGCCTACCTGACGACCGGCGCTCCGGCGGGCTTCAGCTACGCGCTGCAGGGCAACGGCGACCTGTGGGTCATGCAGGGCGCGACCCATGTGCTGACCCTGACCGTCAACAGCACGACCGGCGCCTACACGGTGAGCCAGGTCGCGCCGATCGTCCATGCCGCAGGCGGCGACGAGAACAACCAGGCGTTCACGATCAGCTATCGCGTGACGGACGGCGACGGCGACACCGTCGACGGCTCGATCAGCGTCAATGTCGACGATGACACGCCGACGGTTTCGGCCAACGCTGCGGTCCAGCTCGACGACGACGCCCTCGCCGGCGGCAACCCCGGCGGCATCGGCGATGACCCCGACGCCACCAACACCAGCGGCACGCTGGCGCACTCCTACGGCGCCGACGGCGCCGGTTCAGTCGCCTACCTGACGACGGGCGCTCCGGCGGGCTTCAGCTACGCGCTGCAGGGCAACGGCGACCTGTGGGTGATGCAGGGCGCCACGCACGTCCTGACGCTCACGGTCAACAGCTCGACCGGCGCCTACACGGTGAGCCAGGTCGCGCCGATCGTTCACGCCGCGGGCAGCGACGAGAACAACCAGGCGTTCACGATCAGTTACCGCGTGACCGACGGCGACGGGGACACCGTCGACGGCTCGATCAGCGTCAATGTCGACGATGACACGCCGACGGTCTCGGCCAATGCCGCGGTCCAGCTCGACGACGATGCGCTTACCGGCGGCAACCCCGGCGGCATCGGCGACGATCCGAATGCGACCAACGTCAGCGGGACGCTCGCGCACTCCTACGGCGCCGACGGCGCGGGCTCGGTCGCCTATCTGACGACCGGCGCTCCGGCCGGCTTCAGCTACGCGCTGCAGGGCAACGGTGACCTGTGGGTCATGCAGGGCGCCACGCACGTCCTGACGCTGACCGTGAACAGCTCGACGGGTGCGTACACGGTCAGCCAGGTCGCGCCGATCGTCCATGCCGCAGGCGGCGACGAGAACAACCAGGCGTTCACGATCAGCTACCGCGTGACCGACGGCGACGGCGACACGGTCGACGGCTCGATCAGCGTCAACGTCGACGATGACACGCCGACGGTCTCGGCCAACGCTGCGGTGCAGCTCGACGACGATGCGCTCGCCGGCGGCAACCCCGGCGGTATCGGCGACGATCCCAACGCCACCAATGTCAGCGGCACGTTGGCGCACTCCTACGGCGCCGACGGCGCGGGCTCGGTCGCTTACCTGACGACCGGCGCTCCGGCCGGCTTCAGCTACGCGCTGCAGGGCAACGGGGATCTCTGGGTCATGCAGGGCGCCACGCACGTCCTGACCCTGACGGTCAACAGTTCGACCGGCGCCTACACGGTCTCGCAGGTCGCGCCGATCGTCCATGCCGCGGGCAGCGACGAGAACAACCAGCCGTTCACGATCAGCTATCGCGTGACCGACGGCGACGGCGACACGGTCGACGGCACGATCAGCGTCAATGTCGACGACGACACGCCGGTCGCGGGTATCGCCACCACCGGCCAGACGGTGAGCGTCGACGAATCAGCGGGCGTCCAGGTCGACTCCAACGACACGACCAGCGCTACGGTCATCGCGCTCTTCGCCGGCGTCGCCAACGCGGGTGTCGACCCGAACATGGCCGCGCAATATGCGCAGAATGCTTCGGCGATCGTCGCTCCGACCGGTTCGTCGGTTGGTGCCGACGCTCCGGGCACGACGGCGTTCAGCCTGAACGTCTCGGCAGCGGGCGTCGACTCCGGGCTCAACACCACCGACGGCCACGACATCCTCCTGTTCAAGGAAGGCAATCTGATCGTCGGCCGGGTGAGCGGCGGCGCTGACGACGGCAAGGCGGCGTTCGCGATCTCGATCAACTCGTCGACCGGCGTGATCAGCATGGTCGAGTATCTCTCGATCCAGCATCCGAACACGGCGAATCCCGACGACTCGGTGTCGATCGCCAACGGCGCGGTCCTTGCGACCGTGACCGTGACCGACGCCGACAGCGACTCCGCCACTCAGTCGGTGGCCATCGGCAGCCAGCTGCAGTTCCAGGACTCGGGGCCGATCATGACCGGGGCGTCGAACATCAACATCCAGAACAGCGGCGATGTCGCCAACAGCGGCACGTTCGCGTTCAACCTGGGTGCGGACGGGGCGCCGACCAACAATGACGTGATCAGCATCGGCGCGAGCAGCGCGACGGTCAACGGGGTCGCGGTCACGAACTATGTGCTCACTCCGGGCGTCGAGGATGCGACGACGGCGAGCTATACGTTCAGCTTCGACTATGACGCGGGCACCGGCGGCACCGTTCACGAAACGGGTACGCTGACCTTCAACAAGGCCGCCGGCACCTACACGATCGATCTCGACAACCCAATCTCGGGCATCAGCATCCTCTCGACCGGCACTGCCGATGCGGGCGACTTCGTCAGCTATCAGGTGCCTTCGGGCGGCAGCGGCGCTCCGGAAGTGACGGTTGCCGCACTCGACACTGACTTCTTCGTTCAGTTCTCGGGTGTTGCCGAGCCGGGTTCGGGAACGGGCGCGAACAACCTGTTTACGACGCAGGGTTCGGCCAATGACTTCAATCCGGTGACGACGAACAACTTCGGCAATCTGGAGCTGTTCACCCAGGCCATGAGCACCGTGCAGATCTCAAATACGGCCGCGGGTGTCGCAGGCAACACAATCCAGGGCGGTGAGGTCCTCGACTTCAATCTCTACGCCACGGACCCGGGCGGAACGCTTGGCGGTGTGCCGACGACCAGCTCGACGTCGATGTTCATCCAGCTCGACGGCATCGGCGGCTCGGAAGACATGATTGTCGTCCTCAAGCTCTACGATACGTCCACGGGCCAATATACGACCCAGGCGATCATGGT
>Ga0068863_100004806_pt1 | contig 13306 bp, 8 predicted proteins | sample KBSSwiS62_FD_66596 | JGI IMG/M metagenome (GOLD analysis project Ga0068863, IMG submission 66596) | Switchgrass rhizosphere microbial communities from Kellogg Biological Station, Michigan, USA - KBS Switchgrass S6-2 | ecosystem: Host-associated > Plants > Roots > Rhizosphere > Soil ...
CATACGGACACTACCATTAGTCATTGCGGTCGAATTGCTCGTCTTTTACGCGTTTGGCCTTCTTTGCGGATGGTGGCGCTACGCAGGCATGAGCGATGCGCTGGATATCTGCAAGGCATCCGTTACGAGCGCAGCATCCCTTTACTTAATGATCGAGTTGGTCCTCAACGTCGACGGATATCCACGGTCGATTTTTGCAATTAATATGCTTCTCACCGTGCTTTTCGTGGGGGGGGCACGCTTCGCAGTTCGTGCGTACACAGAAAGTGCACAACGCGGAGCGGCCGAGGTCAACACACTAATCGTTGGAGCGGGACGGGCCGGCAGCACCATCGCGCACGAACTGAATCGCAACTCGCAGCTCAACCTGAAGGCGGTTGGATTTGTTGACGACGACCCCAGCAAGCATGGCATTCGCATTCATGGCCTTCTAGTACTCGGATCGAGCGACTGTATGTCGAATATCATTCCCCGTCTTAGCGTCCGATGTGTGCTCATCGCCATCCCTTCCGCTAGCGGGAGTCAAATAGAGCAGATCATTACAAAGTGCCGTCAGTGCAAGGTCGATTTCAAAATCCTCCCCCCCTTGAGTCGGCACATCAGTGGGAGCAGTTCATCGATTGCCAATCTACGCAATGCACGTCTGGAGGACCTGCTAGGCCGTCAACCTGTTCAGATCGACCTCGCAAGCATACGCAATCAACTCGAGGATAAGGTACTGCTCATTACAGGGGCCGGCGGGTCGATCGGCTCGGAACTGAGCCGACAGGTCTGTGACTTTGCGCCACGTCAGGTAGTCTTGATTGATCGTTCAGAAAACGGCCTGTTCCAACTTGGCCTCGACCTCAGTACAAACCGCCCCCAACAACGCTTTGTTCCTGTGATTGCCGACATTCAGGATGTAGGCGCCATGCGAGAGATCTTCGCGCTGTATCGGCCTGACATTGTGTTCCACGCTGCGGCGTACAAGCATGTGCCCCTGATGGAGCAAAGCTGTTTCCAAGCAGTAACTAACAATATCTTCGGAACTTACAATGTTGCGCTTGTGGCACGGCAGTTCGGTTGCAAGACCTTCGTTATGATCTCCTCCGACAAGGCCGTAAATCCGACAAATGTCATGGGCGTGACAAAGCGCATTGCCGAGATGATTATCCTGGGTCTGCAACGCGAGCATACGCGCTATGTCGCAGTCCGCTTCGGAAATGTTCTCGGCAGCAACGGCAGCGTAGTGCCCATTTTCCAACAGCAAATCGCTAGCGGGGGACCCGTCACGGTTACGCATCCCGAAGCGCGCCGCTATTTCATGACGATTCCTGAGGCGGTTCAACTTGTGTTGCAGGCTTCGACCATGGGGGCTGCCAGCGATATCTTTGTGTTGGAAATGGGCGAACAGATCCGCATCGCGGACATGGCGCGCAATTTGATCCGGCTTTCAGGTTTTGAACCGGATCAAGATATCCCTGTCATTTACACCGGACTGCGTCCCGGTGAAAAATTATTTGAAGAACTCATGTTGGATGGCGAGGGCCTCAAATCAACTACGCACCCAAAGATTCGTGTGTTGGACGGCGGCCCCGTAAGCTTCGAACAGATACAGATATGGCTCGATGAGCTTTCGGCGTTGGTCGAAGCGAAGAACATGTACGGGCTTGTGCAGACTTTCCGCCGTATTGTGCCTGAATATAAACCCAGCGAGGATATCCTTGCCTTGTGTGAAGTTGATCGCCACGACATGGCGCTACTGCACCGACGTGCCCGAGGACAACTTTGGTACTCGGCCGGCATTCCGAATCAGCTTTTACCTACCCAGTTCGCCGTGCCCACACAGGGAAACTATGAGCAACCGCACTGACCTAGTCCGCAGTAACTGGGGCCAACCGTTTCCAGAAGCGTGAGCAATAGAACGGAGAAGCCGTGAGTAGAGATTCTGAATTCTGGACACAGCGTGAACGATCAAGCACGATGGCCTCGCGGCGGTCCGACGCAATGCGCAGGTACATTGAGGTCGACATGGGGCATGGTCATAGTCTGCCCCCATCGAAGGAATTCAAAACGTCTGTTCCGCCTCTACCGCATCGTCCAGCCACCCCACCCGAACACACAGACTGGCTGCACGTTATCGATATCCTCAAGAAACACTGGCGTCTATCGGCGGCATTTGCCTTGGCCGTCACGATGAGCGTGACGGTAATCACCCTAATGAAGAAGCCTGTGTTTGAACCTCAGGCACGTGTAGAAGTTGACCCTCCCGGAGCCGAGGTGTTCTCTCTCCAAGGCAATAATAACAGTGGAACTGCGACGGACTACATCGAGACGCAGGCGCAGAACCTGCAGAACGATGAGCTAACACTGGAAGTGATCCGCAAACTTCACCTCGATCAGAGCCCTTACTTCGGGGAGGATCCGAATGCAGTCAGCAGTGGACCTAGACTGTCTACGGAGGTTGCTGTTCCACTGACTCCCGCAGAAAACAGAGCTCTGTTTGTCTTTAAACAGTCCAGGACAATTACGAGAGACGTTGCAAGCCGACTCATCACTGTCAGCGTATCGTCGCACAATCCGATTGTGGCGGCGACAGTCACGAATACGCTGGTGAACATGTTTATCGAACGGGACTACAAGCTACGAAACAACGCCATTTCACAGTCTTCAAAGTGGTTGCAGGGCCAGCTGGACGATATTCGCCAGCGCATGGATGATTCGAATCGGGCGCTGACCAGTTTCGAGAAGGACAACGGAATTAGTACGATCGGTGACAGCCAGAATAGGTTCACAGAACAGATGGGAGAGCTGAGTCGACAACTGATGCAGGCTCAGGCAGACCGCATTCAGTTGCAGTCATACCTCAATGACCTTAACGGCGTAGAAGACAAGTCGTTGCCTCAGGTCAACAGCAATCCTGTCGTGCAGGACATCACAAAGAGGCTAGTGGACGTCAAGGCGCAGATTTCAGAAACTCGGGCAATCTATGGGACCAACCATCCCAACACGAGAAAATTGCAGAATCAGGCCGACGAACTCCAATTGCAATTGAACGCCCAGCGCGCCGCGATTCTCAGAGATCTGAGGACGAGCTACACAGCAGCCCAAGCCCGTGAACATCTCATGCAATCACAAATGCAGGGCGCCAGTAAGCAGATGACGATGCTGGCCCAATATAACGCTCTTAAGAAAGAAGCGGACGCTAACACGCAGCTCTATCAGGCACTCTACCAAAAGATCAAGGAGGCGGCGATCGCTGCGGAAACAAAGTCAAGTAACGTCCGCGTGGTGGACCGAGCTCGCGTGCTAGACACGCCTACTCGGCCGCATCGTAAGCAGAGCATCGGGATTGGTGTGCTTATAGGCATATTGGGGGGAATAATTTTGGCTTTCTTGCGCGAAGCGATGGATACGCGCATCCACACGCCCGAGGATATCAAGAGGTGTCTTGGGACAGAATCGGTCTCGATAGTCCCAGTGATTAGCAACGCCGTACAAGCCGTGCAGTTTGGTCCGTGGCAGCCGCACAATGAGCAGCAACGGCCCTATTTGTTTCAGGTTGACCGGCCCAATTCCCCCGAGGGGGAGGCGCTCCGCAGCATTTCTGTCTCAGTACGCCTATCTCGACAGAATGCACGCGCTCCGCAGGTATTGCTGATTGTTTCACCGCTTGTAGGCGAGGGGAAGACAACCCTTTCCATCAATCTTGCCCTCGCGCTTGCCCGACATGGGAGGACTTGCATCGTAGATGCAGACCTTCGTAAGGAGGGCGTAGCACCAGCGCTTGGAGTCACCGCGAATTATGGGATCCGGGAGGTGCTATCCAAGGCCATGGGGATTGACCAAGCTCTCGTTTCGGCAGGGTGGCTACCTAATCTGTCGCTCCTGGGAGTTGGGTCGGCTCCAGGTGAACCGGGTGGCCTGATCTCATCGAGCGCAATGTCGGATCTAGTGGAGAGTTTGAGACAGAGATTTGATTATATCGTTATCGACTCACCTCCTATGCTTCTATTCTCCGATAGTCGAGCGCTCTCCACTCTGGCAGATGGGGTTATCGTGGTCGGACGCTCCGGCGTGACTACCCGCGATAGTTTGAAACGCACCATGGAGCAGTTAAATGGAGTACGTTCAGCTCCAGTAGTAGAGCTCGTCCTCAACGCAGCCGAATCCCCTGCCATGGACTATCGCAATTATCCTAGCTACGGCATGGCCGGCTGACTCCTTGACTTGCATCCCTAATGTGAGCGGGCGTTTGAGCCATCAAGGCATTACCACGATTTAGCAACCATCCTGCCGGATCCCCGATATGCAAGAGAAACTATCTAAGAGCGATCTAGCCATCGCCGGTGGTCAACCTATACGAAGTCGGGCGTTTGCACCATGGCCTTCACTGTCAGAAGACGAAGTCGAAGCAGCAAGCGCTGTTTTGCGATCGGGAAAGCTTAACTACTGGACAGGAGAAGAAGTTAGCCTGTTTGAAAACGAGTTCGCCTCTTTTACAAGCTGTCGGCATGCAATCGCTGTCGCAAACGGGACGGTAGCTCTCGAACTGGCACTTTATGCTTTAGGGATTGGGATAGGCGATGAAGTGGTCGTCCCCAGCCGCACCTTCATCGCTTCAGCTAGTTGCGCCCTCATGAGAGGCGCCACACCTGTGTTTGCGGACGTCGAACCGGTTAGTCAAACGCTTACGGCAGACAGCATCCGGGAAGTGTTGTCTCCCCACACGAAGGCAATCGTTGCGGTTCACCTAGCGGGTTGGCCCTGCGACATGGATCCAATCATAGCTCTCGCTCGCGAACGTGGCCTCAGGGTCATCGAAGACTGTGCCCAGGCGCACGGCGCGACTTACAAGGGACGGCGGGTCGGGTCACTCGGTGATGCTGCAGCCTTCTCCTTTTGCCAGGACAAGATCATGTCCACTGGCGGAGAAGGTGGCATATTAACCATCAACGACGATCGACTGTGGAAGCGCGCATGGAGTTTCAAGGATCATGGCAAGGACCATGACGCCGCTTATGGCCATCGGCAACACCCTCCTTCCGAGTTTCGCTGGCTGCATGACTCTTTCGGCACAAATTGGCGTCTCACTGAAATGCAGGCAGCAATTGGACGTAGTCTGCTCAGGAAACTTCCCCATCAACTGGCACTCCGTCGCAGAAACGCTAACATTCTGCAGCAGAAGTTCAGCCTTCTTTCGGCCCTTCGAGTTACGATTCCCCCTGAAGACATCGGCCACGCGTACTACAAATATTATGTGTTCCTTCGGCCCGACTGGTTGCGAGATGGGTGGAGCCGAAATCGTTTACTGCAGGCGATAGCTGCAGAAGGTATTCCATGCTTTAGCGGCATCTGTAGCGAAATATACCTTGAAAAGGCTTTTCCCGAGAACATGCGGCCTGCCCGTAGATTGCAGCTAGCGCGGCAACTGGGCGAGACAAGTCTTATGTTTCTCGTTCACCCAACACTATCCGAACAGGACATGCTGGACACTGCATGCGCAGTTGAGAAGGTTCTGAAGATCGCGTCTATTCAGTTGTCCGTGGCGCCAGAACCCCTCAGCAGTTGGGATACGCAACGCAACGTATTCGTCGATTGAAGAAAGTATGGCGTCCAAACTGGTAGACCTCAGTCACGTTCCCAACCCAAATACTGAAAGCGATTCGGCAGGAATCGCTCGCGATCAGATTCGCGGCTCTAGTTTGTTTCTAATCGGGAACGTGTTGTCTCTGACGATCACATTTCTTCCACATCTTGTGCTTGTTCGTTATTTGACGCCTGAGGCGTTTGGTCATTTGGCTTATGCACTGTCCTTGGTTGCGGTCGGTAAGACATACGCATTGGGTTTCAATGAAGCCATGAGTCGCTTCGTACCGATTTATCACGCCAAACAGGATAGAGCAAAGGCAATGGGCAGCATTGTTGTAGTTCTTACGACCACACTTCTGATCAGCGGATTCCTAATTGCGACCTTCGCCGCGGCATCTGGTCCGATTCTGGCATTACTTACAAAAGGCAGGGAGCCAGCTGGCCTGTTGCTAATCCTCATGTTTCTGGTTCCTCTAGAGACATTGGACCTCTTGATCATGAACCTATTCGCATGTTTCGCTCGAACGCGAGAAATCTTCTGGGGACGATTTGTCGTCCCACCGATGTTGCGAGTGGTTGTCATCACTCTGGTTGTCTTTCGGCGCGCTGAGCTTCAAGCTCTCGCGTACGGATATTTACTGGTTGAGCTCATCACGGTTGTACTGTTTGGCGCGCTGCTTGTTTCCGAATTGCACCGCCAGAAGTTGCTTCTGAACTTTAATTGTGTCCAATTCCCACTTCGCGAGATTTTCAGCTTTAGTGTGCCGTTGATGGCCTCGAACGTTGTAGGCATGATTGGAAGCTCAATACCGGTGTTGCTTCTCGGATACTTTCACCCTATGTCTGTAGTGGCCGACTATCGCGTTGTACTACCGGCCGCAGCTCTGTGCAGCATGATTCACGGTAATTTCATGCCGTTATACCTGCCGTCTGCGTCCCGTCTATTCGCCAAAGGCGACACTACCGGCATTAATCGCCTCTTTTGGGAGACCTCGCTCTGGATGAGCGTACTGGCATTCCCACTATTTCTCACCACAGCGTGTTTTGCTCGACCGATCACTATCTTTCTTTATGGAGGCCGCTACGCTCCCTCAGCTCCGATTTTGGCGATTCTTTCACTTGGTTATTTCTTCAATGTCATCTTTGCCTTCAACGGCGTGACCCTTAAAGTTCTCGGCAAAATTCGTTTGATGGTGATCCTAAATATAGTGACTCCTATTATTATTGTCGTCTTCAACCTGCTGTTGATTCCGCGCTACGGAGCGATCGGCGCGGCAGTCGCAACATCCGCAGCTCTGATCTTGCAGAATTTGCTTCGACAGTTCAGCCTGTGGCTTGCGAGTGGTGGCATCAGTTTCTTCGAAAAGCGGCTAGCTTCCTTTTTCCTAGTGCTTGGCGCGAGCGCCATGGGTCTGTACCTGATTCAACTCTTCACACCGAATAACATCTTTGTCGCATTGGCGCTTGCTCTCACAGTTTCGACATTCGTGTTGTGGCTGGTAAAGAAGCATTTGAAAATTGCCGATATCTTCCCGGAACTTCTTCGGTTTCCGATCGCCCGAAGACTCCTCACCTAGGAACAGCCCTATGATTTGCAACTACAGCTGCACGGATTCCGCCCTGAGGTCGATCAAATGCACAGCACGGTGCTGAATCGTCCGAACGAACAAGACTCTCCCAGCGGAATTAGTCTGCGAAGGCGTGTCGAAGATGGCCGGATCTCCATTTGCCATATCATTGAGGGCGATGCCTGGGCAGGAGCCGAAGTACAGGTTGCCACTCTGTTGCGTGCGCTGTCGAAGTGCCCTGAAGTCGCTCTTCACGCTATCCTGCTCCACGAAGGCCGGCTCGCTCACGAATTGCGCAGCTTCGGAGTGGACGTACAAGTCGTCAATGAGCAACAGAAGAGTCTTCCCCAGGTGCTCTCTGAATGTTCCACGTTTGTAAAAGCGAGAAATATTCAAATTCTGCACTCTCACAACTACAAAGAGAATCTTATCGCTCTATCGCTCGCTCGCGTCTGCAGCATACCGCACTTGGTTCGGACCGCGCATGGTCATCCCGAACCATATTCTGTCCTTCGTAATTTGAAGCATTGGGGCGTTTTGTTTGCAGACCGCCTGGCGGCGAGGTATACAGCAGCCCAGATCGTCAGCGTCAGCTCAGACCTTGGTGAATATTGGAAAAAACATGCAAATCCGAGAAATGTAATCGTTCTTCATAACGCGGTTGACCGTGACAATGTAAGGTCCAATTATGGTTCTGTAGAAGCAAAGCATCGGCTTGGAATATCGGGCGATAGCTTTGTGATTGGGATCGCAGCTCGGCTGGAATGCATCAAGCGGCATGATTTGTTTGTTGCGACGGCAAAGCATGTAGCTGTACAAGTTCCCAAGTCGACTTTTGTCATTGCTGGAGGAGGCCGTTACAAGGAGTCTTTACAGCGATTGATTATCGAGTCTGGCTTGGCGGATCGCATTAAACTGCTTGGCGAACGCGATGACGTTTACCACGTGCTGCGGGCAATGGACATTCTTCTTATTTGCTCAGACCATGAAGGAATCCCGATGGTCATGCTTGAAGCCATGGCACTCAGCGTGGCAGTGGTTGCGCGCAAAATTGGCGGCATTCCCGAAGTGATTCGGCACGGAGTGAATGGATTATTGGTCTCCTCCGATAGCCCAGAGGAGTTGGCTAACGCTTGTATGTCCCTCTATGAGGATCCTGAACTGCGGAAGAAACTCACTGAATGCGCCTGCGATGACATCCACAGGCGCTACTCATCTGAAAAGCATGCCAGAACCATAGTGGAGTTATACCAGTCCCTCTGTTGTCGACAAACGCAATAGGAGTTCTTGTCGACACTCAGCTTTGCATCTCGAACGAAGCGTACTTGACAAATCCGCAACATAATATGCTTTCCACAACCATTCGAAATCCGCACGAGAGTCTCTCGGAAAGGAATCGGCACCTGATTTCTCAGGTGGCCGCCCTGATCGTAATCGCATCGTTTCTGGGGTGGATGATTGCCTCGGAAAATTGGCTTCTCATTGCAGGCATGTTTGGACTTCTTTTGTTGCTCTTACGTCCGGTTGAACCGACTCTGGGCCTGTATGCCTTCCTTGTCCCGTTCGAGTCAATAACCACCTTGGAAAACAGTACTGGACCAACGGCAACATTGCTGAGGTACGTGGGCTTGCTTGCTATATTTGTGCTTCTGAGTGTCGGCTGGCTACGGAATCGCTTGGTCCGGCCGCCAAAGACAGCTTTTTATTGGTCACTATTCATTTTATGGAGTGGCATTTCCACCCTATGGGCGATTGATCAAGAACTGGCTCTTCGTAGACTTCCAACTGCACTGGGCTTGTGGCTGCTCTACATGGCTATAGTTTCAGTGCGAATAACGGGTAAAGAGTTCTCCTGGGTTAGTCGGCTGACTATTCTGGGCGGATTGGGTGCTTCCATCTATTCAAGTTACATATTTGTTCGAACCGGTGGTACGATCGGCCGCGTCTCGCTCGCGGAAGGGTCTGATTTGTCGGATCCTAACTTCTTTGCACTCGCTCTCCTATTACCTTTATCACTGTGCTTCGGTGGAGTACTTTCAAGCCACACATGGCCGCGACGAGCATCATTTCTTGCTGGTACGGGCATCATCGCGCTTGCTGTGTTCTTGACTATGTCTCGAGGCGCTCTTGCTGCCGTAGTGGTGATCGCGCTTTTGTTTGTGCTTCGCCTGCACCTGAATTGGAGGTTACTTCTTCCTGTAGCGGCCACGTCTGCGGGGTTGATGTTAATGCCGCGATTATTCTTCCAACGCATGCACGAGGCATCCACAAGCAGAATGGCTGGACGGCTTGATATCTGGCAAACAGGCTTGCATTCCTTACAAAGCTACGGAATGTTCGGCGCAGGCTTGGATAACTTCTCCAATGCATTTGAAAAGTACGTAGGCACATCGCGTTTTTTCGCCGGAGATCAGCGTGCCTCACACAACATCTATCTCACGGTTTCCGTCGAATTCGGAATTCTTGGGATGCTGCTCCTGTTTGCGGCTGTGCATTCACATATGCGGGATTTCCCGCGACCCACCGGAATTGGCGATGACTCATCTCGTCTTGTGGCCTTCGAAGCGGCGTGTTGGGGAATGCTGGTAGCGGGGTTTGGCTTGGATATTCTTTGGCGCAAGGCATTCTGGTTCGCCTGGGCTCTTTCCGTTGCTGCGGTGCGCGTCCAACGGGAATGCGATGAACTGCGTGATCCAGTATCACTATAAGTTCAATATGACCTCTTCGTTCCAATAATCAAGATGTCTCCACTCTCCAACATTGTCGATGCAGCTTCTGGAACCTCAAGGCCTCCACTCCCGCTGAGGTTGGGGATAGTACTGAGTTCCTCACAGGTGCCGGGCTGGATTTACTATCTCATCGATAAACTGACTATTTGCAGCGCAATTGATCCTCTCTTCTTTGTCCTGAAAAGTGACTCGTGGGGGCCAGCGAGTTCAGATCGCCACCCTGTACTATTTGGCCTGTGGGCCACGGTCGATCACTGGGTCCGCTACCCTAAAACCGATGCTCTTCGGTTGCGTGATTTGCGTCTGTTGTTGGAGAGCCGTTCCATTCCGGTCTCCCTGCTCCAAGCTCGCAGCACTGCCCACTTATCGGATGACGACATTGCGCGGCTTAAGGCCGCAAACCTGGACTTGCTTTTATGTCTCGGGAACAGTACCCCTGGAGTCGGGCTCTCGACATGCGCCAGTCTAGGTGTGTGGTCGGTGCAAGACGGAGCGACCGCAATTCCGGGTCAGTTTTGGGACATGCTCGTAGGCCATCCTGTGACCCGGTACGGGCCCCAAGTAATTGAGCAAACACACGGTCGGACGAAGATCGTGTATCGCTCGTCCGTTCCGACCAATTTACTTTCCCTGGCGCTGAATCAGAATGCAGCTTATTGGGACATCGCGCAAGTTCTGGCGACGAAACTCTCCGATGCGGAACGCGCGCGAGTGGGGGTGCAATTGAGCCCCGAACCGAATGAGAGTCAGCCTGCACCCTCTCGCACTCTGAGCAACATGCGCATGGCGCGCTTTCTGGTGCAATGGGCCAAGCAAACCCTTCGCAACGAATTTACGAAGCGTCTTTTCCATGAGCAGTGGTCTATTGGCATAGAAGTGAAGCATGACATCCCGCGAAAAACCTCCGCTCATAGGTTCAGACTCGTGAGGCCCTCTCGAGATCGTTTCTACGCCGATCCGTTCCTGGTCGAGAGAAACGGGCGCAATTATCTCTTCTTTGAAGATTATAGGTTTTCTTCTCAAAAGGGCCTGATCTCCTGCTGCGAGTTGGATGCCGAGGGCAACTGCAGCAAGCCTCGCGTAGTGCTGGAACGCAAATACCACCTCTCATACCCCTTTCTCTTTCACTGGCAAGGGGAGATTTATATGATCCCCGAAACCCGCGCTAACAGCACGATTGAGATGTACCGGGCAAGCGACTTCCCATACTCATGGACTCACGAGACAGTTCTAATGTCGGGCGTCGCGGCAACTGACTCGACGCTACTCCACCACGGTGATAAATGGTGGCTCTTTACTGCGGGCGTGCTTGATCATGTATCGCTCGACCAAACTTTGTGCCTGTTCTTTGCTAACTCCCCCTTAGGGCCTTGGACGGCACACCCAAAGAACCCCATCGTCTCCGACATCTGCCGCGCCCGTCCCGCTGGTTGTTTGTATTTCGACAACGGACAGTTGATCAGGCCAGGCCAGGATTGCTCGAAGGGGTACGGCTACGCTGTCCAACTGCATCAGGTGGATGTACTCTCCGAAACCGACTATCAGGAAACCCCCCTTGCGAGAATTACTCCCGACTGGATTCCCGGAAGTAGCGGCATACACACAATCAATCAAAACGTAGAGTATCGCGTGCTCGACTGCAAATTTTTGATCTCTCGGTTCAGCTTCACTCTATTTCCCTTTTCTCAGAGGGAGGAAGCTGAGTTCAAAAGCTCCTTCGAGTTGGAATCGGCAAAGAGTTCAAGGTGATTTATGGACTACCTCATAGGATCAGTAGCTTACGTCTTTCGTTTCAGCTTAGCCTTTCTGTTGATTGGAGCGATAGTTGCACCGGCTCAAACCAATTCTCCACAAACGCCTGTCACACTGGAAAGACTCCCCGCCCTACCGAATCTGATTGCCCCTGGCCAGAACGGTTCAGCAGTACATGTTCTTCCGACAGAGGGTGCCGGCGGTGAGACAAGCGGCGGTCCTGTGGTTTCGCCTACTGTACTTTCACCGCTTGCCGCAAGTGGCGACTCAGGCTTTGAAATCCTGATTGGGCCAGGTGACGTAATTGAGGTCAGCGTATACGGCGCGCCAGACTACAACAAAACCGTCAGGGTTGGTTCAACAGGTGAAATTACGCTGCCTCTGGCCGGCACCGTTAAGGTGGGTGGCCTCACTCCGGTCCAAGCCGAAGCGCTCATCGGAAAACGCCTCAGTGACGGCAACTTCTTCAATGATCCTCGAGTTTCTGTGCTCGAAAAGGAATTCGTTACACAGGGGATCTCAGTCTTAGGCGAAGTGCAGAAGCCAGGCGTCTACCAGATGCCCGGGCCACGGAAACTTTATGACGCAATCTCAACCGCTGGCGGAACCACTCCCCGGGCTGGCAACACCGTGACGCTTTTGCATCGCTCCAGCTCCGCAAGGCCGGAAACCGTAACTCTCTCCTACGATGGCAAGCCGTCCAGCCAAAGCAACATCTATGTGTATCCCGGCGACACCGTTGTGGTCTCGAAAGCGGGAGTCGTATACGTCGTTGGAGAGGTTCGCTTGCCCGGCGGCTTCATCATGGAGAATTCGCACATGACTATTCTCCAGGCTTACTCGATGGCGCAGGGCTCCAGCCCCAACGCCTCTCTCGACAAGACGGAGTTGATCCGCAAAGAGGGACCTGAAAGCGGCCCACAGGCGACAATCATCCCTCTCAAGAAGATCCTGACCGCAAAATCGCCGGATATCAATCTGCAGCCGGGAGACATCATTTACGTTCCCACCAGCATTCCCAAAGCAGCGGCTCGGAGGACTCTCGAAGCCATTGTCCAGACGGCTTCGGGCATGGCGATCTATAGCGGCTTCCACTAGAGCCCGCCTCCTTGGTCAGGCGAAAACCGATGGAGCATTTTGCTGAGCGTGGAGCAGAAATCTACCGCAACGACAAAGTCATAGGGAAAGATACGCATCCCCAGACAGTCGACAAAAGATGAAAATTCTGTGGATTTATCCCGAGCTCCCTTATCCGCTGACAAGCGGCTTTCTACGAGGCTTCCACCTCTTACGCTTGTTGGGCCAACGCCACTCCGTTACCTTTCTATCCCTCACGGATCAGAAACAGGTTCTACACGAAACATTCCGAGTGTTGAAGCAGTACGCGGAACGAATCGAGATTTTCAGTAAATGTGGTGCACCCGAACCAATTTGGCTCAGACTGTGCGGATTGTTGCCTGTTATTGGAGGACGATTGCAGGTGCTCTGGAACACACGATACGCGGTGAAGCGAATGGAATTGACTGTACGCGACTTACTAAAACGGGAGGTCTTTGATCTGGTTCTCTTCCATGGTCGCGAGGCTCTCCCTGTACTGGATTGCGTCGATGTGCCGATCGTAGTTGAGTGCGGTGATACCAATTGCACGCGTGTCCACCAGCAGATGCACCAAGCCCACCTCCTGAA
>Ga0068863_100004807_pt1 | contig 13305 bp, 10 predicted proteins | sample KBSSwiS62_FD_66596 | JGI IMG/M metagenome (GOLD analysis project Ga0068863, IMG submission 66596) | Switchgrass rhizosphere microbial communities from Kellogg Biological Station, Michigan, USA - KBS Switchgrass S6-2 | ecosystem: Host-associated > Plants > Roots > Rhizosphere > Soil ...
TGAGTTGTGGCAGCTCACTCTGAGCGGCCAGCGGGAACAGCTTCCTTTCGGCGAGGATGGCTCGATGCCAACGGTCGCCTCGCGCGGCGGGCGTTTGGCTTACGTGCGCAGCCGCAAGACCGTTGATATCTGGCGTGCGGATCTCACCGCCGCGCAACCCGAAGAGTCCGCGGCCAAGCTGATCTTCTCGACGCGGACCCAGGTGCTCCCCCGGTACTCACCGGACGGGACCCATATCGCATTCCAGTCCAACCGCTCCGGGACCGTGGAGATATGGATGACCGATGCGCAGGGCGCCGAACCGGATCGGTTGACGTCGTTCAATGGGCCTCTGACCAGTGCGCCGAGCTGGTGCTCCGATGGGCGCAGGCTCGCGTTTGATTCGCGTCTCTCAGGCAATTCAGCCATCTATATCGAAGATATCGACGAGAGGGTGCCCCGCAAGCTCGCCACCTCACGGGGCAACCTGTCCATGCCTGCCTGGTCGCAGGACTGCCGTTGGCTGTTCGCAGTCGACGGCAACAATGTGCTGTACCGCATCGCGTCCTCCGGCGGCCCGGCTGAACGCTTCACCGACAAACAGTCTTCCTATTGTGTCGTCAGCGCAGATCAGTTGATCTTCAACGTCCTCGGGTCGACGGGCGTCACACTCTGGAGCAAACCGGTCGGCGGCGGTCCGCAGGCGCCTCTGGCGGGGATGCCGAAAATCAGATACGGAGATTCCTGGGCGGCCAATACCGCCGGCATCTTTTACACCGATTCGGAATCGAAGCCGGTCCGCGTCAACTTCTATGACTTCGCAACTCACGGCACGCGCAAGTTGATGACCCTGAAACAGACACCGATCCCCGGTGTCGGCCCCGGGATCACCCTGTCACCCGATGGGCGATGGCTGCTTTACGGCCAGTCAGGCGATGAGTCGAGTGAGATCATGTTGGCGTCCGAGCGGTGAGCCGCGAGGATCGGCCGCCCACGCGATCTACAGCGACATCCAGATCATCATTGCGGCTCCTGACACCGCCAGCACGCCCAAGTGTGCCCGTCCCGCAGCGAAGGGGGACGTGATGCCCAGGATCAGACCTGACGAGATGGCGCGCACTATTGCCGTCGATGCCTGCGCGGGTCGCATCCAACTATGAGAGCGCACGAGCCCTCCAACCAATCGCGCCTGAAAGTCTGCCGGGGCTAACGGTTGGTTCGCCTGTGCGAACCAACGGGACAGTTGCAAATCGAACTCATCGGGCATGGCGATGGGCCTCGTTGGATCGGTACGCTTCGAGATCGGTGCGCAGTCGCGCCGCCCCACGCCTGATATGTGACTTGACAGTTCCAAGGGGCAGGCCGGTGCTTTCGCTGATTTCAGCGTGGCTCATACCTTCATTGTAAGCGAGCACGATACACAATCTCACCTCCGGGACCAGGTGGGCGAGTGCCCGATCCAGGTCGAGCCGCTCGCCCGTGGACGGCAATTCGCTCGCTTCCGGCCGGCTCGTGTCCGGGACCTCGGGGCTTTGGGTGCGAACATGCATCAACCAGGTATTCACGGCCAGGCGCCGCAGCCATGCCCCAAAGGCGCCGGCTGAATTGAGAGTGCCGATTGAGCGCCAAGCCTGCAGAAAAACCTGCTGTGCCAGATCGTCGGCCAGCACCGGATCGCGGCACAGCCGCCGCAAGAGGTTGCGCAGCCACGATTGGCGCCGCCTGACCAACTCCGAAAAGGCGGCATCATCGGCGAATATGGCGAGTGCAACGATCGAGGCCTCATCGGCGCCGCCGAGCGCGGCGCCCGACAACCGCCTTCTCACGCTCCAGGCCCGTGGCCGGCTCGGGCATTGAGGTGCCGGTCAATAGCCGCGGCCGAAATCAACAATCCCACGCCCACGCAGGCCGCCAGCGCGCCAGCCCCCAGAATCTTCAAGAACGCCTGCGGCGCAAACTGACGCAAGATCAATGACAAAACGCCGATGCCGATTCCGGAGGCCACTGTCAGGATGCCTCCGATTCGAAAATAGATCGATTCTGGCGTCGAGCTGCGCTGTTCGCGGGCCATCAGGCGTTCGACTACCGAAGGGTCCAACTGCTGGCCGCGCTCTATGGCCGCTCGCAAGGGTTCGAGCTCCAGGTGCCGCTTCTTGTAGTCGGCGACGATACCCGCTACTGCTGAAACGGACAGGAATATCCAGAAGCCCAGACCGATCAGGGCGAATCCTATGTGCTGCATGAATGGCTCCGCGAGATAGTGGAATCTGCCTGCTATAGATGCAGCCTGCAGCCAGATTGGATGCATTCTCGTGGTGGTCCTGCGTCAGGAGGGTCGGCTCATGGCAACGCGCGTGCGATCACCTTGCCTGAGATCGGCAATGGGAGCATTGTTCGTTCAGATTCATACAGTTAGGCAGAAGTCATTGCAGGGAACATTAACTGGTGAAGGCGCAGTGGCCGGTGGCCGAGCGCGGCCGAGTGGACGCGCTACATGTCACGATCGGCAGGCACACGTCGTCCTATGGTCAGAAATCAGCGCCGACGCGAGAGAGGTTTCATTTGGGCAGCTCATATAGAGAGATCTTTCAAACCCCCGGCACGATCGGATTCGCCGCGGCGGCATTCGTGGCGCGACTTCCCGTCGCGATGGTGCCAATCGGTATCGTGACTATGCTGTCGCAGAGCCGCGGCGAGTACTGGCTGGCAGGGGCGGTCGCCGCAACATTCACGCTTGCGAACGCAATCGCCGCGCCTCAAATTTCACGCCTCGTGGACCGCTTGGGACAGTTCCGGCTGCTGGTTCCAACAACCACACTCTCAGCCATGGCCTTCACCCTGCTGATGATCGCGTCACGCCAGAAATGGCCAGCGTGGTCCCTGTTCGTGACCGCGCTGTTTGCCGCTTCGATGCCGAGTATGGCGGCGATGGTCAGAGCGCGGTGGACGGAGTTGTTCCGTAATCGACCGCAGCTCAACACGGCATTCGCATTCGAGTCCGCTGCGGATGAGCTCGTGTACATTGCGGGAGCTTCACTGTCAGTCAGTCTCAGCGTGGCGCTGTTTGCTGAAGCGGGTATCCTGGCCTCAACGCTTCTCCTGACCTTGGGAACAGCCGCGTTCGTACTGCAACGAGGAACCGAGCCTCCCCTGAGGTGGAACGAACCCGCCTCCAGAACTGCAGCGATCTTTCTGCGGCCCGTGCAACTGATCACCCTGGCCATGGTGTTCGTTGGCACCATTTTTGCGACCGCGGAGGTCTGCATCGTTGCGTTGACCCGCGAGTGGGGAAAACCGAATGCTGCGAGCCTGGTTATTGGCGTCTATGCGGCAGGCTCATTCATTTTGGGCATGATATTGGGCGGACTGAAGCTCACAGCAGCGTTGCATCGGCAATTGCTGGTTGCAATGAGTTTGTTGCTGATCACGACCGTTCCACTGCTACTGGCTGACACAGTTCAGGTTTTGACGGTCACCATCTTCGTGAGCGGCATCGCGATCGCGCCGACGTTCATCACCGCTTTCGGACTGGTGGAGCGACATGTCCCGCCGGCGGTTCTCACTGAGGCTGTCACCTGGGTGGGGACCGGTATCGGCATTGGCATGGCCGCGGGCTCATTTGTGTCCGGGTGGGTGGTTGACTCATTCGGTGCACGCAACGGCTTTTGGTTGTCAGTCGGCGCTGCCACAGTCGCTGTCTCGATCGTCGTTGTAGGTCAACGCTGGCTGTCAGAAACGCCCGCCGGGATCGAAGCGAACTCCCAGCGGGCAGGTTCTTCATCGTTTTGAAATATTCATCTGCTGGATGCCGGCCATTTCGCCCTGGATGAACAGACTGACGAAATCGCCCGGCTCATCATTCAATTCCTGAGTCGATAAGGGTTGGTCCTGCGGCGCAGCGTCTACGCAGCGCATGTCAGAGCGAAACTAGGTGCGTTGGTACATTGCGTAGTAGGGCTGATTGCTCCAGGTGGAGTTGAAGGGCGGGTGCAGAGTAGAGGCGGAGGAGGTTCGCAACTCGAAGTAGTATTGGAGCGGGTAGAGGGAGTTGGTGTAATCCGCGGGAATGGAGGCGGAGTGTGAGTCGGTGGAATTCTGCATGGACACGGAGCGCCAGCGCTCGCCGTGGTTGACGTGACGATACCAAAGGACCGCTTCGATTACGGTAGATGGCGTTGAGATGGTGAGGGCGAGTTCGCTGCCGGGATGGAAGGAGGCGGGTGGAGTGTGGTGAGCGTCGATGGCTGGCCGGCGAAGGGCGTCGATCCGCCGCAGAGCATCGGCTGCAGAAGTGGTCTTCGGGCGTGCTGACGCAAAGTGCTGTTCGAGGGCGGCGAGATCCTTGTCGATGGACGAGAGGCGGTCAGCCCAGTTGCCGCGGCGAAAGGCCGGCCGACCATAGCTGACATCGGCGGAGTAGGTCAATTTTGCGCGTGCGCAGAAACGAGCCCACGAGTCGCGGGCCTTGCGATACGCGGCAACTGATTGCTGCGCGGCGACGGGATCGCCCGTCTCCTCGTAAATGGAATAGACGAGCGCAGCGCGGAAGAGGCCGGCATAGAAACTTCCGAGGCCATTGAGAATGAGTATGTCCTCCTCGGCGCGGCGGAAGTCGGGAGAACGGGCCTTTGCGACCGCGGCAGTGCGCGATCGGGCGAGTGCGTTGTTTGAAGTAGTAACGAGCGATTCGAGCCAGCCGATGACCTCACTGGTGTTGTAGCGCGCGTCCCGTTTGTTGTTCACGAGATTTTCCGCGTGCTGACCGATGGTGGTGAAGAGCTGCGGATCGAGCGGCGAGATGGCGGACACGTTATGTGGCGCTGGATTGTCGGTGTAGAGCGGGGTTTCTGTATACGGGAGCACTTGGACGGTGGTCAGCATCTCCGGCCAGAATTCATGGTTGGAGGCTGAGGGAAGCCAAGCCGTTGTGATGAGCGGCAGTATGCGGCTGGATGCGGCGAGTGCAGTCTCGAGCGTAGAGCCGGCCACGCCGAACTGCTTGGCGAATGTACGGTGGTGGATGGCGGGATCGGTGTCTGGATTGTAGAGATGGCGGCCCCAGGTCTCGTAGGTCAGGGTGAACTTTGCACTGTCGAGATCTTCGGGATGTAGAGCAGCGGATTCTTCCTTTGCAGCCTTCAACGATGTTTCAGCGTACGCATCGCGACCGCCGGGTTGGCCGGAGCCTTCGCGGCCCTTGAAGAAGAGCGGCTCCATGATCTCCATGCCGGCGGCCCCGCAGAAGTTGGCGGCGCGGCCGTAGCCAGAGGCAAGCGCGGAGTCGGCCCAGAGGAGATGGCGCTGCGTGCCGGGCCAGACGCGGTAGAGAAGCTCGATACCGAAGTCCTTCTGATAGAAGTCGCCGAAGCCATAGCGGGTGAAATTGCGTGCGCCGCTGGAGACGGCAAACGTGCCAGTGACACCTGCGCGGGGATACTCGGCGGCGCGAATATCGGCCTGATGGTAACCGAGGCCGCAATGCTCCGCCCAGAACTTGGCACCGCATTTGACGGGCATTCCAGTGGCGCGGGCAATGGCGATGGTCTCAGGGTCGAGGCCTTTGGCGTGCAGGTCGAGCTCGATGATGCGCGTCTCGCCTTCCGGGGTGCGCGCTGTCGAAATGGCCTCCCAGAGTGTCTTCCAAAATGGATAGCTGCCTTCGGGGATACCGGACTCGCCGTGAATGCGCAGGGTGAGGCCAGTGATTTGGGGACAGGCCTTCAGGAGCAACGCTAATGCGTCTCGACAGTAGGCCGCGTGAGTCTGTGGTGTGATCCCGACAATGCGGTGGTCGGAGTCAGGTGAATCGGTCCACTGATATGCGTGGGTCCAGATGCCGAGTTGGAACTCGAGGCCGCGGCGGGCGGTCTCGGCGGCGAGGAACTGAAGAGTCTCGAGATTGCGCTGGCGCTCCCCGGGCTGGAGTGCGGGTTCGATGTGAACGTGTTCGTAGCCCGGAACCTCGATGAGATAGGGGTACGGGAAGTGAAGATAGTCGCCGGTGACATTGCGGGGAAAGTCATAGCCGAGACCGAACGTGAGAGCGAAACGGTTGAAGCGCGCGGCGATGAGGGTGTCGAGGTAGTTTGTCCAGAAGGCTCGGTCGTAGTACCAGAGTTTGTCTTCGATCTCCGAGCAGAACCCACGCGAGACACTGCGGACCTTGTTGGGAGTGGTCTCGATGAACGGTGCGGGGAGATGGAGAGCGGAGAGAGGGGCGTGCGACGAGCGAACTCGGTCGGCGAGCTCGAGCAGGCCATACACAATGCCACGCGCGTCGATTCCAGTGACGAGGATGGCGGGTTTGCCCATGTGGGAGCCGGGGATGATCGCGACGGTTTCCGGCTGCGTAACCGAGGAGTTGCGCGAAAATGGCTTGGCCAGAGAGCTGTCAGGCGTCGCGACGGCAATGTACAACGCTGCAGCAGAGTCGTCGTCCGCGAGATGTGCGGTAGTGATGGCCTCGCGGAGAATGCCGAGGGCGTACTGAATCGGCTCGCTGCGAACCAGCGTAGAGGTGTCAGTATGGATAGCGATGCGGTTGGAGCCGGATGCGGCGCCAGCGAGCTTGGCCGAGGAGGCAGCAATGGCCGCTGCGCTGAGTTTGAGGAATGAACGGCGCGAGGGCGTATGTGGCATGGCGACCTGCTGGGGGTTAGGGTAGCGCTACCTTGCATTGTCTGAGTGTATGCGCGCACGGACCGGATGCAACTTCGCCACAATTCGTCAGCTGGGATCACTACTGTTCGTAATCCCGCGGCCCCGACCACCGAGGGCGCGGAAGTCGATCGCTGCCGCAGATTGACCCCGATCCGCGCACAACCTCACCCCCTGGGGTTATGCTATATATGATCTATATGATCATTCCGGACCAGCCGGACTCCTTCGAATCCGATGGTCGGACTTTCTGTTCGCAAACGAGGGGGCTTTCCGATGAGGATTACCGCATTACGCGCGTGCATGGTCATTCTGGGCATTGCCATGTTCGGTGGGGCCCACGCCACTCCGAGTGCCTCGGAGATCGCGCCGACCCCGCAGATGGGTTTCAACAACTGGAATTCCACTCACTGCCGGGATGAGTTCAACGAGACGATGATCCGCGCGATCGTCGACAAGTTCGTCGCGCTCGGATTGAAGGATGCGGGCTACCGGTACATCAACATCGACGATTGCTGGGCCAATTGGCAGCGTGACCCCTCCGGCAACCTGATGCCGAATCCCGTGCGCTTTCCCAGTGGCATCAAAGCGCTCGCCGACTACGTTCACAGCAAGGGGTTGAAATTTGGCTTGTATTCCAGTGCCGGAACATGGACGTGCGAGCCGATGAAGGAGAACCGAGGATTTCCCGGCGGACTGGGCCACGAGGCGCAGGACGCCGCTCTGTTCGCGGCCTGGGGCGTGGATTATCTCAAGTACGACAATTGCAACAACCAGAAACTCGATGCCAGGCAGCGCTACTCGGCCATGGGCGAGGCCTTGCGTAAGACCGGCCGTCCGATCTTCTACGCCGTGTGCGAATGGGGCGAGAACGAGCCTTGGAAGTGGGCGGGTACGCCATCGGTGGGCGCGAACTCCTGGCGCACGACCGGAGATATCCAGGACAAATACGCTTCGATGTTGAAGCTCTTCAAACAAAACGTAGTGTTGAACAGCCAGGCCGGGCCCGGGCATTGGAATGATCCGGACATGCTGGAGGTCGGCAATGGCGGGATGAGTGAGACCGAGTACCGCAGCCATTTCTCGCTCTGGGCGATCATGGCGGCACCGCTTCTGATCGGGACCGATCTACGAACCATCCAACAGCCGAACCTCGACATCCTGCTCAACAAGGAGGTGATCGCGGTAGATCAGGATCCCTTAGGTGTCCAGGGCCGGCGCATCCGCATGAATGACGACGTACACGTCATCGTGAAGCCACTCCAGGGAGGGGATCTGGCGGTCGCGCTGTTCAACGAATCCGAGGTTGCGAAGAAGGTCAATGTCACGATCGCCGAGCTCGGTCTGAAGGGCGCCCGGAAATACCGCCGTCGGGACCTTTGGCAGCATACCGAAGCGCCGCTGGGGGATTCTCTTGCCACCGAGGTGGGCGCGCACGCGACGGCTATCTATCGCATTAGCGCGGCGCCGTAGTGTCGCGTTCGCCAAAGTGCAGCTGAATTGCGTCGCGACGCCGTGATCCCGTTACTTCTCATAGAGCGGCATTTCCCCCGGCGTCGCGAGCGCCATGCGATATATGCTGGTAGAGGCAGTGAAATAGGCAGCATGCCCACCTTCACCAAACCCCACATTCGCAACAACCTCGCCAAACCGAATCAGCCCCAGAACGCGACCCTGCGGCGTAATGATGCGGACCCCGCCCGGTCCAGTGGTCCAAACATTGCCCGCCGAATCGACTTTCAGCCCATCGGGGCCACCCGGGCCGCTCGAGTTGTCAGCGTACTCGATGAACACCCTCCGGTTGGACACGGTCCCAGCGGGACCCACATCGTACGCATTGACATACATCTTGGGTCCGTAGTTGGAGACGTACAGTGTTTTCCCGTCCGGCGAGAAGCCGATTCCATTGGGTAAGGTGAGATCCGTAATGACCGGAGTCAGGGTACCGTTGGCATACCTGAATACCGCGTTGAATTTCAGCTCCTTGCCGGGATCCCGGTCCTGGCGGGCGAGGCCAAACGGTGGATCGGTGAACCAGAGCGAACCGTCTGTCGCGAACACGAGGTCGTTGGGACTGTTCAACTTCTTATGTTGATAGCTGTCGAGGAACGGCGTGATATGCAGGTCCTTGCTCACCCGAACGATCTTACGGCCACCCTGCTGGACCATCAGGACCGAACCGTCCTTGTCCGGCGTCATCGCATTCGAGCCGAGGTACGAGCCCGGGGGCACGGTGTCCAGACCTCCCGCACGGTCGATGAGCAACTTCACCTCGCCTTCCGCTGACACAGCGTACATCTTGTTGCCGCCGAGGTCGGAGAACCACAGCCGTCCCGCGTGCCACATCGGGCCTTCAGTGAACTTGAATCCGGTGGCGACCCGCTCCACCGGCGTGCCGGGCGCGATCAGCCGATCGAGTCCGGGGTCCATGCGCACGATCTGCGTACCTGCGGGGTGGCTCTCCACTGCCGCGGACGCATCCAACATGCATGAAACGAGCACAGCGCCAAGAATCAGAACACTCACTCTCATGGATCCTCCTACACGCTGTCCGTCAGCAGGACCAGGTAGCCTTTGTCCGTGAGCGTATTCTCAATGAGTGGCCAGTTGCGTTTGTGTTCCTCCGAGGCAATCCATTTCTGACGCAACGCCTCGCTCCGGTACGTGAGTTGGAATCGATAGTTGATGCTGGGCGCCGGCGCCGGCCCGCCCTGAATCACTTTGCGCAGCTTTACGATCTTCAGGTCGATGTAACCCTCATGCCGCTCAGCGACCGGTTTGAAGTGGGTATGATAAGCATCCAACATCTCCTGCTCGCGCGCCGGATCAACCGGCAGGTCACAGTAAAGGACAATGGGTCGAGCCGCCGCCGCGGTATCGGCTGCCTCTGCACGCCGCCCGCGGGGCAGAATGCCGGCCGCGCCGGCAAGGGTGACCAGTCTCAACCAGGATCTTCGGTTCATGGGATCTTCCGCTCCTGTCAGGGGGTGTGCTCGAGTGCAAATGTCGAATAGGTGCGGGCCAGGTAATCGCTGATGACCTGCATCTCCCGGGGTGTAACAGCAGCCCCGCGATCTGCCATCCTGCCCACCGTAGCTGCCCAATCGTCAGGGCTCTTGCGCCGGGTGGTGATCGTGGCCAGGTCATGACATGACACGCAGCTGCGTTGGATCAGCTCGATGGCGGGCGCAACAGGCGCTTCCTCTTCTCGAGCGTGGGACGCCGCGATGTCGGATGCACTTTGCTCCACAGGGCGCAGGCGATGCGAAGAGAGTGCAAAGGCAATGACGGCATCATTTTCGACAGGAGTGTCGGCGAACCCTCCTGTGTTCACGACCGCCAGATATTGAATGCCGTCACGTCCCCGATAGGTGATGGGCGTGCCGTAGGTGGAAGTTGGCAACTCGTATGTCCACAACTCCTCACCAGTCTTCGAGGCAAATGCGCGCAACCTGCGATCGTCGGTGGCAGCGATAAAAGTGAGTCCACCGGCCGTCACGATCGGACCGCCAGCGCTCGGCCGCCCGGTCCGGCGCAGTCCTTCCGGCAAGTTGTCGCTCACGCCCAGCACGGATCGCCATGCGATCTGTCCGGTGTTGACGTTGACTGCATACAGACTTCCCCAAGGTGGGGGCTGACACGGAAGGCGTTTCACCGGATCCCAGAAGTAGACATAGCCATCCTCGAGTTTCCAGGACCCGTCTGGCCCTTGCGCGAGTTGCTCAGGACTCGCCAGATCGTTGGTGTTGACGATGTAGTACCCCAGACGCGGATCAAATGCCGCTCCGCCCCAATCAGTTCCGCCGAGGCTGCCCGGGAAGCTCGCGACCGCGGAGTCACTTCGCAGCGGCTGGAACGGTCGGCTGGCGACGATGTGCTTTTCTTCAACCAACCGGGCGCAGAAGGCATGATGCTCCGGGGTGATGTCAGTCAGTTCCGCGAGATCGAACGACCGGCGTGCAAGCGGTGGCGGCGCAACCGGAACCGGCTGAGTGGGCCAGGGCGATTCGCCGGGAATATCCGTCTCGATGGGAACGGGCCGTTCCTTAACTTCATACAGCGGCTCGCCGCTCACCCGATCGAGAATGAAGAGCAGGCTGGTCTTGTTCATCACCGCGATGGCCGGGATCCGCCGACCTGCGCGCGTGACATCGATCAACGTCGCCGTGGGCAGATCGAGATCCCAGATATCGTGGTGCACGGTTTGAAAGTGCCACAGGTATCGGCCCGTGTTGGCATCGACTGCCACAATTGAATTCGCGAACAGATTGGCGCCCGGACGATCACCGCCCCACCGGTCGAAGGTGGGAGCACCAAACGGCAGGTAGACAATGGCACGCTGGCGGTCGAGAACCATGAAGTTCCAGACGTTGACTCCCGAGCGTTTGCGCCAGCTTTCTCCCTGCCAGGTATCATGTCCAAACTCGCCGGGCCGGGGGATGGAGTGGAACGTCCAGACCAACTTACCTGTGTGAATATCCCACGCCCGCACATCACCGGCGGCACCCTGGGTAGGAGTCTCCTGCAGACGCGAGCCCGTGATGATCAGGTTCCTGAACACCAGCGGAGGTGAGCTCATTCCCAACGGCGCGGCGGGATAGCCATTCATGACATCGGGTGTTTTGAGGTTGAGCACGCCGCGCTGGCCGAATTCCGGCTCAGGCTCGCCGGTGGCGGCGCGCAGGACGATCAATCTGCCGGCGCGCGTTCCAAATACAATACGGGGAGGCTCGCGTGAAGAGCCGGGCCAGTACTCCACGCCGCGCATTGCGGGCTGATCGTTTTGGGGAAGCTCATATTTCCACACTTCGCGACCCGTCTGCGCATCCAGCGCAACGACGCGTCCGTACGGTGTTGGTAGATACATCGTTCCCGCAATAACCAGGGGCGAAGCTTCGGACACACCATAACGCCCACGTCGCGTCGCCTGTGCCGAGCGGGGCCGCATGTGATAGGTCCAGGCGATGCGCAGTTGTGTGACGTTGCGAGTATTGATCTGAGAGAGGGGCGAGTAATGGCTCCCGCCCGGGTCGTGCAGATAGGTTGGCCAGTCGGTGGATGAAGGCTGCGGATCCGTGGCGCAGGCGCTCAACAGGGCAAACAGCGCCACAGCGCGCAATGGGCCGGCACAACGGCCGAAGGCGCCAGACCCTCGCAACAACCTCCTGGGTCGGCCGACGGTGGCGACGCTCGCCGCAGACCTGACGCCAGGACCACGCGCATCGGCCACGGCCCGGGATGTCTGATTCATCGCGAAGCATCCCGGCCGATGAAGGATTCCTTGGCGGGTAAGTCGCGCGCGACCCCGATGACCAACAGCTCCAGGACAGAATCCGCCGAGCTCACGAAAGTCTTCCGTTGACCTAGCTCGACGGTCACCGCGTCACCTGCCCGGATGGGAGCCGAGTCGGCCGCGATCGTCACGGTACCGTTCCCGGTGAGCACGATGTAAACGTTGCTGATTTCCTCCTGCGCGTCAGGCCCGATGGACGTTCCGGCCGGTAACAGCACGTGATCGACGTAAGACCAGGCGGTTGCAAACACGCTCGGTCCCAACACGCGCCGGTATTTCACAGTGCCACCGCCACCCTGCAAAGCGGTCACGTCCTTCAGCTGCGATGGTTCCAGGCGCCCTGAGATGAATTGTGGGATGGGCTCCAGGGTCACCCGAGTGCGCGGATCGTCGAGGTTGAAGGTGTCGTAGACCTTGCTCAGACCGACGTTGATGTTCATCCAGCGTACCGGCCGGTCCGTCGGGTTGTAGATCCCGTGAGCATGGCCCAGCCGGTCGGGGACCAACGCCGGGCCTTTCAACAGCGAGGTATGTCCGTCAATGGTGAATTGCGCCTCGCCGTCGAGGATCACGAACATCTCCTCGCAGCGATTGTGAAAGTGCTCGCCGATGCCGCTATGGGGGTTAATGACGCCCTGATGGACGAAAATGAGGTTGGTGCTGAGGGCGTCCAAACCCAACAGGGGAGCGAATTCCATGGAGCCCGCGCCCCCATGCACATGTTCTATATGCTTGAGATTCTCTGCTCCTGAATGCTTGACGCGCTGGGTCAGCGGCAGGGCGGGGGCTGTTGCCGCAGTTGCGGGTCCCATCGCTCCAAGCAACCCTATGAGGGATCCCACTACGGCTGACGGCAAACACGCATGATTGCGCCTGAAGGCAACGTTCCTCACGCCGAGACCTCGCACTCCTTGGGCCAGATCCTATATCCTATAGCATCGGATAGAAAGGGGGAGACTGATGAGCTTACGTCGCTATCCGGTACGCTGGGTCCTGGTGCTCTGGCTGTTCATACTGAGCGCCATCGCCTTCATGGATCGGACCAATGTGTCCATTGCCGGCGTGGCCATCGGTCAGGAGTACCAACTCGACAAGATCCGGCTGGGTTGGATCTTCAGTGCCTTTCTGATCGGCTACGCCGCGTTCCAGGTGCCCGCCGGGTGGCTGGCAACGCGGGTGGGTCCTCGCAGGGTGCTGGCTCTCGCGGTGCTATGGTGGGGAGTTTTTACGGCGCTCACTGCCTCGGTGTCTCCGCAAGCCCCGCGCGCGTTGCTGTTGCTGATTCTCCTACGGATGGCGCTTGGAGCCGGCGAGTCGGTGATCTATCCAGCAGCCAACCAGTTCGTATCGCGCTGGATTCCCGTAGCCGAGCGAGG
>Ga0068863_100004808_pt1 | contig 13303 bp, 19 predicted proteins | sample KBSSwiS62_FD_66596 | JGI IMG/M metagenome (GOLD analysis project Ga0068863, IMG submission 66596) | Switchgrass rhizosphere microbial communities from Kellogg Biological Station, Michigan, USA - KBS Switchgrass S6-2 | ecosystem: Host-associated > Plants > Roots > Rhizosphere > Soil ...
TGTCGTGGTCGCGGGCGAGATTCAGGCGCTGCAGGTCTCCGACGGGGCGGAGACGCTCATTGTCAGCCATGGCCCCGGGAGCTTCACGGGAGAAGCCAATTTGATTTCGGGTCGGCCGTCGATGGCAAAGCTGCGCGTCAGCGAGCCAGGCGACGTGATTGAACTCAGTCGCGAGCAGCTGCTTGCGTTGGTGCAGACCGATGCGGAGCTGAGCGAGATCCTGATGCGCGCCTTCATTCTGCGTCGTCTCGAGTTGCTCGCGCGCGACGTGGGCGGTGTCGTGGTCATCGGATCCACGTACAACGCCGGAACGCTCAGGATCAGGGAGTTCTTGACGCGGAACGGGCATCCGTTCCATTTCGTCGATCTTGATCGGGATGCCGACGCGCAGGAGCTGCTCGATCGGTTTCATGTCAGCGTCGCGGACGTGCCGGTGCTGATCTGCGGGGTCGAGACGGTGTTACGGAATCCGACGAACGCGCAGATCGCGGACTGCCTCGGCTTCAATGAGACCGTCGACCAAACGCGCGTCAACGATATCGTCGTCGTCGGGGCGGGGCCGGCAGGACTCGCCGCGGCGGTGTATGGCGCGTCGGAAGGGCTCAGTGTGCTCGTCCTCGAATCGAACGTGCCCGGCGGACAGGCGGGGTCCAGCTCCCGCATTGAGAACTATCTTGGATTCCCGACGGGGATTTCTGGGCTAGACCTGACAGGCCGCGCCTACGCGCAGGCGCTGAAGTTTGGTGCGCAGGTGATGGTCGCGAAAGGCGCGACGCGGTTGGCGTGCGACGGGCAGCGATACACCGTGGACATCGATGGAGGGCCGAAAGTTCTCGCACGTACGGTCATCATCGCGACTGGAGCGGAGTACCGGAAACCGGCGCTCGAGAATCTGTCGATGTTCGAAGGGGCCGGCGTCTACTACGGTGCGACGCCCATGGAAGCGCAGCTGTGTCTGGGCGACGAGGTCGTGATCGTCGGTGGCGGAAATTCGGCTGGCCAGGCCGCAGTGTTTCTCGCGCAGACGACACGACGCGTCCACCTGCTGGTTCGCAAAGACGGATTGGCTGACACCATGTCCCGCTATCTCATTCGCCGGATCGAAGAGACGCCATCGATCGTGCTGCGGCCCCGTACCGAGATTGTTGGCTTGGAAGGGGACGGACGGCTCGAGCGGATCCGGTGGCGCGACGAGCGAACGGGCGACATCGAGACGCACAACATCCGCCACGTGTTCATGATGACCGGGGCGGACCCCAACACACGCTGGCTCGATGGGTGTATTGCCCTTGATGACAAGGGATTTGTGAAGACCGGCCCGGACCTCTCGTCCGAGGAGCTCGCGGCTGCGAAATGGCCCCACACTCGTTCACCGTATCTGCTCGAGACGAATCGACCCGGCATCTTCGCGGTCGGCGACGTGCGGGGCGGCAACATCAAGCGCGTGGCGTCAGCAGTCGGCGAAGGGTCGATCGCCGTCGCGTTTGTGCATCAGGTGCTTCCGTAAAGGTTGTCATGTCCGATCAGAGTTGTGTCCACATCACTGCCATTGCCAGCGTCAAGCACCCAAAACGACGGGAGTGCCAGGAGTGCGTCAAGATCGGCGGAACCTGGGTTCACCTCCGTACCTGTCAGGAGTGCGGTGGCACGCATTGCTGCGACAACTCGCCCAGCCGTCACGCGACGAAGCACACGCGCGGGACGGGGCATCCAGTTATCGCATCGGCGAAACCTGGTGAGCGCTGGCTCTATTGCTATCCGGACGACGCGTTTGCCGAATACTGATCACCGCGTTATCACCGTTCCTGCTTGAGTGTCCGGTACAGCGTTGCGGCGCCGACCTCTGGCGGCAAGTCGTCTGCGCCGATGCGATCAGCCCGCGCCAGGACGACGACCCGCTCGAGTGAATCACCGGTGGCATCACGTCTGCGAGCACGCCGCCGCGGTCAGGATCCAAAGACACGTGTCCGCCGATGGCGAAGAAGGCTTTGCCATCTCCCACTGTTGCTACGTTGTCTGTGGCTCTTGTGAACAGCGCAAGACCGTCGATTTGGGAGGCCTTCAAATCCGACGCGAGTACGTACGACCGTTCTGCGGGCACCACGAATACGTCCCCGGTCTCCAGCCGGAGCGCCCGCTCGCCGTCGACAGGCACCCAGCACGTGCCCTTCACGACCGCGGTAAGCTTGATCTTCTGCGGTGGAGGGAATTTGAGCGCCCACGTCCCTCCCGCTTTCAAGGTCCCGATCCTGACGCAACGCGCACTCGCCAACGTCAGGACGTCTGTCAGGGGGTCGCCTTCCATAGCCACACGACGTCGCAGATGCCTCGCACGATCAAGGCTCCCGTTCGACTGGCGGGTCGGGACAACTCGAGGTGCGACACGGTGGCGATCTCGGGGAAAGGATTCGCATGAAGCGCGTGTATCGGAAGAGGTCCTATCCGTTGGACGAGATCCGTCGATTTCTCGAGCCTGGTCCGATCGTGCTGGTCAGCTCCACCTGGCAGGGGACCTCCAACATCATGACGATGGGCTGGCACATGATGTTAGGCTTCTCACCAGCATTGTTCGGCTGCTACATCTGGGAGGAGAACCACAGCTATCAGATGTTGCGGCGCTCGAAGGAGTGCGTGATCAATCTTCCGACGCTCGACCTCGTCGCCACCGTCGTCGGCATCGGCAACTGCCACGGTCCAGACGTCGACAAATTCCATCGGTTCGGCCTCAGCGCGAAGCGGGCGACCAAAGTGGCGGCGCCCCTGATCGCGGAGTGCTACGCGAATTTCGAATGCCGTCTACGTGAAACTCGGATGATTCGGTCCTACGGGTTGTTCATCTGGGAGGTGGTCAAGGCGCACGTGGCTGTGTCGCCGAAGCGGCCCCAGACGATCCACTACCGCGGTAAAGGCGAGTTCATGATTTCGGGAGGCACAATCAACCGCCGGCGCAAATTCCGGCCGGAGAACCTCTAGCCAGGAGCAGTTGAAATGTCCCCACGATTGTGCCACAGCGGCGCCAATACAACGCTTCTTCAGCCAATGCTGTTGAACGCAAACTCGGGGTGACACCGTTCGGATGCGCGCGCTCAGCGATCGGAGGACGCGACCAGCGCTTGGTGTTCGGCGTGCAGCTTCTCCAACACGGATCCGAGTTCGTCAGGCAGTGGGGACCGTTCCGCCGTCGATCACGTACTCGGTGCCCGTGATCGAACCCGCTCGCGGCGAGGCCACGAACGCGATGAGGTCTGCGACCTCTCGCGGCGTGGCGGGTCGTCCAAGCGGAATGCCGCCGAGCGACCGCATGATGATGTGATTGCCGCCCTCGAAGTCGGTGCCCGCCTCGTTCGCCAGCCGCTCGGCCAACGCGGCGGCCGCCTCCGTTTCGACCCAGCCGGGCGAGACGCGAACCACCCGGACGCCTTTGGGGCTCACTTCCTTCGAGAGCGCCTTGCTGTAGGTGGACAGCGCTGCCTTCGCGGCGGCATACGCCGTGGTGGCTTCCGGGAGCGGGAGTTCGTGCTGGATCGAGGTGACGTGAACGATGACGCCGGCACGTTGCGCGAGCATCGACGGCAGCAGTGCGCGATCGAGACGGACGGCGGGCATCAGGTTCAAGTCCAGCTCCTTCGCCCACGCCTCGTCGTCGAGCGCAGCGAATCCGCCGGCCGGTGCGGTCGACCCGCCGAGGACGTTCACGAGGATGTCGATCCCGCCGAGACGGTCGAGGACCCCCTGTGCCACGGTCGCGCAGCCCGCAGTCGTCGTCATGTCCGCGGCGATGTAGTGCACGCCAGTGGGTGCGTGACGGGGAATCGCGCGTGCCGTGGCGACGACTGTCGCACGAGCGTTGTGCAGCACCTCGACGACGGCCGCGCCGACGCCCTTCGTGCCACCGGTGACGAGCGTGCGCCGACCGGTCAGTTCGAGATCGAAACTCACGGCGCGATCTCGAGCCGAGCAATCTTGTCGCCCTCGAGGGTGAAACGGTATTGGAGATCGACGGGGCTGCCCGGGAAGTCTCCCGTCACTCGGCCGGTCACCGTGGTCTGGTTCCCTGAGACATGGGCGCCGAGCCGGTCGACCGTGTAGCGGAACTTCGCAGACGCCTCGGTCTTCCATCGCGCGATCGCCGTACGGCCCCGGTACTCCTGTCGTTCGTCGATGACGACCGCGCCGTCAGTAAAGCAGTGAGCGACGGCCTCAGCGCCGGTCGTATCCGCGGCGAAATAGGCCGCAACGGGTGCGGGCAAATCGATGGGTTCCGCCGTCTTCGTCGTCATGAAGATTCACTGTAGGGAGAACACGATGAAATCGCAAGAACGCACGATAAAGTAGGCTACTCACCCATGAGTAAGCAACAACACACGCCCGCATCGGCGGCCGTCGGGATCGAGCACGCGATCCGGATGCTGGAAGGTCGCTGGAAGCTCATGATCCTGTTCCATCTCTTCGGCGGGAGGAAGCTGCGCTTCTCGGATCTCGAGCGCACGATTCCGGCCGTCTCACAGAAGATGCTGATCCAGCAGCTTCGACAGCTCGAGCGCGACGGCATTGTCGCGCGCATCGTTCACGCACAAGTGCCGCCGAAGGTCGAGTACCACCTAACCGAGTGGGGCCAATCCCTCTGTCCGGCGCTCGACGAGCTCCTCACGTGGGCGGAGAAGCAGCCCTCGTCGCCAAGCGGTTCGCAAAGTGTAAAGGCCACGCGCCCTCCTCGCGGCTAACCTCCCACATGGCATTTCGCGTCTTCAAGGCGATCGTCTCTATGACGCTTCATGTGTTGGCGTCGGGAAAGGCAGCATGAAGTGGAGTGAGGAGGAATTGCAGGCTCTCGAAATGGGGTTGTCGGTGGTTTCCATCACGGCTTCGCTCGGCAAAGTAGTGAGGTATTGACTCATGAAGATCACGCCGGCCGCTGTGTGAGCTCGTCCAACTCTCCGAGCACATCGCCGGACAGATCAAGCCCCGCTGCAGCGAGGTTCTCTCGAAGATGCGGCAACGAGGAAGTGCCCGGAATGAGAACGAGGTTCGGCGAACGGTGGAGCAGCCACGCGAGCGCAACCTGCGTGGCAGTGACGCCGAGGCGCTGCGCGACTCGAGACAACGTCGCTGATTGCAACGGCGCGAATCCGCCCAGCGGGAAGAACGGCACATACGCAATTTCATCCCGGGCCAGCCCATCGATCAGCGGATCGTCGGCGCGGTGAGCGACGTTGTAGTGATTCTGCACGCAGACGATCGGGCAAATCCGGCGTCCTTCGGCGACCTGGGCAGGCGTCACGTTGCTGAGACCGATGTGTCGGACGAGTCCTTGCCGCTGAAGGTCCGCGAGCACCGTCAGCGCCGGCTCCATCGACGTCTCGCCGTCGAACATGTTCCGCAGGTTGACGACGTCGAGCGCCTCGAGGGATAGATTACGCAAGTTGTCGTGCACCGCCTGCGTCAATTCGGCGGGCGACGACGCCGGAAGCCACGACGCATCTTCACCGCGTCGGGCGCCGATCTTCGTGACGATGACCAGATCGTCGGGATACGGATGCAGCGCCTCACGAATCAACTGGTTCGTAGTGTGTGGTCCGTAGTAGTCGCTCGTATCGATGTGGTTCACGCCGGCCGATACGGCTTCACGGAGGACGGCCAAGGCGGTGGTGCGATCTCTCGGAGCTCCAAAGATGCCGGGGCCTGACAACCGCATCGCCCCGTAGCCGAGACGCTTAACGACCCGATTGCCGAGCGGAAAGGTGCCGGAGCGTTCAATGTTGGACATAAATCATTTACGGCCTCATGCGGTCATCGATCTGTACTCGAGCGAATGCTAGGCCACTCGCAGCACAATCTTGCCGTGCGACTTGTGTTTTGACTGATTCCCGGCCATGTCCTTCCACGCCTCGACCGCATCCTCGAGCGCAGCCGACGCGCTCGAACCACTCCAGCATCAATGCTGTATCCTCGCTGTACTGCCTGCCGAACCTGTTCGATTGGCGTCTGCGCGAACGCAATCGGCCGACCCAGCGCCTCCGTTAGGATCTCCGCCGCCTCCGGCATCGTTCGTACGTCACCGGCGATATCGATCTCGCGGCGGTTCAAGGTCGGGCGTCGGTGAACGCGCGCGCCCCGAACCAGCCGATGTCGTCCACTGCGATCATCTGCAGCTTGGTGTCCGGCCCGAGCGCCGAGGACAGCCTGTCGCCCTGGAGACTGTAGGGCGCCAGGAGGTTCTCCATAAAGAACACCGGACGAAGGATTACATGCGACGGGAAGCGAAGGCCGCGCACGGTTTCCTCGATGTCGCGGACGCCTCGGTGATGCCGCGGATTATCACGGGCCCGACAAATGCGCCCACGCACATGATTGCGGGCCGTGCTGCGCAGCTGATTCTCGGCGACCACGCCTGATCGCCCATGGCCGCGCGAGACGACACGCTCTTCACCGTCGCACCATCACATGCTGCCTGACTTCTTCTGGCAGGAGACCGAGAACGCGCACGCTCCAGTCGGCGGCCTGGCGCGTCTTCGCGGGTCGCCCGGACGTCAGCATTTCGTTCATGGATGACGCCAGCATCGACGTCGCGGTCGTGTCGCTGAGTACGCCCGGAGTGGACACGGGAGACAGCGTCAAAGCGCGGACGCTCGCGCGCCGCTGCAATGAATTCGCGGCCGAACTCCGGCGTGTGCGGCCAGACCGGTTTGCGAGTCTCGCCTGTCTGCCACTGCCAGACGTTGATGCGTCGCTGAGCGAGTTGGCGTACGCGCTCGACGTTCTCGAGCTCGATGGTGTCGCGCTGTTCACGAACGCCAACGGCGTGTACCTGGGCGATGCCGGGTTGGAGCCGGTCTTCGAAGAACTGGAGCGTCGCCAAGCAGTCGTCTTCGTGCACCCCAACCCTTCGCCAGACGCCGCTGCGCATGCGTTGGACTGCCCGACAACCTGCTGGACTTTCCGACGGACACCAATCGCGCTGTCGCGCAGATGCACTACACGAACCGGTTCGCACGCACACCGAGTGTGAAATAAATCTTCTCTCATGCCGGAGGGTCGATCCCGTATCTTGCCGCACGCTTCGCGATCATCGATGAGATGGGCTCATCGAGGGTGGTGAGCAGCGGGGGAGTGCAGCTGACATGTTCCGGCGGATGTATTGGGACACCGCCCTTGCGGCAAGCGACCCTGTGCTTCGCATGCTGCGCGATGTGGTCGGCATCACTCGGGTCCTGCACGGAACAGATTTTCCGTATTTGCGACGAGACCTCGCCGTCGGATCGAGGCAACGACTCTTGCAGAGTCAGGCGCTGAACGATGCTGAACGAGACGCCGTTCTCGGCCGCAATGCGTCGGACCTGTTCGCGCGGCTGCAGTCCGGGCGTCGCGACGATTGATGACGACGACCATGAACGCGAAAGAACTGCTTCACACATATCTCTTATCGATCCAAAACGCCGAGGCCGCCGCGGCCCTTGGTGCCGACGACGGCATCATCGAGTTGCCAACCGTCAACGCGCGTGCTCAGGGGGTCGTGGCGATTCAGCGATTCCTGAACGGCCTTCTGACGAAAGTGCCGGACTTCCGGTTTGAGAACGTCCGTTTGGATCGAAACGCCCGACCGGGTTTCGGTGAGTACGATGCCCAGGGACACGTCGTGTCGACGGGCAAGCTGTACAAGCAGACTTACGCGGGTCTCCTCGTCGCGGAGCACGGAAAGATCAAGTTGCTGCGCGAAGCGCTCGACACCCTTGCGGCATCTCGCGCGCTAAACCAAGAACACACGGAATGAGGTCCTACTCGTGTCTCCTCTGAAGCTCTTGCTAACTCTGTCCGTCGCATTCGTCGTCGCACAAGGCATGCGTGTTGAGTCGACGCCCTATGCCACGGTGACAGACGAACGACTCCCAGCATCCGGACGCGGGTGACTGGTTGATGTATCGACGGACCTACGATGGTTCCGGCTTCAGTCCTCTCCAACAAATCGACACGAACAACGTTGGGACGCTGTCTCTCGCGTGGTCGCTGAGTACGGACCTAGTTGAGGCGCATGAGACGACGCCGATCGTGAATCACGGACGGATGTTCATCACGACACCCGGGAATAACGTGATCGCGCTGGATGCCAAGACCGGCACTCAGCTGTGGCGGTATGTGAAGAAGTATCCCGATGACCTGTTTCAACTGCATCCGACCAATCGCGGCGTCGCGCTGTACGGCAATCGGGTCTACATGGCGACCACAGATTGCCAACTTGTCGCGCTGGATGCCGCCACAGGAAAAGAAGACTGGTCGGTCGAAATCCATGACTACAGACCGGCTGCTACGCGACACTGGCCCCGCTCGCTGCGCGAGGCACGATCCTCGTTGGGTACTCCGGTGAGAATTCGGCGTTCGTGGCTCGTTGAGTGCGTTCGATGCCCAGACCGGCACGCGAATCTGGCGTACCTACCTACACAGTACCAGCGCCCGATGAGCCAGGCGGGCCCACATGGAAAGGCGACTCATACAAGCGCGGCGGCGGCTCGATCTGGATCACCGATGTGTTTGATCCCGCAAAACTCATGAAGAACGACTCAGCGCCCCATGTCTCGCGCCGTACGTTCATGCTTCCGGCGGCCGCAACCGGTAGTGCCGGAATACTGTCAGCGGTGGGAGTGGCGTTGACGGGTGCCCGGCGGAGTGCCAACAAGATCGACCACAGGAGGAGCGAGATGGAGAGCCCGATCCAGTTAGTGCGCAGGTTCTGCAGAGCGTGGTCTGACAATGTCGGGGCCGCCGACCTGGCCGCATTTTTCACCGACGACGCCGTCTACCACAATATCCCGCTGGCGCCGGTCACCGGCAGGGAGGCCATCGCGAGCACGATCGCCTCGTTCATCCGCCCTGGCGCGCCAGGCATCGAACGCATCGAGTTCCGCGTCATCAACATCGCAGCCGATGGTCCGGTCGTGATGACCGAGCGGGTGGACGTCTTCAAGCTCCCTGACAAATCGTTCGAGCTGCCGGTCATGGGGACCTTCGAGGTCAGTGACGGCAAGATCAACGCCTGGCGCGACTATTTCGACATGAACCAGTTCACCAGCCGAAGGGGATAAGGCTGTACATAGATCGAGCGGTGCAGGGCTACTTCCGCGCATCGATTTGATGATTGCGGGCCACACGCACGGCGGCCAGTTCTTTCCAGGCACGCTCGTCGCCAAGGTGGTGTTTCCCTTCACTCACGGCCTGCATCACCGAGGCCCTCTCCAGGCCTTCGTGTCGCAAGGGGCCGGGACGTTCATGTCTCGCGTTCGAGGGGGCACGTCAAACGAGTCGAACCTCCTGCGATTGAGGCGTCCCATGCGGCCAGACACCTGAGAAATGGCTCCGTCGAGTCAGTCCGTCGATTCAGCCTATCGCGCAGTAGGCGAAACGGCGTCGCTATGGTGATCTGAGGCCAGACACTAGTGGCAGATCCGATTGTCCGATGGAGTCTGTGAGCGGAAGATCGGTGCGGCGGGCTAAGACGAGCATGGGGTGAGATCGGCGACCGGGCAGGGGGAAGATTCGGGTACGAAAAGGGTCGGGAGCAACGGAGGGACGTCGCAGGCAAGTCGAGACAGATTCGAGACAGTTAACGCCCAAACACCACGGAAGACCAGCCATCATCCGGGACCAGAGGACAAGGCCAGCCAACAACATGCACAACCTAACGAAATCTGCAAAACCTCCATCCCCGGTTCAAATCCGGGCGGCGCCTCCAATCTTGAATTTAATTAACACTGTCACTTGCGGAACCGAGGTTTCCAGCGCAGCTCTGTGCTCGGACATTCTGGACTTTTGCGCGCGAGTTCTCGCCATTCGATTCGGAAAGGTACGATCGATAGACGAAAGGCAATCGGACTTCGGACGGTCGTGGTCCTCTCGTCGGCCGCGCCCAGTCGGGGTCTCCACGCGATCATCTCCGGGGCGGACCAGTTCGCGATTCGCGGCGCGGTCAGCACCGAAGTCACGCGGCGGCGTTGAGTGACGGGCACGCCTTGCAGGATGCCGATCGGTTCGCCTCCACGCGTGCTTGGCGTGCTGCGGCGACACGTGCCATCAAGTCTGCCGGCACCGCGTCCCCAGTGCCGAAGTACATCTCGTCGGGCGTCTGTCCACGAAACGCCGAATGCGGAAGCACGTGATTGTGTTCGTGGACGTAGAACGCGACCAACCGGCGGATGGTCGCGACGCTGTCGAGCGGGTGCAGAAAGAGCCACTGATGTTTCAGGGAACGCCACCAGGCTTCGATCATCGAGTTCGAGAACTTCAGCTCCGTGAAGGCCAGCAGACGGCGGAGGACGCCCGCGGCGATCAATGCGTCGACCTGGGCATTGACGTTCTCCACGCCCGCGTCCGCCAACACGACTGGGGTGCTCGCTGAATGCGTCGCGCCACGACTCGCCTCGAGCAACACGGCCACGCTATTGACTGGTGCGAACGTGTCGGCCACGCGCCACGCCAGAACCCGCCGAGAGAAGTTTGTCGATGACGGCGTGCAGATAGGCGCGTGTGCCGTCGAGCAGACGGATAACGGTGGTGTCGATGTGCCACATCTCGTCAGGTCCTGTCGTGCGGAGCCCCACCTTCGGCTTCGCGGGATGCACACGGACTCGAGGGCGTCGCCACCCGTACTGGCGGACGAGACGGTACCAGGTCGACGGCGACGCGGACACGCGGCCGAGCCGCTGCGCGAGGACGGCGAGCGTGCCGGTCGGGACATGACGGTACTCAGGCGACATGACCATGGCCCCGATCGCCTGGACCTCGGAGGCCGTCAGTCGATGCGGTGACGTGCGCGGACAGGACGACTGATCGTCCAGCGTGCACGCGGGCTGCTGTCGGCGCCAGGCCTGAAACCGATTCGGCGACAGACGCAGGAACCGGAGCACCGCCCGTAGCGGGATGCACTCGCGGGCCCGATCGATGGCGCGTAGGATCCGCAGCTTATCTTCGCCCTCAGGCAGTCGCTCTCTTGAGAGGCTGAACCCCGAGGTGTGTAAGAGGGCCATAGCCAACCGGAGCAGCGCGGCGAGCTTCTCTACGCGTCGCTGCAGCTTCAGAATCTCCTGTCGGAGCTCAGGCTCCGTGAGGTCCGCCACCTCCAGACTGACCACGGCGCTCGGTCGCACGCCGAGCCACCCACGTGCTGTCGAACGCGGGATTCCGAGATCGGTAGCTATGGTCAGGTCCCCGGTTCGCTGAATGAGGTCCCGGAGCCGATGGTCATAGCGTCGCTGCGGACCGGACCTCGTCGCCATGCGGATGATCGTCGGCCATTCGCGTACCCGACCTCAACTCCCGACCTCAACTCCTCAAACACGATGGGAATGCCCTCGGCGTGCCGACAACTCGCGCAAGAAAGCGCACATTGTCCGTGCGAACAGCTCGGCTCATCTCCGTGCATTGGTGGTGCGCATGGCGACGGAGAATCCCACGTGGGGCTACACGCGAATCCAGGGAGCCCTGAAGAATCTCGGCCATCGCGTTGGACGGTCGACGATCGCGCGCATTCTCCACGCACACGGCATCCCCCCTCGTCGGGAGCGTCCTATGACATGGCGTACATTCCTGGAGGCGCACTGGCCAGCGCTGGTCGCCGCCGACTTCTTCACGACCGAGGTGTGGACGACGCGTGGGTTGGTGACCTACTACACCGCCTTCGTCATTGAGCTGCACTCGCGCAGTGTCCATGTGCTCGGCAGCACGCCTTATCCGGACGAGGGCTTCGTCATGCAGACGCTGCGGCAGGTGGCGGGTGACGGCACGGGTATCGTACGCGACGGTGACATCCTGATCTGCGATCGCGATCCGAAGTGGAGTCGAAGTCGAGCTGCGGCTGACGACGGAGGGGGTTCGCATCGTCCGCACGCCGGCGTGTGCTCCCAACTGCAACGCGTACGCAGAACGATTTGTGCGGTCGATCAAGGAGGAGTGCCTGGACCGGATCGTGCCGTTAGGCGAGTGGCATCTACGACGAGCAGTTACGGATTACCTCGCGCATTACCACGGCGAGCGAAATCATCAAGGGCTCGGGAATGAGCTGATCGACCGCCCGCCAATCCAACCGACGCGAGGCCCTATTCATCGGCGCCAACGAATGGGAGGGATCTCTCGCACTACTACCGGTCAGCCGCATAGCCGTTGGTTCGAGTTCTGGGACAGTTCGCGACCCGTCCGATGTCGACTCTTCCATGTCCAAAACAGGCGAAAGCCACGTCGATGCCCACGGTCGCTGGCTGCACGACGTGGAGCGCCGCGCGCCAGCCGTGCCATCGCTGCGACAGCCACGCCCACAGCATCCGATCTGCGGAGGTCAAACGAAGACGCTGACGGCGCGATCGATTGCCCACGGCAAGCTGATGTCGAAGGACGACGATCTCCAGGTGCAGCGACGTGCGGGAGCGAACGAGAAAGCGCAGCGAGTGAAGCAGCGAGATGATGACCGACGCCACGAGTCGAGGCTATCGGAGGACGTCGGTAACCTCAATCGTCACAACGTGTACGGCGTTTTCAATAGGCACAGCACGAAGGGGGAAACCCCGGCTACAGCCAAGGAGTTGCCTACGGATTACCGAGCCAGTTCGCGACTCTACCGGGATCTAGTTTGTACCCAGAACGCCTCTCGTTCGAACCGATTATCGAAATACACATGTCGCCCACGGGCGAGTGCCCACGCACTGCATGCTACATAGGCGGGCACAAATAATGGCCCCCACTTCTCGTACTGGCGGATGTGTACGCGTTCGTGCGTGCGGGTCTCGTCGAGCGCTTTCGCACTGGCGCCGACAACCACATGGCCGAATGTCATGGCGCACGCGCCGCCGGCGAGAGGAATCAGGTGCGACAAGAGGAAGTGGAGCAGTGGTCCGTACGCTTCGACAACACCATCGACAACGCTGACACGTCCCCGCCATAGTGCCAGCGTCGCCAGCGCAATCCCAAACACCGTTGCTGGGCCAGCCCACGCGTACCGGAGCAAGGTCCGCATTCGTTCATCTTATCCGCGGCTGGACCGAGTTCATCGCTAGGCTCCGCCTCGTGCGCATCGCACAGTACAATCTGACCATTCGCGTTCTCGTCGCGAGCTGAGCCGTACCTACGATGACCCCCTTCTTCACTCGACTCAAATTCGCGATCAGGGCGTTCTTTGCCATCCTGTTCCGCGACCACATTCCACACGATGTTGTCGCAGCGCTGATGACCACGTCGCGCGCAGCAACGACGACGGCAGCCGCAGCTGCACCGGTCTTCGCACCTGTCGCGACTGCGGGCGCTGCAGCACCTGCAGTGAAAGCCG
>Ga0068863_100004809_pt1 | contig 13302 bp, 9 predicted proteins | sample KBSSwiS62_FD_66596 | JGI IMG/M metagenome (GOLD analysis project Ga0068863, IMG submission 66596) | Switchgrass rhizosphere microbial communities from Kellogg Biological Station, Michigan, USA - KBS Switchgrass S6-2 | ecosystem: Host-associated > Plants > Roots > Rhizosphere > Soil ...
TGTGCGTCGGCGTGTCGCTGACGGTCGCCGCCGGCGCGCTTGCGCAGACCTATGGCCCCTCCCCCTTTGGCACCCTGACGCATCCGTTCCCGGGTGGAGAAGCCGGACAGCCAGATGCGCCGGCGGCAATCACCGATGTCGATCGACGCCGCCTCGCCACGGCGGCGGATGGGCTGCTGGCCCAGCGGCCGGGCATGGTCGACGCCTATGTCGTCGTGGTCGCGCTCGACAGCGATCCGGTGTTCGCCCGCGAGGCGCGTGAGGCGGCACATGTGCTCGCGTCGCGCTATGATGCGCAAGGGCGGACCTTGCTGCTCGCCGGTCTCGACGGACGCAGTTTCGATCCGCTGCCGCGCGGCAGCCCGGAAACGCTCAGGACGGCGATCGCGCAGATCGCGGCGGTGATGGACGTACAGGAAGACGCGCTGATCCTCTACATCACCGCGCACGGATCACCCGGCGGGCTCGTCTATCGCAATCAGGGCACGGTGATGGCCGCGCTGTCCCCCGTCTGGCTCGACGATGCGCTACGCCGCAGCCGCATAAGCAACCGGGTCCTGATCGTCAGCGCCTGCTTCTCGGGCGTGTTCGTGCCGATCCTGGCCTCTCCGGAAGGCGTGGTGATCACCGCCGCAGCCAAAGACCGCACCTCGTTCGGCTGCGCTTCCGACAATGACTGGACCTTCTTCGGCGACGCGCTGATCAACCATGCGCTGCGCAAGAGCCAGCCGCTCGCCGCCGCATTCGGCGAAGCGCGCGGGCTGGTCAGTACATGGGAGACGAGCGGCAAGCTGATCCCGTCGAACCCGCAAATCGCGATCGGGGCGCAGGCCGCGGCCTGGCTGAAGCCGATCGAGGCGCGGATGCCGAAGGTCGCGAGTGCGCCGGTAGGGCGGCCGGCGATCGATGCGCTGGATAAGGCGGTGGCGGCGAATCATTAGGGGTAGGTCGGTGGCTGACGGGCGCGTCATCTCTCAGAACAGTAGTGCACAGACCGCCAAAATCCGCCACTTTGTGCAACCAATCGCCGCTCCAGGCTTTTAGCTGGAACGGCGTCGTTGAGCATCTCCGCATCGTGACACCGTGGAGTTCCTTCATGCTCATTCGCGCGGGATATGACCTCAGCTTTGGCGCCGACACGGCGACGCCGATGATCGCGATGCTCAATCTTCATCCGTCGCGGCTGGCCGATCTGAGAACCCCACATAAGGTGGTGGCCGATCGCCCGGTTGCTCTAGAGGAATATTCCGACAGTTTCGGCAATGTCTGCACGCGGGTCATGGTGCCGGCCGGTGGCGTCACCCTGTCATGCGATTTCATCATCGAAGATTGCGGCGAGCCCGATGGGCAGGCGCCGGCCGCCGGCCAGCTGTCACCCGCGGAGTTGCCTCCCGAAGTGCTCGGCTATCTTTTGGGCAGCCGATATTGCGACACCGATCGGCTGTCCGATCTCGCCTGGTATCTGTTCGGCGGCGTCGAACCCGGGCGGCAGCGGGTGATGGCGATCGTCGATTATGTGCACGATCGCCTGCGCTACGGTTACGAGCATGCGCGGCCGACGCGGACGGCGTGGGAAGCCAATGACGAGCGTGTCGGCGTGTGTCGCGATTTCGCGCATCTGGCGGTCGCGCTGTGCCGCTGCATGAATATCCCGGCACGCTATTGCAGTGGGTATCTGGGCGATATCGGGATTCCGCCGGTCGATGTGGCGATGGATTTTCATGCCTGGTTCGAGGTGTATCTCGACGGGGCGTGGCACAGCTTCGACGCGCGGCATCGGGTGCCGAGGATCGGACGGATTTTGATGGCGTGCGGGCGCGACGCGGCGGATACGGCGCTGACCACGGCGTTCGGGCCGGTGCGGCTGACCCGGTTCGAGGTGCATACCGACGAAGTTACGGATGCAGCGCTGCGGCGGGAGCCGATGCGCTATGCCGCCTAGCGCAAACTCATTTTCCGCCGGATGAAAAGCTGATCGCGTCCAGCGCGGACTGCGCATAGGTATCGAAAAAATCCCTGACCGAAAGGCGAATTTTCTCGATCGACCAGCCGTCGCGCCAGAGCTTGGGATCGGAGATGATCTTCTGCTGCCACCATATGAAGGCCTTGTCGAAGCTGTCCTGGCTGACGTAGCTCGACATATCGTAGACCAGCACGACCTTGTCGCGCACGCCTCTGGCGCTCGAGGGGGACCAGCCGATCAGGAAGGGCCCGGGCCCCGAGACGTTCGCGCCCTGACGGGCTGCGTCGTCGATCGCGGAAAGGCCGCCATAGACATCGTAGTGCGATAGTAGGTACTCGCAAATGTCGTTGCGCGCCGCAGCAGCATCCGGATTGTCGATCGGCCATATCGTGGCCATCCGGCTGGCCGCAGGCACCGATGCGGGCAGCGAGCTCGATCTCGGCAGATAATTCACATAGGAATTGCATAATCTCATCAGCCGGTCATGCGTCGCAGGCGTCGGCCGCCCTCTGAGCGCGACGACACCATAGGCACCTATGCCGGCGGGCGGAATATCCGATCCTTTGAGGTAGATGCGCACGGGCCGCAACGGCGGCAACAATTCTGCCCGGATGACCGCATTCAACAGGATATCAGGACGACGGGCTTTAAATGCGCGGCCCGGATGGTTCGATCGGCCGTTGGCTATAGGCGGATTGCAGGGGACGGCCGGCGTTTCCGTGCTCGAAGAGCCGCCCGGGCAAGTAGTGCGAATCCGTCCATCGACAGCACCGCTGGGCGGGATGGCCGGGGCCGGCTTTCGGTTGTTCGGTTCGCATGATCCGGAACGCGCGTCGCAGGGTGGTGGCTCAACGCTGGCATCGGCGGTTGTCGGTTGAGAAAATGGGGGGGATTGCGCGAACAGGGGCTGGTGCACGGCCAGCACGCACATCATTCCGATCGCTGCTTCCAGAGCCCTGCTCATCGCGACATGCTCCCCGCCTCGCGGCCTCAACGCTTTCTAAATATACTGCCCACGCCAACAGAAATACCGATGCACAGCACGATAATCAAAATCGCGGCGGCCGGGACCAGAGGACGGATGAATGCGACGGCCCCGATACCCAATATAAGGCCTATCAGCCCCGATCTGCCCATCTTCGCGATCATAGATCATCCCGCCAAGTTCAGCAGATAATCCATGAAAAACGGCGTCTAAGCTATAGCGTTTCTTCGCATCTCCGATGCTGCAGCCTATTTGCTAGCGCAGCTTCGCCACGGCCGATCGTTCGCCCAGCCGGATGGTCAGCCGCCTGCCTTTTCCCGTGATCGTCGGATTCGCCGTGTCGAGGGTCAAGGTAACCGGTGTTGCCGAGCCTTGAGCGTCGCGCATCCAGCCAGTGAAGGCGGTCCACCCGCTGGCCGCCATCAACGGGCCCGATCCCCCGAGGGTAAAGGTCCGGCCGGGCGATGACAGAGTGAGCGTGCCGGTCGCCAGGCGATCCGCCGTGCGCTGGTGCAGATCGATCGTGCCGCGATATTCGGTTGGCGGCGCGCCTTCTGCCGTGGTGAGCCGTACGGTGAAGGACGGCACCGACAATGATCGGGTCGCCCCGTCGCCCACGCGGTAAATAGCCATGTCCGCCGCGCGGAACAGGCGTTTGCCGGGGGTCGCGCCGGTGAGAGCGCCGTTCCGGATGACAAGGCGACCGTTGACGAGGACATACGAGATACCGACGGCATATTGCGCGGGATCGACGAAGGTCGCCTTGTCGATGATCGTGGCGGGATCGAATATCGTTACGTCGGCGAACATGCCCGGCGCGAGCGTGCCGCGATCGACCATGCCGAGCATCGCCGCGGGAAGCGCGGTTGCCTTGCGGACGGCGTCCTCCCAGCTCAGCGCATGGCGTTCGCGGACGTAGCGGCCGAAGGCGCGGGGGAAGGCGCCGTAGTTGCGCGGATGGACCTTGGTCTCGGTGGTCGATCCGCAATCGCAGGAGATGGCGGTGTCCGGATATTGCAGGAAGGCAGCGAGATCCTCCTCCGATCCGAAGCGGAAGATACCGAAGGGATCCTCCTTTTCCACGAGGCGCAGCACGGTTTCGGTCGCGTCGGTGGCGCCGATCTCCGCCATATATTCGGTGAGCTGTTTGGCGTGGGCTGGCAGGAATATACCATCGGGACCTCCGGCGCGGGCGACGATGGCGGTGGTGGTCGCCGCCGCGATCTTCGCGCGCAGCGCCGGGTCCGCAAGGCGCTTGAGCAGCGCTTCGCGCCCGCCCGCCTGCGCCCAGGACGGGATGATCAGCGCGCCGAGAAAAGTGTTTGCCTGAATGTAGGGATAGATGTCGGCGGCGGCATATTGGCCCCGCGCGGTGGAGGCGCGGATCGCGGCGATCGCCCTGCCCGACTGACCCATCTCGTTCGGCCATAGCTTGATGTGGGTGAGGATGGGGACGATCCCGGCGGCGTTGCCGATCGCGATCGTCTCGCCCATGCCCGCGATCGAGCTGAACGCCGGCGGCGTGACCCGATCATGATTGGTGAAGAGCGTGCGCCAAGGGGCGGCGGGGGCGACAATCTTGGTGACCTCTTCGCGGGTCGCGAAATAGGCGGGCTTATAGTCGAGCCCGGCGCTGATGCCCCAGGCCCCGGCCGCGAGATTGCGGCGGATCAGCTCCTGCATGGTGGCGATCTCGGCTGCCGTCGGCCGTCGCTCATCCTCACCGACGACTTTCTGCCAGATGGTGTTGAAGGGCACATAGGCGCCGAGATTGAGCGCGAGACCGTGCTGCGCATAGTCGGCGAGCTGGGCGACGATATCCTCGCCCCCGCTGTTGGCGAAGCCGCCGTCGGCGTCGATGATCTCGGTGGTCACGCCCTGACGCAGCATATTCTCCGCGCGGGCGACGGCGTTGCGCTTAGCGTGGCTGTGGACCGAGATGAAGCCCGGCGAGACGAACTGGCCATGGGCATCGATGATCGTGTCGGCTGCGGCATTACCGAGATTTCCGACGTTGGCAATGCGATCGCCGGTAATCGCGACGTCCCCATGGAAACCGGGACGGCCGGTGCCATCCTGGATCGTGCCGCCGCGGATGATGATGTCGTAGTGGGACACGGCAGGTTGGGCCTGCGCGGTAGCCGCAGGGAGGAGCAGGGCGAGCAATAGCCAACGTCGCGACATGAATTTCTCCCGGCGCCGGCGAAGGCGCTTCGGCTTCCACCCTATATTCTTCCCGTGAAGCGGAAGAGCATGAATCTGTCGCGGACCGCTATCACCCGGTCGATTGGCTGGCCGTGAAGACTGCGAGCTGATCGGCAAAGGCCCGTTTGAACGCGGGCCGCGCTTCGCCGCGGGCGACATAAGCCGCGAGGTTCGGACATTCGAGCAGCAGGCCCGAGCTATGCAACCGGCGCAGCACATTCACCATCAGCAGGTCGCCCGCGCTGAAATCGCCGTCGAGCCAGTCGGCCGCGCCGAGGCGCATGGACAGTTCGGTCAAACGGGCGCGAATGCGATCCTGAAGAACGGGCAGGCGTTCGGCGTGCCAGGGCTTGTCCCGTTCGGTCAGTATGGCGGTTTCGCCCTGGAGGATCACGGGCTCGACCGTGCTGAGCGCGGCGAACATCCAGGTGATGGCACGGGCGCGGGCGTCCGCATCGACGGGCAGCAGGCCCGCGTGCCGCTCGGCGATGTGGAATATGATCGCGCCGGATTCGAAGAGGGCAAGGTCGCCGTCTTCGTAGGTCGGGATTTGGCCGAACGGGTGAAGCACCACATGCGCGGGTTGCTTCAACTGCGCGAAGGAAACGAGGCGGACGTCATAGGCCTGTCCCACTTCTTCGAGTGCCCAGCGGACGGCCATGTCACGGGCCATGCCACGGCCGCGATCGGGGGATGCTTCGAAGGCGGTGATGGTGGGGTTCATTTGTGAGCTCCGGGTTGCGCGTCAGACTATATGATCATCGCCTTGAGGCTGTCGATCCGGTCGGCCTCTTTCGCCGGCTTATCCCGGCGGATGCGGGCGATGCGGGGGAAGCGCATGGCGACGCCGGATTTGTGGCGCTTGCTGTCGTGGACGCTGTCGAAGGCGAGTTCGACGACGAGCGTTTTTTCGACTTCGCGGACCGGGCCGAAGCGATTGAGCGTGTGGTTGCGGACGAAGCTGTCGAGCCATTTGAGCTCTTCGTCCGTGAAACCCGAATAGGCCTTGGCGACAGGAAGAAGCTCGCCCTCCTCGGACCAGCACCCGAAGGTGTAGTCCGAATAGAAGCTCGAACGTTTGCCGTGGCCGCGCTGGGCGTACATCATCACGCAGTCGATCGTCAGCGGATCGCGTTTCCATTTATACCAGAGGCCGGTGCGGCGGCCGGGGACATAGGGACTGTCACGGCGCTTGAGCATGACGCCTTCGATCGCTGCGTCGCGAGCGCCCGCGCGCCGTACGGCAAGGTCGTCGAAGTTGGTGGCGTCGATCACTGATGAGATGTCGAAACGGGCCGGATCGAGTTGCGTGGCGAAGGCTTCGAGGCGGGCGCGGCGCGCGGTCCAATCGAGTTCGCGCAGGTCTTCGTCGCCGTCGAGGAGGATATCGTAGAGGCGGACGAAGGCGGGATAGTCGCTGAGCATCTTCGCCGAGACATTCTTGCGGCCGAGGCGCTGTTGCAGGGCATTGAACGAAGCGGCCGATCCACCATGTTCGGCGGCACCCTGCGCCTCGCCCTGGACGAGCATCTCGCCATCGAGGACCGCATGAATTCCCGCGCAGGCCTGCGCGATATCGGGGAAGGTGGCGGTGATGTCGTCGCCGGCGCGGCTGTATAGGCGCACGTCGCTGCCGGTGCCGACGATCTGGACGCGGATGCCGTCCCATTTCCATTCGGCCGCATAGTCGGCGAGATCGACGCTGTCGGCCTCGAGCGGGTGCGCGAGCATGAACGGGCGGAAGAAAGGCGTGCCGCGCGGATCGGGCTTCGCGCCGCCGGCGGCCCAGGCGAAGAGCGCGTCGTAGGGCGGGGAGAGTGCGTGCCAGACCTCTTCGACATCATCGACGTTGAGGCCGAATCCCTGCGCAAAGCCGGTCTTGGCGAGGCGGGCGGAGATGCCGACCCGCAAGCCCCCGGTGGCGAGTTTGAGCAGGGCAAAGCGGCCGCTGCTATCGAGATGATCGAGCATGTCGCCGAGCGCGGCTGGGGCATTGGCGCGGCCGAGGCTGCTGAGGCGATCTATCACGGCGGAAAGCGTGAGCGAGCCGTCATCGATCTCGGCGGGCTGATCGATCCGCTTGGGCCAGAGCAGAGCGACCGTCTCGGCCAGATCGCCGACATAATCGCGGCTCATCGCGAAAAGCACGGGATCGATGCGCTCCTCGACGATGGAACGGATCGCAGCGGATTTGACTGCGGGGATGCTGAGATCGCCGGTTAGTGCCGCGAGCGCCCAGCCGCGATCTGGATCGGGCTGAGTGCGCATATAATCCGCGATTAGCGCGAGCTTCGCGTTGCGCGAGCGGGTGTAGACGAGGCCGTCGAGGAGCTGGGAGAAGGGACGCATTACCTATCACCCCTCAACAAAGAACGCCGTTCGTCCCGAGCGTAGTCGAGGGAGGTTCCGTATGACGGCCTGTCTCGACTTCGCTCGACACGAACGGTGTGGGGTGAAGGGGTGGCGGAACGCATCACCCCTCATCTTCGTCCTCATATCCCACCAGAGCGAGCGCCCGCGCCTTCATCTGATGCGTCTCGCACCAGTGGACGAGCGCCTCCTCGCGGCCGTGGGTGACCCATGTCTCGCTTGGCGCAACCTCGCTGATCGTGGCGGTGAGTTCGTCCCAGTCGGCGTGGTCGGAGATGACCAGCGGGAGCTCGACATTCTTCTGTACAGCGCGCTGGCGGACCCGCATCCAGCCCGAGGCCATCGCGGTGATCGGATCGGGCAGGCGGCGCGACCAGCGATCGTTGAGCGCGGAGGGCGGCGATACGACGATCTTGCCACGAAGCTGGTCGGCGGAGGCCGTCGTTGCAGGATAGAGTTCGCCGAGATCAATGCCGAAATCGCGGTAGAGATCGCACATCCGCTCGATCGCGCCATGGATGTAGATCGGATCGGCATGGCCATGATCGCGCAGTTCGCGGATCACCCGCTGCGCCTTGCCGAGCGCATAGGCGCCGACCAGAACGCAGCGATCGGGGGCGGCGTGGAGCGCGGCGAGCAGCCGATCCATCTCCTGCCCGATCGGCGGGTGGCGGAAAACGGGAAGGCCGAAGGTCGCTTCGGTGATGAAGATGTCGCACGGGACGACTTCGAACGGGGCGCAGGTCGGATCGGCGCGGCGCTTGTAGTCACCCGTGACGACGACCCTCTCACCGGCATGTTCGAGCAGGATCTGCGCAGAGCCGAGGACATGGCCTGCCGGAACGTAGGAGATATCGACGCCGCCAAGACGGACGGTCTCGCCATAAGCAACGGGGGTGCCGTTCGCCGTGCCGTAGCGCAGCGCCATGATCGCGAGCGTTTCGGGGGTGGCCCAGCTCTTGCCGTGCCCGCCGCGGGCGTGATCGGCGTGGCCGTGGGTGACGAGCGCGCGATCAACCGGCACCGAGGGGTCGATCCACGCATCGGCGGGACGAACATAGATGCCCTGCGGCGATGCCTCGATCCAGTTTGCCATAGGAGGGTTAGACGAGGTGCGGGGCAGATTGGTTCCAAGCCACCGCGACCCAGACCAGCCAGGCGGATAGCGCGAGGAAGGGGCCGAACGGCAATCGCGTGTCGCGCGACATGGACTTGCCGGCGGCGGTGAGCGCTACCGCGAAGGCAAGGCCCGCCAAGGTCGCGCCCAGCAACACGATCGGCAGCATGTACCAGCCCAGCCACAGACCGATCGCGCCGAACAGCTTCGCATCGCCGCCGCCCATCCCCTCGCGGCCGCGCAACCATCGATAGCCATATCGGATGGCGGCGAAGAGCGCGTAGCCGATCGCGCCGCCGATCAGCCGATCGACGATGTGCGGGCCGACGCCGGCAAGCCCGCTCATCAAGGCAAGGATGGCGAGCGGGAGTGTCAGCCGGTTGGGAAGCCAGAAGTGCCGGATGTCGAGCAGAGCGAGCGCCAGCAACAGCCAGCCGAACCCCGCACCGGCCGACGCTTCGATCGGCGGCGCGGCCAGAAAAGCGATCACCCCGATCGCTGCGCCAGCGAGTTCCGCGATCGGGTGGAGCATGTCGATCGGCACGCCGCAGCAGCGCGCTTTACCGAGGCGCAGGGCGAAGCTCGCCAGCGGCACGAGATCATAAGCGGGAATCGACGCGCCGCAGCCGTCGCAGGCCGAGCGGCCCTTCGCTACCGATCTGCCGGCCGGCCATCGGATCACCAACGTTGCGGTGAAGCTCCCCAAAGCCGCGCCGAGAACAGCCCCGAAGGTGACAAGCAGAACAGACGGCAGCGCCTCGATCATCTATGACAGTCCCCGTCATCGCCACGTCACACGCGCGTCATGCACCTACGCCATAGAAGCATGGAGCGCCGCACAACAGGGGTCGATAGCATGCGCAATATCGGAACATGTCGCTGCGGGATCATCGCCCGCATCCTGATGTTCGCGACGCGCAACGCGCGCCGCAACTCAGAGGTTGAGGAGCGCCGGATCACCACCTTGCGCGGTGATGTTGACCGACAGAGCGCGCTCGGTCGCGTAGCGCAGCAGCGCATGCGGCCCGCCAGCCTTGGGCCCCGTTCCTGACAGGCCTTCGCCTCCGAACGGCTGGACACCGACCACCGCGCCGATAATCGAGCGGTTCACATAGACATTACCCGCGGGCACCAGCGCGCGGACCTCCTCGGCAAATTTTTCGATGCGGCTGTGAATGCCGAGTGTCAGGCCATAGCGTCGCGACGCGAGCTTGCCGGCGACCTTCGCCAGATCGGCGGGATGATAGCGGACGATATGGAGCACGGGTCCGAACACTTCGCGTTCAAGAAAATCGGCGCTGGGGATTTCCGCCATCAGCGGCGCGAAGAAATCGCCATGGGTCGGCGCTTCGCAGGCGTGAAGGATGGTCGCTTCGCGTGACAGCCGCTCGCGATGTGCGATCAGCGCAGCCTTCGCATCGGCGTCGATCACCGGACCGACATCGGTTGCGACGTCGGACGGGTCGCCGATGACAAGCGCGTCCATCGCGCCCTTGAGCGTCGCTATCATCTCGTCGGCGCTGTCGTGCGGTACGAAAAGCAGGCGCAGCGCCGAGCAGCGCTGCCCCGCCGACCCGAAGGCCGAAAGGATGACATCGTCGACGACCTGTTCGCGCAGCGCCGTGGTATCGACGAACATGCCATTGAGGCCGCCGGTTTCGGCGATGAACGGGATGATCGGGCCGTTGCGCGCCGCGAGGCTGCGGTTGATGCCCCAGGCGGTTTCGGTGCCGCCGGTGAAGGCAACGCCGTCGATACCGTCATGGGCAACGATGGCGCCGCCGACAGTCGCGCCGTCGCCGGGCAACAGCGCCAGCAACGCCGGATCGAGCCCGGCCTTGTAGAACAGCCGCACGGCGCGCGCGGCGATCAGCGGGGTCTGTTCGGCGGGCTTGGCGAGGACGGCGTTGCCTGCGGCAAGCGCGGCGACGATCTGGCCGCTGAAGATCGCGAGCGGGAAATTCCAGGGGGAGATGCAGGCGAACACGCCGCGGCCGCGCAGCTCCATCTGGTTCACCTCGCCGACGGGGCCGGGCAGTATCGTCGGCGCGCCGAACAGACGTTCTGCCTGATCGGCATAGTACCGACAGAAATCGACCGCCTCGCGGACTTCGGCGACACCGTCGTTGAGCGTCTTGCCGGCTTCGAGGCCGAGCAGCGCGACGAGCGAATCCATCTCGGCTTCGAGCGCGTCGCCCATCGCGCGCAAGATCGCGGCGCGACCGGCACCGCCAAGCTTGTCCCAGCGCGGCTGGGCCTTTTGGGCGGCGGCGATGGCGCGATCGACGTCGGCAGCCGTTGCCTCGCTCGCATAGCCGATGACGCGGCCGCGATCGGCGGGGCTGGTGACGGGCTCGACCGATCCGGCGATCAGCTTGCCCTCGATGATCGGACCGGCATTCTCGCGCTCGCCGGCGACATCGGCGATCATCCTCGCGGCATGCTGAACGGCGTCGATCACGGTGTAATCGCGACCAAGCGGGTTACGGCGACTGACTCCGTAGATATCGGCGGGCAGTGCGATCCGCGCGTGGCGCTGGGGGTGCGCGGCGACGATGGCGATAGGATCGGCGACAACCAGCTCGGCCGGCACGCGATCGTCGAGCAGGGCATGGACGAAGCTGGTGTTGGCGCCGTTTTCGAGGAGGCGGCGAACCAGATAGGGAAGCAGCTCCTCATGACCGCCGACGGGGGCATAGGCGCGCAGGCGCAGGGCGCCGTAGCGATCCTCGGCGGCCTGATAGAGCGCCTCACCCATGCCGTGGAGCCGCTGATGCTCGACGGTGACGTCCGCCCCATCGGCCATGCCGCGCACGGCCGCGAGCGTATGGGCGTTATGTGTGGCGAATTGCGGATAGAGTGCGGGCGATGCGTCAATCAATGCTTTGGCGCAAACCAGATAGGATAGATCGGTCGCCGCCTTGGTTGTGAACACCGGATAATCGGGGCGGCCGGCGACCTGCGCCTTCTTGATCTCGCTGTCCCAATAAGCGCCCTTGACGAGGCGGACCATGATCCGGCGGCCGCTGTCTTCGGCGAGCTTGCGCAAGGCTTCGATCACCTGCAGACCGCGCTTCTGATAGGCCTGGACGACGACGCCAAGGCCTTTCCAGTCGCCCAGCTCGGGCTCCTTGGCCAGCCGCTCGATCATCTTGAGCGAGATGACGAGGCGGTCGGCCTCCTCCGCGTCGATCGCAAAGTTGAGATCGTGGCGCGCGGCGATCAGGGCGAGGCGCTTCACACGGGGATAGAGTTCATCCCATACGCGCGCTTCCTGCACCGCCTCATAACGCGGGCTGAGCGCCGACAGCTTGACCGATACGCCATGGCCGAGTTCCGGCCCTGCCCCCTTCGACGACCTGCCGACGGCTTCGATCGCGTCAGCATAAATCTTCTCATAGCGCGCGGCATCGTGCGCGGTCCGCGCACCTTCGCCGAGCATGTCGAACGAGCAGAGATATCCCTCGCGCTTTGCCCGTGCGAGCGCGTCACCAATCGTACGGCCGAGGACGAACTGCTCGCCCATCATCCGCACGGCGGCGCCTACCGCCTGCCGGATCACCGGCTCGCCGAGCCTCGCAGTCATGCGCTTGAGGAAACTGCCGAGATCGCGCTTTGCCTCGTCATCGACGTCGATCAGCCGGCCGGTGAGCATCAGCCCCCAGGTCGAGGCATTGACGAACAGGCTGTCGGACTGGCCCATATGGCTGGCCCAGTCGGCCGCGCCGATCTTCTCGGCGATCAGCCGGTCACGGGTGTCGGCGTCCGGAATACGCAGCAGCGCTTCGGCAAGGCACATGAGCGCGAGGCCTTCGCGCGTGCCAAGCGAGAATTGCTGGAGGAAGCTTTCGACGACGCCCTGCTTCGTCGTCGCGCTTCGCGCGGCTTGGACGAGCGCGGTGGCTTCGCCGAGGATGGCGGCGCGGTCGGCTTTGCTCAGCGGCTGGCGATCGAGCAGGGCGCGAATGACGACGGCTTCGTCGGCATATTTGTCGGCGTCGATCAGGTCCCAGCTGGAATAGGTCTTCGCCATCGCATCCTCCATGCCCGTTTAGCTGCGAACGCGCCGATTGCGATTATGTTCGCGCGATGAAGCCGGGGCAGTTCTGGGGGGAAGACACGCCCCGGCTTCGCGCGGATACGGCAGAGGGGTTGTTTCCGCCGCTTCCAACGGGATCAGGCTTCTATTGCCAAACCTGCCGAATGTGCTTCTTATTATCGATATCTTTGCCGAAGAAAATCTACAATGAAGCCATCTGAGCCGAAGCATCCACTGATCGACGAGACCGATCGCCGATTATTACGGGTCCTGCAGGACGACGGGCGGATCACCAATCAGGCGTTGAGCGAACGCTGCGGGCTTTCGACGGCTGCCTGCTTCGACAGGGTCAAGCGGCTGCGCGAGCGCGGCATCATCATGGGCTATACCGCGCTGCTCGACCCGGAGAAGCTGGGCCAGGCGCTGATGATCTTCATCGAGGTGCTGCTCGACAAGACGACCGACGATGTCTTCGCCGCCTTTTCCGCGCACGTCCGCAGCGTGCCGCAAGTGCTGGAGTGTCATATGGTGGCGGGTGGCTTCGATTATCTGCTGAAGGTGCGCGTGTCGGATATGGCGGCGTACCGGGCGTTTCTGGGCGAGATACTGACGGCGATGCCGGG
>Ga0068863_100004812_pt1 | contig 13298 bp, 9 predicted proteins | sample KBSSwiS62_FD_66596 | JGI IMG/M metagenome (GOLD analysis project Ga0068863, IMG submission 66596) | Switchgrass rhizosphere microbial communities from Kellogg Biological Station, Michigan, USA - KBS Switchgrass S6-2 | ecosystem: Host-associated > Plants > Roots > Rhizosphere > Soil ...
GGGCTGATCGGTGCTCGCAGCGTCGGGAATGATCCGGATGCCGTTGCGCGTCGCGACTGGAGCGGCAGATCCAGCGAACGTGACGGCGCGCGAGCGATAGGTTCGCGACCAGGCATCCGCCACCAGCGCGAGCGAAACTTCATCGATGCCCGGCGATACTTCGACGCTGCGTTGCTCGCGATTCCAGAGCGCAGCTCGATTGCCCATCACCGTCAGCGCGAACGGCAGCGTCAACCGGAAGGCATCGCTCGCGTGCCGCGCATCCCAATGAGCGACACCTAGATCGTTCGCGACAGCCTCGGCCTTGTGGCGTCCGGCAATGGCTTCGATCAGCGTCAGCGACATCGGTATCGAAGCCGTGATTCCTGTTGTCGTTACGACGCCCTGATCCGCGACGATGCGCCGGTTCGGCACATACTGCATCGACGGATGTTTCTTGCGCAGCTCCTTCAAGGCGTACCAGTGCGTCGTGCCACGCTTGTTGTCGAGCAGGCCAGCCTCGGCGACGACCTTGACTCCGAAGCACACGCCGATCACCGTCGCGCCCTTCGCGGCCTGACCTTTGATCCATTGCACTGCCGTCGGATCGTCGTCACGGATCATCGCCGGCACGATGACGTAGTCGGCGCCATCGGGATGACTCGCATCGAACTCCGCGGCCGTCGTGTCGGGCTCGACGGTCAACGCCGGATAGAGTTTCACCGGGCCTGCTCCCGTCGCGACCATCAGCACATCGGCTACGTCTGCACGCCGCAGAATTCCAGTCGGCATGACGTAATCTGTCGTCTCCGTCGCGTCATTGATGCCGATCACGGCGATCACGGGCCGCTGACGCTTCGGCGGTTTGAGCGCCGCGAGCGTCGCGGCAATCTCGTCCTCGCCAATCTCCGGCGCTGTGATCGAAGCGTGAGGCGGTTGCGACACGATGCGTAACCCAATGGCTACGGTGGCAGCTACGACGACGCTCGTGCAGATCCACACCTTGCATCGCTTGTTCATGACCGGAGTATAGGGATGCGAGGCTTGCGGACAAGCAGCGAATCATGCTCAGGCAACGCAAACGGCTACAATGAAGAATGAACTGCAAATCTCTCGCCGCGCTGCCCTGCCTGCTCCTCATCAGCGTCGCCTCGGGACAGTCGCCGGTCCAGTCGTGCAACTCCACCCCGCCAGCGCCGTTTTGCAGTGCTGTCTCCGGCGATCGCTCGCAGGGCTGGCTGACTCAGCATCGTTCCGAGGTCATGGCGCGCAACGGCATCGTTGCGACCAGTCAGCCCCTGGCAGCGCAGGCGGGGCTCGAAATCCTGAAGCGCGGCGGCAATGCAATCGATGCGGCCGTCGCGACCGCCGCGATGCTCAGCGTCGTCGAGCCGATGAACGTCGGTCCCGCGGGCGATATGTTCGCGATCATCTACGTCGCGAACGAGAACAAAGTGTATGCGTTGAATGCGAGCGGCAAGGCGCCGAGCGGCGCCACGGTCGCGCGCATGAAGAAGCTCGGCTACGTCTGGGATGCGCGCAATTGGGGACCGGGTTCGGGCATGCCCGAAGGCGGCATTCTCACGGTGACAGTGCCGGGTGCAGTGTGGGGCTGGGACGAAGTGCAGCGCCGCTTCGGCACGCTGACGTTCAAAGAGACGCTGCAGCCGGCCATCGACTACGCCGAACAGGGCTTTCCGATTTCCGAGCGCATCGCGCACGACTGGGAGCTGCCGAAGGGACTGGGCCCGGTGCCGAGCGATCCGCGCGAGTGCTGCACGCAGCTCGATCCCGATTCGATTGCAACGTGGTACATCGATGGCCGCCAGCCGGTAGCCGGCCAGATTCATCGCAATCCGGGCCTGGCGCGGACGTTTCGCATCCTGCAGCAGCAAGGTCGCGACGGCTTCTATAAAGGAGAGATCGCGCAGGCGATCGTCGCCAAGTCGAGCCGTCACGGCGGCACGATGACGCTCGAAGATCTCGCTGCCTACAGCGGCGAGTGGACAGCTCCCGCCCGGACCAACTATCACGGCTACGACGTGTTCACGTTGCCGCCGCCGGCGCAGACGTGGGCCACCGACGAGATCCTGAACATTCTCGAAGTGTGCGTGCCGAAGTGGGCGCCGGGACAGACGCTGGCGTCGCTCGGTCCCGCGAATCCGAAGTACTGGCACCTGTTCGTCGAAGCGAAGAAGCTCGCGTTCAACGATCTGTACGAGTACAACGCCGATCCGAATTTCTCGAAGGTGCCGCTGGAGCGCTTGCTCTCCAAAGCGCACGCCGAGTCGTTGTGCGGCAAGGTCGATCCGAATCGTGCTTCAGTGCCGAAAGCGGGGGGCAACGCCAAGAGCGATGGTGACACCATTGTGCTGTCGACCGCCGACCGCTTCGGCAACATGGTGGCGTGGGTCAACAGTCTCTACGATAGCTTCGGCTCCGGGCTCACCGTTCCCGGTTATGGCATCACGCTGCACGACCGTGGCGGATTGTTCACGCTCGATCCGAAGAGCCCGAATGCGCTCCAGCCGAACAAGCGTCCGTACAACACGCTGTCTGCAGGCTTCGTCATGCGTAACGACAAGCCGCTGATGACGGTGACGTTGATGGGCGGCGACGTGCAGGCGCAAGGCATCGCGCAGGTGCTGGTGGACATTCTCGATCTCGGCGCCAATCTGCAAGCTGCTTCGGACATGGCGCGATTTCGTCACACGCAGGTGCCGAACACGCTGATGATGGAGTCGCAGCTCGTCGCGCTCGTCGGCGCACAGCTGCAGGCGATGGGTCACAACGTCAAGCCGATGAACGGTACGCCGATGGGCGGCTTTCAAGCCATCATGGTGATGCCCGAGACCGGCGCTTATCGCGCCGGCTCGGATCATCGCAAGGACGGGCAGGCGGTCGGGTACTAGTCCGACGAGCGCAGGACTTGCGCGCCGGTGATGCTCGCGATCGACGCCGTGCCAGCCTGGCGCATGATCGTCGCGAGCTCACGAGTCAGGATGTGCAGTACGGCTTCGACGCCAGATTGGCCGAACGCTGCCAGGCCCCACACCTGAGGTCTGCCGATGCCGACTGCGGTGGCTCCAAGCGCGAGCGCCTTGAAGATATCCGTGCCGCGACGGATGCCGCCATCGATGAACACAGGTACGCGGCCTCGCACGGCGGCTACTACTTCAGGCAAGCAATCCACCGTCGCGCGCAGTGTCTCTTCGTTGCGGCCGCCGTGATTCGAGATGATCACTGCATCGGCGCCGTGCTCGACAGCGAGTGCGGCATCCGCGCCTTCCATGATGCCTTTGACGATGAGCTTGCCCTTTACCACTTTGCGCAGTCGATCCAGATACTCCGGCGTGATGCCCGCGGGCGCGAGGCCGGTGATCTTGGACACGTCGAGCCCTTTGAACATGGGTCCGCGTCGCCACATGTCGTGCGAGTCGTCGACGTGGCAGCTGGTGCACGGCCGGTTGTCGACGCGCATTGCGCGCGTCAGCGTTTCGTTGTTGCGCGGGCCGGGCAGATCGACCGTGAGTGCTATGGCCGGGCAGCCGGCATCTTCGGCGCGCCGCACGATTGCGGTCGTGACCTTCCAATCATTGGTTGGATAGAGTTGCTGCCAGATCGGCGCGCCGCGGGCATCGCGGACTTCTTCGAGTGAAGCGGACGTGCCGGTCGAGAGCATCATCTGGACGGAGCGACTCTTGGCCGCGCGTGCCGTCGCGACCTCGGCGTCCGCGTGAAACGCACGTTGCGAGGAAACAGCGGATAGATACAGCGGGCTCGACCATTTGCTGCCGAACACGGTGGTCGATCTGTCGACTTGACTGACGTCATTGAAGCGCCGCACGCGAATCTCGTAGTGCGAGAACGCGTCGTGATTGCGGGCGACCGTGAGGTCGTCGTCAGCACCCGTCGCGATGTACGCGTAGTGCGCAGGCGGCAGCGCTTCGCGCGCCAGTGCCTCGAATTCCATGACATTGAGAACCTGATCCGCCGACGTGACAGGGTCGGCTTGCTTGCGAAAGACTTGTGCGGGAGAGGCGGCGCTTTGCGCCCAGCCGCGTGAGTAGACCGCCGGCAATGCGGCCAATGCACCGAGTAGCGCCCGTCGCGTTGTTGACATTGTTGTTCCCCGTGATCGCGTGGCGGGGACAGTATACGGCGTCGGACGACGTCGATTGGAGTTGTGCGATGCCTGCAGTGCTTGCGTTGGGTCTCGACCCGGTGTTCGTAGACCCGAAGGCGATGGGCGGTTACAGCCCGGCAATGGTCCGGGCGTTCATCGACTCGCACTTGGACCGCGTGCGAGCTGCGGGGTACGAAGTCGAGAACTGCCTGGTCGACCTGGGAGAGACGGCGGCAACTGTACTGAGCGAAAAGCTGCGGGAGCGCAGCTTCGATTGCGTTCTGATCGGTGCAGGTCTGCGCGCGCCGGAGCACTCCATGCTGTTCGAGAAGCTGTTGAACGCGGTTCACAGCCTGGCGACCCAGGCGAAGATCTGCTTCAACACTACGCCCGGAGATTCGCTCGAGGCGGTGCGGCGCTGGGTGTGACGATCAGGGCCGCGGAACTCCCGCGAAGCGGCTGAGCAACAGCCACTGCGGGAACGCCTGGATCAGCTTGCGCGAACCGGAGAGTTTGATCGCGCGCTCGCGTACGGCCGCAGCCAACGGCGCATCGCCGAGCCACACGTGCACGAAGGTGCGCAGGTCGGCCTCGACACACAGATCGACTTCGTGACCGGGATCGGTGACGCACAGTTCGACGTTCGGGCGTTCGAGCAGCAGCCAGAAATTGTCCGCGCCGCGGCGCTTGCGCGGCACGCCGCTGAACGAGAACAGCACCACCACGCGTTGCTGCGGCAGCCGCTCGCGATCGAGTCGATGATGCAGCTGCCACATCAGAAAATCGGCATCGAGATTCTCTGCGTCGACGCGTACGGACCAGCGCTGGCCCCAGTTGCCGAGCGCATCAATGACGGACTTGAACTCAGTCCCTGCTTCGGTGAGGCGATACTCACGTACTCGCCCGGAGCGCGCTGCCGTACTCGCAACGACTCCTGCGTCCTCGAGCCAGCGCAAGCGCTCGGCAAGCAGCGTGCGCGAGATCAGCGGAATGCCGCGATGGATCTCGTTGAAATGCGAGCGCCCGGAGCACAGCTCGCGAATGATCAGCGGGGTCCAGCGCTGCGCGAACACTTCCGAGGCGACCGCCACGGGGCAGAACTGACCATAGCCTTTCATGCGGCGAGTCTAGTAACGGCGCCCGAGTGTCACAAGTCCATTTCCTGTACTGGAGGCGGGCGTGCCGCTGCGGAAAACTGCGCGCAAGGCTTGGGCAATCGGAAGCGGGGTTGCGATGCGTTTGATCCTGGTGGCGGCGCTGGTCGTCGTGCTTGCGGGCTGTGCGAGCCAGCCGAAACTCGGGGCCATCGATTTCCCAATATCGTGCTCACGCCCGGCGCAAGTCGAGTTCAATCGCGCCGTCGCGCTCTTGCACCACATGACGTACCCGGAGGCGCGCACGGCATTTCAGCGCGTGACGCAGGTCGAGCCGGGCTGCGCGATGGCGCACTGGGGCGTCGCGATGACGTTGTTTCAGCCGCTCTGGCCGACGCGGCCGACTCCGCAAGACTTGCAGCAGGGATGGAGTGAGGTGCAGACGGCGAAGCAGGGATCCTTGACTCCGCGCGAGCAGCTGTTCGTCGCCGCGGCCGAGGCGTTCTTCGCTGAACCGACATCGCGCGACTATTGGTCGCGCATTCGCGATTGGGAACGTGCAATGGAGCGGGTTTACGCGTCGTTCCCGGACGATCCCGAAGCCGCAACCTTCTACGCGCTTGCGCATCTTGCAGCATCGACTCCTGCAACTGCGCGTGCACATGCGGATCGGGCAGGCGAAGTACTCGCGGCCGTGCTGGCCCGCGATCCCGATCATCCCGGCGCCATGCACTACATGATTCACGCGAACGACGTGCCTGGACGCGAGCACGATGCGCTCGACGTCACGCACAAGTACAGCGAAGTGGCACCGCGCAATCCGCATGCGCTGCACATGCCCACTCATATCTATACGCGCTTGGGAGAGTGGGACAACGTCATCGCCGGCAATCTGCAGGCAGCCGAGGCCGCGCTGGAGCACCCGGCCGGCAAGCATGGCGAGCTGGTGTGGGACGAGTTTCCGCACGCGATCGAATACCTCGTGTATGCGTATCTGCAGAAGGGCATGAACGACGAGGCGAGCGCGCAGGTTCGACGGCTGCTCGCTACACCCAATCTGGAGCCGACGTTCAAGACTGCATTTCATCTGGCCTCGACGCAGGCTCGCTATGCATTGGAGCGGCAGGCATGGAGCGAAGCGGTCGCGCTCGTGCCGCGCCAGCCGGCGGTAGTTGATTGGAGTCGGTTTGCGTGGCCGGAGGCCATCACGCATTTCGCTCGCGGTCTCGGGGCCGCGCACTTGAAGGATGAGCAGGTGGCGGCGGCATCGGTCGAGCGACTGGCGGCACTCGAGGGTTCGATGCGAACTGCAGGCGAAGAGATATTTGCCAAAAACATCCAGATGCTTCGACTGGAGCTGAGTGCGTGGATCGCGCACGCGGGCGGCAAGCAACAACAGGGCATCGATCTGATGCAGCAGGCCGCCGCGCTCGAAGCTTCGACGCCAAAGCATGCGGTGACGCCTGCACCGACGCTGCCTGCCGAAGAGTTGCTCGGCGACATGTTCATGGAGCAGGGGCACGCCGCGGATGCGCTCGCTGCCTACCGGCGCGCGTTGGATCTCTACCCCAATCGATTGAACAGCACGCTCGGCGCTGCACGCGCCGAATAAAGGGAGCTGTTAAAGTAGCGGCACACTGTGAATGCCGCGGTCGCCAAGGTATTTGCCACCTATCCACCGAAGCTGCGCAAGCGTCTGCTCGCACTGCGGCGGATGATCCTGGAAGTCGCGAAGCAGACCGAAGGCGTTGGCAAGCTGGAAGAGACGTTGAGGTGGGGCGAGCCCGCGTACGTCACCGCGGAGACCGGCAGCGGCAGCACGATCCGCATCAATCGCCACAGAAAGCAGGATCGGCAGTACGCGGTGTATTTCCATTGTCAGACGACCCTGGTCGATTCGTTCCGTGGGCTGTTTCCCAAGACGTTCAAGTTCGAAGGCAACCGCTGCATCGTGTTCGACGAAACAGATCGCGTGCCGGCGGCGGAGCTGAAGATCTGCATCGGCATGGCGCTGACCTATCATCGCAAGCGATGAGCGATGGACGTCAAGCGTCTGCTCTCCGTTGCAGTTGCCGCAGGCATGGTGGTCGCAGCTGTTCTTGTTCGTCTCGTTCGACGGCGTGCAGGAAACGCACATCCGCATGCAATCCACGCCTGAAGAGCAGGGGCCGCTCTTGAGCAATCTGGCCGCGTACCTCGTTGCCATTTGATTGCGGAACTCTTCCGCCCGCTGCGGTGCGCTGGTGGCAGGTGACGTCCTACAAGTCGAGCAGGACCGACGTCGTCAACGCTGGCGGCAGGTGGATCAATCGCGATGTGGTGACCGACAGCGGTATCATCACCAGCCGCAACCCTGGCGACCTCCTGCACATTGACCATGACCAATCACAGCGCAACGTGGCCGCCACTGCCGTACGAAGAATGGCGAGAGACCGCTGCCACGTTGCACTTGTGGTTGCAGATCGTCGGCAAGGTCGCGCTGGTGCAGCGTGCGTGGGTCAATCACTCCTGGCACGTCGCGTTGCGCATAACGGCGAGCGGTGTCGGGACGGGACTGATTCCGCACGCCGGCGGTGCTTTTCAGATCGATTTCAACTTCGTCGAACACTGTCTGCGGCTGCACGTCATTGACGGCGGCAGCGCCAGCTTGCCGCTGCGACCGCAGCCGACCTCGCAGTTCTATCGCGACGTGATGAGTTCGCTGTCGTCGCTCGGCGTGCCGGTGAAGATCAGGACGATGCCGAACGAGCTGCCCGATCCGATTCCGTTCGATCAGGACGAGACGCATCGCTCCTACGACGCCGAGTACGCGAACCGTTACTGGCAGGTGCTCGCGCGCACACACTGCGTGTTCGAAGAATTCAGAGCGCGCTTCATCGGTAAATGCAGCCCCGTGCATTTTTTCTGGGGCAGCGCCGACCTGGCGGTGACTCGATTCTCCGGGCGCACGGCACCGACGCATCCAGGCGGTGTGCCGTATCTGCCCGATTGGGTGGCGCGCGAGGCGTATTCGCACGAGGTCAGCAGTGCGGGTTTCTGGGCTGGCGGGGATCAATATCCCGAAGCGTGCTTTTATTCGTACGCGTACCCGGAGCCACCGGGCTTCGCGGCTGCGCGAGTCGGCCCGCTCGGTGCGCACTACAGCGATGCGCTGCGCGAATTCGTGCTGCCGTATGAGGCGGTACGTCGTGCGGCATCTCCTGAAGCGGCCGTGTTGGAGTTCCTACAAAGCACCTACGAAGCTGCAGCCAACCTGGGTAAATGGCAGCGAGACACACTGGAACAGCGTCGCCTGCCGTGAGGAGTGATGCGGCGCTTGGGGGACGTACGGTACAGTTTAGCGGCCACACGCTTCCCTGAGATGTCGTTTGACTCTTGCGCCCAACACCAACATCGCTCTGATGGCGTCAACCGATTGGCAGGGCTCGCCGATCGGCCCGCCCGCGGTTTGGCCGGCATCGCTGCGCAACGTCGTCGATGTCATGTTCGAACTGCCGAACCCCGCGTTCGTCGTCTGGGGCACGCAGGAAACACTCCTATATAACGAGTCATTCCGTGCCAGCGTCGACATAGGAACGGCCGAAACCTTCGCCAGGCCGCTCGAAGTCGCCGCGCACTATCTGGCCGAAGATCTGGCGCGGCTGATGCGTGACGCGCTTGCAGGACAAAAGACCGTCTTTCGCACGACGCCGTTGCGGCAGGAAGACGGCACGATCGGCGGTGCCCTCTGCGTGTCCAACCAGAGCGAAGCACGCTACCAGACGCTGTTCGATTCGATCGACGAAGGGTTCTGCATCATCGAATTCCTCGATGGGCCCGACGGCCCGCTGAGCGACTACGTGCACGTCGCGGCGAACGCTGCGTACGCGATCAATACCGGCATTCCCAACGTCGTCGGCCAGAAGGTCCGCGAGATGGTGCCGGACGAAGCCGAGGGCTGGGTCAAGCTCTATGTGGAAGTGCTCAAGACGGGGCAGCCGATCCGCTTCGAGCGCGAGCTGCTGGCGACCGGTCGTTATCTCGAGCTCGCCGCATTTCGCGTCGAGCCGGTCAGCCGTCGCGAAGTTGCGGTGCTGTTCAAGGACGTCACAGCGCGCAAGCGCGCCGAGCGCGCATTGCATGAATTGAACGAAACGCTCGAAGTGCGAGTAGCGGCTGCGCTGGCGGAGCGCAAGGTTCTGGCCGACATCGTCGAAGGCACCAACGCATTCGTGCAAGTGATCGACCTGGACTTCCGTTGCATCGCCATCAACGGCGCCGCGTCGCGTGAGTTCGAGCGGATCTTCGGTGTCGCGCCGAAGGTCGGCGAGCGGCTGCTCGACGTGCTCGGTGAGCAGCCCGAGCAGCTCCAGGCCTTGCAGGGAATCTGGTCGCGTGCTCTGCAGGGCGAGGACTTCTTCGAGGTGATCGCCTTCAGCAGTCCCGCGGGCGAGCGCCGGCAGTACGAGATGCACATGAGCATGCTGTACGACGCCAACGGTAATCGCATCGGTGCGTATCAGTTCGCGTACGACGTCACCGAGCGGCTCGCCGAGCAGGAACGACTGCGCAAGACTGAAGAAGCGCTGCGCCAGGCACAGAAGATGGAGGCCGTCGGTCAGCTCACCGGCGGTCTCGCGCACGACTTCAACAATCTGCTTGCGGGAATCTCCGGCGCGTTCCAGATGATTGGCGTGCGTCTTGCGCAGGGTCGCACGCGTGACGTCGATAAATACGTGACGGCCGGGCAGGGCGCAGCGCGTCGCGCCGCTTCTCTCACGCATCGCCTGCTCGCGTTCTCGCGGCGGCAAACGCTGTCGCCGAAGCCGCTGGTCGTGAACCGGCTGATGACGGAGTTCGTCGAGCTGGTGCGCAGATCGGTAGGTCCTTCGATCCAGGTGGAGACCATCGAGGCAGTAGGGCTATGGCCGACGCTGGTCGACGCCAATCAGCTGGAAAATGCGCTGCTGAACCTGTGCCTCAACTCACGCGACGCGATGCCGAACGGCGGCCGGATCACGATCGAAACCGCGAACAAGTGGATCGACGATCGCACGGCGCGCGAGCGCAACCTCGAGCCGGGGCAATACATCACGATCTGCGTCAGCGACACCGGCGTCGGCATCGACAAGGAAACCCTGGAGCGCGTCTTCGAGCCGTTCTTCACGACCAAGCCGATGGGGCAAGGGACGGGACTCGGGCTGTCGATGGTCTACGGCTTCGCGCGCCAGTCGAAAGGCCACGTGCGCATTTATTCCGAAGTCGGCAAGGGCACGATGGTCTGCATGTACCTGCCGCGCTACCACGGTGACGAGCAGGTCGAACCGGTCAACGTCGTTGCACCGGAGCCCTCGCGCGCTTCCGACACCGTGGTGCTCGTCGTCGACGACGAGCCGACGGTGCGCATGCTGATCACCGATGCGCTCGGCGATCTGAACTACACGTGCATCGAAGCGGTCGACGGGCCCAGTGGTCTTGAGGTACTGCAGTCGGACAAACGCGTCGATCTGCTGATCACGGATGTGGGTTTGCCGGGCGGGCTCAACGGCCGGCAGGTGGCAGATGCAGCGCTGGCGTTGCGGCCGAAGTTGAAGGTGCTGTTCATCACCGGCTATGCGGAGAACGCCGCACTCAACCACGGCCACATCGGGCCGGGCATGGCGGTGCTGACCAAGCCGTTTGCGATTTCGGAGCTGGCGCGGCGAGTCGAGCGGATGTTGGGGCGGAGCTGACTCAGCGGCTGCGAGGGTCGAGCACCATTTCCTCAGGTGTCAGCACGCCGTTGCCGTCGACGTCGAGGATGTGAAACATCCGTTGCGAGCCCGCGGAGTATTCCGCTTCGGTCAAGACGCCGTCGTGATTGCTGTCCAGATCGCGAATCTTGTCGGCGTCCGACTCGGGATGATTCGCCCACACGATGCTTTCCGCACCGTGACTCGCTTCGATTTCGTCGCGAGTGATCTTGCCGTTGTGATCCTTGTCCATCATCTCGAAGCGCTTGGCGGCAGTGGCCGCGTGCTTTTCCGCAGTGATGCCGCCATCGGCATTGCCCTCGGCTTCCTTGAGTTGCGGACGCTGGCACCCGGGCGACTCGTCGGCGGTGGCGGGGGGCGAGAAGCCGCAGGCGAGGAGCGCGGCGAGGACTGCTGCACGAGTGTTCATCGCGAATCCCTCCTGGAGAATCCCCGGAACATCGACCCGCAGCTAGCCTACCTCATTGACGCGGGCGAGTCCTGTCCTGAAAGCGTTTGACGGCGGCATCGATTGTGAAAAAGAAGTGGTCGCTGCCCAGCACGGCGTACAGGCCCGAGCGCTTCATCACGTCGCGCACCGGCGCCTTGACGCCCGCAATGTAAAACTCGATGCCCTTCTGCTTGAACTCCGCCGAAAGCTGATGCAACGCGGTGTCCGCGGACGAATCGAGATCGTTCACGGCGCTCGCGTCCAGGATCAGCGCTTTCAGCGACGCGGCGTGCTGTCGGCAAATCTCGTGGACCTTCTCCTTCAGGAACACCGTGTTCGCGAAGTACAGCGACGCGTCGATGCGCAGGATGACCAGCCCCGGAATCGTCTCGGCTTCCGGAAAGTGTTGCACGTTGCGGAAGATGTTGGTGTTCGGCAGACGGCCGAGAATCGCCGTGTTGGGCCGCGTGTTCAGCGTGATGAACAGCAGGATCGACGCGACGATGCCGAGCAGCAGCCCCGGCATGATGCCGAGCGCCAGTGTCGCGGCGAATGTGAACGCCAGCAGGATGCCTTCCGTGATCTTCACCTTGAACAGATAGCGAATCTCGCGCGTGTCGATCAGCCGCAGCGACGAGACGATCAGGATCGCGGCGAGCGTCGCGCTCGGCAGATAGTGAAACAGCGGTGTGAAGAACAGCGTAGTGATTCCGACGCACACCGCCGAAACGATCGCGGCGAGTTGCGTGCGAGCGCCGGCCGCGGCGTTCAATGCCGAGCGCGCGAGACTGCCGGAGACTGCGTAGCCCTGCGACATGCTCGAAGCGAGATTGGACAAGCCGAGCGCCGTCAGCTCGCGATTGGCGTCGATGTCGTAGCCGAATCTGTTGCCGAGCGCCTTGCCCACCGAGATCGTTTGCGCAAAGCCCACCAGCGCCATCGTGAAAGCGAGCGGCAGCAGTTGGCGAACGTCGATCCAATGCATCGCCGGCACGCTCAGATGCGGCCAACCGCCGCTGACCGGTCCCAGTACGCTCACTCCGTGCACATCCAGTCCCAGCGCGTACGCGAGAATTGTGCACACGATGACGAGAGCCAATGGGCCCGGCGCCGTCGGCGCCCAGCGTTTCGCAGCCCACAGTGCGACCACGCAGCCGAGCGCAATCGCCATCGTGATCGGGTTCGCCTGACCGACGTGCGTGACGACGTCCATCGCCGTTCGATACAGCTCCGGGTGCTGCGGGCCCCTGACACCGAGCACGTGCTTCAACTGTCCTATGACAGTGATGACGGCAATCGCGGACGTGAAGCCGGCCAGCACTGGATACGACAGGAAGTTGACGAGGAATCCCAGTCGCAGTGCGCCCATCGCCAATTGGATCGCGCCGATCAGGACGGTCACGAGCAGCGCGAGTGCGATGAACGCAGGCGTTCCAGCCGTCGCCAGCGTGCCCAGGCCCAGCACCAGCATCAGCGAGTCCACTGTCACGGGACCGACCGAAGTCTGCCGACCGCTGCCAGCAAGTGCGTACACGATCATCGGCAGGATCGAGGCGTACAGCCCCATCACTGGCGGCAAGCCGGCCAACAGCGCATACGCCATGCCTTGCGGCACGAGGAGTGCTGCGACAGTGAGGCCAGCGATTACTTCCTGTCGCGGGTTGGCCGTGCGGTAGGTTTCTGAGAGCGGCGTGAACCGCAGCCAACGCTGCCAGGTCTCATCAGGCGTAAGTGCTTTGGGCGCTGAGGTCTGCTCGCGTCGCGCCGCCGGCGCCGCCGCGCGCAGCACGGCCGCATCGAAAATCGTGTGCTCGCTGGCTGACGTCGGCGATGGCATCGCGCGCAGTTGCAGGGCGATCTCGTACGGACCGATCCGAACGATTTCGCCCGCGTTGAGCGCCTGTCGACGGATGCGCTGCGGACCGACGAAGGTGCCG
>Ga0068863_100004813_pt1 | contig 13297 bp, 10 predicted proteins | sample KBSSwiS62_FD_66596 | JGI IMG/M metagenome (GOLD analysis project Ga0068863, IMG submission 66596) | Switchgrass rhizosphere microbial communities from Kellogg Biological Station, Michigan, USA - KBS Switchgrass S6-2 | ecosystem: Host-associated > Plants > Roots > Rhizosphere > Soil ...
AAACTCCCCAGGCGTCGCGTAACCGCCGCGCACTCCCGTGAGCAGAGGTCGGTGCGCATCTAGCAACAGCGGAAGGCGCAAAAAGGTCAATCAACACGATATAGCCCCGTCTGATGACACTTATCTGCCTCGAAGGTTTCATCAGGAAGGATGGATGGTCGCTAAGAATCATTCGAACGTGTGATCTACTTTGACGATAGATCGCAACATGTCGATGGGCCGAGCGACACGCGGCGATTATGCCCCGGCTCCGGAGTAGAAGCCGTCGATGTGCGCCTCGATCCGTTGCGCCGCGAGCTCCCCATCGCCCGCGCGGAGAGCCGCGTGGATGGCCCGGTGCTCGTCAGCCAGCCGCGCCGCCACCGCACGAAAGTCGGGAGTGGACCGGAGCGCGGCCAGCAGGGTCGGGCGCATCGCCGTACGCAGAGCGGTCGTCAACTCGGCGACTAGCGCGTTCCCGGATGCCTGCGCGATCGCCAGGTGAAACGCGGTGTCCCGATCGTTGAACTCGTCCACCGTGATGGCCGGGTCCTCCATCGCGGACAGGTGCTCGACAAGCCCGGCGTGGTCGGCCTCGGTGGCATGGGTCGCGGCCAGCCGGCTGGACTCGCGCTCCAGCGCCACCCGGGCGCGGACGACATCGGCCGTCCCGATCGACGCCAGCATCACGTGCAAGCTGATCAGGTGAGTCAGCGCGGCGCCCGGCACCGCGCTCAGCACGGTCCCGGCGTCCGGTCCGGATCCGGTGCCCTGCACTACGGTGCCCATGGCCTCTAGGACACGGATCGCCTCGCGAACCGCCGGGCGGCTCACGCCGAGTTCGGTGGCGAGATCGCGTTCGGCCGGGAGCCGGTCCCCCGACCGGAGCTGACCATTGGCGATCTGCTCCTCGATCTTGGCCAGCACCACTTCATGGATCCGGCGCCGGCCCGGCTCGGCCGCACCATCGGAACCCATTGACCCTCCCCAGCGTTGCGATCGCGTCGGTCGCAGCCTAACGTGTGGTCTGACCATATGTGGTCAGACCACACGACGGGAGATCATGGTGCCCCTGGCCGCCTCGTTCCTGGACCGGCTGCGTGCGATTGCCGGAGCCGACCACGTGCTGTGGCGCCCCGGTGATCTGGAGCCCTATGCCCGCGACGCCACGCCGCTGCACCGCGCCGTCCCGGATGCCGTGGTCGCGCCCGCTACGACCGGCGAGGTCGCCGCCATCCTGAAGCTCGCGACCGAAACGGGCACGCCGGTCACGCCGCGCGGAGCCGGTTCCAACCTGGCCGCGGCGACGCTAGCCGAGCATGGCGGGATCGTGCTGTCGCTGACCCGGATGAACCGGATCAAGGAGGTCAGCGGCGACGAACTGCTCGCGGTCGTCGAGCCCGGCGTGTCAACGGCGGCACTGGCCGCGGCGGCCGCCCGCGCCGGCCTGCTCTACCCGCCGGACCCCGGAAGCCGCACCGTCTCGACGGTCGGTGGCAATGTCGCGACCTGCGCCGGCGGCCTCCGCGGCCTGAAATACGGCGTGACCCGCAACTACGTGCTCGGGCTGGAGGCCGTGCTGCCGACCGGCGAGGTGCTGCGCACCGGCGGCCGGCTCTGGAAGGACGTCGCCGGATATGACATCACCCGGCTGCTGACCGGGTCCGAGGGCACGCTCGCGGTGATCACCGAGGTGACCGTTGGCCTGCTGCCGATGCCGCCGACATCGCGGACCGGCATCGCCTACTTCGACTCGCTCGCCGACGCCGGCACGGCGGTGACCGCCATCATCGGATCCGGGATCCTGCCCGCCACGCTGGAGTTCCTGGATCAACGCTGCATCGAAGCCGTCGAGCAGTACGCCCAGCTGGGCCTCGACCGCGAGGCCGGGGCACTGCTGCTCTACGGCGACGATGGCGCCGAAGACGCCGTACGCGACACCATGACCCGGATGGCGGCCGCCTGCACCGCGGCCGGTGCCCGCGGCATCGAGCTGGCCCAGGATGTCACCACCTCGGAAGACCTGCTGGCGGCGCGTCGCTGCTGCCTGCCGGCGCTGTCCCGGCTGGCGCCGATCACGATGCTGGAAGACGTGACCGTGCCGCGACCACGGATTGCCGAGATGGTCGCGACGATCGAGGACATCGCGGCCCGGCACGGAGTCGTCTGCGCCACGTTTGGTCACGCGGGCGACGGCAACCTGCATCCGACCATCGTGTTCGATCCGGGCGACGAGGCCGCACGGGCCGGCGCCGAACGCGCCTTCGACGAGATCTTCCACGCGGCGCTGAAGCTGGACGGGACGATCACCGGCGAGCACGGCGTCGGAGCCGCGAAGCGACCGTGGCTGGAGCATCGTCTCGGAGCCGATCAGATGGCGCTGCTCCGGCGCCTCAAGGCCGCCTTCGATCCGGCCGGAATCCTGAACCCCGGAAAGCTCGGCTCATGACGATCAATGTGTTCGATCCGCAGTCGTTGGACAAGTGCATCTCCTGCGGCTTCTGCCTGCCGGCCTGCCCAACCTACGCGCTCACGCAGGACGAGCGGTCGAGTCCCCGCGGCCGGATCACTCTGATGCGGGCATTGCAGGACGGCCGGCTCGCCGAGGACGACCCGACGCTGCGCGAGCAGTCCAGCTTCTGCCTCGGCTGCCGTGCCTGCGAACCGGTGTGCCCGGCCGGAGTGCCCTATGGCGAGTTGCTGGAACAGTGGCGCGATCACCAGTGGCAGGGTCGGCGCGTACCGCTGAAGGCTCTTGTCCTGCGGATCGGGCTTCGGCTGCGGGCGGCGCTGGCACTCGGCGGGCGCCTGCGCCGGGCCGCGCCCACGACCGGAGCCGCCGCGCCGGATGCCCCGCACCTGATGCTGGGTTGCGCCGAGCGGGTGCTGTTTCCCAACGTCTCGCGCAGCGCCCGCAAGCTCGTCGATGGCGTCGACGTCCCGGCCGGTCAGGGCTGTTGCGGTGCCCTGCATGCGCACAACGGCGATTCGGCAACCGGGCGCCGGCTGGCGCTGCGACTGGGCGACGCAATGCCTGGGCAGATCGTCACGACGTCCGGCGGATGCGCCGCGCACCTGGTCGCTCACCTGGGCCGGGACCGGGTCAGCGAGCTCTCCGAATTTGTGAGTGACTCCTGGATCCGGTTTCGGCGCCTGGACGTTCGGGTCGCCCTTCAGGACTCCTGCCACCTGCGCAACGGTCTGGGCACCGCGCGGGCGCCGCGAGACCTGCTCCGGCAGGTGGCCGACTACGTCGAGCTGCCATCCGCCGGTGCGTGCTGCGGCGCGGCCGGCACCTACTCGATCCTGCGCCCGAAGGACGCCGCTAGGGTGCTGGCTCCGAAGCTCGATGAGATCGAGGCCGCCGGCCTCGACTACCTGGTGGTGGTCAATCCCGGCTGCCAGCGCCAGCTGATCGCGGGGCTGAGGGCGCGCAGATCTGCGGTACGCGTCATCCACCTGGCCGAACTGCTCGCGATGGCGGCGCACCCCGAGTCTTAAGCGGCCCCAACAGCGGGCCGGCCCGCCGCTGCCCGATCACGCCCGGAAACTGGACTCTGATTGCTGTGATCATGACGTCCGGACAGCAACGAGAGTCCAGTCTCGGCGCGGCACGCCGAGCGATGCCGGCCGCGGCCGCATGGCGAAGGAAAGTAACGGGCGTTGAGTGCTGTGCCGGGGGTCGTTTCACCGCACTGAGTGCCCGTTGCTTTTCTACGGCCGGTGAAACTCTGCCAAGATTGGCGATCTTGGTCGGTTGCGGTGAGGCGGACGATGAGGCGTCGCGGCCAGGCGACGAAGATCGCGACAGCCGTGAGCTGGCGGTCGTCAAATGGTGTCACGGTGACCGCTCCTCGGATCCCGAGCAGGCCCACCCCGGATCTTGAGACGTTGGCGTGGCGATAGCCCTCCCAACTTCGCAAGATCCAGGTGTCGTACGTCGAGCGGCTCAGCCGGTCTTGCCCGGATCGTGACGCTTGAGCGCCAGCCGGGCCAGCAGGCCCAGCACGATCGCTTCGATGACGAGGTAGGCAATCGACCGCCACCAGGACGACGCGGTGTGCGTCCACTGTGGATCGGTGAAGCCGATCACTTTGTGGACCAGGTCCACGGTCGCGGCGTTAGCAGCCAGACCCCACCGGGCCGGTGCCAGCCACGAGATCTGGTCCAGGCCCGCCGAGCCGTGCAGCTCGAACAGGCCGCCGGAGAGCACGAGTTGCGCCATCACCGAGACCACCAGCACCGGCGTCGTCTGGTCAATCGTCTTCACCAGCGCGCTGACCAGCAGTCCCAGGACCGTGCTGACGAACGCGACCAGCGTCACTGGGATGATGATTTCCAGCATCGGGAAGCTCTTGAACACCAGCGGATCGGCCGGGCCCGGACGACCCAGCAGCGCCAGCTTGGTGAAGAGCGAGACCTGGACGATGTCGATGATGAGATAGACAAAGAGCTTGGAGCACAGGTACGCGGTCGGCGACACCCCCACCGCTCGTTCCCGGCCGTAGATCGCGGATTCCTGGACGATCTCCCGGATCGGGCCGGCGATGCCCATGAACGCCGCACCGACGATGAAGACCACGATCAGCCGCTGGGCCTCCAGCGTGAAGTTCAGATCGACGCCCAGACCCTTGGTGCCCGGCACCGCATGCGTCAGCAACGCCAGGATCAACGGCATGCCGATCAGGAACCCGGTGTAGCCGAGATCGGATGCGACCACCGCCATCATCCGTAGCGAGAGCGTGAAGAACTGACGGAACGGCTGGACCGGGTTGCGCGGCCCGGACCGGCGCGCCTTGGCGACCCGCGCGGCTGGTTGCGGCGCAGCCGTCGGCGGCACCACGGGTGCCGGTGCCGTCGGCGACGACCCGTTCGGTGCGGCACCGGCCGCCGGCGGCGCCGCCCCGTTTGACGCTGCAGGAGAGTCTGCCGGCGCCGTCGCGGTCGAGACGGCACCGTTGGTCGCCGGCGCCTGCCCTGGCGCCGGTGGCACAACCTCGGCCCCGGGTGAATCCAGACCGGCCGGTGCATCCGGCATGGACAGCACCAGCACCTCAGCGGAGTCGGCGACGTCGGCCGGACCCGGTTGGGCCGGCACCACCGGCGCGGACGCGGCAGCGGCCGCCGGCAGCGGGACCGATGGCGGTGCCACCGGTGGTGCCGGCGGCGACGTCAGCTGCAGCACCACTTCACCGACGTGTTTGCGGTACGCATCAGAGTTGCGATAGCGGGTCGACCATTCGGTGGCGTCATTGGTGATCATCTCGAAGACGTCGGCGTAGTCGTCGGCGCCGAAGAACTCGAGCACCTCGCCGGGCGGGCCGAAGAAGCCCATCCGGCCGCCGAGGCACATCACCAGCACGCGATCGCACATCGACAGGTGCAGCACGCTGTGCGTGACGACGACGACCGTTCGCCCGCGGTCGGCGAGACTGCGCAGCTCCCGCATCACCTCGCGGTCGAGTGCCGGATCCAGGCCGGAGGTGGGCTCGTCCAGGCACAGCAGTGACGGCTCGGTCAGCAACTCGAGCGCCACCGAGGTGCGCTTGCGCTGCCCACCGGAGAGGGTGCTGATCCGCTGCTTGGCACGATCGGCGAGACCGAGCAGGCCGATCACCTCGTCGACCCGCCGGGTCCGGTCCCGGCGCGGGACATCGTCGGCGAACCGAAGCGACGCCGAGAACCGCAGCGCCCGCCGCACGCTCAACTGGCGGTGCAGAACGTCGTCCTGCGGCACCATCCCGATGCGGTAACGGAGGTTCGCGTACTCCTGATAGAGGCTGCGTCCGTCGTAGCGCACCTGGCCCTGATTCGCCGGCCGCAGTCCGGTGATCGCCTTGATCAGCGTGGATTTGCCGCATCCGCTGGGGCCGATCACGCCGACCAGGCTGCCCTCCGAGACGGCGAAGCTCACGTCGTCGAGGAGCGTCTGCTTGCCGACCCGCACGGTGAGGTCATCGGCGAATAGCGACGACGGTCCGATGTCGACATACTCATGCAGGTTCAGGCCGTCGAAGACGAAGTCGTGCCGCCCGATCGAGACGCGGTCACCCTGGCGCACCGCGGCCCGGGTCACCTTCTGACCGTTCAGGTGTACGCCGGTGGTGCTGCCCAGGTCCCGGATCTCGTAGCCGGCACCGGCCTTGCGAATCTCGGCGTGAAACGCCGACGCGCGTAGGTCTGGCAGGACGATGTCGTTGCTCTCATCCCGGCCCACCGTGAGCACACCGTCGGTCCAGTGGGTCGCGATCGGCTTGCGCCGGATCTGCGCGCTTGAGGGATCTGCCACTACCGCCACACCGGCATCATCGGGCTCATCGGGCTCTTGGTTCTGGTCCACCCGGACATCATGCCGACATCACGTCGATAGAGACAGTGGTGCAGGTGAGCAATCACGAGTCCGCGCCGAAGTCGGGTCGATGTGACGACGCCCACCCGATCGGTCGGAGAATTCTGGGTTCGCAATCGAGACTTAGGCGATATGCTGCGTCTTAGATCAAGACCCAGGAGGTCGACGTGGTACTTCGCCCGTGGCGGTCCGGCGACGATGCGCTTGCCATCGCGTCTGCAGGGCGCCTCTCCGCAACCAGCCTGGACAACCGATTTCTGGCCGGGACCGGCGGCCGGCTCCCGGGTGCCTACGTCCGGCACATCGCGGCCGGCCCCCGTGCTGTCTGGGACGCTCAGGTCGCCGAGGCCGACGGAATGCTGTTGGGCTGGGCCGAGTGGGGTCGCCTGAGCGCCGACGCGGACGTCGCCGATCTAGGCGTGCTGGTGGCCGATCCGTGGCAACGCCAAGGGATCGCAACGACGCTGATCAGGGATCTGTTGCCGCGCGCGTACGCGTCCGGCGTCCGGACGATGACCGCCGACGTACTGCCCAGCAACGCCGCCGCGCACCGGATGCTGGCCCGGGCCTTCGGACCTGCCCGCACCTGGGCCTACGTCGACGGCGTCGTGCACTACGAAGTCGATCTCGCGACGCTGCTGAGCCCGGTGGCGGCCTGATCGGCCGCCGGCCTCAATCCCTCAAACTCACACACCGACGTCCGCGGAGCGCCGGCCACGCGACCGGACTCACTGCTCGCGTGGGCGGAAACCACTGACACAGCGCAACCGCCGGTACGCGTCTCATCCAGACAGACCTTTCATCGTCCTCGTCGCCATGTTTGACTCTGTGTAAACCAACATGAATTGACCGGCCCGCAACAAGCCGCCGTGCGATTCGTGCCCGCCGGCCGACGAGGATCACCCATGCTTGCCCACCAGCGACAGGTTCACATCCTGAGCGAGTTGCGCCGCACCGGGGCGGTCCGGGTCTCCGATCTGACGGATCTGCTCGGCGTCTCGGACATGACCATCCGCCGCGATCTGGAACACCTGGTCACCAGCGGGATCGCCCGCAAGGTGCACGGCGGCGCGGTGCTGGTCGGCCAGGTGGCGCACGAGCCCGGGTTCGCCGCGAAGAGCCAGCTGGAGCAGACGGCGAAGCACGCCATCGCGGCGCAGGCCGCCAAGCTGATCCAGCCGGGCGCCGCGGTTGCGCTCTCGGCCGGCACCACCACCTGGGCGATGGCCCCGCTGATTGTCAACATTCCGGGCCTGACCGTGGTCACCAACTCGACCACGGTTGCCGACGCGATCGCCACTCTGGACCCGGCCAACCAGGTCAGCGTGATCCTGACCGGGGGCGTACGCACACCGAGCGCGGCCCTGGTCGGACCGGTGGCCGACCGCACCATCGCCACGATGCATGTGGATCAGTTGTTTCTCGGTGTGCACGGCATCGACGAACGGATCGGTTACACCACGCCGAACCTCGCCGAAGCCGCCACCGACCGGGCGCTGATCTCGTGTGCACGCGAGGTGATCGTGCTCGCCGACTCGTCCAAGTGGGGCGTCGTCGGGCTAGCCGACATCGCACCGCTGTCGGCGGCGCACACCGTCATCACCGATGACAAGCTGCCCCACGACGGCGCACGGGTGCTGCGCGAACGCGTGGCTTCGGTGGTCATGGTGCCGGCCGAGACCGAGTAAGGCCCACCGACCCACCGACCCACCGAACCGGCGATCGGGCGACCGACACCCCACAACCCGACACCCCACCGCCGTGCTCGTTGAGCACGGCGGTTTCGACTGCGTGCTCCCCACTGTGGAGTGTGCCGTTCCGGCCGCACACGCAGCGGTTCACGTCGCCCATAGCGAACCGCAACGAAACAGAGCCTTGACAACAAAACACGACAGCGTTTTGCTTTGAGTGGTTGTGAGGATAAGCGTTGGAAGTTGTTTGAACCCATCGTTGCGTTACCCCCGCCGCGCGGCTCCCCGCCCCGCTCCTCATCCCTGGAGGCTCCGATGCCTGACCGTTCTGACTTCGGCGGTCCGACCGCCGGCACGCCCGAAACCGACTCCGCTATCACGCCGAGTCTCTCCCGCCGCACCGCACTGAAGAGCGTCGCCGGCCTCGGCGCCGTCGCCGCGATCGGCTCCACTTCGCTGCTCGCCGCCTGCAGCTCCGACAAGTCGAGCAACTCCGGCAACGCCGGGTCGGCGACCGGCCCGATCACCTTCGGATCCAACTACTCCGACGCGGCCACCAAGGATGCGTTCGCGGCTCTCACTCAGGCCGCGACCGCGTCAACGAAGGTGCAGATCACGGTCAACACCACCGACCACAACACGTTCCAGAACAACATCAGCAACTACCTGCAGGGCACTCCGGACTCGTTGGCCACTTGGTTCGCCGGCTACCGGTTGCAGTTCTTCGCCGCGCAGGGCCTGCTGGCACCGATCGACGACGTCTGGGACAAGATCGGCGCCAACTTCAACGACGCCGCCAAGAACCTGTCCAAGGGCCTCGACGGTCACTACTACCTGGTGCCGATCTACAACTACCCATGGGTGGTCTTCTACAACAAGAGCGTGTTCCAGGCCAAGGGCTATCAGATCCCGGCGACCTGGGACGACTTCGTCGCGCTGTGCAAGAAGATGAAGTCCGACGGCCTGATCCCGCTGGCGTTCGCGGAGAAGGACGGCTGGCCGGCGCTGGGCACGTTCGACATCCTCAACCTGCGCCTCAACGGCTACGACTACCACATCAAGCTGATGAAGCATGAGGTGCCGTGGACCGATCCGGGCGTGACCGCGGTCTTCAACCAGTGGCGCGAGCTGCTGCAGTATTGCCAGAACGGTGCCAACGGCCGGCTCTGGCAAGACGCCGCGAAGACGCTGGAGAACAAGCAGGCCGGCATGATGTTCCAGGGCTCGAACCAGGTGGCCGCCAACTACGACCCGAAGAACCTTGCAGACCTGGACTTTTTTCCGTTCCCGGCGATCAATCCGGCGTACGGCACCGACTACATGGACGCTCCGGCCGACGGCTTCATGCTGCCGAAGAAGGGCAAGAACCAGGACGCGGCGAAGAAGGTGCTGGAATACATCGGCACCAAGGACGCCGAGACCGACTTCCTGAAGACCGACCACTGGGATGTCGGCCTGGCCAGCGGCTTGATCGCACCGACCTATAACGACATCCAGAAGAAGTCCGCCGCCGAGATCGCCAAGTGCAAGAACGTCTCGCAGTTCATGGACCGGGACACTCACCCGGACATGGCCAACGCGATGATCAAGGCGATCCAGTCGTTCATCGACAGTCCGACCGCGGCCACCATCGCGAGCATTCAGAAGAGTGCCGAGGACCAGGCGAAGCCCATCTTCACGAGCTGACCCGGGCCGGTTCTCAATGGTTGCCACTGCCCCACCACGCGATCTGGAGGTTCCGGCGACGGCCCCGAGCCGTCGCCGGCGCCGCCTGCGCATGCTGACCCGCCGTGACAAGCTCACCGTCGCGGCGATGATCGGCGTCCCGCTGCTGCTGGACGCCGCGTTCGTCTGGATCCCGGCGCTGGCTTCGGTGTTCCTGTCGTTCACCAAATGGACCGGCGTCGGCTCGCTGCACATCAAGCCATGTTCCGAGTTCCCGAGCGCGCCCGGCATCCCGCAACCCGGCTGCCTCTACGGCGTCCAGAACTACAAACAGGCCGTCACGATCTACCCGGACTTCTGGCCGGCAGTCCAGCACAACGCCATCTGGTTGCTGGTCTTCATCCTCATCGCGACACCGCTGGGCATGCTGTTCGCGGTCATCATCGACCGCGGCATCAAGGGCAGCCGCATCTACCAGAGCGTTCTCTACCTGCCGGTGATGCTGTCGTTGGCGCTGATCGGCATCATCTGGGAACTCATCTACGCCAACAACTACGGCCTGATCAACACGGTGATCGGGCGCAACGGCAATGACAACCTGATCGACTGGCTCGGCAATCCGCACCTCAATCTGTGGGCGCTCCTGGTCGAGGCGAGCTGGCGCCAGGCCGGCTACGTGATGGTGCTCTATCTCGCCGGCCTGAAGGCGGTCGACCCGTCACTGCGAGAGGCGAGCCTGGTCGATGGTGCCAACCCGTGGCAGACCTTCTGGCGAGTGGTGTTCCCGGCGATGCGGCCGATCAACATCGTGGTGCTCGTCGTCACGGTGATCGAATCGCTGCGGGCGTTCGATCTGGTCTACATCACGTCCAAGGGCAATCCGCTGCGTGGGTTGGAACTGCTGTCGGTGGCGGTCACCCAGAACATCGTGGGCGAGACGCAGCGCATCGGTTTCGGCTCGGCGCTCGGCGTGATCCTGCTGGTCATCTCCCTCGTACCAATTTCGGTCTTTCTCTATCAGACGTTTCGACGAGAAGAGAGGTAACCGTGGCGGTGACCACCGTGTCGACGGCGGAGCTGGCCCCGCGGGCGCACCCAGTGCGAGGCCGGCGGTGGCGGCCCGGCAGTGCCGCCGCGCAGCTCTTCATGATCGTGATGGCGGTGCTGTGGCTGACGCCGATCGTGTTCTCGTTCTACATCGCCCTGCGCCCGAAGTCGGAGACCGACCGGCTGGGCTATGTCTCGCTGCCGCACCATTTGACGCTGCAGAACTTCACCGATGCGTGGACCCAGTCGGACATGTGGCGGTTCTTCCTCAACTCGGTCTATGTCACGGTGCCCGCGGTCATCGTCACGCTGTTCCTGGCATCCTGCTTCGCCTACGCGGTGTCTCGGCTGAGCTTGCGATTCAACATCCCGCTGTTGATCCTGTTCACCGCCGGCAACCTGCTGCCGCAGCAGGTCCTCATCACCCCGCTCTACCGCATTTACCTGGCAATCCACCTGCCGGTGTGGATGACCGGAAGCGGCCTGCTCTACAACTCCATCCTCGGTCTCATCGTCATCAACACGTCGTTCCAACTCGGCTTCTGCGTCTTCGTGCTGAGCAACTACATGAAGACCATCCCGCGCGAGATGGACGAGGCCGCGATCATGGACGGCGCCTCGCTGTGGACCCGGTTCTGGCGGCTCACGCTGCCGATGTGCCGGCCCGCGCTGGCCGCGCTCGCAACACTGCTGACCACCTGGATCTACAACGACTTCTTCTGGGCGATCACGCTGATCTCGACCGGCAACAAGCGTCCGATCACCTCCGCGCTGGCCAACTTGCAGGGCCAGTTCGTGACCAACCAGAACATGATCACCGCCGCAGCGTTGCTGGCCGCGATCCCGACGCTGGTGGTCTATCTGCTGCTGCAGAAGCAGTTCATCGCCGGTCTCACCCTCGGCTCGACCAAGGGTTAGGGCGTGTCCTGTCGATCTTGGTGATGCGAAGCGAGCGGCAGGCGGTGGCTGGGCGTGGCTTGATCTTTCCTGGCTACCGCGTTTGTAACCAGGGAAGATCAAACGCGGCCGGGCGCCGTCTGACGCCCGCCGCAGCCCGCCAAAGATCGACAGGACACGCCCTAGTCGATGCGTGCGGCTCCGGCGCTCGCTGCGGCCTCAAACACGTTGGGCGTACGCATGCCGGCCCGCCCGAACGCCGCGACCACGGCGTGCCGAACGGGGTCGACGGCTTCGGTGTCCACCAGGGCGATCACGCAGCCGCCGAAGCCGCCGCCGGTCATCCGGGCGCCGTACGCGCCGGAGTCGAGGGCCACGTCGACCGCCAGGTCCAGCTCCGGAATCGTCACTTCATAGTCGTCGCGCAGCGAGACGTGCGACGCCGTGAGCTCCGGCCCGATGTCTCGGGGGCGCTGGTCGCGGAGCAGGTCGACGACGTTCCACACGCGGGCGTTCTCGGTCACCACATGCCGGGCCCGGCGCCGGGTCACTTCGTCCGGCAGCACGCTCAGCGCCGCGTCGAGATCGTGCACGTCGCGCAGGCTCGCGATGCCGAGCGTCCGAGCGGCGAGTTCGCAGCTGCGCTGCCGGTCCGCGTACTCGTTTCCGACGTGCCGGTGCTCGGCCCGGGTATCGATCACCAGCACGGTCAGCCCGAAGCGAGCGAGGTCCAGCGGAATGTGGTCGGTCGCGAGGCTGCGGCAGTCCAGGAACAGAGCGTGCCCGGCGCGGCAGAGAATCGAGGCGGCCTGATCCATCACGCCGCACGGCACGCCCACGTAGGCGTTCTCGGCCCGACGGGCGATCTGCGGCCGGTCAACCGTGGCGATGTCGAGATCGCCGAGGTCGCAGAGCGCCGTCAGCACCGCGCATTCGAGCGCCGCCGAGGACGACAGACCGGCGCCGACCGGCACGTTCGACGAGATGTCCAGATCCGCGCCGGGGACGCCGTGTCCCGCGTCGGTCAAGGCCCAGATCACCCCGGCGACGTACGCCGCCCACCCGGCCACGCGGCCCGGTGCCAGATCGTCCGGGGTCAGCTCGACCGAGTCGGGGGCGGCATCCGACCGGACCCGCCAGGTGCGATCCGGCCGCCGGCGGGCCGCGACCACGGTGCGGTGCGGAAGTGCGTACGGCAGCACGAAGCCTTCGTTGTAGTCGGTATGCTCGCCGATCAGGTTGATCCGGCCGGGTGCCGCCCACCGACCCGATGTGACCCCGGATGCTGGCACGAAGTCTCCCTGGTGGTCGGCGGTGTCGCGGCGGGCCGCCGATGGGGCCGCAAAGCTCGCGCACAGCGGGGTGAATCCTGACAGCGTCTCACACCGATAAACACAATCCAACAGCACGGTGTTGGCCCGGCCGATCCGCTTCGCTGTCACGAGCTGCCACCACGCCGGGCTGGCGACCGGACCGGCCGAAGGTCCGCAGGTGGGTGCCGTTCATGAGAATTTCTGATCGATTTTGTTTGTATGCGATTGGTTGGCCCGGTAGTCTTGGCGCGGGCGTACGCCCGAGTGCCGCGATCCCCCGCGAAGGCAAGGACCATGCACAAGACCAGCACCCATCTCGCCGACGGTCGTGACCTGATCTACTTCGACCGGCGCGA
>Ga0068863_100004814_pt1 | contig 13297 bp, 11 predicted proteins | sample KBSSwiS62_FD_66596 | JGI IMG/M metagenome (GOLD analysis project Ga0068863, IMG submission 66596) | Switchgrass rhizosphere microbial communities from Kellogg Biological Station, Michigan, USA - KBS Switchgrass S6-2 | ecosystem: Host-associated > Plants > Roots > Rhizosphere > Soil ...
GTGCCGGAAGGCACCGGTGTCGCAAAGAGCGCCTGTGGCCCGGCCAGCAGCGGCTCCAGGTCATCCGCGCGGATCTGCACGAGCTCGACGAGCCGATGGCCGATCAGGGGCAGCTCGCCAATGAGCAGGCTCGAATCGTCGGCGTTGGCGCGGCTCCAGCGCAGCACGGCCTGCCGCACCCATTGGCCCACGCCTTTGCGCACCATCGGATGCGCGATGCCGTCCGCATCCGGATAGCGTGTGGCGATCGCAGGAGAGATGAAGGCCGGCCTCGCCACGTCCCACTGCAGCGAGTGCACGCGCCGCCCGATCGCGTGCGCGGCACGTGCAAGCTCGCGGATGTAGAGGCTCTTGCCGACGCCCGGGAGACCGGCGAAGAACACCATGCGGTGTCCGCGCGCCATCCAGCCGAGCGTCGCGTCGAGATCGTCGCGGCTCGCGATGACCCGATCCCGCGCGTTTGGCCCGCCTGCGACGACGCGATCGGGCGGTGTGGCGCCTCCGCTCACGCGCCGAGTTGTTGCCCGACGAGCGTCACCCAGTAGCTCGTTCCGATCGGCAGCGCGTCGTCGTTGAAATCGTAGTGCGGATTGTGGACGTTCGGCGTTTGGGGACCTCGGCCTGCCCCAAGCCAGACGTAACAGCCCGGCTTCGCGTTCAGCATGAACGCGAAATCCTCGCTCCCCATGTTGGGCGTGGGATCGGCATCGACGTTGGCGGCGCCGACGACGGCGCTCGCCGCAGCGATCGCGTGCGCCGTCTCCGTCTCCGCATTGACGGTCGCCGGATAGCGGCGCTCGTAGCGAACCGTCGCGCTCATCTCGAACATCGCCGCGGTACCCGCGACGATGGTGCGGATCCTGTGCTCGATCAGGTCCTGGACTCTTGCGTCGAAGCTGCGTGCGGTTCCGCGGAGCACGACCTCCTCCGGGATCACGTTCCACGTGTCGCCGCCGTGAACTTGCGTGACGCTGACCACGCCCGATTCGAGCGGATGAAGATTGCGCGCGACGATGGTCTGCAGGGCGCTGATCGCGTGCGCGGCGAACAGCATCGGATCCTTGCCGGTGTTCGGCATTGCCGCGTGCGCGCCTTTTCCGATGGCGATGATTTCGAAGATGTCGAACGCCCCCATCAGCGGCCCGACCCGGGTCGCGATCTTCCCTACGGGCATCAACGGCCAGTTGTGCATCCCGTAGACGGCGCGCATCGGAAAGCGGTCGAAGAGCCCTTCCTCGACCATCGCGCGGCCGCCCCCTTCATTCTCCTCGGCCGGCTGGAAGATGAAATACACGGTGCCGTCGAAATCGCGTCTCTGCGCGAGCGCGGCCGCGGCGCCGAGCAGCATCGCCGTGTGGCCGTCGTGGCCGCACGCATGCATCTTGCCCTCGACTTTCGAGGCATGGGCGACGCCGGACTTCTCGTGGATGTGCAGCGCGTCCAGGTCCGCGCGCAAGCCGATCGCGCCGTTGCCGCGCCCGCTTTTCAGCACGCCGACCACCCCGGTGCCGGCGAGTCCCGCGTGCACGTCGAGCCCGAACGAGCGCAGCTTGTCGGCGACGAATGCGCTGGTGGCTTTTTCCTCGAACGCCGTTTCCGGATGGGCGTGAATGTGATGCCGCCAGCTCCGGATCTCTGGGACCAGCGCGGCGACCTCGGGAACGACGTTCATGTGCACTCCTTGGCAAGGCGCAGCGAGTAAACGGGCATCTTAGCGCAACCCGCCGCGCCGGCTTCCGCGCAGGCCCTGCGCTAGAATTGCGCCCGAAGCCCGCGCCAGCCAACCCGCCGATGCCATCCCACCCGCCGAAGTTCGACCTGCTCGTCGTGGGAGCCGGCATCAACGGCGCTGGAATCGCCCGCGACGCCGCGGGGCGCGGCCTCAAGGTGCTCATCGTCGAGCGCGGCGACATCGCGTCCGCCACGTCGCAGTGGAGCACCAAGCTCATCCACGGCGGGCTGCGCTACCTCGAGCAGTACGAGTTCAGGCTCGTGCACGAATCGCTCGCGGAGCGCGAAGTGGTGCTGCGGCAGGCGCCGCATCTCGTCGAGCCGCTGTCGTTCGTGCTGCCCCACGAGCCGCATTTGCGGCCCGCGTGGATGCTGCGGGCGGGACTGTTCCTGTACGACCACCTGGGACGCCGCGAAACGCTCCCGCGCTCGTTCGGCGTGAACCTTGCGAAGACGCCGTGGGGCGCCGGCCTCAAGCCCAAGTTCGGCAAAGGCTTCGTCTATTCCGACGCGCGTGTCGACGACGCTCGACTCGTCGTGTGCAACGTCATGGACGCGGCGCTGCACGAAGCGGACGTGCGGGTCCACACGACGCTCGTGTCGGCGCGCCGCGACCAGGACGGTGCCGGCGCGTTCTGGAGAGCGACGCTGCGGGACGACGCCGGCACGACATCGGAAACGACAGCGAAGGTGCTCGTCAATGCAGCGGGCAACTGGGTCAAGCGCGTCCGTGAGGCGATCAACGGCGCGCCGTCCAAGGAAAGCATCCGGCACGTCAAGGGCAGCCACATCGTGGTGCCGCGCGTGCACGAAGGCGCTCACGCCTACATTCTGCAAAACGCGGACAAGCGGATCGTCTTCATCATTCCGTATCAGGATCGGTATTCGCTCATCGGCACGACGGACATCGCCGTGGATGGCTACGAGGAGCCGGCGATCTCCGAGCAGGAGATCGATTACCTGCTCGATCTCGCGAACACTTACCTCGCGCAGCCGCTCGCGCGGAGCGACGTCGTGTGGACGTACAGCGGCGTGCGGCCGCTCTACGACGACGGGTCTGCCGATCCGTCGTCCATCACTCGCGATTACGTGTTCAAGCTCGACACCGACGACGGTCGCGGCGCCGCGGCGCTGTCGATCTACGGCGGCAAGATCACCACGTACCGGAAGCTCGCCGAGCACGCGCTGCAGGAGCTCGCGCCACACCTGCCGCCGATGTCGGCGCGCTGGACTGCCGACGCCGTGCTGCCGGGTGGAGATTTGCCGCCGGGAGGCTTCGGCGAGCTCCTGGGGGAGCTCGCCGGCCGCTATTCGGGCCTCCCCGGGGAAGTGGTGCGCGGCGTCGCGCACCGGCACGGCACTACCGCCATGTCGATCCTCGGCGATGCGATGGTGCCATCCGACCTGGGCGAGGATTTCGGCCAAGGCCTGACCGCGGCGGAGATCGATTACCTCGTCGATGAGGAATGGGCGCGCACCGGCGACGATGTGCTCTGGCGGCGGACCAAGTGCGGCCTCGGCATGTCCAAAGCGAATCGCGACCGCGTGGATGCGTACGTCGCGCGCGTGGCGCGCGCCGCCTGATGCAGCCGCTCGAAAGCATGCCCGACGCGACGCGTCGCGCGATCAGGGGCGTGCTCACGGACATCGACGAGACGCTCTCGACCCACGGCCGACTCACCGCCGAAGCGTACGAGGCGATGCAGCGGCTGCACAGCGCCGGCAAGCTCGTGATCCCGATCACGGGCCGCCCCGCGGGATGGTGCGATCACATCGCGCGGATGTGGCCGGTGGACGCGGTGGTCGGGGAGAACGGCGCCTTCTACATGCGCTACGACTCGACGGCGCACAAGCTCGTGCGCCGCTTCGTCGACGATGAAGCCACGCGCCGGCGCCATCGCGACAAGCTCACCGCGATCGCCGACCGGATCGTCGCCTCCGTGCCCGGCAGTGCGCTCGCATCGGACCAGCGCTACCGCGAGGCCGACGTCGCGATCGATTTCTGCGAGGACGTGCCCCGCCTCGAACGCCCGGCCATCGATCGCATCGTCGCGATGATGGAAGCCGAAGGCATGACCGCGAAGGTGAGCTCGATCCACGTCAACGGCTGGTTCGGCACGTACAGCAAGCTCACGATGACAAAGCGTCTCTTGAGCGAGGTGTTCGCGATCGATATCGACGCCGATCGTGAAACGTTCGTCTTCGCGGGCGATTCGCCTAACGACGCGCCCATGTTCGCGTACTTTCCGAACGCCGTGGGCGTCGCGAACGTACGCCAGTTTGCGGACCGGATCCCGGCCCTTCCCGCCTACGTGACCCAGGCGGAATCCGGCGCAGGCTTCGCCGAGCTCGCGAGCTTTCTACTGGCGTAGCAGCATCGGCTATGCCTTCGAGCGCAGCTGCGGCAGCGCCGAGCGTCCGGCGTAGCGCGCACGGGATCCGAGCGCTTCCTCGATCCGCACGCCCTCGTTCCATTTCGCCATGCGCTCCGAGCGGGCGAACGAGCCGACCTTGAGCTGTCCTGCGTTCCAGCCGATCGCGAGATGGACGACCGAGACGTCTTCGGTTTCGCCGGAGCGGGCCGACACGATCGTGCCGAAACCCGCGTCGCGGCCGGCCTGCAGCGCCGCCAGCGTTTCGGTGACCGTGCCCGCCTGGTTCGGCTTGATGAGAACCGCATTGCAGGCGCGGTCGGCCGCCGCTTCACGAACGCGGGCGGCATTCGTCGTGAGATAGTCGTCGCCGATGATCTGGACTCGGGATGCGGCCGCGCCGGCGAACGCTATCCAGCCGTCGCGATCGTCTTCCGCCAGCGGATCCTCGATCGAGACGATCGGATAGCGGTCGATCCAGCCAAGCAGCATCTCGATCATTCCATCGCGATCGAGCTCGCGACGCTCGAGGCCAAGTCGATAGCGGCCGTCGCGACCGAACTCCGAGGCGGCAATGTCGAGAGAGATCGCGACCTCGCTGCCGGCTCTGCAGCCCGCGCGCTCGATCGCGCGCAGGAGCATCGCGAGCGCTTCCTCATTCGTCTCGAATGCGGGCCACCATCCTCCTTCGTCGGCGACACCCGCCAGCTTGCCGGCGTCGCGCATCAGGTCTCCGGCTGCCTTATAGACTTCGGCGGTCATCTCGAGCGCGTGTGCGAACGACGTTGCACCGACTGGCATCACCATGAGGTCCTGGATGTCGATGCGGCGGCCGGCGTGGGCGCCTCCGCCGAAGATCTGGATCTCGGGCAGGGGAAGCGTCACCGGCCCCTCGCCGGCCAACGAGCGCCACAACGGGCATCCGCGCGCTGCGGCGGCTGCGTGCGCAACCGCGAGGGATACGGCGACGGTCGCATTGCCGCCAAGCTTTGCCTTGTTCGGGGTGCCGTCGAGCGCGATCAGCACCCCGTCGATCGCCTGCTGATCGAGAGCGTCGCATCCGGCGAGCGCCGGTCCGACGACCTTTTCGATGCTGCCGATTGCCTGCATCACATCCATTCCGCCGAAGCGTGAGCCGCCGTCGCGCAGGTCGATCGCCTCGCCCGAGCCGCGTGAAGCACCCGCGGGCGCGATGGCGCGGCCGACCGCGCCGCTTGCCAGCACGACTTCGGCTTCGATCGTCGGCCGTCCCCGCGAATCCCAGACACGTCGGCCATGTACGCGTGCGATCGTGGCGCTCACTGGACTTCTTCCGCGCTTCGCGCATCGAAGCAATTCGTGCTCGGGAGCGGCCCTGCGCTCATGCCGACCCCTCTCCGACCCAACGCCGGCCGATCGTCTCGAGCTGTGCGACGGGATTCACGAGCAACGAGCTCGCAAACGCTCGTACCGCGTTTTTGGTCGATTCGTCCGTCAGATATTCGACAGGGGATTTGCCGTCGATGCGCGCGAGCATGAGACCCGGCAGCAGGGCGGCGGCACGTTCCTCGCACTTCTGGGGCTGCTCCCAGGCGACGTGCGGCAGATAGGCGGCAGCAAGCGCGGCGAACGCTTTTACGTAACGGGCCCGCCACTGCGGTTGCCACGCGCCTTTCAGCAGCAGGTGATTCAGCACGAACGCGAGATCGAACGCGGGATCGCCGTACCACGCGCATTCCGCGTCGAGGATGACTGGTCCCGCGGGGCCGATCAGCAGGTTCTTCGGACTGAAGTCGCCGTGAACGAGCGCGCGCTTCGTCGTGCGCGTCGTTTGCGCCAAGTCCAGCAGTCGGGGGGAAAGCCGCGGATGTTGGTGAGCGGTCGCTTCGAGGTACGGAGCTAACCTGAGCGCATCGAACAGCGCATCCGTCGCGAAGCGAGCGGCCACTTCGGCGCGATCGCTGGTGGCCGAGTGGATGCGGCCAAGCACATCGCCGATCGCGGCTGCCACGTGCAGGTCCACGATGCCGGCACGAAGCTGATCCTTCCAGACCGGGTGCGAGGCCGGTTCCAGATAATCCATGGCGAAGCATCCGGTGTCGCGATCCTCGCCGAGAATCCTGGGCACCGCCGAAGGAACGATCTCCGATGCGACGCGCATCCACTCGACTTCGTATCGGTTGCGCTCGACTGGAACCCGCCAGTCCGCGGCTACCTTGAGCTTGGGCAGCGCTCGCTTGACGCAGACCGGTCCGCCGGGCAACTCGACGCGAAAGATCTCCGACGACACCCCGCCAGCCAACGGAAACATTCGCAGCTCGATGTGAGCGCCCACTGTCAGCATTCGCGACAGCGCACGGGCCAAGTCTGTGCGAATCGGGTCCAGTTCATTCGAGTCCGAGGGAGGACTTGACGGGTTCAATGTTCAAAAATGATCGATGGTGGAGTTATTTGCGCGCGGGACTTGATCTATGATAGCAACCTTCGTCGCTAAACCCATGACGCGCAAAAGGGTGCTGCCGACGTTCGGAGCAGGAGGGCACTCGAATGGTTCGCTATGGTTTCAACATCCGCACCCGGACGGGCCAGCGCGTGGACAACATTCTCATCCTCGCCGCGTCGCTCACTGACGCCGAGCGTCGGTTACGGCAGATGTATACACAATGCGAGATCCTCGAGCGCCACGAACAGAATGTCCGCGGACGCGACGAGTTGCTCCGACGCCGCGCCACGTTCACTCGCCTTCCGACGGCCATCGAGCGCCACAAGACCGGCACCCAGTAACGCCGCCTCACGGAGCCTGGCGCAAGCGAGCGCCATAGCACGATTCGTGCATGCGCTCGTGCATGTGCGGCTTTCCTCATGTTCTTGGTACGCCGGCGACACGTTAGAGCGCGCGCTGCGATTCGCGTAAAATTTTGCTCCCCATGGCGACTTCCGCGCCGACATCCCTCAACATCGCGATCCTCGCCGCCGGCATCGGCAAGAGGATGCGCTCCGGGCTTCCGAAAGTCCTCCATCCGCTGGGAGGCAGGCCGCTGCTCGCGCACGTGATCGACACCTCGCGCAAGCTCGGCGCGGACCGCATCTGCGTGGTGTACGGGCACGGCGGCGATCAGGTGCGTGCGCGCTTTGCGGACCCCGATCTCCATTGGGCGCTGCAGGATCCTCCGCTTGGAACCGGCCACGCACTCGCGCAGGCGCTGCCGGAGCTTGGAACCGACGGCGTCACGCTCGTGCTCTTTGGAGCCGATCCGCTCGCGCGACCTGAAACGCTCGACAAGGTCGTCGGTCATGCGCGCCGTGGGGCGCTGTCGCTGCTCACGATCGAACTCGAAGATCCGACGGGCTACGGCCGCATCGTCCGCGATGCCGATCGGAAGGTCACGTCGATCGTCGAGCACAAGGATGCGACGCCGGAGCAGCGGAGGATTCGCGAGATCAACACGGGCGTGATGGCGGCGCCGACCGAACATTTCGCGCGCTGGCTCAAAGCGGTGGACAACAAGAATGCGAGCGGCGAGTATTACCTGACCGACGTGATCGCGATGGCACGCAGGGAAGGCGTGCCGATCGAGGCGTCGCAGGCGGGCAGCGTGATCGAGACGCTCGGCGTCAACACGATGCGCGAGCTCGCGCTCCTCGAGCGCCTGTATCAGCGCGCCCAGGCGGACGCGCTGCTCGATGCAGGCGTGACGCTCGCCGATCCGGGCCGGATCGACATCCGCGGCACCCTCACGTGCGGCACCGATGTGTTCATCGACGTCGGGTGCGTGTTCGAAGGCGGGGTGCATCTCGGGAACGGGGTCACCGTCGGATCGAGCTGCGTTCTGAGGGACGTGACGGTGGACGAAGGCGTGCAGATCCTGCCGTTCTGCCACCTGGAGGGCGCAAAAGTCGGCGCCAATGCGCGAATCGGACCCTACGCGCGGCTGCGCCCCGGCGCAGATCTTGCTTCCGACGTTCACGTGGGTAATTTCGTCGAGGTCAAGGCGAGCACCATCGGGCGCGGCTCGAAGGCGAACCACCTCGCGTACATCGGCGACACGTCGATGGGCGCAGGGGTCAACTTCGGCGCCGGCTCGATCACGGCCAACTACGACGGGGCGAACAAGCATCGAACGGTCATCGAAGACGAGGCGTCCATCGGCTCCAACTGCGTGCTGGTCGCGCCCATCGTGGTCGCGCGTGGTGCGACGATCGGCGGCGGGAGTACGATTGCCCACGACGCCCCGGCCGAAACGCTCACGGTGGCGCGACCGCGACAGCTGACGGTGCCCGGCTGGAAACGGCCGGTCAAAAAAGCGAAAACACCGAAAGGATGACGTCATGTGCGGCATCGTCGGCGCGTCTTCTACGCGCAACATCGTCCCGGTCCTGATCGACGGGATCAAGCGGCTCGAATACCGCGGTTACGACTCGACCGGGCTCGCCGTCATCAACGGCACGCCGGCGCAGCCGCGGCTCGAGCGTCTCGTCAGCACGGCGCGCGTGGCGGACCTCGCCGCGCAGGCCGACTCGCGCGCGCTGAAGGCGTTCACCGGCATCTCGCACACCCGCTGGGCGACGCACGGCGCGCCTACGCCCGCGAATGCGCATCCGCACGTGTCGGGCTCGGAGATTGCCGTCGTCCACAACGGCATCATCGAAAACTACGAAGCGTTGCGCGAGCGGCTCAAGGCCGCCGGCTACGTCTTCACCACGCAGACGGACACGGAAGTCATCGCGCATCTCGTCCACTCGCACTGGCACGCGGAGGGCGGCGGCGACCTCCTGCGCGCCGTCCGTGCCGCTGTCGCCGAATTTCATGGCGCCTACGCGATTGCCGTGATCTCGACGCGCGAGCCCGGTCGGGTGGTCGGCGCGCGCGCCGGGAGTCCGCTTGTTGTCGGCATCGGCGATGGGGACCACTTCCTCGCGTCCGACGCGGCGGCGCTCCTGTCGGTGACCAAACGCGTCGTTTACCTGGACGAGGGCGACATCGCCGACGTCCGGCTCGAGTCGTACACGATTCACGACGCGCAGGGCAATCCGGTGCAACGCGCCGTCGTCAACGTGGAAGCATCGAGCGATGCGGTCGAGCTCGGCCCGTACCGGCACTTCATGCAGAAGGAGATCTTCGAGCAGCCGCGCGCGGTGGCCGATACGCTGGAAGCCGTCGGGGTCGTGGACGCCAACCTGTTCGGCGCCAACGCGAAGGACATTCTCAAGAAGGTCGACAGCGTGCTCGTGCTGGCGTGCGGCACCAGCCACTACTCGGCGCTCGTCGCGAAGCAGTGGATCGAGTCGCTCGCCGGCATCCCGTGCAGCGTCGAGATCGCGAGCGAGTACCGCTATCGCGACAGCGTTCCGAACCCGAATGCGCTCGTCGTCGTCGTGTCGCAGTCGGGCGAGACGGCCGATACGCTCGCGGCGCTGAAGCATGCGCAATCGCTCGGCCACGCGCACACGCTTGCGATCTGCAACGTTCCCACGAGCTCGATGGTGCGCCAGACGAAGCTCACCTATCTGACCCGCGCGGGCACCGAGATCGGTGTGGCGTCGACAAAGGCTTTTACTACCCAGTTGGTCGCGCACTTCCTGCTCGCGCTGACCCTCGCGAAGCTCCGCGGCCGGTTGAGCGTCGAGCAGGAAGCGAGCTGGGTGCGCGGACTGCGGCACCTGCCGAGCGCGCTGCGCGCGGCGCTCGCGCTCGAGCCCCAGGTGATCGCCTGGGCCGATCAGTTCGCAAAGAAGCAGCACGCGCTCTTCCTCGGACGCGGGCTGCACTACCCGATCGCGCTCGAAGGCGCGCTCAAGCTCAAGGAAATCTCCTACATCCACGCAGAGGCCTATCCCGCGGGCGAGTTGAAGCACGGTCCGCTTGCGCTCGTCGATTCGGAAATGCCCGTCGTCGCGATCGCGCCGAACGATGCGCTGCTCGAGAAGCTCAAGTCGAACCTGCAGGAAGTGCGTGCGCGCGGCGGCGAATTGTATGTCGTGGCGGATCTGGATTCGCATCTGCAAGCAAGCGAAGGCATCCACGTCATCCGGCTGCCGGAGCACGCTGGCTTGCTGTCGCCGGTGGTGCACACGATTCCGCTGCAGCTCCTCGCCTATCACACCGCCGTCTTGCGCGGCACCGATGTCGACAAGCCGAGGAATCTCGCGAAGTCGGTGACGGTGGAGTAGCGGCGTCGCGGCGGGTCCCGACGACGACGGCGGCCGGGCGTCGCTTTCGCCGGCGCGCCGCGGGGCGCTTCCGCTCGGACGCGACGCATGCTACAACAGGCATGAAACGAGCGTTGGGAGAGTTTGGTTCCGATGCGACGCTTTCTGCTCTGCTCTGCCGCGCTCGCTACGACCGTCGCCGCGGGAGCGATTCCTCACGCCACGGCACAGCCTGCGCTCGCGAATCCGGCCTCGCAGCATTGCGTCGCCGTTGGCGGCACGCTCACGATCGAAAGGAATCCGCGCGGGGCGGAGTACGGCGTTTGCTTGTTTGCAGAAAACCGTCAGTGCGAAGAGTGGGCGATGCTGCGCGGCCAATGCCGTGCTGGCGGCATCAAGGTAACCGGATATACGACCCAGGCGGCTCGCTACTGCGCGATCACGGGCGGCTCCTACCGGGGCGTGTCGTCGAGCAACACCACGGCCGAACGCGGGACCTGCAAATTCGGCAACGGGAAACGGTGCGATGCATTTGCCTATTACGAGGGATCGTGCGCGCGTGAAGCGTTGACCGGTGCCGGGCCGGCGGAGAAATCGATTCATGCGCGCTTTGTTTGCAGCGGCGGCCGGTCGATCGAAGCAACCTTCGTCGACGGTGAAAACAGCCACGTGCGGCTCGTCCTTTCCGACGGACGCAAGCTAACGGTTCCGCAGGCGCGTTCCGCATCCGGGGCGCGGTACGCCACTGCGGGCGACGGCTTCGTCTTCTGGAACAAGGGCAATACGGCGTTCATCGAAGAGGCCGGCAAGACCACGTTCGACGGTTGTACGACTACGCGTTGATCCTGCCGCACGGACGCATCTTCTGAAGCAGAACGGCCGCTCGGCACGGGTCCGCGCGTCAAGCGCGGGCTCGTTGAGCGGTGGCTTGAACGGCCGACATCGATAAGCGTGCATCGCCCATCCTGTTTCGTCTGTTCAGCGGAACGCCGTCCGCCAAGGCTACACCAGCGTCACCTTCCCCGTGGCGATGTCGTACACGCCGCCGACGATGTCGATCTTCTTCTCCGCGTACTGCTTCTGGATGATGGGCGGCGAGCTCTTGAGCCGTGCCACCTGCCCCTTCACGTTGTCTCGGGTTGCGTTGTCCAGCAGCTCGCCGGACTTCTCCTTCCGCGCACTCATGACGGCGGGCTTGAGCGCAGCGATGAGCGCGGGCAAATGCCCCGGAAGAACCGCATTGTCCTTCACGACCTTGATCGCGGCGTCCACTGCGCCGCACGACGAGTGGCCCAGCACCACGATGAGCGGCGCACCGAGGAACTGCACCCCGTACTCGAGGGACGCGAGCAGGTCGGTGTTGACGACGTTGCCGGCGACGCGCACGACGAAAAGATCGCCCGGCGCCTGGTCGAACGCGAGCTCCGGCCCGACACGCGAATCGGCACAGCTCAGGATCGCGGCGATCGGGTATTGTCCCGCGGCGCGTGCGGCGCGCCCGGCCGAGAAGTCGCGCTCGTTCGGCGTGTTCGCGGCGTAGCGCGCATTGCCCTCCATGATCCGCTTCAGGGCATCCGCGGGCGCGATCGCATTCTGCGGCGGCGGAGATCCGGACGCGGGAGCGGCGGCGAGGGCGGTGCTCGCCGTCCATGGCGCAAGCGCGGCGAGCGCGCCGGTGCGCAGGAAATTCCGGCGCGTTACGGTGGGTTCGTGCTGCGGATCATCGCAAACATCGCACATTTCGACTGTCTCCCTTTGGCGTTGGCCACGCGAGGCGGGGGTCTGGCCCGCGGGTGTGGAACCTCATGGTAACGCGGCTCGATGCTCTTGCGGCGCAATGCGGGACGAATGATGGCGCCGTCTCAACATCGATCCGCTCGCGTTCTGGACTTCGGGCGCGTAACCTGCGCACGGCGTCCCAAAGCCAGCTAGGCGGCCACACAGGGACGGCGAGGCGATTCTCGGGAGTCCGCATGCACTCGCTCGAATCTCTGCAGAAACTCGTCGAGCCGCTGTTGCCGGGACTTCTCGGCATGCGCATTGTCGAGGCCGGCGTGGATCGAGTCGTCGCGGAGCTCGAAGTCCGCCCGGAGCTTTGCACGACCGGCGGCATCCTGCACGGCGGTGCCTACATGGCACTCGCCGATACGCTGGGAGCGCTCGGCACCCTGATGAACATGACAGAGGAGAGGCGCACCGCTACGACCGACTCGAGCACGAAGTTCATCGGCGCGGCGCGCGTGCACACCACCATCATCGGCGAGTGCCTGCCGCTGCACCGCGGTCGGACCACGATGGTGTGGCAAACGGTGATCCGGTCGGCGGAAGGCAGGATTTGCGCAGTCGTCACGCAGACCCAGCTCGTGCTTGACGCGTAGACGTCTGCTCGGGCAAGACGCCAGCGATGCGATGACCGGAACCGATGACCTTCGGATCAGGACGATGCGACGCGAAGACGTTGCATTCGCCATCGATCTCGCGGCGCGAGAGGGTTGGAATCCCGGGCTTCACGATGCGGAGTGCTTCTTCTCCGCGGACCCGGGCGGATTTCTGATCGGCGAGCTCGATGGCGAAGCGCTCGCGTGCATTTCCGCCGTGTCCTATGCGGGGCGCTACGGGTTCATCGGCCTCTACATCGTTCGCCGGGAGTTTCGAGGCCGCGGCTTCGGGATGCGTTTATGGCACTCGGCGCTCGATCGACTCGCCGGACATAACATCGGCCTGGACGGAGTTGTCGCGCAACAGTCGAATTACGGAAGGTTCAACTTCCGCCTCGCCTATCGCAACATCCGGTACCGCGGCCGCGCCGAGCATGCCGCCATCGACGACTCCGTGCGAGTGGGCTCCGAGGCCGATTTCCGGGCAATTTCGGACCTCGATCGACTGATCTTTCCGGAGCCGCGCGAAGCGTTCCTTCGTCAATGGTTGGCGCAGCCGAGCGCTTCGACGTACGTTTCGGAGCGCAATGGCCGGCTGAGCGGCTATACGGTGGTGCGCAAATGCCGCGAGGGTTGGAAAATCGGGCCGCTGGCGGCCGATGACCTCGCTACGGCGCGCCATCTCTA
>Ga0068863_100004818_pt1 | contig 13293 bp, 12 predicted proteins | sample KBSSwiS62_FD_66596 | JGI IMG/M metagenome (GOLD analysis project Ga0068863, IMG submission 66596) | Switchgrass rhizosphere microbial communities from Kellogg Biological Station, Michigan, USA - KBS Switchgrass S6-2 | ecosystem: Host-associated > Plants > Roots > Rhizosphere > Soil ...
TCACACCTTGAATATCCGCCCCTGCCGGTTTGACTTCGACGTCGAAAGGACATAATGTGCCGTGGAGATACTCGATTTGCGTGGAGACTTGAAAATGCGATATTTAAAACTGTTTTCCTGGATTGCACCCTTTGTACTGGCTGCGGCCACACCGCTCATGGCCCATCATTCGTTTGCCGCGGAATACGATGCTTCGAAACCCGCCAATCTCACCGGCAAGGTGACGAAGGTGGAGTGGACGAACCCACACGCGTTTTTCTATATCGATGTAAAGGATGAAAAAACCGGTCAGGTCTCAAATTGGTCCATCGAACTTGGAAGTCCAAACAGCTTGATGAGGCTGGGTTGGTCGCGCTCATCAATGAAGATTGATGATGTGGTTACCGTACAGGGCAGTCTCGCGAAGGACGGCAGCAAGCTGGTCAACGCGCGTAACATCGTTTTGACGAGTAGCGGTAAGAAGCTGTTGACCGGATCGAGTGAAGGAGACGGGAGATTTCAATAATGCGTTTTCGAAATGCGGTGCTTCTCACTTTCGCTGCTGTTATTGCTGTGGCTGCAGGTTCAGCCGGGGGATTCGCTTTACAGAATGCGCCGCGCAGTGCCGATGCCGACTGGCCCACCTACAATCGGGATCTGGCCGGCACTCGTTATTCGCCGTTGACGCAGATCAACACCACCAATGTTTCAACTCTGAAGCAGGTATGGTCCTACCGATTGCGGCCTGAACCCGGAGTCGATGTTCCTGCCGTCAGCAAGCCCGCGAGCGCCGCTGAAGTTTTCCAGGAAGTCACGCCCATCGTCGTGAACGGCGTGATGTACATGCCATCCGGCAACCGTGTCGTCGCGCTCGAGCCGGAAACCGGCAAAGAGATCTGGCGTTACGAATTGAGCGAAGGGCTGGCATCTTTTCGCGGTGTGGCCTACTGGCCGGGAGATGGCGTCAATCCTCCCAGAATTCTTTTTACCAGCCTCCGAAAACTGATGGCTTTGAACGCACAGACCGGCAAGCTCGACACCGAATTCGGCAACAAGGGCCACATTGATCTGGATATCGCGTACGCCGGCGTTCCCGCCATTTTCAAGAATGTGATCCTGATGGGATCGAACTTCTACGGCCCCGGTATGCAGCACATCGGACCTCAGCTCAGCACCAGCAAGGGAGAACGCGGCGATACCAGTGCATATGACGCGCGCAGCGGAAAGAAGCTCTGGGATTTTCATACGATTCCACGGCCGGGCGAAGTTGGCAATGACACCTGGGGCAATGACAGCTGGAAAGATCGAACTGGAAATAACGTCTGGTCCTTTACGCTCACCGTGGACGAGCAGCGCGGCATCGTGTACCTGCCGGTCAGCGGACCGGGAATGAATTATTACGGAGGCGATCGCCCAGGTAACAATCTCTTCAGCAACACGACCGTTGCCGTTGATGCGCAGACTGGAAAACTGATGTGGTACTTCCAGAATATCCATCATGAGTTGTGGGATTACAACCTGCCGCCGGCGCCCGGCTTGATCGACATTACAAAGGACGGCCGAGTGATTCCCGCTCTCGCACAGGTCGGCAAATCCGGATTCATGTTCATTCTCAATCGCGTTACCGGCGAGCCCGTTTTTGGCGTGGAAGAGAAGCCGGTGGCGAAAGGCGATGTTCCGGGAGAGTGGTATCCGCCCACGCAGCCGATTCCCGTCAAACCTGGTCCCATTGCCCGAGTCAGTATGACCGAGAAGGATCTGGTGACTCCGGAAGACACAACGCCGGAACATGCTCAGGCGTGCAAGGAACTCTGGGACCGAACGAAGTTCCGGAATGAAGGCCCGTATACGCCATGGACCTATAAGCCGAATGGTGGCCCACCAACCATAATTTTCCCGGGATTTACCGGAGGTACCAACTGGGGTGGTACGGCCACTGATCCGAAGCTGGGGTATATTTTCGTGAACTCGAAAGACGAGCCCTCGTCCGGATGGATTCAGCCGAATCCCCGTTACAACGAGAACACGAAGGACACCGAATATCCTTACGCACAGACCGGCGGAGGCAGCCTCTCTGCCGCAGCTCGCGACAAGGACGGCAAATCGCTTGGAAATCTTCCATGCTTCCGGCCTCCATGGGCCAGCCTTATGGCGGTGAATGCCGCAACCGGCGAATTCGTCTGGCGTGTTCCGCTCGGAGTCAACGACAACTTGCCCGAAGGCAAGAAGAACGTCGGCTCGCCGGGTTACGGCGGACCAATGGTCACGGCGGGAGGGCTGGTCTTTATTGGTGCCACCCGAGACAAACGATTTCGCGCATTCGATTCGAAGACCGGCAAGGAACTCTGGACGCTTCAATTGGATTACAACGTGACCGCGATTCCGATGACCTATCAGGGAAAGGACGGCAAGCAATACGTCGCTGTCGTTGCGGCCACGAACGGTACGGGGAACAACGAATCCCTGCGCGTTTTCGCCTTGCCGTGAGATTGTCGCGTGGATAACTGCCGGCGGATTTTGAACTCCGGGATGCATTCAATCCGTCGAATCGCCTATCCGGTTTTCGCGTCGCTTCTGTTCAGTTCGTTTGCGCTGCCTCAATCGGTTTCAGACACGCGTGATGCCGTTCAGCACGCGTTGCCCATCATCCAGAAATCGGCTGCCACGTTCGTTGAAAAGCGGGCCTGCTTCTCGTGTCATCACAATGCGCTCTCCATCCTGACCTTGCGTCTGGCACAGAATCGCGGCTTCAACGTCGACGCAAAGGTTCTCGACGCCGTTGAACAGAAAACATTCCGGGAATTACAGAACCCCAATGCGCTGGACGATGCAGTGCAGGCGACAAACCTGAGCGATCCAACTCCCAACGAAAGTCTTCTGCTGATGTCGGCTCATGCCTCGGGACTGGCGCCCGATACCGTTACATCCGTCATCGCACAGCGCCTGGTAACCTGGCAGCGGGATGGCCATTGGGTGACATCGGATTTCCGTCCGCCGCATTCGAGCAGCCCATTCACCGCGACGGCAACCGCTGTTGCTGCGCTTCGGTATTACATGCCGAAGGAACTGTCGACAGAGCGGGATGCGGCAATCCGCCGCGCGCATCAGTGGCTAAGCGCCACTCGTCCGGCTTCCATCGAGGACGCGTCGTTTCGTCTCATGGGATTGTCTTGGACCGGGGCCGATGGTGCGAGTTCGGAAATTGTGAAAGCGATACGCGATCTGCTTGCCATGCAGCGACCTGATGGCGGATGGCCCCAGCTTTCCGGTTACGAATCCGACGCATATTCCACCGGGGAAGCCGTCTACGCTTTGCACGAAGCCGGGGTCTCCGCAACGGACAAGGCGTGGCAGAAGGGAATACAGTTTCTTCGAACTTCCCAGGCGCGGGATGGCTCGTGGCATGTGCGCTCACGCATGTTGTCGCCTGCGGATATCAGTCCGCCATATTTCTCCACCGGTTTTCCCTATGGTAAGGACGAGTATCTTTCCTACGCCGGAAGCTGCTGGGCGGTGATGGCACTTCTTTCCGCCCTTCCGGAGTCGCAACCACAGAAACCTGAAACTGGAATCACCAGGGATTCCACCGATCCGTGGATTCGAACGGCGTTGTTCGGGCCCGTCGCCGAGCTCAAGGGTCTTCTCGATTCGGGGCTCGATCCGAACAGCAAAACCGGGAACGGGACGACCCTGCTGATGCTTGTGGCGCATGACGCCGAAAAAGTTCGGTTGTTGCTCTCGCGGGGTGCGGACGTCAAGGTCAGGGCCGCGTCGGGTACGGATGCGCTGACGATCGCAGCGGCGTACCGTGGAACGCGGGACTCGCTTCAGCGGATGCTGGATGCGGGAGCTCCGCCACAGCCGCCCGAGGGTGTGAGCACGCGTCACTCGCCACTGGTATTCGCATCGATGACCGGTGATCTGGATAATGTTCGATATCTGTTGAAGCGTGGTGCGGAGCCTTCCGCGGAAGCGCTTTCGGAAGCGGTCACGTTCGGATATCCGGAGGTGTTGAAGAGCCTTATCGACGCCGGCGCTGATGCGACGATTACGGAAGGTTCCGGGATTAATCTTGTGCACTGGGCCACCATCACCAACAGGCCCGAAGTGATTCCGGTGTTACTTGCGGCGAAAGCCGATATCAACGCGACCGACGAATTTGGCTACACTCCGCTCATGTATGCCGCAACTGTGGATGAGGGAGATGTCGACGCCGCTAAAGTATTGCTCAATGCCGGTGCCGATCGCAGCATTCGGAATAAGGAGAATCGAACGGCTCTGGATCAGGCCCGGCGATACAAGCACACCAGGCTCGTTGAAGCTCTTCAGAAGTAGCGTTAGTATCCGCATGGTGTATGGCGACGAAAATTACGTTCGACACAGTCCGAAAAATGGGACTCCGCCTGCCGGACGTCGAGGAGAGCACGGCGTATGGGACCCCTGCGCTAAAACTTCACGGACAACTCCTGGCGTGTCCGGCGATCAACAAGTCCGCTGAGCCCGGATCGATCGTGGTTCGGATCGATTTCGACACACGGGAAGAACTCGTTGCCGCCGATCCGGACACGTATTACCTCACCGATCACTACCGGCCGTACCCGTCCGTGCTTGTACGACTCTCCCGCATCCGGCCAGACGCATTGCAGGATCTGCTTGGGATGGCATGGAAATTTGTCACGACAAAGAAGGCCAGGAAAGGAAGAAAGCGATGAACATCACACGGCGTGAATGGATCCGCACAGCCGTTCTCGGCGCTGGAGCAGTTGCCATCGGACCCACTCGGATGAAAACCGCCCTGGCGCAGGACGCCGATCGCCTTACCGCTCAGTTTCGAGCCGACCTGGAAAAACACGCTTCCTTCGGCGACAAGTATTCCGGCGGAACCGGTGACCAGAAGACCGCCGATTGGATTTCCGGCCGGCTGAAACAATCCGGATACCGCGTTCATGAAATGGAATTCGACGCGCCATTTTTCGTGAAGCGCACGGCACGATTGGCTGCAGGATCTTCCGCAGTAGATGTGATGCCGCAAGGTCCCGTTGTCGTGACAGGACCGAGTGGTATTACCGCTCCGCTCGTTCTTGCCGGCGATGCGGGAGTGGACGTTCGGGGAAAGATTGCTCTCGTTGTTTTGCCATTCGGACGTCACGCGGCTCTCGGATCAACAGGAATTGGCGCGACAGTGACTTCCACGGCAAACGCCGGAGCTCGCGCCATCGTAATCGTCACGACCGGTCCGAGTGGCGAGGCGGCGATGTTGAACGTTCCGGAGACCCCGTTCATTCCTATTCCAACGGCCATTCTCGCTCCGAAGCTATCGGCTGCCTTCGCTGAAGCGGCAAAGGCGGGAATGATCGCCACACTGACACTCGATGGAGAGGCAACACACCGTCCCTGCAGAAACATCATTGCCGAATTGAACAGGGGCGATCGCTGGATCGTGCTGACCACTCCGCGCACCGGATGGTTCGGCTGCGTCGGCGAGCGAGGTACTGGAACGGCGGTGTTTCTCGAACTCGCGTCGTGGCTCTCCACCAGCTTTCCCGATGTATCGATTTACGTTATGAATGCGGGCGGTCACGAATACAACTTTGCGGGATCGCATCGTATCGTTGGTTCAGCACCGGATCCTGCAAAAACTCTGGTCTGGGCTCACATTGGTGCGACTGTTGCCGCACGCGATGCGGACGAGTCCGCCGGCAAGCTCCGAATGCTCGACACGGCCGATCCGCAACGCTCCCTGATGGTGACCGATCGAGCCCGCATGGCGGCCGTGGAGGGATTTCGCGGACTCAGCGGCCTGGAGACTCCCACCGCCGTGCGGCCCGGCGCCGGCGAACTGTCGACGTTTACGGATCGGGGATACACCACGGCGTTTGCCGTCATCGGGATCCATCGGTGGTTTCACACGGTGGAGGACACGTTGGAACGCACCGACGCGAAACTTCTGGTGCCGGTTCTCCGCGCGCATCAACGGACCATCGAGCAGCTGGTTCGGAAGTCCGTTTAGTCCGACTGCCATGTATGTTGCAGAAGTGTGTTAACGTCCGAACCGCAGATTAACAATTTTTATACAGGAGGCTATCCATGGCTCATCCAACGCTTTCGATCCATGCCCCGGAATGTGTTTTCGTAGACGGTAAATGGGCGGCCCCTCGAGGGAAAGAACGGCTGTCTGTCATTTCTCCAGTAACGGAAGAGGAAATCATGACGTTCCCGGATGGTACTCCGGACGACATGAATCGCGCGGTAGCCGCGGCACGAGCCGCGTTCGATACCGGTCCGTGGCCTCGTCTGTCTGCGCAGGAACGCGGCGCGATGCTCATTAAAGTTGCCGCGGTGCTGCAGCGCCGATTGCCGGAACTGGCGGATGTGTGGACCGCACAGGTCGGCGCGCCGATTTCTCTTACGAAATATGCATCGGCTCAGGCGCCGGGACTGTTCGAGTTCTACGGAAAAATGATTCAGTCCTACCCGATTGTGGACGAACGCAAGCGTGACGACGGGCGAGTTGCCCGTATAGTCCACGAACCGGTGGGCGTCGTTGCGGCAATCACACCGTGGAATGCGCCAATGGTTCTCCTTTGTTACAAGGTCGCCGCCGCACTGGCTGCGGGCTGCACGGTGGTCTCAAAGCCCGCGCCGGAAACGCCGATGGATGCGTATCTGCTTGCGGAGTGCATTGAAGAAGCGGGTTTGCCGGCGGGAGTTTTCAACGTCGTCCCAGCGGGTCGTGAAACTGGAGATTATCTGGTTCGGCACACGGGCGTCGACAAAGTCAGTTTCACTGGAAGCACCGCCGCCGGCCGCACCATCATGGCCGCCTGTGCCGCACGCATGGCGCGTTGCAGTTTTGAGCTTGGTGGCAAGTCCGCTGCGATCGTGTTGGACGATGCGGACATCGGACAGGTCCTGCCTAGTCTTGTTCCATTCTCCATGCCGATCACCGGGCAGGTTTGCTTCTCGCTGACACGCGTGCTGGTTCCGCGTTCGCGCGCGGCGGAAATCCGGGACGCCTATGTTGCGGCGATCCGCACCGTCAAAGTTGGCGATCCATTCGATGCGAGTACGCAAATGGGGCCACTCACCATGAAGCGGCAGCTCACCCGCGTACAGGGCTATATTGAAAAAGGCCGCGCCGAAGGCGCGAAGCTGGTGCTGGGTGGCAGCCGTCCGGAGCACCTGAAGAAGGGCTACTTTATCGAGCCGACGGTATTTTCCGATGTCGATATGCGCATGACGATTGCGCAGGAAGAGATCTTCGGCCCTGTCGTCTCGTTTATCAGTTACGACGACATCGACGACGCCGTAGCCAAGGCCAACAGCACCATGTATGGGCTGCACGGTGCGGTATACACCGCCGACGCGGAACGTGGGTATCAGGTCGCGCGTCGCGTGCGCTCGGGCAGCGTGACGGTCAATGGATTGATCGTCGATTACAAGATGCCGTTTGGCGGGTTCAAGCAATCCGGAATCGGAAGAGAAGGCGGCATTGAAGGTTTGGAGAATTATTTCGAGGTGAAGACTGTTTATCTCTAGTCGAAAGTCGGTTTTGTGGAGAGGGCCTGACGCAGTTCGACGATGGATTCGTCGGCGATGAACTGGAACACATGAGTGTTCGGACCCTTCGGTAGTTCGCGGGCAAGCAGGCTGTCGGTGATGATGAAGCTCTCTGCGGTCACTCCGCGCTTCCAGTGTTTTTGCCGCGCGTCGCGCAGGTCGATCGCCGTCGCGTCGATGCCGACTGCCACCAGAAGGATACGCGCCCACTTCAGAAAATCCGGCCACCGCGACGCAACCGTAATGAGCGTGTCGGGCCCGGGCTTCGGCCTGCCGGCCATACTTTGAGGCGCGGAACGTGAGTGAAGAAACAAACAGGGCGTTTTCGCAGTCAGAGCGGTGCGTACATCTTCCGAATGATCGTATAGGGCGACACAGAAGGCACCGGACATCTCCTCCGATCTTCGACATTCTTCCAAAGACAAGCCGGTAACACGCACCGAAACCTGGCCAGCGAGTTCCGCGACGAGGATCTCCCGCAGTTCCACTTCGGGTTCAATCACCACCACACGATCCGGTTTGGCCGATAAAAGCCATCGATTCATCCGCGACTGAATCTCGACCGGAGAATGTCCACGGGCCTGTGCCGCCTTGAGAAATGCCTCGATGAGGCCGTCGAGATCCATACCCGCATCGAATGTTTTTGTTTCAGAGGTGCGTGGTCGTACGAAGAATCCACTCCCGCGTTTCCATATCACCCAGCGACGTTCCGCCAGGCTTCGATATACCGCTCCGACCGTATTGGCGTGCACATGAAAGCGGCGTGCGAGAACAGTCGTGCTCGGCAGGCGTTCACCGGGCGCAAGATCCCCACTCACGATCCCGAGCACGATCTGAGCGCTCAATTGTTCCTGAATCGTTTCCGCGCCGTTTTTCGAAATCCAGAGTTTCATGCCTTTCCCAAATTCGTTGTGAGAGCCGGAAAAGTATCACAACCACGCCACCATTTCCCGCGTTGCACATCTACATTGGGCGCGTTGAATAGGAGGAGAAACGTCATGCGCAGATTCCGTCTCTCGAAATACGTTTTGATGATGGTGTTTGTACTGCTGGCAGTCGCTGCAACGGCCGAGGCTCAGGTGTGCATCCGCGTCGACGAGCAGCGAGATATGCTATCCGATCAGGATCGTGCGGCGGTTGTGCTCTACCTGTCCCGGCAGTTCGAATTGGCAGGCAAGCGTGTGGTGCCCGATTGTCCGGCGCCTTACACGATCAGTCATATCCGCCTCGGCGACGTGATCACGGTTGCGCTGTCCGGACCTGAAGGACAACGGGAGGGAACGGCTCAGGGCCTTAACGACTTGCCGGCGCTGTACAGCCAGCTGGTTCGTTCGCTCATTATCGGCCGCCAAAGTGTGGATCGATCCAATGTCACGGAGGCTCAGGCATCCGCGTTGCGCGTGCACACGGACTCGTACTTCTATGTGCGGCTGGGTTACGGAGGCATCTTCAGCAATGGCGTTCATGGCAGGCCCGCGTTTGGCTTCGGCCATCGCACGGAGCTGGATTCATTTGCGATCGATGTGTCATTTCTGAATGTTCAGCCCAATACTCGCAACGGCTATTCGACCTCGAGTGCAACCGCGGCCTCGCTCTTGAAGCTGGAGGGCTTGTACTTCGTCCATTCCAGGGCGAATGCCAGTCCTTATTTCGGCGGAGGCTTCGGTTATGGGAGTACTTCGGTGGGTAGCGACGCCTATTACAGCAGGACGACAAACCAGACGTACTCCGGGTGGAGCGGCAGCGGGCTGCAAGGCGAGTTGACAGCCGGATACGAGATTGCCCGCACGACCACGCTGCGTGTGTTTGTCCAGGCCGACGCGACCTTTCCATTTTACAAGTCGAGTTCTCAAACTCTATCGACGCCGGGTGTTGTGACGACAAGCCAGCGCTATGTCCCATCGGTGGTAGTGTCCATCGGTCTTGGCTGGCAGAGGAGCCACCGGTGATTGGAGAGCGCTGGTTACGGTCCGCGATTACACCGCAAGTTTTTCCAGGATCACGCAGACTTCGTCGATTTGGCTTTCTGTAATCTGGTTAAAGAAGGGCAACGCGAGTACGCGGTCGGCAATTGCTTCGGTATTGCTCAAATCTGCGTGTCCGGAAAAGGACGCATCCGCCCTGTAAATCGGCTGCAAGTGGATTGGCGCGAAATAGCGGCCGCAAGCGATTCCGCGCGACCTCATTTCCCGCCAGATCTGATCGCGTTGATTTCGGTCGAAGCGTGAACTCAATCGGACAACGTAGACAAACCAACTGATGCGGCGTCGGGGCACACTCAACCCGGGCACCACCAGGTTGGGATTGCCGGACAGCCGGCTGTGATAACTGCGAGCGACAGCTTCCCGCCGGGCAAGAACGTCGTCGATCCGCTTCATCTGCTCCACCCCCAGGGCGCAGTTCATCTCCGATATGCGGTAGTTGTAGCCAAGTTCCGAGCAATCGAACCAATCGCTCGAGGAATTCCGTCCCTGATTGCGGAGCGTCCGCAGCCTGGCGGCGAGCTTCGAATCCCGCATGACAATCGCCCCACCCTCTCCCGTCGTAATCTGCTTATTGGGATAGAAAGCGAATACTCCAATGTCGCCGATTGTTCCGGTCTTTCGCTTGTCATATTCGGCTCCGATCGCCTCGCAGGCGTCTTCGATTATCGGAAGCCCGCGGGCACGGGCGATTTCAAGGATCGAAGACATTTCGGCAGGACAGCCGAACGTGTGCACGGCCATGATGGCACGCGTCCTCGACGTGATGGCCGCTTCAATTTTCGCCGGATCGATGTTCAGTGTTTGCGGTTCGATGTCGACAAACACTGGCAGCGCTCCCTCGAAACGAATTGCATTTGCAGCCGCGATGAAGGTGAATGACGGAACGAGAACCTCGTCTCCTGCGCCGATTCCCAGTGCGCGAATACACAAATGCAACCCGCTTGTCCCGGAGCTTACGGCGACAGCGTCCGGCGCCCCGGTGTAACTCGCGATGGACCTTTCGAACTCTTCAAGCTTCGGGCCCAGACTCAGCTGGGGCGAACGAAGTACGCGGCAGACCGCTTCGATATCCGATTCATGAATATCGGGTGCAGAAAGTGGGATTCTCAAGGTATGCCGCGTTTCATCAGCAATTTCACGCCGAGCGGTGCGTTCGTCAACACCTCGACAATTGTTTCGGAGGCATGGCCGTCACCATAAGGGTTGGTCATTTCTGCAAGCGAACCGCGGAATTCCGCGCTCTTTGCCCTTCGAACGGCATCCAGGATGGACGCGGAATCCGGTGCGGTGTCCAGTATGTTGCGAGCGCGTTCGCGGCCCTGTTGTCTCAGTCCGATATTCACAGTCGGAAGAGCGAAGGATGGAGTCTCCATAATCCCGCTGCTGGAGTTCCCTAACATCAATGTTGTTTGCCGCAGCAGGCTCCAATAAACGAGTGGTTCAAGGTTCACGAACGAACGCGACCGACTCTCCACGGCCAGAAACGATCGCCCTCGCTCGATCAAAGCTCTGCTGCCGGCGTCGGCGTTGGGATGGCAGAATATAATTTGGTCCGGCAGCGCTGCGAGGGCGGAAAACAACGCATCGGTCTCCAGCAACGTATCGCGTTCGATCGTCACGGGATGATACGCGACAAGAATCGAGGGGCGCCCGAGGTCGATTTTTAGCTGCGATTCAAGGTGCTCGCGGCCGAGCAATGTGTTGCGCCTCAGGTGGTCGAGCGAGGGCGCGCCGGCGCGATGCACCCGCCATTCTTCTTCGCCCATCGCGATCACGCGTCGCCGTGCCTGGATGGTTGAGGTGAAATGGAGATGGCTCATTTTCGTGAGCGCGTTGCGAACCGCGTCGTCGATTGCGCCTTCGCTGATTTCACCGCCCTCGATGTGAGCGATCGGAATTCGCAACGCCAGGCAGACTGACGCCGGGGCCAGCATCTCGTAGCGATCCGCAATGAGCAGCAGCAGGTCGGGCCGCATCGATCCGAGAGTGTCGGCAAGGCTCAGCGTGGCAACGCCGATTGTCTTGGCCATCCCGACGTCGGTGTCGGAACTCAGAAGGCACTCGATCCGCGCGTCTATCGGGAACCCGTCGTTTTCGATTGCCTGGATGGTGCAACCGAACTCGGGTGACAGATGCGAGCCCATCGCGATGATTCTCAGGTCCACATCCGGATGTGCAGACAAATCCTTCAGGGGCCAGTAGAGATGGCTGTAGTCCGCTCGCGAAGTGGTCAGTACGGCGATCTTCCGTGTCATGCGCGAACAGCACTCGTGTGATCCGAATGGAGCAGCGCCATTAGTGTATCACTGGGATAAAACTCCGGGACCATATGCCGGACAATGCCCAGTGCTGCAGCAGAATCATTCTGTCGCGAACTTTGCACGAGCGCCGCGATGGAGTCATCGAGGTCATCGGGTGGAAGGGTCCTGCTTCGGACGCGATAGAGTTCGCGATCCACGTTCGGGTCGGCCATCTCGCAGGACGACAACATCTCTTCACTCATCTTTTCTCCGGGGCGGAGACCGGTGAAAACCACTGGAATGTCGACGTGGCCGGCGATCATGTAGTGAACGAGATCCACGATTTTGTGCGCGCTGCCCAGCCGAGGGACCAGAATGCTGCCGTCCCCGGTCCGTGATGCTGCCGCAAGAACGAGCGTCGCTGCCTCGTCGAGGGTAAGGAAGTAGCGCGACACTTCGGGATGGGTGACCGTGACTGGACCACCCTGAAGAATTTGTCGCCTGAAGATCGGGACGACGCTTCCGCGAGAAGCCAGGACATTGCCAAGGCGCAGCGCACGCATGCAGATGCGGCTGCTGGTGCCCTTCAAGAGAATCATCTCCGCGATTCGCTTCGTCGCTCCCATGATGCTGTGCGGGTTCACTGCCTTGTCGGTTGAAATCATGACAAAGGTTTTGCAGCCGTGACGAATTGCCGCCTGCGCCAGCTCGTAAGTGCCCAGCGCATTATTTCGAATTGCGGCAAATGGATCGATCTCCAGCTGCGGGACATGCTTAAACGCTGCCGCGTGATAGACAACGTCCGGCTGATGCGTTGCGAAGAGATGGTCCAAGGCAGCCGCGTGACAGATGTCGCCGACAATGGGAATCAATGGGACAGCCGGGGAGTCTGCCTGGATTTCGCGAATGCGTGAATCCAGGCGGTGCCTGGATTGGTCCATGAGAATCAAACGTCGTGGAGAGGATTGGGCGATTGCGTGGGCGAGAACGGAGCCGATGGATCCTGCAGCTCCGGTAATTAAGACGGATCGGCCGGCATGCATCGTCCGCGTTAAATCGTTATCCCGCTGCTGAATTGGGCGGCGGAGAAATCCCGCCCAGTTTCGATCCTCGATAGAGTGCGTCATCATCGTCGCGAAGATGATAAGCGATACCAGGTATAGAAAACGTGAATGGATTGGAACAAGGAAAAAATCCCTTCCTTAGTAAGGCCGAAGGGCCGTGGGTTCCAAAGCCGAAACAGTTCGGCATGGGAACCACCCCTCGCGGGATCGCAAAGCGATCCCGCTGCCCTCCTAACTTTAGGAGGGCAATATGGAATGCGCTTCCCCGCCATTATCTTCTGTCATCGAAATCATGGTGAGAGTGATCGTGCTCGCACAAGATCGGGATTCTCGAATCCCAGGATGTGGAGGCGGCAAGCCAATTCGTCCGCAGGAAGGCGCCGGGCCAGTCTCAATTTATCTGGGGAGCATTCCAGGAACTTTCCAACTCGCGCGAAACTCAATACTGATACCGAAATGACGGAA